>Ga0302314_10009472_pt1 | contig 17208 bp, 16 predicted proteins | sample III_Palsa_N2_3_FD_200533 | JGI IMG/M metagenome (GOLD analysis project Ga0302314, IMG submission 200533) | Peat permafrost microbial communities from Stordalen Mire near Abisko, Sweden - III_Palsa_N2_3 | ecosystem: Environmental > Terrestrial > Soil > Palsa > Peat permafrost | place: Sweden...
GCTGCGCTCGCGGTAGCCCTCGAGGATCTCCACCGTCGTCGTCTTGCCGGCTCCGTTAGGGCCGAGCAGCCCGAACACCTCGCCCCGTTGGACCTCGAAGTCGATCCCGCGGACCGCCTCGAAATTGCCGTAGGACTTGTGCAGGCCACTAACGGCGATGGCGGGCTCGGACACGGACAGGATCATGTCATCCGGCGAGTGCCGGACGCGGCGGGGGCGGGCGCGGCGCTACGCCTGCTCGAAGCCGGCCATTGCGTGCGGCAGCCCCTCGCGCCGCAGTGCTCTGGGCAGCGGGAGACGGTGCAAGACCGGCTGGAACGCGTGGTCGCGGGCAAACGGCAGCTCGGCATTCACGATCTCGCCGGCTGCGGCGACGATGCGCGGGTCGAGCTCGGAGCCGGCGGCCAGCTCGAGCCCCAGCAATGCCTCGGAGTGCGGCAGCTGCTGCGAGCCGGCGGCGGTCAGCTGCGCCCACTTGACCGCGACGGCGAGGATGCGGCCGTCAAGCGGGATCTGATCGGCGGCCAGAGCCGCCGGACCGCCGCTGCCGTCGTAGTGCTCGCGTGCGTACCAGGCGGCGAACTCGATGTCGTGGAGGTCACCCCAGCGCGCGGCGGAAGCGTGCCTGGCGGCGTGCAGCAGGTGCGCCGCGCCGGCGAGCACGCGACGCCGGTCCCGGCTCAGGCGCAGGACGTCGGCCAGGGCAGTCGCGTACAGCGCCGTGGCGGCGGCCTGATCGAGCTGCCGGACCGAACGACGGCGCGCGAGGGCGGGGAGGAGGAGCCCTGGAATCAGGATCACTGGGGCGAAGATGGCGAAGGCCGCGATGCCGATCGCCCCGAACAGCACCGCCGTGATCGTGCCGAGCACGACCTCGGCCAGAACGATGGTGACGAACTCGGGAAACTCGCTGCGGAGCAGCGGCCAGACGCGGTGCCCTTGATAGAGCGTGCCGTAGACGAACCTGGCGATCCCGAACTGGATCACTCCCATCGCGATTCCGGCGGTGAACAGACCGGCAGCGGCCTGAGGGGTCGGCGTCATCGCGTTGGCGAGCCTGAGAACCTCGGCCGCCGCCAGCGCCGACCAGCCGTAGGACGCGAGGTTCGCGAGCGCTCCCGGTGTGAACACCTTGTGCTCGCGCCAGATCACGCGGCTGGCGAGCTCCCAAGGGAGGTAGACGATCAGGCCGGCGAGGGGTCCGGAGATGGCCACCGCGACAAGCGCCAGCGCATAGCCACCATCGACCTTCAACGGCACCTTCGCCTTCACGTGCACGTCCGCGCGGTGAGCGCAGATCCCGAACGCGAACAGCAGCGCCAGCTCCCAGGGGTGACGCAGGTGAGGATCGGGCGCCAGGAACAGGAAGCCGGGCACAAGCGCGACGGCGGCGAGTGCCAGCAACAGAAGCGCGGTCCTCCGCGTCCGGACCGTCCGCGATTGTTGCGTTGCCTCTCCCATGACAGCACGGTTCGACGTGGCTTGGACCATCCGTGCGCCCAACCACCACCGCAGCGAAAGCATATCGGTTTTTCGCCCGTGCTCGTGCAGCAATAGGTTCTCTCGAGTGAAACCAGCCGGTCCGGCACGAGCCGCAGCTAACCAAACGTTGCTGCGAGCCTCACATCGGGTCCGAAGTCGGTTCCTCAGCCGTTGCGAAAGGCCATAAACCCTCCCTATATGTCGCGATCCGTACCCAAACCTAGCGGTGCGTCGCAAGCGAGGCGGCGCGAAAGCCGCATTCACCGGCCCGAATCGGTCGAATACCCCATCGGCCCGATCGACTAACTATCTGAGGAAAGAGGCTGCGCGCCGACTATCGTTGCGACATGCGCCGCGCGTGCATCGACATCGGCTCGAACACCACTCGGCTGCTGGTGGCGGAGTGCGAGGCAGACCAGCTTCACGAGGTTCATCAGGATCGTGCCTTCACGCAAATCGGTCGGGGGATCGCCGGCGACGGAACGATCGACGCGAGCAAGATCGCCGAGGTCGTCGACGTCGTCGCGGCGCAGCTCGAGCACGCCCGCGAGCTCGGCTCGCGCGAGGTTCTCGGTGTCGCCACAGCGGCGATCCGTCGCGCCGCCAACGGCGCCGAGCTGGTCAGCGCAATCGAGTCCGCCTGCGGCCTCAGGGTGCGGATCCTGTCGGGCGAGGAGGAGGCCCGACTGGCGTTCGTCGGTGCTGCCGGCACGCTCGGCCACCGGCCCGCCGGCGCGCTCGGCGTGGTCGATGTCGGCGGCGGCTCATCCGAGATCGTCGTCGGCACCGCCCCGCACGAGATCGGCTGGTGGTTCTCGTTCGCGATCGGCTCTGGCGACCTCGCCGACCGGTATCTGCGCTCTGACCCGCCGATGGCGGCGGAGCTCGCTGCCGCGCGGGCCTGCATCGCATCGGCGCTGGACGGCGTCGAGGTACCGCCGACGCTCGAGGCCGTCGCGGTTGGCGGGAGCGCGACGTCGCTGCGCCGACTCGCCGGATCGCTGCTCGACGTGGCCGCGTTCGAGCGCTCGTTCGGGCTGCTCGCGGCCGAGCGCGCAGTCGAGGTCGCCCGCCGGTTCGCGCTCGATCTCGAACGCGTGCGCCTGCTGCCCGCCGGCCTGCTGATCCTCGAAGCGGTCTCGAACCTGTTCGGCACCGCCCTCCAGGTCGGCCGCGGCGGCATCCGCGAGGGCGTGCTGCTCCAGGCGGGTGGGGCGTCCCCCGCCCTTTAGCCGACGGCAAACGGCCCTGGGCGCCACTACCCCGGCGGATTTGCCTCTGGCAAATCCGCCAAGGGAATGAGGCTCTGCCGAAATTCCCCGCCTACCAATGAACGCCCTTCATCAGGTGCGCGAGCGCGACTTGCTCGGTCGATGCGTGCTCCTCGGGATCCTTCTCGCCCTTGGCGGCGGCGGAATCGGGGAAGACCTTGTATGCCGCCGACAGGATCTGGTCGACCCCTTTCGGGAATAGCGCGTAGGAGACCTCGCCGAACGTGCCCAGGCGCGTGTTGATCTGCTTGGGCTTGGATCTGATCGCTTCGCAGATGAGGTCGGCCGCCTCTTCGGGGGAGATCGTCGGGAAGCTGTCGTAGATCTTCGTCGGGGCGATCATCGGCGTGCGGACGAGCGGCATGTGGATGGTCGTGAAATGGACGTTCTCGCCGATGCACTCGGAGCCGACAACTCGCGTCCACGCGTCCAGCGCGGCCTTGGAGGCGACATAGGCCGAGAATCGCGGCGGGCTCGTCTGGACCCCGATCGAGGATACGTTCACGATCAGGCCGCTCCGCCGCTCGCGCATCTGGGGCAGCAGGCCCATGATCAGCTTGATCGTGCCGAGGTAGTTGAGCTGGATCGTCCGCTCGAAGTCGTGGAAGCGGTCGTAGGAGAGGGCGATCGATCGCCGGATCGAGCGGCCCGCATTGTTGACGAGGATGTCGATCGCGGGGTGGTCGGAGAGGACGCGATCGCACAGGTCCTCGATCGAGTCCGGGTTGGAGAGGTCGGCCGAGTAGGCGTACGCGGTGCCACCGAGGTCCTCGATCTCCCGCTTGGTCTCCTCGAGCTTCTCGGGACCGCGGGCGACGAGGATCGGGATCCCGCCGGCGTTCGCGATCTTCAGCGCCGCCGCCCGGCCGATCCCGCTCGAGGCTCCGGTGATCAGCACTGTCTTGCCGGCGACGGCGCCTTCAAAACTTCGGTCCTTGAACAGGTCGGGGTCGAGGTTGCGCTCCCAGTAGTCCCACAGCTTGTCGGCGTACGTATCGAGCGGGGGGACCGAGATCCCGCTGCCCTCGAGCGCGCGCTCGGTGTCTCGGGTGTCGAACTGGGCAGTCAGGCCGATGTAGCCGATCACCTCCTCGGGGATGCCGAAGTCCGCGAGCAGCGCCCGGCGCACGCCGCGAGCGGCCGGAAGCTTCATCAGCATCGACAGCGTGCCCTTGGGGAGCGCCTGGATCAGGCGCGTGTCGATCCGGACCGACAGCTGCGGCGCGTGCGCGGCCTTCGCGAACGCGTTGATCACGTCTCCCGAGCGCTGTGACTTGGGGGCCGTGAGGTGGAACGCCTGTCCGTCGAGGCCCGGGAGGTGGGCGATGTGGTCGAGCGCCGCGGCGACGAAGTCGACCGGGACGATGTTCGTGTAGCCGAGCTCCGGTCCGATCAGCGGGAACCACCCGGGGAGGTAGTGCCGGGCCATCTTGATTGCGGTGAAGAAGTAATAGGGACCGTCGATCTTGTCCATCTCGCCGGTCCGGGAGTCGCCGACCACGACCGCGGGGCGGTACACGCGCCAGGGGACCGTGGTCTGCGTCCGCGCGATCTTCTCGGACTCGAACTTGGTGCGGTGGTAGGGGTGGTCGAGCTTCTGGCCCTCGTCGAACATGTCCTCGCGGAACAGGCCCTTGTACATCCCGGCGGCGGCGATCGAGGAGACGTGGTGGAAGGTGCCGGCGCGAATGGCGTTCGCGAGCTGGACGGCGTGGCGCGTCCCGTCGACGTTCGCGATCCGGTTTGCCTCGGCATCGGCGGTCATGTCGTAGACGGCGGCGAGATGGAAGAAGTGGTCGACGCGGCCCTCGAGCTCGGAGACCTGCTCGTCGGAGAGACCGAGCCGCGGCTCGGTCAGATCGCCGATCACCGGGTGCACGCGATCCGGCGCGTCCCAGCGCTCGATCAATCGGTCGAGCCGATCGGTCGATCCCTGGCGCACGAGGACGTAGACATCCCCGTCGCGCTCGAGCAGGCGCTCGACGAGATTGCGGCCGATGAACCCGGTCGCGCCGGTGACGAAGTAGGTCATGTCGCTCCCTCTGAGATTGGTCGGCGCAAGCCTAGACGTTGATTGCGTCGCGGATGCGTCACAGCCACGAGACGGCGCTGTGGCGCGCCCGCAAAATCAGCGTCGCACGCGCGTCGGGGCGCTCGTAGGAGTGATAGCTGGTGCGCATGGATCCCGACCGCGGCAGGTAGCCGGTGCGCCGGCTGGTGGCCGCCTTCGCGACGCTGCTTGCGCTGGCGATGGCCGTTGTGCTGCTCGTGGGGGTGGACGGCCAGCTCGGCTGCGCGTCCGCGGGCGCGGCGGGCGGGACGCCTGGGGCGAGCGGGACGCCCGTGGCGGGCGGGGCGCCCGCGGCGCTGGTGCCCGTGTTCCAGGGAGCTGCCGCCGCTTACAACCTGGGGGGCGAGGGCGCGTCGATCCTCGCGGGAATCAACGGCGTCGAGTCCGATTTCGATCGTTCGAACCTTCCCGGGGTGCATTCGGGCGCGAACTACGCGGGCGCCGAGGGCCCGATGCAGTTCGAGCGGGGCACCTGGGCGAGGTATCGGGTGCAGGGCCCCGGCGGCGCGGCCCCGCCGAACGTATACAACGAGATCGATGCCGTCTACTCGGCGGCGAACTATCTGCACGCCTCGGGCGCGCCCGCGAATTGGGCGTCGGCGATCTTCAGCTACAACCACGCAACCTGGTACGTGAACGATGTCCTCGCAGATGCGCAGACCTACGACACGGGTTGCCAGGCGCCGATCCCGACGGTGCCGGGGGCCACAGCCGTGATCCTGCCCGACGGGGACGCGGAGGCGCCCGCGCAGGCGCCGCAGGCGGTGCAGGAGATGATCGCGGCGGGGAACCGGATCGATCACTTCGCCTACAGCTACGGCGGCGGCCACGGCGACCCGGCCAAGACGATGAACCAGGCCGATCCCGACCCAGCGGCGGTTCCCGGGGAGCAGGAGAACGGCGCGCCGGGATATGACTGCTCCTCGGCTACCTCATATGTGCTCTGGGGTGCCGGGCTCGGCGAGACCCTGCTCGGCGGGCAGGTCGAGGACTCCTCCTACCTCGAGCGAGTGGGCGACCCCGGCCCGGGGAAGTGGGTCACGATCTTCGCCAGCCAAGGGCACGCCTACGTCGAGGTCGCCGGCATCTACCTGGACACCGCCGCCGGGATCGGCCGACCACCGAACCCGCCGCGCACCGGACCGCGCTGGAGCCCGGTCGGCTCCGGACCGGACGGCTTCACCGCCCGCCACCCACCGGGACTCTGACGGTGGCTACCAGCCGCCGCGGGGGTCCGCGTTGCCGGCGCTGCGCTTCTTGGCGTCCATCCTCGCGTGCTTGCGCTTCTCCAGGCGCCACTGGATCAGGCTCAGGATCGCGATCAGCGTCGGGAAGAAGATGATCGTGACGAACATCGCGTTGGTGATGACGACGTCGTTCGTCTCGCCGTACCAGCCCTCGCCGCCGTTGTTCGCAAGCGCAACCGGCGCCGCCGCGAGCAGCCACACGCTGAACGAAAGGAGGGCGACGATGATCCGGGCGCGGCGCATTCGCGGCCGGATCCTACCGGACATCGGCGCCTTGGTCACGCCTTCCCCGCGGTCGCCACGGGCTCGCGCGCGCCGACTGCATCGAGCGCGTCCAGCAGCGCAGGGTTGTACTTCGGCTTGGTGACCTCGAGGTGATCGCAGGGCGCCTCGAACACCTGCGCTCCGAGCGCGGCGGCCAGGCTCCGCTGCTTGCGAGGGGGGACCAACGTGTCCTCGGTGGTGACGACGACCGCCGAGCGCATCCGCAGCGAGCCGATCCAGGGACGCGAGTCGAAGCGACCGAGCTCGCGCCCGGCCTCGGCAAGCTCGCTCGCGGACGCGCGCTGCAGCTCCGACACCAGCCAGCTCCCAAGTTCGGAGTCTCGCATCCCCTCTCGGCGAAGCGCGCCGCGCCACACTCGCTTGGGCGCCAACGCGAGGATCAGCCAGAGCGCCCCCATCGCCCGCCAGAACCGGCGCTCGCGCGGATCCTGCCAATCCTGCGCGGTACCCGACAGCACGAGGCCCGAGACGACGTTCGCGTGGTCGCGCGCGACGAGCTGGGCGATCGCGCCCCCCATCGAATAGCCGACGAGGGTCGCCGGCGCGGCGTCGAGCAGCTCGAGCGCGGCCGCGGCGTCGGCTGCGCAGTCCGACAGACTGAATCGGGCGACCGAGCGCAGGCCGCGGCCGTGGCCGCGATGGTCGATCGCGAGCACGCGATAGCCCGCTTGCACGAGCGCGCCGTACGCACCCCACCAGTTGAGGTCCGCGCTCACCATCCAGCCGTGCAGCAGCATCACCGGCGGCCCGTCACCGCCGGTGTCGCGCAGGAACAGCTCACCGCGGCCGGGCGCGTAGACGGTGCGCGCCGGTGGCAGTGGAACCGGCGGCGCGGGCGGCGCGACGGAGCGTGAGAGCCTCGACACCTCGCAGATGCTACGTAGGCCGCACGGCGCCCGGCGACGGCACCTTCCTACCATGGGCGGCGATGGCCGTACTGATCGCATCCGACATCGGCAAGGACATTGCCGGCGAGCCGCTGCTGCGGGGGGTTTCGTTCAAGCTCGAGCGCCGCGACCGGATGACGCTGTCGGGCCGCAACGGCGCGGGCAAGACCACGCTGCTGCGGATGCTCGCGGGCCAGGCGTCGGTCGACCAGGGAGAGCTCGTGCTCGCGAAGGGCGCGAGGGTGGCGCTGCACGACCAGCGCCCGCCGCGCGAGCGCTCGCTGACGCTACGTGACTACGTGCTCTCCGGCGCCCGCGAGCTGGTCGCGATCGAGCAGGAGCTGGCGTCGCTCGAGCACGCGATGGCCGAGGGCGCCCACGACGAGGCGACGATGAATCGCTACGCCGAGGCTCAGGCGCGCCTCGAGCACGCCGGCGGGTATCGATGGCGCGACCGCGCGCTGGCGACGCTCCACGGGCTCGGCTTCGCCGACGTCGACCTCGACCGCAAGCTCGACACCTTCTCCGGCGGCGAGCTGACACGCGGGTCGCTCGCCCGCGTGCTCGCGGGCGACCCCGACCTGCTGCTGCTCGACGAGCCCACGAACCATCTCGACATCGGATCGCTCGAATGGCTCGAGCAACACCTGATCGGCCTCGACGCGGCGATCGTCCTCGTCGCCCACGATCGCTGGTTCCTCGAGGCGGTCGGCACCGCGGTACTCGAGCTCGAGGCCGGCCGCGGCCGCTTCTTCGATGGGCCGTGGCACGCCTGGCGCAAGGAGAAGGCGGCACGCGAGCTCGCGCTCGGGCGCGCGATCGAGCGCCAGCAGGCGGAGATCGACAGGCTCGAGCGGTTCGTCACGCGGTTTCGCGCCGGCACCCGCGCCAGGCAGGCACAGTCCCGCGCCAAGAAGCTGTCGAAGATCGACCGCGTGCAGCGTGGAGCCGCCGACGGGGCCGCGCTGAGCTTCGCATTCAAGCCTCCCGAGCGCAGCGGGCGGGTCGTCTTCGAGCTCGAGGACGGCCGCATCGAGGCGGGCGAGAAGATGTTGCTCGAGCACGCGGAGCTGTGGCTGGAGCGCGGCGAGCACGTATCGCTCGTGGGTCCGAACGGGGCCGGCAAGACGACGCTGATCGACACCCTCGCCGGGCGCCGAGAGCTGCCCGCCGGCAAGCTCCGCACGGGACACAACGTCAAGCTCGCCTATCTCTCTCAGCACGCCGACGAGCTCGAGACCGGTACCGCGCGCACCGTGCTCGAGGCCACGACGCACCTGACCGGGCTGACCCCGAACCGAGCGCGCGCGCTGCTCGGGCAGTTCCTGTTCTCGGGCGAGGAGGCTGAGAAGCCGCTGGAGGGACTGTCGGGCGGAGAGCGGCGGCGCCTGTCGCTGGCGATCCTCGTCCACTCGGGCGCGAATGTGCTGATCCTCGACGAGCCCACCAACCATCTCGACCTCGAGAGTCGCGAGGCGCTCGAGGAAGCGCTGAGCGCGTTCGAGGGCTCGCTGCTGCTGGTATCGCACGACCGGGCGCTGCTCGACGCCGTCGGGAGCCGGACCGTCGCGGTCGAGGACCGCACGTTGCACAGCTACGTGGGAGGCTGGCCGGAGTACGTGCGGGTGCGCAACGAGCGTGCGAGCGCCCCGGCCCGCGAGCCCGACCCGAAGCCGGCCACGAAGCCGGCCGAGTCGCAGCCCGGTCGCGCCAAGCCCCCGCGCAAGCGCGAGCAGCCTACGACCGGCGCCGGGGACGCCAGGGCACAGCGCGCGCTCGAGCGCGAGATCGAGTCGGCCGAGGCGGCGCTCCGCTCGCTCGAGAGCGAGCTGTCCGACCCCGGCGCCTGGTCCGATGCGCGCCGCAGCGCCGACTCGACGGCCAGGCACGATGCCGCCAAGCGCGCGGTCGAGAGCCTGTACGCGCGATGGGAGCGAATCGCGGGCTGAGGACCACTAGTCCCGCAGCAACGCCTGCGACTGTAGCTCCAGCAGCTCGGCGTACAAACCGCCACGACTGCTCAGCTCCTCGTGCGACCCGGACTCGACGATCCTCCCCCGCTCGAGCACGATAATCCGATCCGCGCTCCTGAGGCTCGAGAAGCGGTGCGTGACCATCAGCGTGATCGCGCCCGCGCCTGCCCCCTCGCGCGCGACATCGGCGTAGTGGGCGAACAGGGCGCTCTCGGCGCGGGCGTGGAGGCTCGCGGTGGGCTCGTCGAAGACGATCAGCAGCGGTCCGTCCCGCATCAGGCCGCGCGCGAGCGCAATCCGCTGCCACTGGCCGCCTGACAGCTCGTGCCCGCGCGTGAACGCGCGGCCGAGCTGGGTGTCGAGGCCCTGGCCGGGAGCATGAGCAGCATCGTTGCCGCCGTGCGGATGCCGATCTCGTGGTGGTAGCCGGCCCAGCCGAGCGTGCCCGCGGCGAGGGAATAGGTCGCGAGCACTGCCAGGCTGGCCCACAGGATCCTGATGTTCAGGCGGTGGAGCTCGTTCCAGGACGGGGTCATCGCGTCTAGCCAGGCGCGGGGGTGCCCGCTGACGATCCAGTTGCCGAGACCGAAGACGCGCAGCTCCTTCGAGGCGGCGGGGCGCCAGGCGAGGCCGAGGAGGTACCAGCTGCGTCGCAGCGGCTGCGCCGCCTGCCGGAACGTGGTCACGCGCGAGCGGATCAGCGCGCGCAGCGGCCTGCGCACCGAAAGCCACATGACCAGGACCGTCAACCCGAGCCACCAGCGAAAGGTCGCGAGCACGACGCACGCGAGGATTCCGTAGAGACGGTCGCCGAGCACGCTCATCAGCGTCATCGGCGCGTCCGCGGGCTGGTAGCTCATCGCCTCGCCCTGGGCGGAGGAGAGCTGGTCGAGCACGGTCGGATCCTCGAGATGGCCGATCCCCGCAGGTGCCGACACCGCCTCGATGAGGCGTCGCTGCAGGACCGTAGAGACGCGAGCCCGGGTGGCCGCGGTCAGCGCGTCTTCGGCGGGCCCGCGAAGCAGCGACACCGCGAACGCGACCCCGGCGACCGCGAGTGCGCCGAGCAGACGATCGCCGGCGCGGGACGACAGCCCGTTTGTCACGGCGGCGGGGATGAAGCCGGTCACCCGGCCGACCATGATCAGCGCGAGGTTCGGAAGCACGCCCTCGGCGATCACGAACACGATCGCCGCCAGCGTCAGCGGCCTACTCGCCTGCCACAGTATCTGCAGGGCGCGTAGGCGCGGCGAGGATCGCCAGGCGGCCACGATCCGGCCGTACGCCGAGGCTGCGCGGGTATCTGCGGCCACGATCGACATCGTCTCGACAACGGTAGGAAATGCGCGGGGGATTGTCCAAGGCCGAGGTCCCCGGGCGCTCGCCCGTCGTCCCCCCGCGGCTCTACACTCAGGCACTCAGATGTCCCCGTCCACCAACGCGGCCGTTCGGATCGCGCTGATCGATGACGACAGCGGGTTCTTCGCGGTACTGGACAGGCGATTCGATCTGCTCGGCTGGGACCGGCGCGTCCTCGGGTACGCGCCGGGGCCCGACCAGCTCGCGGCCCAGCGCCTGCATGTCGCGATCGTGAATCCGGCGCTGACGGGGCTCGACTACGTCGAGCGGACCGCGATCGCGCTCCCGGGTCTGGCGTTGCTCGTGTGCACGGGCGCGTCGACGCTCGCGGACCGCGTTCGTGGCCTGCGCGGCGGCGCCGATGACTGGCTGACGAAGCCGTGTCACCCGGAGGAGCTGGTCGCACGGGTGCAGGCTGTGCTGCGGCGACGACGGCTCGCAGACCGCCAGACCGAGGACTCGGTGCTGATCGCGGGCGGGCTGGCGATCCGCCCGGACCGGTTCCAGGCGTTCGTCGGCGACCACAGTGCGGATCTGACCCGCAAGGAGTTCGAGCTCCTGCACCTGCTGGCCCAGGCGGAGGGCCGCGTGCTCGAGCGCGAGGAGATCTACCAGCGCGTCTGGGGTTACACGATGGTCCGCGGGGACCGCTCCGTGGACGTGTTCGTACGCAAGCTGCGCCAGAAGCTCGAGCGCATCTCGCCTGAGTGGAGCTATCTGCACACGCAGTTCGGCGTCGGGTATCGCTTCGCCGCCGAGCCCCGCGGGGCAGGCCCCGCCGGCGGGGAGGAGGGGTCGCCGCAGCCCTGGCCCGAGCGGGGCGACGAACCGAGCAAGCAGTTCGCGTACCACACGGGCGCCTAACAGGCCCGCGGCCCGCTACGAGCACCGGCCCGCGGAAGCCTCGCTGGCTCGGGCGCTACGATCCGTTTCTGAGTCTCTGGCGATGATCAAGGTAACCCGCAACATTGCGATCGTCCTCGCCCTCGCGGCGGTGGTCGCCTACGCGCCAGGTGGCGGCACGGGCAGCCAGATCGTGATCCAGGCGGTGTCGATCGCGTTCCTCGCGGTGATCGGATGGTTTGTCTCGATCATGTACCGGCAGCATCACGTGGCCCTGTACTCACTCGGCGACAGCCGCCGGGCCGGGCTCTACGCCGCCGTCGCTGTCGCCGTCCTGACGCTGACCGCGACATCGCGGCTGTTCGCCACCAGCGCCGGCGTGCTGGTGTGGCTCGTCCTGATCGGCGCGGCGGCCTACACGGTGATCGCGATCGTCTGGGCGGCGCGAAGCTACTGAGTGCGCGGTGAGTAAGGACAGTCGAGGCGTAATCGCCGACTGGTTGGTGCTCCTCAGCGCGGTCGGGCTGTTCCTGTCGCTGTTCATGACCTGGAGCCGGCTCTCGCCGGCGTACCTCGCAGTCGCCGACCAGCTGCAGACGCTCCAGGGCGTGCCCCCTGACCCAACGGCGTGGCAGGTCTACACCGCCGCCGACATCCTGCTCGCGGTGCTCGCCGCCGGATTGATCGTCGTCGCTCTGGCCGGCTCGAAGCGGGGGCGGATCTGCGCCCTCGCGGCTGCCTTCCTGGCGCTCGGCTTCGTGATCCACGCCGCCGGCGCCCCGCCCACGACCGGCGCTGCCGACGCGTTCCAGCCCAGCCTCGACGTCCCCACCTACGTGGCGCCATCGCCAGAGCCGGGGGCGGGGGAGACGGTCGCGATCATCGCTCTGGTAATGGCGGTCAGCGGCATCGGGGTGTCGCTGACGACTCCCTGAGGATAGATGTCGGTCGTCCCTGCCGATCGCCGACTCATGCTCCCCGACGAGCCCGGCGTATACCTGTTCCGCGACGCCCGTGGGCGGGTCATCTACGTCGGCAAGGCGAAGTCGATCCGCAAGCGGGTCGCATCGCACTTCTCCAATCCGAGCACCAAGGCGGGCGGCGAGCTGTTGCCGATGATCGACCAGATCGAGGCGCTCGTCGTCCACACCGAGACCGAGGCGCTGCTCGCCGAGCTGAACTTCATCAAGCAGTACAAGCCGCGCTTCAACGTCCGCCTGCGCGACGACAAGTCGTATCCGTACATCGCGATCTCGCTCGACGAGGAGTTCCCGCGCGTCTACTTCACCCGCGAGCGCCACCGTCGCGATCGCGCCTACTTCGGCCCGTACAGCAACGCCAAGCGCGTACGCGAGACGCTCGACCTGCTCGGCAAGGTGTTCATGTTCCGGACCTGCGAAGGAACCGAGCCGGGCCGGCGCAGCGGGTCGCCGTGCCTGGACTTCTACATCAAGCGCTGCGAGGCGCCGTGCGTCGGCTATATCTCCAAGGAGGAGTACCGCAGCGGCATCGACGGCGTGATCGACTTCCTGTCCGGGCGCTACCGGTCGATCGAGCGCACGCTGCAGGAGGCGATGCGAACCGCCGCCGCCGAGCAGCGCTTCGAGGACGCCGCGCGCGAGCGTAACCGGCTGCGCGCGGTGCGCTCGCTGCTCGAACGCCAGCGGGTGGCGAATGATGCGATCGGCACGCTCGACGCGATTGCCGTCGCGCTCGAGGGGACCGAGGCGAATGCGCAGGTGTTCCAGGTCCGGGACGGGGTCCTCTCGGATCGTCAGAGCTTCTACCTAGACAACGAGGCCGAAGATGACGTCGCCGCGGTCGTGGAGGCATTCATCCTCCAGTACTACGACGGTGTGATGATGATCCCGCCGCTGCTCGTGGTTCAGCCCGGGGTCGGCGATACGGCGGCGCTTGCCGATGCGCTCGCTCGGCGCCGGGGCACGGCGGTGGAGATCAGGGCCGTGCAGCGCGGTGACAAGCGCAGGATCCTCGAGCTCGCCGAGCGCAACGCCCGCCTCGCCCTCGACCAGGAGAAGCTCCGCTCCGAGCGCAGGCGCCAGCAGCGGGTGGAGGCACTCGACGGGCTGCAGCAGGCACTCGGTCTCGACGCGATCCCGCTGCGGATCGAGTGCTTTGACATCTCCAACCTGATGGGGACCAACACAGTGGCGTCGATGGTGGTGTTCGAGGGCGCCGCGCCGAAGAAGTCCGACTACCGGCGCTTCCGGGTGATCGGCGGCGAGGACGGGGTCCCGGACGATTTCGCTGCGATGGAGGAGGTGCTCTCGCGCCGCCTGGCCCGGTGGGAGCACCAGCGCGACGTCTCGCCCCACGACAAGGAATACGACGCCAGCTTCGCGACGCTGCCGAACCTGATCGTGATCGACGGCGGACCCGGGCAGCTCTCGGCCGGCCTGCGCGCCCTCGGTCCCTTCCGCGAGCGCGGCGTCGCCGTGGTCGCGCTCGCGAAGCGAATCGAGGAGCTGTTCATTCCGGGCCGCCGGGCGCCGCTGACGCTGGCCCACGACACGCCCGAGCTGCAGCTGCTGCAGCGGGTCCGCGACGAAGCGCACCGGTTCGCGATCACCCACCACCGGATCCGTCGCGACCGCGCGATGACGGCGTCGATCCTCGACGGACTGACCGGGGTCGGCCCCGCACGCAAGCGCGCCCTACTGCAGCACTTCGGCTCCCCCGATGCGATCCTCGCCGCTTCGCGGGAGGAGCTCGAGGCCGTTCCCGGGGTGCCGGGAAGGCTCGCACGGGAGCTCTACCGTGAGCTGCACAAGAGCGGCGTGTGATCCTCAGCGCAGCGTCAGCATGATCGCGCTCGCGGGCGGAACCGTGAGCGAGTACAGCCCGAGCAGCGACGAGATCGTCGTGGTCTGCTCGCCTGTGAGCACGCCGGTGCCGGTCTCATCTCCGAAGCTCTGGCCGCCCAGCGTCACGCCGTCGGTCGCGCCGATGCCCGGGGCGGCGAGCTGCTCGACCGTCGCCGAGGCGCCCGGGGCGCGGAGCAGCAGCGGCTGCGCGTTTGACGGGTCCTCGTTGATCAGCACGATGCGTTCCGTTCCGTCCGGCGCGAGCGTCGCCCAGACCTTGAGTGGACCGTCAGGGACACCGCTGACCGGCAGCAGACGCGAGCCTGGAGGAGCGGCCTGGGCGAACATCAGCATCCCGTAGTACTCGGGGTGCACATTCGCCTGCCAGGTCTCGCCGTCGTGGCTGAAGGTGAACAGCTCATAGCGCGCGCCGGGAAGCGTGTGGATGTTGACGCCGTCGACACCGACGTTGGCCATCTCGAACAGCGTGTCGAGTACCCACAGCGCCGACGCGAAAGTGTCGCTGACTCCGTGGGAGCCGGCGCACGCGACCGAGTTCATCTCGTCGACCCGGAACGGCAATCCCTGCGCGTGCGCCATCGCCACGAGCGGCGCAACCCCCTGTGCGAGCTCGGACTGGGAGTAGTCGCTCAGCAGGTTGGCGATCGTCGGATATGACGGCGAGCTCGAGGTGACGTTGCAGCCGCGGAGCGGATAGCGGTGGAAGGTCACGAGCGCCAGCCCGGGCTCGGAGGCGAGGAACTGGCCGAGGCCGGCCGACATCCACGGCAGGTTGGCGATCGTCGGTCCCGCGATCGGGGCCGTCGGAAGGGCGTGCGCGACGTCCGAGAAGTCCTGGAGGAAGTCGGGGATGTCGTATGACCGCGGACGTCCGAAGACCTGCTTGCCGCTGGCGGTGAGATACCAGGGCAGGGCCGCGTAGAGGTCCGGTTCATTGCCGGGCTCGAGCGCTTGCACCGAGCCTCCCAGCCCGGCGAGCAGCGCCCGCGCCTCGATCGCTGCCAGCGACGGCCGGTTCAGCATCAGGTTGATCCCGACGATCAGCTTCGCGCCGAGTGTCTTCGCCAGCGCGGCTGTGGTGCGGATCCATCCCTCCGTCAGCGGGTAGTCGATGCCCCGCGGGGGCAGCACGCCCGGAACCGGCCACCAACTCTGGTCGGTGCTGTCACCGCCGATCCTCAGCACCGGCGCTTGTCCCGGCGTCAGATTGCGGATCAGCTGGACGAGGACGGGGTTGATGGCGTTCGGATCGCTGCCCGTGTATTCGTGTACGGCCCAGAACTCCATCGAGAGCCCGAGGAAGCCGGACGGGATCGGCGCGGTGGTGGGCGCGCCGCCGACCACGGGCGCGACGGTAGAGCTGCGGGCGCGGGCCGCCCCGCGGGCGACGACTGAGCTGCCGTGGCGCGCGTCGGCTCGGGCGGTCACCGCCGGCATCAGCAGCAGCGCGGTGGCGCAAGCGATCAGACGTCCCTGCCGTGACACGCCGCCATCCTCGCACAGCCGACAGGGCCCGGACGCCGCCTCGACGGGTATCCGGCCCCGGCCTGTCAAGCTTCCGTGTATGGAAGCGTCCAGGCGCGCGCCCGAGGACAGCCCGCGGGCGGGGGAGACCGACGGCCCGCATCCGTCCCGCTTTGCCCTGACCGATCTCGTGATCATCACCGGCTTCTCGGGTGCCGGGAAATCGACCGCGATGGCCGTGTTCGAGGACGAGGGCTACTTCTGCGTCGACAACCTGCCCTCGGAGATGATCCGCTCGCTGGCCGAGCTGTTCCGGCACGGTGGGTCGAAGATCGAGCGGTCGGCCGTGGTGTCCGACGTCCGGGCCGGGAGCTACTTCGAGGGGCTGGTGGAGATCCTCGATGACCTCCGTACCGCCGGAGTCAGCCACCGCGTGCTGTTCCTGGAGGCCGACGAGCAGACGCTGCTGACGCGCTACAAGGAGACCCGCCGGCGTCACCCGCTCGCGGCGACCGGGAGCGTGGTCGACGGCATCGCGCGCGAGCGAGCGCTGCTCGCCCCGCTCCGCGAGCGAGCGGACGTCGTGATCGACACCGGCGAGCTGACGGCCGCGATGCTGAGGCGCAAGCTTGCGGATGAGGTCCTGCCGACGCGCACCACCGGCCGGCTCGCGATCACGTTCCAGAGCTTCGGCTTCAAGAACGGACCGGCGCGTGACCCCGACCTGCTGTTCGACGTGCGGTTCCTGCCGAATCCCCACTACGAGCCCGATCTGCGGCCGCTCACCGGCACCGACCAGCGGATCGTCGACTTCATCGATCGGGATGGCGCGCTGTCGGCGTTCTACGACCGCCTGCACCCGCTGCTCGACTACCTGCTGCCGCAGTACCTCGCCGAGGGAAAGTCCCACCTCGTGATCGTGATCGGGTGTACCGGCGGCCGCCACCGCTCGGTGGCCGTTGCCGAGCATCTGGCATCGCGCTATGGCGGCTCGAGCGACTATCGCGTCGAGGTGTCGCACCGCGACGTCCACGGGCCCGAGCATCGATGATCGACCACATGGGCTTCGAGGTATCGGACCTGGCGCGGTCAGCGCGGTTCTACGACGCCCTCTTGTTCGCGCTCGGTGCGCGCCGTATGTTCGAAAGCGAGCACGCGGTCGCCTACGGGATCAACGGCCCGCTGCTGTGGATCGTCGTGCGTGGACGTGCACCAGGGCCGGGCTACGGCCACATCGCGCTTCAGGCGTCCGGCCGCGCGGCGGTCGACGCTGCGCACCGCGCTGGACTCGCCAACGGCGGCTCCGACGACGGGGCGCCCGGACTACGCCCGCAGTACGGACGCGGGTGCTATGCCGGGTACCTCCGTGATCCCGACTTATTGCGGGTCGAGGTTGTGAGCCATCGGTAGCCGGCCCGAAGGTCCTGAGCTGCCGTGGAATCGGTTTCGCCGACTACCGCTGGCTCATTGACAGTTCGGT
>Ga0302314_10009473_pt1 | contig 17207 bp, 13 predicted proteins | sample III_Palsa_N2_3_FD_200533 | JGI IMG/M metagenome (GOLD analysis project Ga0302314, IMG submission 200533) | Peat permafrost microbial communities from Stordalen Mire near Abisko, Sweden - III_Palsa_N2_3 | ecosystem: Environmental > Terrestrial > Soil > Palsa > Peat permafrost | place: Sweden...
CTGCAGAGCAGCGAGCCGAGCGTGAAGGCCGCCAGGCCGGTCTGGAAGGTCGCGCGCCGCCCCAGCCGGTCCGCGGTCGAGCCCGACAGCATCAGCAGGCTGGCCAGCGTGAGCGTGTACGCATCGATGATCCACTGCAGACCGGAGACCGGGGCGTGCAGGGAGTGCTGGATCGACGGCAGCGCCACGTTCACGATCGTGACGTCCAGGCCGACGATGAGCAGGCTCATGCAGCAGATCGCCAGGATCAGGTTCCGGCGCCGGCTGCTGAGCTCGATCTCGGCCATCACGGCAAGTATGCCTCCCGTCATTTGCTGAATCGCAACTAACCTCCGCGAAGAGCGCGGCGTGGGCGGGGGCGGCGCGCACGGGGCGGGCGAGGGCGGGGGCGGCGCGCGGGGGGTGGGGGTCTCGATGCTGGCGGACGGGCACACGATCCACCCGTAACGTGACCTGGCGACCTGACGCAACCGCGCCGTGTGCTGTGGCGTCTTCAGGGCATGATGAACACATCGCGTGCCGGGCGTACACGCAACAACACAGTCACTACGCTCATCAGCGCCTTCTTAGCGGCCGGGCTGTGCACGCTGGCAGCATGCGGCACCGCGCCAGGGAATCACCCCGTGCCACGGGCTAGCTTGCCCATCGTGCGAGCGGACCCCGTTGGGCCGACTTCCGCGACGTTCGTGTCGGCGTCCACCGGCTGGCTGCTGGGCGTCACGCTCTGCGGCACGCGGGACTGCCCGCTTGAGCTGCTCAAGACCACCGACGGCGGTCGCGCCTGGTTCCCGGTGAAGCCGCCGCCGACGTCCGCCCTGAGCGCGCTCCCCCGGCCGGACTCGGTGAGCAAGGTGGTCTTCGCGAACGCCAGGGACGGCTGGGCATTTGACCCCGGCCTGTGGGCGACGCACGACGGCGGCGCCACCTGGAGCCAGGTCGATACCCGCGGCACGGAGGTGACCAGCCTGGCGGCATCGGATGGCCACGCGGTCGCGGTCCTGCAACCGTGCAGGCTCTTCAGCACATGTGGCAGCTTCCAGGTGGACACCGCCGCCGTTGGCGGAAACCGGTGGCGGGCCGTCCGCGGCGCGGCCGGCCGGGGACGGGCCGCCGCGGTCACGACGTCCGGCCGGACGGCATATCTTTCTGTCGCCCCCGCAGGGATCACCGGCCGGCCACGGCTGCTGGCGGGCCCGGTGAGCGGCGCCGCGCGCTGGCGGGCGCTGCCGGTTCTCTGCCCGCACTTCGACCTGCTGGCCCTGGGAGCGTCCCGTCGCGGCACCCTGGTGCTGGGCTGCGGCGGGGAGCCTGGGGCTGGCAACCAGCGCAAGCGGGCTTACCTGTCGGCGAACGGCGGGCGGACCTGGCGGCGGCTGGCCAACCCGCCCTTCGGCGGATACCTTGGCCAGGTTTCCGTGACGTCCGCCGGAACGATCTTCATCTCGGGCGAGCGCAGCGACGTCTACATATCCACGGACAGCGGACGTAGCTGGCACCTCAGCCCGAGCCTGAGCCGGGCGGATTACGGCGACGGCCTGGCCGCTACGATGATCACCAACAGGGAGGGGTTCGTCCTGGCGGCGACGACTCACCTCGGCCAGATCTGGCTTACCCGCGACGGAGGCCGTACCTGGCAGCCGGTTACCACCCGCTGAGCGGCCCGGCTGAGCGAGCACGCATCCCGGCGGCGGCCCGGGATGCGTGCTCAGCCGCGCCCAGCGGACGTGACTCAGGCCGCGCGTCAGGAACACGCCGGGCTGGCCTGGCCGGAACCGCCAGCGACGCCCGCCGCTCGTCGGGCGCAGGCGGGGATGGATGACTGGCCGCCGGACGTTGATAAAACTAATGAGTAACCGAAATGCGGAGGGCTGGGAATGTGACGCGTGACCCGGGAGGCCTCTACGCAGTGCAACCTGACGCGCCCGAGACCGAGGACATCGTCTTGCTGTACTACCTTGACGGCTTCATCGACGCGGGGGGCGCCGGACGGCTGCTGGCCGCGCACCTGCTCGGCACGCTCGACCACACCGCGATCGCCACGTTCGACGTCGACGAGCTGATCGACTACCGGTCCCGCAGGCCCACGATGACCTTCGTCAAGGACCACTGGGAGAGCTACGAGGCTCCCGAGCTTGCCGTCTACCTCATGCATGACGCCACTGGTGCCCCGTTTCTGCTGCTGAACGGTCCCGAGCCCGATCATTTGTGGGAGGGCTTCAGCAGCGCCGTGCGCGCCCTTTCGCTGTCGCTCAAGGTGCGGCTCGCCGTCGGATTCCACGGCATCCCGATGGGCGTCCCGCACACCAGGCCGCTCGGGGTCACCGCGCACGCGACCCAGCCCGGGCTGACCGAGGGTTACCGACCGCTCGTCGACCGGCTGCAGGTGCCCGGCAGTGCCGCTGGCCTGCTGGAGCTGAGGCTGGGCGAGGACGAGCGCGCCGCGCTGGGGTTCGCCGTGCACGTACCGCACTACCTCGCCCAGGCGGCCTACCCGGCCGCGGCAGTGACGCTGCTCGAGGCCATCGAGCGGGCGACCAGCCTGTCGCTGGCTGGCGACGCCCTGCGCGAGGCTGCCCGCCGGACCGACCTGGAGATCAGCAGGCAGGTGGAGGGCTCGGCCGAGGTGGCCGAGGTCGTCCAGTCCCTTGAGGAGCAGTACGACGCTTTCACCGCAGGTCAGGAAGGCCTGCTGGGCGACGACCCGGACAACATGCCGACCGCGGAGGAACTCGGCGCGGAGTTCGAGCGCTTCCTCGCCGAGCAGCAGGGCCGCAGCGACACGCCGGACTCCTGAGGTCAACTCCCGCCACGTTCAGTGCTGGTGTCGGCCGCGGCAGGGCCGGCCGCGGCAGGGGCCGGCTGCGGGGAGGGCCGGCTGCCGTCTCAGCGCTGGTGCCAGGTGTCCGGGTCGGCTGCCGCCTGTCCGCCGGTGGCCATGTCCTTGACTTCATGAGGCCTGCCGTCCTCGAACGGCGGGAACCAGACAAAGGGGATTCCCTTCCGTGCGGCGTAGCGGACTTGCTTGCCCACCTTGTCGGGCTGGTGGTAAAGCTCCGTGTTGAGGCCACGCTTGCGCAGCTGAGCCGCGATGGCGGCCGCCTGTGGCCGGCGCTCGTCTGAGGGGATGGCGACCAGGACGTCGGTCGGGCATTTCGGGCCGGTGTCCAGCAGGCCCTCGGCGACGAGCTTGGCGAAGATGCGCGTCAGGCCGATGGACAGGCCGATCCCGGGCAAGTTCCGCCTGATGTAGGAGCCCGCAAGGTCTCCGTAGCGGCCGCCAGAGCAGATGCTGCCGTAGTCCGGCCAGGCAGCGAACTTGCCCTCGTAGACGGTGCCGGTGTAGTAGTCCAGGCCGCGGGCGATGGAGAGGTCGGCCACGACGCTGCCGGCCGGCAGGTCGGACAGCGAGTCGAGCACGAACGCCAGCTCGCTCAGCCCCTCGGTGAGCAGTTCCGACTGCACGCCGCGACCGGTGACGTCGTCGATCACCGACGCGTCCGTGCCGCGGATGCTGGCCAGGTCCAGGCAGGCCGCGGCCTGCTTGTCGGTCAGGCCGACGGCGCCCACGAGCAGCTGCCGTACCCCGTCGACGCCGATCTTGTCGATCTTGTCGGCGACCCGGATGACCGCCAGCGGATCGGCGACGCCGAGCCCCTGGTAGAAACCTTGCAGGATCTTCCGGTTGTTTATCCTGATCGACCACGCGGGCAGTGCGAGGTCGGTCAGCACCTCGTGAATGATCCGGGGAAGCTCGGCGTCGTACTGCAGCGGGACGTGGTCGGTGTTGATCACGTCGATGTCGCACTGGGTGAATTCCCGGTAGCGGCCCTCCTGCGGTCGCTCGCCCCGCCAGACCCGCTGGATCTGATACCGCTTGAACGGGAACACCAGATCGTTGAAGTGCTGGGCGACGTAGCGGGCGAACGGCACCGTCAGGTCGAAGTGCAGGCCCAGCCTTGAGTCGCCGTGATCGTCTGCCTCGTCCTGGAGCCGGCCCAGGGTGTACACCTCCTGCGAGGTCTCGCCCTTGGCCAGCAGCACCTCCAGCGACTCGACCGAGGGTGTCTCCAGCGAGCAGAATCCGTAACGCTCGAACGCGCCCCGGATCCGGTCGATCCACTGCAGCTCGACGAGCCGGACCTCGGGCAGCCATTCCGGGAAGCCGCTGATCGGGCTGGGCTTGACGAGTTGCTGACTGGACATACCTGGTTCGTTCCTCCCGGAGTCGGTTCACCGGCGGGCGAGCACAGGGACGATGTTATGTCCTTACCGGCGGGCGACATCCGGGCAGGCCGCAGCGGGCGGGGAGTACTGAGCCCGGTCAGTCTCGCCGCCCGGGCGGCGCCAGCAGCGGCCGCCCGGCCGTCCAGCGGCTACTTGACCTCGCTCAGCTTTCCTGTCGCGACGTCGAAGACGAAACCGCGCACCTCGTCGGTGTGCGGGATGAACGGGCTCGCCTTGATCCGCGCGATCGACTGGCGGACGTCGTCGTCAAGGTCGCCGAACGCCTCGGCGGCCCAGGCGGGCTTGATACCCGTGTCTGCCTGGATGCTGGCCTTGAACTCGTCATCGGTGAAGGTCAGCATGCCGCAGTCGGTGTGGTGGATCAGGATGATCTCGCGGGTGCCGAGCAGCCGCTGGCTGATCGTCAGGGAGCGGATCTCGTCGTCGGTGACGACCCCGCCCGCGTTGCGGATCACGTGCGCTTCGCCCTCGGCCAGGCCGAGGATGCTGTAGACGTTCAGGCGGGCGTCCATGCAAGCGACCACGGCGACGTGCTTGGCCGGCGGCAGCGGCAGCTGGCCGCCGAAGCTGTCGGCGTAACGCTGATTGTTCGCGAGCAGTTCGTCAGTCACGGACATGATGCTGGTCCTCCTTGGTCGCGCCGGCACGTTGCCTACCGGCAGGATACTCGATAATTCCTACTAACTTGATCAGTTATTGTCGCTGGAGCCGCCACTGGGCCACCTGGTGGAGACGATCATGCATCTCGCGCGCCACTGGTCCCAGTCCGAAGCATGATCGAAACAATTGCGAGCCAAACTTAGATTTGGGTCGTATCCGGCCGATCGGGCGAGCGGTTTGCCAGCACGGCCAGGCCGAGGTCCCCGGCCGGGGTCAACTTGGCCGCCAGCACGGCTGACACGCAGGCGCTCACATCTAACGGAGGGGTGCACAGCAAGTGAACGAATCCAGTGGTGCGGCGGCGACCGCACTCATCGAGGCCGACGTACGCGAAGGCACCTACGGCGACAAGGTAGCGGCGGTCGAGCCCGGCGGGGCCGGGTTCATCCCGCTGGGCGAGCGGCACGGCAAGCCGCTGCAGGAGTTCTGGACGTGGGTGTCGCCGAACATGGAGTTCGCGACCATCTTCGTCGGCGTAATCGGCGTCTGGTTCTTCGGGCTATCGTTCTGGATGGCCGCGCTGGCGCTCGTGCTCGGCACCGCGCTCGGCTCGGTGACCATGGGCGCGCTCGCCGCCCGCGGGCCGCTGTTCGGCGTGCCGCAGATGATCCTGTCCCGGCTCGGCTTCGGCTTCCTCGGCAACGTCCTGCCCGCCGGCCTCAACGCGCTCGTGGCCGGCGTCGGCTGGTTCGCGGTCAACAGCGTCAGCGGCGCGTTCGCGCTGAACGCGCTGTTCCACTGGAACACCAAACTCTGCCTCGTGATCATCGTCGTGGTGGAGCTCGCGGTCGCGTTCTTCGGCCACAACCTGGTGCACGTGTTCGAGCGCTTCGCGTTCCCCGTCCTGGTGGTCATCTTCGCGATCGCCTCGATCGTGATCCTCTCCAAGTCCCACCCGGGCATGCACCACGCCAGCATTCCGGGCGGATTCCTGATCACCTTCGGAGCGGCGTTCGGCTACGCGGCCGGCTGGAACCCCTACGCCAGCGACTACACCCGCTACCTGCCGCCGGACACCAACCGCAGGGCCACGGGCCTGTGGGCCGGCCTGGGCGTGTTCATCTCGTGTGCCATCCTGGAAGTCGTGGGCGCGGCCGGGGCCACGATCACCAGCCTCGACAAGTACGGCGGCAACCCGACGGCCGGCTTCATCAGCAACCTGCCGACCTGGATCGGGGACGTCACGCTGCTCGCGATCGCGCTCGGCGCCATCTGCGCCAACGCGCTCAACGTGTACTCGGGGTCGATGTCGTTCCTGGCCCTGGGCATCAAGCTCCCGACGTCACTGGGCCGCGCGGTCATCGCTATCGTGCTCGGCGTGGCCGGCTTCTTCGTGGCGCTGTCGGGGCTCAGCGACGCCGGCCAGAAGTACAACAACTTCCTGCTGGTCATCTCGTACTGGATCGGCCCGTGGCTCGGCGTGTTCTTCGCCGACCAGCTCCTGCGGCGCGGCAAGCGGGTCGACGGATTCCTGTTCGACCGCAAGCACAACCCGTGGGCCGGTTTCGCGGCGATGGCCATCGCGATGGGGGTGTCAATCTGGCTGTTCGCCAACCAGACCGACTACGTCGGCCTGGTGCCGAAGCACGTCGGAGCATTCGGCGACATCACGTTCGAGGTCGGGTTCGTGCTTGCCGCGCTGCTTTACGCGATCTTCTTCAGGCTGCAGGGCGACAGCGGCCGCGAGGAGGCGCTGGTGCTCCCGGACGGCATGAATGTCGTGCCCGCCGCCGGTCCGATAGGCCCGGATCTGACCGACCTTCCCGGCCGGTGACCGGCGCCGGGTTAGGTGCCCGCCGCCGGGATCAGGTGACCGGCGCCCGGGGTTATTTGCGCTGGAAGGTGACCTGCTCCTCCGCGCCGGCCCAGACGACCGTGTGCTGGGCCGGCGCGGACCGGGCCACCACCTTGCCGCCGCGCAGCACCAGCGTGCGCGGGGCCACCAGCCGCAGCGCCTCGGCCTCGGACGGCGCGTCGAAGACGACGAGGTCGGCCGGCCCGCCGGGCCGCAGCCCGTAATCGGGCACGCCCAGCGCCTGGGCGGGATTCGTCGTGATCATCTCGATCAGCCGCCGCAGCTCGCCGTCGCCGGACATCTGCCCAAGGTGCACCAGGACGAACGCGGCCTGCAGCGGATCGCCGTACCCGAGCGGGTACCACGGGTCCATCACCGAGTCGTGCCCGATGCACACGTTGACCCCGGCCTCCTGCAGCTGCTTCACCCGGGTGTGGCCGCGCCGGATCGGCCCGGTGTCGAAGCGCCCCTGCAGGACGGCGTTGTCCAGCGGGTTCGTCACCATGTGCAGCCCGGCCCTGGCGATGTTGGCGATCAGCCGGCTGGCGTACGCGTTGTTGTACGAATGCATCGCCGTCGTGTGGCTGGCGGTCACCCGGCCTGACATGCCGCGCCGGATCGTCTCGGCCGCCATCACCTCGACAAAGCGGGAGTGGTCGTCGTCGGTCTCGTCGCAGTGGATGTCGACGCGCAGCCCATGGTCATCGGCGAGCGCCATCGCGAACTTGACCGACTCCACGCCGTCCTCGCGGGTCAGCTCATAGTGCGGGATCCCGCCAACGACGTCGGCGCCCAGCTCGACGGCCTCGCACATCAGCTCCCTGCCACCGTCGAAGGACAGGATGCCTTGCTGCGGGAACGCGACGAGCTGCAGGTCAATCAGGCCGCGCACCTCCTCGCGCAGCTCGACGAGCGCCCGCAGCGCCCGCAGCTCACGGTCGCAGACGTCGACGTGGCTGCGGACATGCTGGACGCCGCAGGCGAGCTGCCAGCGGAGGATCTGCCCTACCCGTGACCGCACGTCCTCCCGCGTCAGGCCGGCGACTCGCTCGGCCCACACCGCGATGCCCTCGAACAGCGAGCCGGACACATTCGGCCGCGGCTGGCCGACGGTGAGCACCGCGTCGAGGTGGATGTGCGGCTCGACCAGGGGCGGGGTGACCAGCCGCCCGGCCAGGTCGATGATCTCGGTCGCGGTCGTATCGTCGCCGACGGCGACGATACGACCGTCGGCGACGCCGAGGTCGGTGAGCGTGCCGCGCCCCGCCATGCGGGCATTGCGAAGGATCAGATCGATCATCCGGCCATCATGCCCGGTCTTGTCCAGGGCTAGCCGAGGGCTAGCCGAGGGCGTCCGGCCACTGGGGCAGCGCCAGGTGGAACGTCAGCACAACGAGGCCCGCGACGATGACCATCGTGGCCGGGCTCCAGCGGCGTTCGAGGTCGCCGACCGTGGCGGCCAGCGTGGGGAAAGCAACGTCCCTGGCGAACCAGTAAGCGAGCACGTCCGGGACGATCACGACAAAGATCGCGAACAGCCCGTAGATGACGTAGCCAACGACCCACATGTCGCTGGTCGCCGCGGCTGCGACGATGCTGCCAGCGGCGACGACGCCCAGCGCGACCGGAAAGTAAGCGAACACCGACAGTTCCCGGATGGACTCGGCGCTGCTCCTCGTCAGCCGGCCGTTCGCTGTTCGTCCCCGCCCTGGCTCACCTTCGCGCGTGACGACGTATCCGGCCTGGGCCGGCGGGTGCCTGACGACGCCGAAGATGACGAACACGATGAGGACGACCACGATGATGGCGACCGGACTCCACAGCGATTCCAGGTGCCACACCGTGTTCGACAGCGTCTGCCACGGCGGGTTCGCGACCCCGGCCCAGGTCTCCGGGATCCCGAAGACCAGGCCCACGAACAGCCAGACGCCGTAGCCCCATTTCTCTCTCGCGCTGAGGCCACGCGAGCGGCCAGTTAACTGCTCCCGGCCACCGGCAGCCGCAGTGCTCGGTGGTTCGGCACTCTCGATCATGTGAGGACGTTACGGCCGCAACCCAGGCAAAGTCCACCTGCTGGCGGACCCGTTAACCTGATGAGGCAGTCACCGCGCGGTAGCACCATGGCCTGCCGGCGCAGGTACCGGCTCGTGCCGCCTTCGATCAGGGAGATGATCCCGTGGGAAGTCCCGCCCGCCAGCCGCTGCTGACCCGCCGTCAGCTGCTCGCGTCGCTCGGATGGGCCGGGGCGACCGCCGCCGTGGCCGGACCGGCGGCTGCCTGGACGCAGGGCGGCGGCCCCGCCGCGCTGGTCCGGCGCGCCGCGTCCACCGGGCCGGCCGGCTCCGACCTCGGCGCTATCGAGCACATCGTCTTCCTGATGATGGAGAACCGGTCCTACGACCACTACTTCGGCGCCTACCCGAAGGGCCGCGGCTTCGACGACCACCCTGGCGATTCGCTCGGGGTGTTCGAGCAGAGTTATCCGGGGGCGACGACGCTCTCCCCGCCGAATGTCCTGCTGCCTTTCCATCTCGACTCCGCGGCGGGCGAGGAATGCACCGACGACCTCACCCACGACTGGGGCCCGATGCACCTGTGCTGGAACTACGGGGCGATGGACAGCTTCGTCAAGGTGCACACCTCCGCCACCTACGAGGGCGCACACGGCGCCATGACCATGGGCTACTACCGCAGGAAGGACCTTCCGTTTCACTGGGCGCTCGCCGATGCGTTCACTCTGCTCGACGGCTATCACTGCTCGATCCTGGGCCCGACGCACCCCAACCGGCTGATGTCGATCAGCGGCACGATCGACCCGGCGGGGACCAGCGGCGGCCCGGTGACCGACACCAATGCGACTCCCGATTTCCTGTGGAACTGCAGGTGGCCGACGATGCAGGAGGTGCTCCAGGACGCGGGCGTGTCCTGGAAGGTGTACCACCCGTCCAACGCCGGCCTGGCCGCGCAGTACAGCGCGCTGGCCGCCTACCCGACCTGGGACCCGGCGCTGTACAACCCGACGGCCAATCCCGAGGTGATGGTCGCGAGCGACCACGTCCTCCCCTACTTCACCGCGTTCCGGAACCCGCTGTCGCCGCTGTACAAGAACGCCTTCGCGCCGACGTTTCCCACCGACTTCGTCAGCGACATCGGCTCGGGCAGCCTGCCCAGCGTGTCGTGGATCATCCCGCCCCTCGGCTTCGACGAGCATCCCTCGTCGTCTCCGGCGAACGGCATGTACTTCACGTCCCTCGTGCTCGACGCCCTGACCGCCAACCCGCAGGTGTGGTCGAAGACGGCACTGTTCCTCATGTACGACGAGAACGACGGCTGGTTCGACCACGTGCCGCCCCCGACGGCGCCGCCGGGGACGCCCGGCGAGTACCTGACCGCGAGCCCGTCGCCGATCCTGGAGCCCAAATCTGACACCCTCGGCATCAAGGGGCCGCTCGGCCTCGGCGTGCGGGTGCCGGCGATCATGATCTCGCCGTTCAGCCGTGGCGGCCACGTGGTATCGGACGTCTTCGACCACACCTCGCAGCTCATGCTCGTCGCCGAGCGCTTCGGCGTCGAGGTGCCGAACGTGTCCGCCTGGCGCCGCCGCACCGTCGGGGACCTGACCCCGGCGCTCTTCAGCGGTACCTACAACCCCCGCGTACCTCGCCTCCCCGCCGCCGTGCTGCCGCCGCAGACCTTCTCCGGCAGCTGCTCGCTGCAGGACCAGGACACCGAGACGGGCGGCGCGGCGCCGAGCGTCCCGACCAGGCAGAGAATGCCCAATCAGCAGGGCGGTACCAGCCCGGTCAGCGACCTCCGTGCGGGCAGCACGGACCCGGCGGGCGGCGCGGAAGCCAGCTCCGCGGCTCGTACCATCCTCGGCCCAGCCGAGCCGCGGCCGGTGACCACCAAGTCCTCCTACAACCGGCTGGCCAGGCGATAGGCGCCCCTGGTCAGGGCTCCAGATCAGGGCTCGCCCTGGTCAGGGCGCCGGGTCAGGGCTCGCCCGGGTCAGGGGCGGCCGTGCTCTGGCTCGGCCATTCCCGCGTCCCGCCGCACATGGCTGGCGGCACGAGAGGGGCTGTGCCGTATCCAGATCGCCACATCGAGGATCCGGAGCAGGCTGGCGCCGGCCGCTGACGGCGGGCGCAGCATCTCCACCTCGGCGCGGGCCGCCGGATCACGCAGCAGGCAGCGCAGCGCCTCCCAGGTCCACCCCGGGACGCCGACCGCCTGGACCACCACCTTGTCGCTGACCGGGCACAGCCTGGGCCGCTTGCGGGCAAGCAGCTTCGACGCGGTGGCGGTGCCGACGCCGGGCATCCGGAGCAGCACATCCCACAGCGGGTCCACGGCCGCGAGCTCCTCGTCAGCCGCTTCCCACAGGTCGGTGTCGCTGCTGATCGCGGCGAGCAGCCGGGAGACTTTCCCGGCGTCGGCGCCGAGCAGCTGCCGTACCGCGTCCGGCCGCCAGGTGATGTCCAGCAGGGACACGGCCAGCAGATCGTCCGGGGTCACCCGGTCACGGGGGTTGCTGCCCAGGAACGTGAAGGTCAGCCCGGCGAACGCCTCATCCGGACTGAAGTAGGCGGCCACGGCGCGTGGCAGCCCGGCGGCCCCCAGGCCATGGCGGAGCCGCTTGACAGCGCCCTGCACGCCTGGGTTGTCCGGTAAGTAGGCCATTACACCAGTATGACCTGCCAGCGACGCCGGGCACCGGCCGACTCGGATGATCGGTGCCCGGGTGAGCCGGGCGGCGTCAGGTCAGGCATCAGCCCCGCAGCATGTCGCCGATGATGCCCCCGGCCGCGCCGGCGCCGAGGGCCTTGCCGGTGCTGTCACCGCCGCCGCCAAGGTAGGGCATCAGCGATCCCGCCAGGACGGACAGCGGCATCGACTGCAGCCAGATCTGTCCGGGCCCGGTCAGCGCGACGAGATGGAAGCCGTCGCCGCCGAAGAACATGTTGGCGATCCCCCGTATGCGGGTGATCTGGAACTGCACGGTGCCCTGGAACATCCCGATGTGCCCGGGGTGCACGAGCAGCGTCTGGTTGGGCGGCAGCACGTAGGTGGTGAGCTCGCCGGAAAGCTCGATCCAGGCCCGGCCCTGCCCGGCCAGCTTCTCCAGGACGAAGCCGTCGCCGCCGTATATCCCGCCGCGGAAGGTCTGCTGCAGGCCCACGCTCGGCGTAATGCCCTGCGTGCCGCAGAGCCAGCCATGCCGGTGCACGAAGTAGGACTCGCCGGGGGTGATGTCGACGGGCATGATGTGACCGGGCATCTTGGCCGCGAAGGTGATGCCGCCGGGTCCCTCGTAGCGGGTCAGGAAGAGCCCGCCGCCGCCCACCACGCGCTTGAGGCCCTGCATGAACCCGCCGCCGCCACCGCCGGTGTTCGTGGTCTGGGACATCGTGATGCTGTCGGTCATCCACGCCAGCTCGCCGTGCGTGGAAACGACCTGCTCGCCCTGGTTGAGCGACACTTCCAGGATGGGCATCGTGGTGCCCTTGATCTCGGCCTGCATGGCTGCGCCCTTCGCGTTTCGGGAAGGCGCCGCCCGCCGCGGCGCTCTCCAGGTCAAGTTACTTGCGGACTGGCCCCGCTGACAGGGTCATATGGAACTTCACCGGCTCTTTCGTGGTTACATGCACCCATGGATCTCGCGTGGGAAGAGCACGGTCAGGGCGAGCCGGTCCTGTGCATGCCGGGGTTCGGCATGGACCGGACGGTGATGGCGGCCGCCATGGAACCAGTACTCGGGCAGCGCCCCGGCTTGCGGCGCGTCTACCTCGACCTGCCGGGGCATGGCGAGTCCGCGGCCGGGCCTGCCAGCTCGGCGGGCGTGGCCGGCGCCGTATCCGCCTTCATCGAAGGCCCGCTCGGCGGCGGCCCGGTCCTGCTGGCCGGCTGGTCCTACGGCGGTTACATCGCCGCCACGCTGGCCCGGCTGAGGCCAGCCACGGTCACCGGGGCGCTGCTCATCTGCCCCGCCATCAGCCTCCTGCCGCCGGCCCACCGCGAGCTGCCCGAGCCAGCCGAGCCCGGCGGGCCGGCCATGCTGGTCACCGATCCCGGGCTGGGGCACTGGCTGGACGGCGTGCCGACCGAACTGCGGGATCACCTGGCCGCGGCGGTCGGCAACAGGAGAGCCGAGGTGGCCGCCCGGGTTGCCGCCGCGCTGACGGCCTCGCTGCCCTGCGACGAGGAGTACCTGGAGCGGCTGCGTTCCGGGGGTTACCAGTCGCCGGACGAGGGCGGCGGCGCCACGTACCCGGGGCCGGCCTGCATCCTCACCGGGCGGCAGGACCGGATCGTCGGCTACGCCGACCAGTTCCGCGCCCTCGGCGCCTTCCCCGCGGCCAGTTACTCGGTCGTGGCCGAGGCCGGCCACTACCTGCCGTTCGAGCAGCCCGCTACCTTCGCGGCGCTGGTGCACGAGTGGCTGGACAACCGCGTAACTCCCGTGCTTGACAACCGGCCGGCGGGCAGTGTGCCACGGTAGTGCCCATGGAGGACTACCGGACGCTGAACAAGGCCAGCTGGGACGAGCGCGCGCCCGCGCATGCGGCGTCGCCGGACTACGCGGTCGGGCGGTTCGCCGCCGACCCGGCCTTCATCAGCGACGTGGTCCGGTTCGACCTGCCGCTGCTCGGCGACATCGCCGGGCTGCGCGGGGTGCATCTGCAGTGCCACATCGGCACCGACACGATCTCGCTGGCCAGGCTCGGCGCGTCGATGACCGGGCTGGACTTCTCGCCGGCCGCGCTGGCGCAGGCCAGCAGCCTGGCGGAGCGGACCGGCGCCGACGCCAGGTTCGTCGAGGCCGACGTGTACGACGCCGTCAGCGTGCTCGGCTCCGCCGCCTTCGACCTGGTGTTCACCGGCATCGGTGCGCTCTGCTGGCTGCCGAGCGTCCGGCGCTGGGCCGGCGTGGTGGCCGGCCTGCTGCGGCCCGGCGGCCGGCTGTTCATCCGGGAGGGCCACCCGATGCTGTGGGCGCTCGACGACACCCGGGAGGACGGCCTGGTGGTCGTCGAGCACCCGTACTTCGAGCGGGCGGAGCCGCTGGTCTGGGACGAGGGCGGCACCTACGTGCGGACCGACGCCGTGTTCACGCACAACAGGACGCATGAGTGGAACCACGGCCTGGGCGAGATCGTCACCGCGCTGCTGGACGCCGGGCTGGAGCTGACCGGCCTGGCGGAGCACGACAGCGTGCCATGGGAGGCGCTGCCCGGGCAGATGGCGCGCGTCGAGGGCGGGGAGTGGCGGCTGGCCGACCGGCCCTGGCGGCTGGCGCACAGCTACACGCTGCAGGCAGTCAGGCGCGGCTGAGTTCTCCGTCAGGACGTCACTATCCGGCCGAGGTCGATGATCGCCATCCGCGCGAGGGTCACCGCCAGGGTCTCGTCCAGGGCCCGGGCGGACGTGTTGTTCTGGGTGGCGCCCTGGACGACAACGTTGCCCCAGAGGACATAGCAGGACGAGATAGAGGCCGCGCTCAGGGTCTGCGACGCGTTCCTGACGTAGGTGCCGCACTCGGCCTGCTGGGAGAATCCGCTCGAATCAATCGATCCGGTCCGGGTAAAACCGGTGGGCGCGAGGTTAGGCGTGTAAAACGATCGCGCGGCCGCGGCGGAATCGAAGACAAAGAACGAGATGTAATCGACGGGATCCGGGCCGTGCATGGCGACCTGGATTCTGGAGCTATCGAAAAGGCCGGCCGGCGGATTCGACCCGTCGGTGAGCTCCTGGACCATCGGTGACGTCAGGATGCCCGGCAGCCACGGCGGATCGAAGGACGAGCTGTCCAGCTGGTCGTAGAGCGCGCTGGGGGTAAGGGACCCCGGCGGCGGCGGAAGCGCGGCCGCCGCGGTCCTGCTCGCCACGCTGCGCAGGTGCCGGATGGCGTCCACCGCCAGGACCGCGGTGAGACGGCCGGTGTCCACGCCAGTCCCCGGGTCGGCGAAGACCGCCTCGTAGCCCACCACCTTGTTGCTGAGCGTCAGGCAGCCAGAGCCCTCCCTGGCCGCCAGGGCGGCCGCCTGCCCGCTGGCGCACTTGACCTGGTCGCTGATCCCGGTGGCCGTGAAGCGGCCGGTGGCCTTGTAACCGGTGGGGACAGGCCTGGAGTTCGCGAAGAACGAGCTGGCCTCGCCCTGATTGTCGAACACGTAGTAGTGCACCTGGATGGACGCCGCCGGGCCGGGAAACGGGGTGTAGGTGGACGCCACGAGGCCGGGTTCCCTGACGTTGGCCACCTGGGCCGCGGAAGCCGATGCCCCGCTCGGCACGTCATCGCGCGCGAATCCGGTGGTCAGCAAGGCGTCGGCGAGCCGATCCGGCTGCGCGGCGGCGACGGCCGCGGCGGCGCTCACCGATGGCCGCGGCGACCGGCCGAGCACGACGAACGCTAAGGTCGCGATCACGATCACGACGGCGAGTCCGGCTATCGCGGCGGCCATCGCCTTGCGGGAGAAGCGTCCCGCCGGCGGCTTCGCCAGCGAGCGGTCCGCCGCCAGCGAGCGGTCCGCCGCCAGCGAGCGGTCCGCAGGCGGGATGCGGCCGGGCGGCGGCTTCGCGGCCCCGGGACTGGGTCCGAGCAGCGGTTCCAGCAGGTCAACTAGCCGGGAGACGTCATACTCCCAGCGGCTGTTCTCGAGTTCGAGCGCGTTGAGCCTGGCCAGCTGGCGCAGCGACTCCGGCAGCGCGTCGGCCTCCGGCATTAGCGTGCGCTCGACCAGGATCGGGATGGTGCGGATCCTGCGCTGCAGGGCGGTCTCGACCTCGAGCCGGACGAAGTCCCCGGGGTCGTCGATGAGGCCCGGGCCCGTCGTCCGGCCCGCCCAGTCGCCCCCGATGAGCACGAGCACCGCGCGGCTCGAGGCGATCGCTTCGGAGACCTTCTCGACGAAATCCATACCGGGATCTATCGAGTCGACGTCCATGAAGACCCGGTCCGGCCCGAAGTGCTGGGCGAGACGATCGTGCAGCGCGCGCGCCTGCCCGCTCGTCGCGCCCCGGCGGTAGCTGATGAAGAGGCCGTCAAGCCGCCGGGCCCGGTCGCTGCCTTCGTTCACGCTCTGCCCTCTCGCGGGAGTCCGGCCTCGTTCTCGCCGACCTTAGCCAAGGCGACTTTACCGGGACAAGAGCTACGGCAGCCGGGTCATCACCGGCACGCTGTGACATCGGGGCGCGGGCGGGCTGATCGCCGGGCGCGGTCCGGCGGGCTAGTCGCCGAGCTCGGCCCGGCGGCGGATGACGAACTCCTCGAGCTCGGCCCGGATCGCCTCGTCCATCGGCGGCTGCTGGTACTCCGCCAGCGTCTTCGCGCAGATCTCGCCGGCCCGCGCCGTGGCATCCCTGCCGCCCTGCTTCAGCCACCGCTCGTAGTTCGAGCTTGACGACAGCAGCGGCCGGTAGAAGCATTCCCGGAACCGCTCCATCGTGTGCGCGGCACCAAGGAAATGGCCGCCGTGCCCGACTTCCTCGTGCGCGCCGAACGCGAGCGACGCCTCGTCGATCTCCAGCGGCGTGAATTCCACCCGCAGCATCCGCAGCAGCTCGATGTCGATGATGAACTTCTCGTAGCAGCTGACCAGGCCGCCCTCCAGCCACCCGGCCGCGTGCATGACGAAATTGGTGCCCGCCAGGAACGTGGGCAGCAGCGTCATCAGCGACTCATAGGCCGCCTGCGCGTCCGCGGTCTGGCTGGAGTTCAGGCCGCCGCCGGTGCGGAACGGCAGCCCGAAATGGCGGGCCAGCTGCCCCGTGCACAGCAGCCCGATGCCGGACTCCGGGGTGCCGAAGCTCGGCGAGCCCGACTGCATGTCGATGTTCGAGAGGAACGAGCCGAAGATGACCGGGCAGCCCGGCCGGATCAGCTGCGCCAGCGCGATCCCGGACAGCGCCTCCGCCAGCTGCTGGACGAGCGCGGCCGGGATCGTCACCGGCGACATCGCTCCCATCAGGAGGAACGGGGTTAGCACCACCGGCTGACGAGCAGCGCAATACTCGAACTGGGCGTCCAGCATCCGGTCGTCCCAGCGCAGCGGGGAGTTGCAGTTGATCAGCGAGATCGTGGCCGGCGTTTCCTCGATCGAGGCCCGGCCGCCGAACAGGATCTCGGTCATCGCGATGGTGTCCGCCGCGTTCGGCCCGGAGACCACGTTGCCCATGTAAATCTTGTCGGTGAGCGTCTGCAGGGCGTAGATCATGTCCAGGTGCCGGGAGTCCAGCGGTGCGTCGTTCGGCTCGCAGATCACCCCGCCGGCCGAGTCGAGCTGCGGGAACGACTGGGCGAGCATGCTCAGCCTGCGGAAGTCCGACATCGTGGCTTCCCTGCGCACGTCGCCCTCGCGCACGAACGGCGATCCGTACACGCCGCTGAAGACCATGTGATCCCCGCCGATGTGCACGTTGTTCGCCGGGTTCCTTGCCTGCACGTCGAACTCCCGCGGGGCCTTCGCCACCTGCTCGAGCACGAACTCCGGGTCCAGCTTCACGACGT
>Ga0302314_10009475_pt1 | contig 17206 bp, 12 predicted proteins | sample III_Palsa_N2_3_FD_200533 | JGI IMG/M metagenome (GOLD analysis project Ga0302314, IMG submission 200533) | Peat permafrost microbial communities from Stordalen Mire near Abisko, Sweden - III_Palsa_N2_3 | ecosystem: Environmental > Terrestrial > Soil > Palsa > Peat permafrost | place: Sweden...
CGCCTGGGCCAGCTGCACGCGGTCGTTGACCCCGGTGATCTCGCCCGCGTCGGCCGCGAGCATCGTGCCGACCTGGTGGCCGTCGCCGCGCAGGATGCCCACCACGTCCGTGAGGTACTCCTGCTGCTGGTCGTTGTCCGTGGTCACCCGCTTGATCGCGTCGGCCAGGAGGGGGCCGTCGAAGGCGTAGCAGCCGGAGTTGCACTCGTCGATCGCGCGCTCCTCGGGGGTGGCGTCGCGCTCCTCCACGATGCGCAGGAACGCGCCGCCGGCGTCCCTGACGATCCGCCCGAACCCGGGGAAGTCGCCCCGCGCGGTCAGCACGGTGACCGCGTTGCCCGCCTGGTGATGACCGTCGACCAGCTCGCGCAGCGTCTGGCCGCGCAGCAGCGGCATGTCACCGTAGGTCACCACCACGGTGCCGGGGACGACCCCGATCGCCTCGATCACCATGCGTACCGCGTGCCCGGTGCCGAGCTGCTGGTCCTGGCAGACGACCAGCGCCTGCGGCGTGACCGCGGCGACCTCCGCCGTGACCAGCTCCCGCCCATGGCCGACGACGACCACGAGCCGACTGGGATCAAGCTCGCCTGCTGCCGCCATGGCGTGCCCGAGCAAGGTCCGGCCGCACAGCGTGTGCAGCACCTTGGGGGTTCGGGACTTCATGCGCCTGCCCTCGCCCGCGGCGAGGATGACAACTGCAGCCGGGGAAGTTTCGCTCACGAATAAACGCATCTCCTCGGGTATCGCGCCGAATATCTGCCAAGGGTCATCTTCCCCGTGAACACCGCTGCGCGGAGCGACAGAAATTTTGTTTACCGGCTCCTCACCCGCAGGATACCCGCCGGTTGCGAGCGGGCGGAGACCAGAGTGATGGTTGACACGGACGTCGTCAGCCCAGTACCAACAGCCCCGTGCCGGCGGGGCCGACACGGGGCGTCAGCCAGCGTGCGGGGAAGCGCCTGCCGGACTCGCATCCAGCGCCGCGCTCGCGCCACACTGGACGTGTCTCAGGGGCAGGAACCCCCCGCCTAGCTGGCCATGATTTTAACCGGATATGCCCGGCTTGTCGGCCGCCTCCGATGTGCCCTCGACCACGTCGCCCGGGACGACGAGCTCGTCCGGCGCGAACCCGCCCTCGCCCGCCACCGCGGCCAGCTCGGCGCCGAGCGCTTCCACCGGGTCGGCGTTGCGCTTGCGGCGGCCGGTGAGCGCCGACGCGATCGCGCCGATGACGCAGGCCGCGATCGCGAACCCGAACGCGACCCCGATCCCGTCGTGGAACGGGCCGGTGATCAGGTGCGGGAAGAACTCCCGGCCGATCACGTACGCGGCGTGGGCCGGCGTCAGATGCGAAAGCAGCGGGCCAAGCAGCTGCTGCATCGGGTTGTAGCCGAGGAACGCCGCAAAGAGCACCCCGATCGGCGGCAGGTGGGAGATCGGCGTGGCCGCCGCGGCCGGGACGCCCTGCGCGGTCAGCCCGCTCAACAGGGTCGACGGCAGCTTGCTGGACAGGCCGGCCACCATCAGCGAGAAGAAGATGCCGATCGAGAGCACCGAGGCCGAGTTCATGAAGGTGGCGATCATGCCGCCCGCGGCGCCGCGGGCGTTGGCCGGGACCGAGTTCATCATCTCGGCCCGGTTCGGCGGGGCGAACAGGCCGGTCCCCAGGCCGTTGACGGCGACCAGCAGCGCGAACTGCCAGTAGCTGAAGTCCACCGGCAGGAACGCCAGGGCGAGGAAGCTCACCGCCGCCAGCAGCGACCCGCCGACGGTGAACGGCTTGGCCCCGAACCGGTCGGACAGGATGCCGGCCAGCGGCGCCGCCAGCAGGAAGCCGACCGTCAGCGGCACCAGGTAGATGCCTGCCCACAGCGGCGTCTGGCTGAAGGTGTAGCCGTGCAGCGGCAGCCAGATGCCCTGCAGCCAGATGATCAGCATGAACTGCATGCCGCCGCGGCTCATCGCCAGCGCCAGGTTCGCGATGTTGCCCGCCAGGAACGGCCTGATCCTGAACAGCGAGATGCGGAACAGCGGCTCCGCCACCTTGGTCTCGACCCAGACGAAGATGATCAGCAGCGCCACACCGCCGATCAACGCGGTCAGCACCCACGGGTTGGTCCAGCCCATCGAGGAGCCTCCGTAGGGCAGGAGGCCGTAGGTGATGCCGACCAGGACGGCGATCAGGCCGCCGCCGAACAGGAAGTTGCCCCACCAGTCCATCTTCGCGTGCTTGCGCTCGCCGGTGTCGCGCAGCATGAAATACGCCCAGACGGTGCCGAAGGCGCCGATCGGAGCCGACACGAGAAAGATGAAGTGCCAGTTCTCCGGGCCGAGCACGCCGCCGAGGATGAGGCCGATGAACGAACCGGCGATGGCCGCGATCGAGTTCAGCCCGAGCGCGGTGCCGCGCTGGTTGGCCGGGAATGCGTCGGTCAGGATCGCGGTGGAGTTGGCGAACAGGAACGCGCCCCCGATGCCCTGCACGATCCGCCAGACGATCAGCCACAGCGCGGCGGCCGTGCCGTGCATCCAGGTGATGGTCAGGAAGATCGACGCGATGCTGAAGATCGCGAAGCCCATGTTGTACATGCGCACCCGGCCGAACATGTCGCCCAGCCGCCCGAACGACACCACCAGGACGGCGGAGACGACCAGGAACCCCATGAACATCCACAGCAGGTAGCTCGTGTTGCCAGGGCTCAGCGGATTCAGCCCGATGCCACGGAAAATGTCGGGCAGCGCGATCAGCACGATCGACTGGTTGATCGTCGCCATCAGCACGCCCAGCGTCGTGTTGGACAGCGCGATCCACTTGTAGCGCGGTCCGAGCTCACGACCAGGCGACGCGGGCGCGGGCGCCTCGGATGGAGCCGACATGGTCGGAGATACCCCCTGCTGGTCAGGAAATCCTCAGTACTTGCATTAACCAAACTAAATTTATCTTACGGCCCCGCCGCCAAACTCACCGGCCCGCAGGCGCCCGCTCAGGGATCGGACGACGTCGCCGGCCGGCGCTCCGGGGCGGCCCGTCTCCCATAAGCGGAGCCATGCTGGCCCGCGTTCGGTCCCCCAGTTTGCCAGCGCCGGGTTCTATGCTCTCAGTCGCGATGGTTCAAGACATCAGACGCGCCCATTATTCAGCAGATCCGCACGAATCCGCTCGTCTGGGTCACTCGTCTGGGGTCATCGGGGAAGAGCCGCGGGAGGAAGGCGTTGGGCTCGCCTATGGCGCACATCCCTCAGGATGCCTACAAGCGGTTGGCGGCGCTGCCGACCACGGTGAAAGTCGTCGCCGCCATCGTCTTCGCCGCCGCTTTCGCCGCCGTCGGCTTCAACGCAGCCGGCGGCTTCAGCAGCCCCGCCCTGGCGGCAGCCCCGTTCCCGACCGCCAGGACCCCGCCCGCGGGCTATCAGGTGACCTACTCGCATGACTTCACCAAGCACGGCCTGGGCGACTGGGTGACCCAGCCCGAGGCCAAGGCCAAGGTGTCGGTCAGCGCCAGCGACGGGCTCGGGGTTGAAGTCACCGGTACGAACCAGTGGGCTGAGGTCATCTCCTCGACCGCGGTGGTCGGACCCAACTCGTTCGTTCAGGGGCGCGTGTACATCCCGCCGGGGCCGAACGGCTCCACCGCCAACTGGCCCGCGTTCTGGACGACGGGCTCGCCGTGGCCGAGCAACGGCGAGATCGACATGCTGGAGGGGCAGAGCGGCCGCTCGTGCGAGGAGACGCACTACGGGACGCTGCAGCCGAATGGTCAGGCCAGCGGCAACTCGGTCAGCAACTGCGCGCCGCTCGGTCACACTGGCTGGCTCACGGTTTCCATGTGGCGGACGGGCGAGAAGGTCCACGTCTGGTACGACCAGACGTTCATAGGCACGGTCCCGCTGCCCACAACGGCCAACGAGGCACTGATCTTCCAAAACCAGGACGGGCCGATCAAGGGTTGCGCCACGTGCGGCGGGCCCCTGGTTTACCCGTCCACGGCGTGGCTATCGCGGGTCGCCGTGTGGAGTAAAGGGTAGCCGTTAACATAGGAGCCCCTTTTTCACGTACCGGCAGCTAGTCGGCCATGGCAGGCTCGTGCTGACTATTGCCAAAAATGCGCCATAAATGCCGAGCAGGCCGTGCCATATGGGACAAAACATGAATTAGAGAAAAGCAGAGGAATAGGACAGGAGAAGAGTGTGACAATACAGGAGCCAACTACGGACCCCTAAGAGACGTCGCCGGACGAAAAATGGCCACACGAGAGCTCTTCAGCAGGCTGCCGTACCCATGGTCCCGCCCAGCACAACGGATGACTGATGGCGGGCGTTAAGTGGCGCGAGAGCCGGACCGCCCTGGTTGTCGCCGGGCTGGCGCTGCTCGCGGCCGCCCCTGCCGTCACCGCGGCGGCCGGCGTGCGGGACCGTTGGGTGCTGGCCGGGGCGACGGCAGTGGCGGCCGTGGTGGTGGCCGTCGGGGCCGTCTGGCAGGACCGTTACCGGCAGGCGGCGCAGCGGCGCGACGAGGTGGGGCTGCGGACCGAGGACGGGTGCCTGGTGCTGCCGGCCGGCCAGATGCCTCGGGTGCGCGACATCACTGACCCAGTGCGGCTGGGCGTCCATAAGGCCGCCGCCGCCACCGTCCCGGCCGAGCCGCCGGGCGGCGGGGGCGCGGGCGGGGCGGCCGAGCATGTTCCCGCCTACGTGCCGCGGGACGTGGATGACGGGCTGCGTGAGCGTTTGGCCGCGGGCGGGTTCGTGCTCTTGGTCGGCGACTCCACCGCGGGCAAGACCCGGGCGGCGTTCGAGGCGATGGCCGCCACGCTGCCCAGGCACGTGCTGGTCTGCCCGTCGAGCAGGGAGGCGGTCTCGGTTGCGGTGACCCAGGCGGCGCAGGCCAGGCGGTGCGTGCTGTGGCTGGATGACCTGGAGCGGTTTCTGGGCTCTGGCGGGCTGACCGCTGCGCAGCTGGGCCGCTTGATCATCGGCGCCGGCAATCACCGGGTGATCCTGGCCACCCTGCGGGCGGCGGAGGAGGCCCGCCTGGCCGACGCCGCCGCGGACGCCGACGATGGCGTCCGCGATGCGCTGCGCGATACCCGGCGGGTCCTCGACCAGGCCACCACGATCCGGATGGCGCGGATGTTCTCCCCCGAGGAACTGGACCGGGCACGGGCCAGGGACTGGGATCCGCGGGTGGCCGAGGCCCTTGGTCACAGCCGGAAGTACGGGATCGCGGAGTACCTGGCGGCCGGCCCGGAGCTGCTGCAGGACTGGGAGGACGCGCGCGGCGCGGCGGCCGGGCCCCATGCGCGCGGCGCGGCGCTGGTCGCCGCCGCCATCGATCTGCGCCGCGCGGGGCACACCGGGCCCATCCCCCGCGTCGTCCTCGGGCACGTGCAGGAGCAGTACCTGACCGGCCCGGAGCACGGTCGCACCCCGCGCGAGCCGCTGCCGACCGCGTGGCAGTGGGCCACCCGCCAGCGTGTCACCACCGCCCTGCTCCAGCCGGTCGCCAGTGACCGGGTTGAGGTGTTCGACTACCTGGTGGACACCGTCCAGCGCCGCACCGCGCCCGGCGCGCACGTTCCGGAGCAGATCATCCGGGCCGCCGTCGACGCCAGCGGGCCCGCTGAGGCCACCTCCCTGGCTGACACCGCTCGCGCTCAGGGCCGCTACTCACTCGCCGAGTACGCCTACCGCCACGCCTACAGTGCCCGCTGCGCCGACCCCGGGCTCAACCCCGAGCACCCCGACACCCTCACCAGCCGGAGCAACCTCGCCCTCGCCCTGTGGGATCTGGGGCGGCATGAGGAGGCCGCCGCCGAGCACCGCGCCGTCCTTGACACCAGGACCAGGATCCTCGGCATCGAGCACCCCGACACGATAGCCAGCCGGAGCAACCTCGCTCTGGCCCTGTGGAACATGGGGCGACTGGAGGACGCCGAGGCCGAGCACCGCGCCGTGCTTGAGGCCCGGAACAGGATCCTCGGCGCCGAGCACCCCGACACGATGGCCAGCCGGGACCACCTCGCCCTGGTCCTGGGCGACCTGGGGCGGCTCGAGGAGGCCGAGGCCGAACTGCGCGCCACCCTGGAAGTCCGGATGGGAATCCTGGGATCCGAGCACCCCGACACCCTCATCAGCCAGAAGAACCGCGTCCGCGTCCTGCGCGACCTGGGACGACTCGAGGAGGCCGCGGCCGAACTCCGCACCGTCCTGGGCATCTTCGCCCAGGTACGCGGCGACGAGCACCCCGACACCCTCACCAGCCGCAACAACCTCGGTCTGGTCCTGCGCGACCTGGGACGGCTGGACGAGGCCGAGGCCGAGCACCGCGCCGTCCTTGATACCCGGACCAGGGTCCTGGGGGCCGAGCACCCCGACACGCTCACCAGCCGCAGCAATCTCGGTCTGGTCCTGCGCGCCCTTGGACGCCTGGAAGCGGCCGAGGCCGAACTGCGCGCCACCCTGGACACCCGGACCAGGATCCTCGGGGCCGACCACCCCGACACCTTCACCAGCCGGAACAACCTCAGCCTGGTCCTGCGCGACCTGGGACGGCCAGCGCAAGCCGATTCCGAGATGAGCTGAAGTTCTCACCGCGGTGCCCGTCCCCGCATGAGCGACGCGGCGGCGGCGACTACCGCCATGACCGCGGCCGCCGTGAAGACGACGACAAGGCCGTGGTGGACCGCGCCAGCGATCAGGTGCGGGAAGAACTCCTTGCCGGTCAGCAGCTCGGCGCTGCCTCTCGGCAACCGGGTGAGTATCCCGCTGGGACCCAGCATGGTCTGGACCGGGTTGTAGCCAAGGAAGGCGGCGAAGATGGTGGACACCGGGGGAAGGTCGGCCACGTGCCTGGCGAGGACCTCGGGAACGCCCTGGGCCGTCAGCCCGCGCAAGAGGACACCGGGAAGCGAGCTGCGCAGGCCGACGATCAGCAGCGAGAAGAAGACGCCAATCGACAGCGACATGCCGGCGTTCTGGAAGGTGGACCGCATGCCCGAGGCGGCGCCGCGCTGGGCGGCCGGGACGGCGCTCATGATGGAAGCGGTGTTCGGGGCGGAGAACATCCCCTGACCGATCCCGTTGAGCAGCACCAGCAGGGCGAAGACTGGGTACGAGAAGTCGACCGGGATGAGGATGAGCCCCACGAAGCTGGCCCCGAACAGCAGCATGCCGCCGGTGGCGAAGCCGCGGGCACCGAACCTGTCCGAGAGCCTGCCGCTGATGGGCCCCGCGATCAGGAACCCGGCCGTGAGCGGCAGCAGGCAGATGCCCGCCCACAGCGGTGTGGCGGTGTAGCTGTAGCCGTGCAGCGGCAGCCAGATGCCCTGCAGCCAGATGATCAGCATGAACTGCATGCCGCCGCGGGCGATCGCGGCCAGCAGCGCGCTGATGGTGCCGGCGGTGAAGGCCCGGATGCGGAACAATCCGATGCTGAACATGGGCTGAGCCACCCTGACCTCGATCACGCCGAACACGACGAGGAGTGCGCACCCGGCCGCCAGGCCCGTGATCACCATCGGGCTGCCCCAGCCCATCGTCTGGTTCCCGTACGGCTGGATGCCGTAGGTGATGGCCACCAGGATCAGGCCAAGCCCGCTGGCGAAGGTGATGTTGCCCCACCAGTCGACCCGGCCGCGATGGGGGTTGCGCGCGGCCGTCTCGCGCAGACTCCGGTACGCCCAGACCGTCCCGAACACGCCGAATGGAACGTTGACCCAGAACACGGCTCGCCAGTCCCAGGCGGCCAGCAGCCCGCCGGCCACCAGCCCGATGAACTGACCCGACAGGGCGGAGATCTGGTTGACCCCGAGCGCCATGCCCCGCTCCGTGGCCGGGAAGGCGTCGGTCAAGATGGCGGCCGAGTTCGCCATCAGCATCGAACCGCCGACAGCCTGGACCAGCCGCCACAGGATCAGCCACAGGGCGCCCCCGTCACCCCGGAGGGGGTCCACCGAGAGCGTGATGGACGCCGCGGTGAACACCACGAAGCCCAGGTTGTACATCCGGACCCGGCCGAACATGTCGCCCAGCCGACCCACGGTCACGACCACCACCGCGGTGACCAGGATGTACCCCATGATCATCCACAGCAGGTAGCCGATGTTGCCCGGGGCGAGCGGATTGAGGCCGATGCCCCGGAATATGGCCGGCAGGGCGATGATGACGATCGAGCCGTCGAGGACGGCCATGAACGCGCCGAGCGAGGTATTGGACAGCGCGATCCACTTGTAGCGGTCGCCGCGGTGATTCGGCTCGTCCGCGCCGGCGACCTCATGTCCCGCCGTCGCCGGGCGGCCCGCGGGGCGGACGTGATCAGACAAGGGCGCTCCTGGGGTTTTCGGCGGACGTCCCCAGCTACAGTAGCCAAGTTACTTGTTGAAGAAGCTAGCGGTAGAGAGGTAGCCGGAGGCGCGATGAGCTCGCCTGACCAGGATCACGACACGGCGAAGCTCGCGATCCGCGTGCTGGTGTCGGTGCACCGTTTCCGGTCGCGGCTGCGGGAGGAGGCCGGAATCACCTCCAGCGGCTTCACGCTGACGCAGCTGGCGCTGCTGGGGCGGCTGATCACCGACGGCCCGGCGACGGCGGCGGCGCTGGCGGCGGACCAGCACGTCAGCCAGCAGGCGATCGCGCAGAACCTGGCGGGGATGAAATCGGCCGGGTTGATCGCGGCGACCCGCCACCCGACCGACCGCCGCAAGGTCCTCATCGAGGTCACCGAGGCCGGCCGCGACCTCTACCGCTCAATGGAGCGCTCGCGCGACGCGTGGCTGGTCAGGGCGATCGACGCGACCATGGAGCCGGCCGACCGGGCCGCGCTGGCGGCGGCCGCCGGGCTTCTCGACCGTCTGGCCAAGGTCGACCTCAGGTCAGGGATCGACTTCCGCTTAGCCCACCCTTCGGGTCCGAACCAGTCGGCTACCCGTACGACCTGGATTGTTATCCACCTTAACAGAAGATATGTTAAGGTGGATAACAAGGTCGGAAGGGTGGTGCATCGTGGATGCTGAAGCGCTGGTGAGCCTTGCTGACGTCGCGGAGATGGCGGGCACGACGAGGCCGGCCATCAGCAATTGGCGGCGCCGCAACAAGGATTTCCCGGTGCCTGTCGAGGAGACGGGCGCCACGTCGCTGTTCCGGTTCGGTGATATCCGCCGGTGGGCGGCCGAGCATGGCAAGGTGCTCGAGGAGCCCACGGTCGAGCAGGTGGTCTGGTCGGCGGCGAGCTCGGAGCGCGGTGCCACCCGGCCCGAGGACGCTGCGCGGGAAGGGATGGCGCTCCTCGGCTGCCTGGCGCTGGCGGCCAAGGCCGGCCCGGCCGCTGAGGCGGAACTGCGGACCGCGATCGCCCGGGACGAGCCCCGTGCGGTGCGTGCCCTGCTCGAACTGCTCGATGCGCCCGGGGTAATGGACGACATCGCTACCGTGCTGGGGAGCGACATCGGCGCCTGGCCCCAGGTCAACGGCTTCTTCCTCCGCACCCTGCTCGACCTCGTTCCGGCGTACGGCACCGGCACGGTATTCGATGCCCTGATCGCCGCAGTCGGACGGGGAGCCAAGGGGGCGGGGGATCAAGCGACCCCGCCGGGGTTGGCGGGCCTGATCATCGCCCTCGCCGCGCCCATCGGCGGCGTGGTGCTCGACCCGGCGTGCGGGCATGGCTCGATGCTGCTGGCGGCCCACCGGGCTGGCGCCCCGTCCACCCGGCTGGTCGGCCGGGATATCAGCCCGCTTGCGTGCGCCATCTCGCGGCTACGGATGCTCGCGCATGACCTGCCTGCCGACATCACGGAGGGGAACTCGCTGAGCGGCACGGAATCCTCGTCCGCCTGGGGCGTCGACTTGGTGCTGGCTGACCCGACGTTTCCGGCCGGCCAGGCGCTGATTTGGCTCACGGTTGCGGTCGGATGGCTTCGGCCAGGCGGCCGGGCGCTGATCGTGACTGAGAGCGCCCCGGCCTCCTGGACAGAGAATGGCGTCGAGATCCGGATAAGGCTCATCGAGCGCGGGCGCATCCGCGCGGTAGTGGAGCTTCCGCCGGCACTCTACTCGTATGCACCCGGGCCGGTGACACTCTGGATTCTAGGACGCGACGCGAGCCCGGGACGGTTGGAGGATCCGGTGCTCCTGATCGACGCGGCGGAACTGGGACAGCGCCGGGGCAAGAACCGCACGGACCTACTGGAGCCCGACATCGCCGCGATCACCGAGTGCGTCCGGACCTGGGAGGACAGCGGCCAGGTGGTGGCCGCGGGCGCCCTGCGAGCTGTCGCGGTGTCGGCCAAGGCCCTGCTGGCCAGGGGCGGGAACGTCTCCCCGGCCTACTGGATTCGGGAGCAGTCGTCGGACCCCAGGCAACTGCCAGGGCAGGTTGACACCGCATGGCGTTCCCTGCGGGCGGCCTGCCAGTCCGCTGCGGACGGTCTGGCCGAGCCCCCGGCCCTTGCGGCCGAACCTGGTAACGCCACGGTGGATACCGTGCAGCTCCGCGCTATCGCGGAGATCGTCCGGGCCCGGCGCATCGACCCGGAGTGGATCGGCGCGGGGGACACCCCATACATCAGGGACCAGGACGTTGGCCCCTCCCTGATTGTCCGCCCTGGCGGGCTGGTCAGGGTCGGGGGGACAACGACCCGCATCGATGTCACCGCGCCAGGCGATGTCGTGGTCGCTACCGGCCCGACCCTGCGGGCCGCCGTCGACCTGGTCGGCGGGGCACTGGTCAGCGGACCGCTGCACATCGTCCGGGTACTGCCGGGCAGACTACCCCCCGTGATCCTCGCCGCCCTCATCAACGGCGCGACCGCGACCGCAGACCTGCCCCTGCTGGACCTGCCGGTCCCCGACCCGGCGCTCGCGGAGCGGATAGCCCTGGAGCTCGTGGCCCTGGACGACCAGCGGCGGCAACTGCTCGCCGCGGTGGCGGCAGCAGATCAACTGTCCACAGGGCTCGTGGCGGCTCTGGCCGCCCCCGGCGTCCGGCTGGTCCCGGACGCCGAGGGGAGTAGGCCATGACCGCACTCCGGACGGCAGGCAGGGTGGCGACGACCGTGCTGCCCCTGTCGCAGATGGCCAGGCTCGGCTGGCCAGGGCTCCTCGTGCTGGTCGCCCTCGTGGTGGCCCTGGCCGCGCTGGCGGTTGGCGCGGCCTGCTGGGTGATCGGCAGCGATGCCCGCGCGGCGCGTGCCGCGCGGCTGCTGCTCGCGTTCCGGGGGCGGCGGGACTAACTGCCCCCGGGACTCGGCCGCTCCCGCCGTGCGGCCGCCCGGCGCTCCGCGGCTCCTCGGTCGATGGCCTCCCGGAGTTCCATGTCGCGCTGCGCATGGCTGATGTGATCTCGGTTCGCGATGTCGTGCAGGCCGTCCTGGTAGGTGAACTCGTTTTCCTGCTGTTTCAGGTCGAGATCGGTCACCTGCCTGCGTTCGTGCATATCCAGGTTCCGCTCGTCGACCGCGTCGGCCAGGATCTGGCGGGCGTCCAGGCCGGCCAGTTCCGCGGTGCGCAGCGTCCGCCACAGCCATTTGGCCTTGTGGCTGAGCCCTTGCCGGTGTCCTTGCGGCAGCGCTGCGGTGAGCAGGTCTGCGTACCGCTGTTCGCGGACCGAGGTAGTTTCGGCGGTCCATATGGAGTGCAGGACGGCCAGGTGGTCGGCGTCGGACAGGGCCTGCTGCCATGTCTGGGACGCCGACAGCTGTCCGCCGTCGCGGCCTAGAACCTCGGCGAGCACGCCCGTCGGATCCTTGGCATCGCCGCCGTTAGACGTCGGAGCCGGGTCGGCGCGCTGGCCGCTGAGGCGGTCATAACGGGCCAGTTCGGGGGCCGGGCGCGGGCCGGGAGCCGGGTCGGCGCGCTTCGGTGACTGGGTGAAGACGTAGGCGCGGTTGTCGTGGGTGCCGCGGGTGAGGGCGACGTAGACATGCTGGCGGTCCTCGGTGCCGGTGATCACGGCCAGGCCCGTTTGCACGGTGCGGCCCTGGGCCGTGTGGTCGGTGACCGCGTACCCCAGCTCGGCCTCCTCGAAATTGGCGAACAGGAACTGTCGGTCCGTCCAGCGCCGTCGCCCCGTTTCGCGGTCGGCGTCCTGGGCGCGGCGGACCAGCAGGCCGCCCGAGATGACGGCGTCGATGCGGAGCAAGTCCCCGTTGGCCAGCGTCCGACCGGGTTCCCCCGCCTCCACCGCGTGGTCGTTGCGGGTACACACGATCAGGTCGCCGCGGCTGGCCGTGGTGCCGTCGACGATCGCGACCCCTGGTCCGGGGTCGACGAGGCCGAGGCGGATCAGGTCGTCGCGGATGCGGCGCGCCAGTTCCCGGCGCAGGCTGTGGTCGGCCGCCATCAGCAGCGTGTCCGTGCCCGCAGCAGCCAGTGCGACGTAGGCGGACGCGGCCGCGTCGATCATGGCCTCCGGGTCCCCGCCGACAATCCGGGCGTGCTGGTCGTACTCGCCTAGCGGTGGTTTGTTAATTCGGGATGTAGAGGTGCAGGCCGCTGCCTGCCTCGAGGGATGTCAGTAGGTCTTGCAGCTGGCGGGGCGGGGGCGCGTTCGACCACGCGGTCCACCAGCGCTGCAGCGCGATCCAGGGGGCGAGCCAGGCGCGCACGGCCCGGATTGCGCGGGGCCAGGACGGTGGCGGCTGGTCTGGCCCGGCGGGTTCGGGGCCCCCTCTCTCCGTCGCCGGCGCCTGGCGCTGGCGGCGTGGCGGGGGGTGGTGCGGGATGGGCGAACCAGGCGTCCCAGCAGAAGCTGAACGCGCAGTTGACCAGCACCTGGTGGCGGCGGATCGCGATGTCGGAGCGGACCTGGAAGTCGGCCCAGCCGAGTTCGTCCTTGACCTGCTTGTAGCTTTGCTCGATCCAGTGGCGGATGCCGTAGATCCGCACGATCTCGGCCAGGTCCGCGGCGGGGTGCGGGCTGTCTGCCTCGCGCGGGCCTCCCGGCCTGGGCAGGTTGGTGACCAGGTACCAGGTGGCCTTCGCGGGCAGGCTGCCCGGGTCGGCGGTGGCTATCACCAGGCGCCTGGAGCCGTCCGGCCCCCACCAGCCCAAGGTGGCGTCGGCGGCCCGCCACGTCTCGGTGTGCCCGTCGCGGAACGTGCGCGCGACCGGGTGCCAGTCGCCGGGATCATCCGGGCCGCCCCAGCGCAGCTCGCGGGCCGCGTCCACCGGGGTGTGCGCGTCAGCGCCGTAGGCCCAGGTCCCGCGGCGCGGCTTGAGCGCCATCACGAACGGCAGCCCGGCCTCGGCCAGCTCGGAGCGGAACCCGTCCTGGTCCCCGTAGGCGCTGTCGGCGGCCACCGCGCGGAACGCGAACCCCGCCGCCTTGGCCCTGGCCGCGAGGTCCGCCCCGATCGCCAGCTTGGTCCGGAACGCCGGGTCGCTCTTTCCCTTCGCGAAGTGCTTCGCCGGGGTGTAGGGCACCGCGTGCACCGGGTAGTGCAGCCGCTCGTCGGCCCGCACCGTGGTCACGGTGACCACCCCGCTGTCGGTCTTGCCGTACCGGCCCAGCCACTGATGCCCCACGTGCGCGGTCTTCGTCCCGTCCTTGCGGTCCCCGCTGTCGTCGAGCACCAGCACCCCGCCGCCGTGCGGCGCGGTCGCCGGATCCGCCAGCAGCAGCTCCAGCCTGCGGTCGTTGACCCTGTCCGGGTCCCACCGCGACTCCGACAAGAAGAACTGCAGCCGCTGCACCGCCGGGTGCTGCGCCCCGGCCACCGGCTCGGCCCCGGCCAGCGCCGTCAGCGTCTTGTTCCGGTCCCGCGGCGCCAGCAGCCCGGCTAGGCACTCCCGGAACCCCCGCCGCTGCGCTAAAGAACCGAACAGGTCATCAAAACGGGCCGCATAACCCTCCAGCGGCCCCGGCGCCGGCGGACACGGCACACGTCTGGTCATCACACACTCCCAGCCACATCACGCCGCTCCCACCTGGTCATACCGCCATCCCCAGCCAGAGTCAACAAACGACCGCTAGCAGGTGGTCAGCATCCGTTCAGGCACTCCGGGGCACGGGTCTTGCTGTTGTCTGCCAGAGGACGCCGCACTTATCGGCTCCTCGATGCGCCCGAGGCCCGGAAACAGGTTGTGGACGGAAGTGGCCGTATCAGCGAGGCTGGGGGATATGATCGCACCCCGCCAGACCGCGACGACGATGGCCGAGGCTGCGCAGGCGTGGCTTGAGCGGCTGGACGATGAGCAGCGGCTCGCCGCGCAGTGGGCTGGCCCGGCCGACGACGTCAGCGAGGCTGAACGCCGGCGGTGGTTCTACACGCCGACCGATCACGGCGGGCTTACCATGCACCAGCAGCGGCCAGCGCAGCAGCGCGCCGCGATGACGCTCGTCGCCGCCGGGCTTTCCCTGGCCGGGTACGTCACGGTCGCCACGATCATGGGGCTCGAGAACGTACTGGACCGCCTCGAGGGCTTCGCCGCCCGGTTCGACCGTGAGCGCGGCCGCGATCCCGGCCTCTACTACCTGCGCGTCTTCGGCACCCCGGGCGACACCGGCGCCTGGGGCTACCGGTTCGGCGGCCACCACGTATCGCTCAACAACCTCGTGGTCGACGGCGAGCTGGTCGCTGCCACACCGTGCTTCATGGGCGCCGACCCGGCCGCTTCGCCACTGCTCGGCGGCGCGCTGAACCGGCCGCTGGCCCGGGCCGAGGATCTGGCCCGCGAGCTCGTGCGGTCGCTCTCGCCCGAGCTCATGCAGCAGGCGGTGCTGCTGCCGAAGGCGCCATCCGATCTCGTCACCGCCAACCGCACCGCTATCAGCGAAGGGGACCAGGTGATCCCGCTCGCAGGCATCTGGCGGGACGAGCGGTTCGGCGACGACACCGAGCAGGGCAAGCTCCAGGCGGCAAGCGACTCCATCGATGACGCGGCGGGATACACCAGCGCGGACCACAAGGTGATGGCGTATTCCGCCGCGCCCAAGGGCGTGCCCGCCAGCAAGCTCGACAGCGGCCAGCGCGACCTGCTGCGGTCGCTGCTCGGCGCCTACTTCGGCCGCGTGCCCGAGGGCGTGTCCCCGATGGCGGCCTACGACGATGCCGCGCTCAACGCGGTGTTCCTCGCGTGGGCCGGCCCGCTCGAGCCGGGCGCACCGCACTACTACCGGCTGCAGGGGCCACGGCTGCTCATCGAATGGGACAACACCCAGCGCAACGCAAACCACGCCCACTCGGTCTGGCGGAACCCCGAGGCCGACTTCGGCCTCGACGTGCTGGCCCGGCACAGGGCCAGCCGTCACTAGGCGACCGCGCCGACGCAGCGACTTCGGCGACGAGCGCCTGGCCAGAACCCCTCGGTCCAAGGCCACGATCAGCGCCGGACCAAGAGCCGACAACCCCGGATCTAGGCATATGACGCGCGACGCCTCCAGACACTATCTACACCCTGACCTCCGGCAATCAGACGAAGGACGACTCCAGCCGATGAAACTGCGAAGCATGGCGGATAGAAGGTCAGGGTTCGAATCCCCTTAGCTCCACCGTCATAGCCCTGCGGCTCCCCATCGAGAACGACTGGTGCACCGGCCTCCGGTATCCGCACAACGGCCGCCTCACCGAGGCGCGCGGACTTGGAAGTCGTCCTGTGCGCTGGGCGCTATCGCCTCGCCGCAATTGCTCATGCTGTCCGGCATCGGCTGCTCATGCTGTCCGGCATCGGCTGCTCATGCTGTCCGGCATCGGCCCGACCGATGGCCTGCGCGAGTTTGGCATCGAGGTGCACGCAGATGCGCCAGAAGTCGGGGAGAACCTACAGGACCACCCGCTGGCCCCGGTCGTCTTCGAAGTCTCGCGCTCGGCGCCTGCCCTGCGGCAGCCGCTCATGGAGGAACTCGGCGTTCACCGGCGGCACGGCACTGTCCCGGCCGCCGGCGATGATCTGCACCGGGGTTGCGTCTGGATCGATGCGTTCAGCCATGTGGTCACGATGCCTCCTCTAGGTGGGGCTGCCGAGGAAGGCCTCCACGTCAGCGGCGAACTGAGCGTGATGCTGGAACAGGAACCCGTGGGCCGAGTCGGGGTAGATCTTCACTCCGGCCTGCGGGAGCAGGCCCGCGAGCAGGTAGGAGTAACGCGGCAGGATCATAGGGTCGCTGTCGCCGTTGGCCACCAGTACAGGCATGCCGAGGGCGCTCAGTCTCTGGAGCAGCGCGTGATTCGGGATGCCCCAGTCACAGACGGCGTCGTACTGGGCCAGCCGTGTCTGCCAGCTGGTCGCGCTGTCCCGGTCCAGCGTCCTTGCGCGCATGCGCTGCAGCGCCTCCTGGCCGGCTTGCCGGCTGGCGGCGGAGCCCGTGAAGAAGATGCCGAGGTAACCCTCGGGGCTGGGCTCTGGAGCGCCGGCGGCACCGATGACGTCCGCGGCCCAGCCGTGCATGCCAGCCGCGCCCTGCGGCGCCGAGGACGCCAGCACCAGCCTGCGCACCAGTGCTGGCCTGGTCAGGGCGATTTCCTGGGCGACGAAGCTGCCGATCGAGAATCCCAGGAGATCGGCCTGGTCGACCTCCATCGCGGCCAGGAAGGCGATAGCGTCACGGGCCATCTGCCCGATGGTGTCCGGCGTGGTCCCGCTCGAGCCGCCGACGCCGGCGTTGTCGAATGTCACGACGCGGCGGGCCGATGCCAGCGCGTCGATCAGCGCGGGATCCCAGTTGTCGAGATTGCCGCGGAAGTGCTGGAGCAGTACCAGCGGCACCGTGCCCATGCCAGTGTCGCGATACGCGTAGTCGACGTCGTTCCCGGCGCTGACCAGCTGGTTGGTGAGTCCTGAATATGTCGCCGTCATGGGTGCCCCTTCCGTGTCGCCCCGTGCTCCGGGCTTAGGTGAACGCGATCTCGCTGACGTCGATCGAGATGACTAGGGGCTCTTTGAGCGCCTGCCCGTCGGGCGCTTGCGGGAAGATCCGGTGCTTGGTGGGGACCATGAGGCCGGCAACTTTCGCGTAGTCGGAGATGTAGTGCGCACCGCTGGTGGCGGCGATCTCGACGTCGTAGTCGTGGCGTCGGAACAGTCCGTCTGCGCCGACGTACAGCGTCTGCTCGGTGCTGTGGGTCGCCAGGTAGCCAGGCCAGGTCACGTGCAGCCGCCGCCATTCCTCGCCGTTCTCGTGCCACGGGTCAAGCTCTGTCGTCTTGAATCCCGGCAGCGCGAAGGTGAAGGGCTGGGTCAGGTAGGTCCACATCGCGGTGCCGACGAA
>Ga0302314_10009476_pt1 | contig 17206 bp, 15 predicted proteins | sample III_Palsa_N2_3_FD_200533 | JGI IMG/M metagenome (GOLD analysis project Ga0302314, IMG submission 200533) | Peat permafrost microbial communities from Stordalen Mire near Abisko, Sweden - III_Palsa_N2_3 | ecosystem: Environmental > Terrestrial > Soil > Palsa > Peat permafrost | place: Sweden...
GCAATCCGTCTTTGGCGCTCGCCGGTCCGCTGATCGACAACGGAAGCTGCAGGCCTATCGACGGGGGCGGCGCCATCTGTGACGCAAACGCCCATCCCGTGGTGAAGAAAGGTAGCCATTTGCTCTGTAATGCTTCGGGTGGGCCCAAATATCCCCCTGGGTGTTTGGTCATGCTGGGCCCGGAAAAATTGGGGATCCCGCTCAAACCAGGCCAGACATCAAGCCCGCTCCCCCATGATGGACAGCTGTTTCTGACATGCACGGGTGGGCTTACGACGAATTGTTCAATCCGCGTCAGCCCTTAAAGAAGCGCCAGCAGGGCCTTGCGACCCGCTGATTAACAGTCACCTGGTCCTGGGTTAAGGCGCAAGACCGGCTTTTTGATCTGCTATCGCCACCGGCGTTTTGGAGCCGCGCGTCGAATTAGTCTACTATCTGCATGCCAGCCCAATAAGGCGAGGCGTCCTAACCAGCAACATGCGAGGTATACACATGAATGTTAAGCACCATGCGCCATCTGAGGCGCTTGATTCTTCCACTCCAGATTTCACTGACGCCGATCGGCTGCGGGCTCTACTGAAGCGGGCGGGCCTAAGCCAGCGCGCGGCAGCGGGTGTCCTCAACGTCGAGGAGCGTACCATGCGGCAGTGGTGTGCCGGCCAGGGCAAACCACCGACGTCGATCTTCCGCGCCCTGAGTCCCCGGCTTACGCGTGGCGAGAATCTACGGCGGCTGATCGAATCGAACGAGAAGCTTATCGCTGCGATGCAGGACGGGCGCATCACCGGCCTTGGATACGGGCGCGAGCTCGGTGACCATCAATCGGTCGCTATTGAGATTGATCGCCTCCGCAAGCGGAACGAGGAGCATCTTGCACTGCTACGACTGGAAGAGGCTTTTCAACGTCAGCAGGAAGCATACTTCAATCTCAACGAACAGCTGCTGCCAATCGGTAACGGCCTGCCTAAAAATGAGAGCATTTCAGAAATGGGTGCCGCGCAAGAAGAGTTCCGCGCCGCACAGGCAGAGGTGGATCGCATCGCCAAAGAGATTGGAGCCGGAAAGCGCTAGCATGCGCAGTCGTAATGGTGCGCGTTTCAGCTGAACATTCTGCCAGGGATTTGGCTGGCAATGCGGTCGCCCAGACGCTGCCGGCGGCACTTATACCGTGCTCCGAAGCAGTCCCTGCACAGCCCGATTCGTTGCTGTTACTGATGGGGCCACCCTTTCGATCGGCTCGAACGCTGACGCGAATTCCGGAAAAACATCTAACATCATTGCCTGAAGAAGCGAGATTCTGGTTGCCACAACCCGCCCCTTGGCAGTGACCGTGAGCGTGCTCATATGAGGCCTCGATTTGGGTTTGTATAGTAAGGCATATTTACCTTACATTCAGTCTCCGCTGTAATCCGGCAAGACCCGCCTGCACTCACCTGCTTAGAATAAAAAAGCCCCGCAACGCGGGGCTTTTCCGGGAACTAAATTCCCGGTTGAAATCTCTATTCACCCTGTTCCCCAAGGCAAAAGACTTTCGATGGAAGACCGCAGCACCCTCGTCGCTGAGACAGCGACCGGCACAGCCCTCTCCGCATTCGACGCTCTCCGCGGCTATCTCAACTCCCAGATCCTCGGCCAGGAAAACCTGGTGGAGCGCCTGCTGGTGGCCCTGCTGGCGGACGGACACCTGCTGGTGGAAGGTCCGCCGGGCCTGGCCAAGACCCGCGCCATCAAGGCCCTGGCGCATGGCCTGGAAGGGGATTTCCAGCGGGTGCAGTTCACCCCGGACATGCTGCCGGCCGACCTCACCGGCTCGGACATCTACCGCCCCGAGCAGGGCCTGTTCCAGTTCCAGCGCGGCCCGCTGTTCCATAATCTGATTCTGGCCGACGAGGTCAACCGCGCCCCGGCCAAGGTGCAGTCGGCCCTGCTGGAGGCGATGGGCGAGCGCCAGATCAGCGTCGGCGGCACCACTTATGCGCTGCCGCGCCTGTTCCTGGTGATGGCCACGCAAAACCCGATCGAGCACGAGGGCACCTATCCGCTGCCGGAGGCGCAGCTCGACCGCTTCATGCTGCACGTCCTGGTCGACTACCCGGACCGCGCCACCACCTTGCGCATCATGGAGCTGGCGCGGCGCGAAGCCCTGGCTGCGAAGGAATTGCCGCCCCCGGCCCGGCCCTTGAGCCAGGCGGCGGTGTTCACGGCGCGCCGTGAAGTGCTGGGCCTGACTCTCGCTGACTCGGTGGCGGACTACATTTCCGCCCTGGTCGATGCGACCCGGCGGCCCGCGCCCTACAGTCCCAAGCTGGCCGAGTGGTTGCGCTGGGGCGCCAGCCCGCGCGCGGCCCTGGCCATCGAGCGCGGCGCGCGCGCCTTCGCCTGGCTGCATGGGCGCGACTACGTCAGCCCCGAGGATGTGCAGCAGGTGGCGCCGGATGCGCTGCGCCATCGCCTGCTGCTCGACTACACCGCCCAGGCGCGCGGCATCACCGCCCAGGCCTGCGTGGAAGAACTGCTGAGTCACGTGCCGGCCCCATGATCCTGCCGGATCTGGCCGAACTGGTGGCCCTGCGCGGGGCCGCCGAGGGACTCAACCTGCGCGCCCACCGGCCCGGCCTGGCGCGCTTGCAGGGCGGTCACCGCAGCGCCCAGCGGGGCCGTGGCATCGAGTTCGAGGAAGTGCGCCTGTACGCGACCGGCGACGACGCCCGCAGCATCGACTGGCGCGTCACCGCCCGGCGCGGCCGGCCGCACACCAAGGTGTTCCGCGAGGATCGGGAACGCCCGGTGTGGCTGCTGGCGGATCTGCATCCGGGCTTGTATTTCGGCAGCCGGCGCCAGCTGAAATCCGCGCTGCTGCTGCGGGCCGCGGCGGTGCTGGCCTGGGCCGCGGTGATCGGTGGCGATCGATTTGGCGCGGTGCTGGTGGGGGGCCAGACCCGCCCGCGCATTTTTCCGCCGCGCGCGCGCCAGGCCGGGGTGCTGCCGGTATTGCAGGCCCTGGTGGAAGCGCAGCCGCGCGCACCCGGCGCCCCCGGTAAGGGCGGCTTGAGCGCCGCCCTCGCCACGCTCAGGCCCCTGCTCAAGCCCGGCAGCCTGGTGCTGCTACTGAGCGACTTCAGCGGTCTGGACGAAGCCGGCGACGCCCTGCTGGCCGGCATCGCGGCGCGTTGCGACTGCCGCTTGCTGTGGATCGCCGATCCGCTGGAAGCCGCCGGCCTGCCCGCGGGCAACTACAGGGTCGGCCTGCCCGGCCGCCTGTGGTGGCTGGACGGCGAGCGCAGCCGCGCCGCCTGGCGCGCCGCCTGGGCGGAACGCGAGCGGCGCCTGGTCGAGCTGGCGCGCCGCTACAACCTGCCGCTGACCCGCCTCAACACGCCCGATGCGGTGAGCGAGACGCTGCCGCCCCTGCTGCGGGAACCGACATGGGCGGCGTGAACGGCGACTGGCTGCAACAGCTGGCGCCGGCCCATGCGCCGCCGCCGCCCGGCTGGTGGCCGCCCGCGCCCGGCTGGTGGGCGCTGGCACTGCTGCTGTTGTGCGCCGCGGCGCTGCTGGCGTTGTGGCTGCGTCATCCGGCAGGCCGGACCCGCCGTATGGTTCTGCGCCAGCTGCGGCAGCTGGAGAGCCAGGCCGGCGATGATGTGGTACTGGCTCGCGGCCTGGAGCAGCTGCTGCGGCGCTTTGCCGTCGTCCGCTACGGCCGCGAGCCGGTAGCCCGCCTCAGCGGCGAACCCTGGATCGACTTCGTTGCCGCCAACGGCGGCGCGGCGCTGGCGGGCGAGCCTGGCCGTGAGCTGCTGCGCGCCGCCTACGGCGGCAAGCCCGGCGCCAGCCGCGCGTTGTGGTTGAGCGGCGCGCGCGGCTTTGTGAAGGGACGCTCATGGCTGCGTCTGCGGAGGCGGGCATGATTCACCTGGCTTGGCCCTGGATGCTGCTGTTCCTGCCGCTGCCCTGGCTGCTGGCGCGCCTGCTGCCGCCGGCGCGACCGGGCGGCGCGGCGCTGTTCCTGCCGTTCGCGGCGACGCTGGCTGCCGCCGGACTGCCGCACCACCGCGCCTGGCCGCGCTGGCGCACGCTGCTGCTGGCCCTGCTGTGGCTGTTGCTGGTGCTGGCGGCGATGCGCCCGCAGTGGCTGGGCGAACCCGAGCCGGTGCCGACCACCGGCCGGCGCCTGCTGCTGGCAGTGGATGTGTCCGGCTCGATGGGCACCAAGGACATGGCCGGGGGCTATACCCGGCTGCAAGTGGTGCAGAAAGTGGCGGGGGATTTCATCGCGCGCCGTCACGGTGACCAGGTTGGTTTGATCCTGTTCGGTACCCGTCCGTACATCCAGGCGCCGCTTACCGCCGACCTGGCCACGGTGCACCAGTTCCTGCAGGAAGCGGCGATCGGCGTGGCCGGCACCGAAACCGCAATCGGCGATGCCATCGGGTTGGCGCTCAAGCGCCTGCGCGACGATTCCGCTTCACCGGGCAAAGCGGGCAGCCCCGGACAATCCACTAAAGACAGCGGCAGCGATACCGTGCTGGTGCTGCTCACCGACGGCGGCAACAACGCCGGCGCGATGCCGCCGCTGGATGCGGCCAAGATGGCGGCCGATGCCGGTCTGCGCATCTACACCATCGGCGTCGGCGCGGCCCCGCAGCAGGGTTTCTTCGGCATGACCACAGGCAACGAGGACCTGGACGAGGACACGCTGAAAGGGATCGCCCAGGCCACCGGCGGGGCCTACTTCCGCGCCGCCGATGTCGACGCCCTGCAACAGGTCTACCAGCGCATTGACCAGCTCGAACCCAGCGCCGGACGCGAGCAATGGTATCGCCCCAGCAGCGAATGGTTTCCCTGGCCGCTGGCGCTGGCGCTACTGCTGAGCCTGCCGGCGGTGCTGCTGCGGGAGCGCACATGGACCTGAGCGCCTTCCCGCAAGACTTCCATTTCCTGCGCCCGGCCTGGCTGCTGGCGCTGCTGCCGTTGTGGGGTCTGGCGCTGTGGTTGGCGCGGCGGCGCTCGCGCGACGGCAACTGGGCGCGGCTGATCGATCCCGAGCTGCTGCCCGGCCTGCGCCTGCGCGCGTCCGGCGATGCCGCCGCGGCATCGCCCTGGCCCTGGCTGGGTCTGGCCTGGACGCTGGCGCCGCTGGCCCTGGCTGGGCCGAGCTGGCAAAAAGACGTCAGCACCGGCTACCGCGCCGCGGCCGCCTGGGTGCTGGTGCTCGACCTGTCGCCCTCGATGGCCGCCGCCGACCTGGCGCCGAACCGCGTCACCCGTGCGCGCTATGCCATCGACGATCTGCTCGGCGCGGCGCGCGATGCGCGCGTCGGCCTGGTGGCGTTCAGCGACGAGCCGTACACGGTGGCGCCGCTGACCGAGGACGTGGCCACGGTGCGCGCGCTGCTGCCGCCGCTGGCGCCGGACATCATGCCCAGCCCGGGCGACAAGCTTGCCCCGGCGCTGCGCCAGGCGCAGACCCTGCTGCAGCGCGCGGGGGCGAAAGACGAGCGGGTGATTGTGCTCAGCGACGGCTTCGCCGATCCCGCCGCCGCGTTTGAAGCGGCGGCCCAGCTCAGGTCCACCGGCGCGGCGCTCGATGTGATCGGCATCGGCACCCGCAGCGGCGCGCCGCTGAGCGGCGCCGGCGGCAGCTTCGCCCGGGATGCGCAGGGCCAGACCGTGCTGACGCACCTGGACGTGGACCGCCTGCAACAGCTTGCCGCCGCCGGAGGCGGAGAGTACGTCGACCTCGCCGACTTGCCGCGGCTCATCGCCGAGTTGCAGACGCGGCCTGAAAGCTCGGGCGGGGCCGTCGCCACGCAGGGCATCCAGGTCGAGCATTGGCGCGAAGCGGGCGTGTGGCTGTTGCCGGTAATCCTGTTGCTGTCAGCCCTGCTGTCGCGCAAGGGCTGGCTGTGATGCGCAAGCCGCTGATGCTGGCCGGCCTGCTGCTGGCGACGTCGGCCAGCGCCAGCGAAAACTGGTCCGGCCTGTGGCGCACCGACGACCAGCGCGGCGAGCAGCTGCTGCGCCGGGGCGATGCCGCCGCCGCCGCCCGCACCTACGCCGATCCGCGCCGCAAGGCTTATGCCGAGCTTCAGTCCGGCGACTATCCCGCGGCGGCGCGCGCCTTCGGCACCTTCGACGACAGTGACGCCCACTACAACCGCGGCAACGCCCTGGCGCACAGCGGCGATCTCCAGGAAGCGCTCAAGGCCTACGACACGGCCCTGGCCCGCAACCCGGACAACCAGGATGCGCGGCATAACCGTGATCTGGTGGCGCAGGCGCTCAAGCAGCAGCAACAGCAGAAGGATCAGCAGTCGAAGGACGGGCAACAGAAAGACGGACAGAAGAAAGACGAACAGCAAAAAGATTCCCGGCAGTCCGGGCAGCAACAGCAGCAGCAAGGCTCATCGGGCCAGGCGCAGCCTCAAAGCGGACAGGACCAGCAGCAGAACGCTTCCTCACAAGCCCAGGCCGATCAGAAGTCAGCCGGTGCGCGGCAAGATCGGTCGCAGGATCAGAAGAGCGGCAAGGCTCCTGACCAGCAGCAGGCACAGCAGTCGCAGCAGGCACCAGCGCAGCAGACGCAGCAGGGCGCCGCGCAGGACCAGCAGCAGGCGGCCGACGATGCGAAGCAGGCACAGCGCGATGCCGCGGCCGGTCTGAAGCAGACCGACGACAAGCAGGCCCGCGACAAGCAGCTGGAAGACGGGCAGGCCGTGGCCGGCAGTCCGGACAAGACCGGGAATGCAGCCCGGGCGGAAGCGGACGCCGTGACGCTGCCGCGCAGCGAACAGCAGCTTTCGCAGGACCAGTGGCTGCGGCGCATCCCCGACGATCCGGGCGGCCTGCTGCGGCGCAAGTTCATGATCGAGCATCTGATGAGACAGCAGAACCAGCAGCAGGATCAGCAACCATGAAGCCACATTTTCGCGTCGCCGCCGTGCTGCTCTGCGGCCTGAGCCTGTCCGCCGCTGCGGACTTCAGCGCTACGCTGGACCGCGACCAGGTGGCGCCGGGCGAGACGGTGACTCTGACCCTGCAACGCGATAGCCACGGCGGCGGCGATCCCGATCTGAATCCCCTGAAAAAGGATTTCGATGTGCTCGACCGCAGCAGCGGTTCCAGCATCCAGATCGTCAATGGCAGCATGTCCTCGCAGCGCCAGTTGCGCCTGACGCTGGCGCCGAAGCACGCGGGCAAGATCCAGGTGCCGCCGCTGAGCTGGGACGGCGAGCAATCCCAGCCGCTGGAACTGACGGTCGCCGACAGCGGCGCAGCCAGCCAGGGCGGCGGAGCAGGCGCCGGCACGGACAGCGCCGCGGCCGGCCAGGGCAGCTCGCATGTGTTCCTTACCAGTTCGCTGGACCAGGCGCAGCCTTACGTCCAGGGCGCGGTGCTGCTGACGGTGCTGCTGCATACCGATGAGCCGCTGATTCAGGCCGGCCTGGAATTTTCCGGCAACGGCGACATCCTGGAGCAGCCGATCGGGAAGGACCGGCAGAGCAGCGAGACGCGCAATGGCCGCCCCTACCAGGTGATCGAGCGTCAATATTTGTTGCAGCCGCAGCGCAGCGGCCAGCTCAGCCTGGACGGCCCCACGCTCGAAGCCCAGGTGGCGGACGCCAGCATGCAAAGCCCGTTCGGCGCCGATCCGTTCGGCCATGCCTTCGGCGGCTCGCCCTTCGCCGGCATGATGCAGGCCACCCGTCCCCTGCGCCTGCATGGCGATGCCATCAAGCTCAACGTGCGCCCCCGCCCGGCTACCGCGACCGGGCCGGATTGGCTGCCGGCGCAGCAGGTCACCCTCGAAGAAGCCTGGCGGCCGGACAGCGGCAGCATCCATGCCGGCGAACCGCTCACCCTGCATCTGCGCCTGGTCGCCACCGGCCTGAGCGCGGCGCAGCTGCCGGACCTGAGCGCCGAGCTGTCCCTGCCGGACGGGATCAAGGCCTATCCCGACCAAGCCAAGCTCGATACCAGCCTGCAATCGGACCAGATCGTCGGCAGCCGCGAACAGGACATCGCGCTGATCGCCGCCCGTCCCGGCCAGTACCGGATTCCGGCGCTGCATCTGTCCTGGTGGGATACGCGGCAGGAGACGCAGCGCGAAGTGGTCCTGCCGGAGCGCAGCCTGGATGTTGCGCCCGCAGCCGCCGGAGCGGGCGCCGCGACTTCAGCGCCGCCGCCGGTGGCCCTGGCGCCGGCGGCGCCCCAGGCCGATGCCGCTGTAGCCGGTCCGGTGCAGGCCGCACCGGCTGCGGCGAGATCGTTGCCCTGGCCCTGGATCAGCCTGGTGCTGGGCCTGCTCTGGCTGGGCACCGTCGCCATCTGGTGGCGCCAGCGCCGCGCCGCCGCAAAAGCGCCCGCGCCCAATCGCGTCGCCGCCGCCCGTACGGCGCCCGATGCCGGCCCGGCGAAGGCGGCCTTCCGCCAGGCCTGTCTCGACGACGATCCGCATGCCGCGCGCCGCAACTTGCTGGCCTGGGCCGCCGCCGCTTGGCCGCAGCATGCACCAGCGGGTCTCAATGCGCTGGCGGAGCAACTGCATGAGCCCGCGCTGACGGCGCTGTTGCAGCAGTTAGACCGCGCTTGCTATTCGGGCGGCGCCTGGCGCGGCGCGGAGCTGGCGCGGGCGCTGAGCGCGCTGCCGGCCGCGGCAAAGAGCGCCGGCAAGCCCGCGCAGTTGGCGGAGCTGTATCTTTAGAGCATTTTTCGTTTAGTTGCATACAAGTTGTCCCCTCTCCCTCCGGGAGAGGGGTAGGGGTGAGGGACGCACTTTCCGGCTGTGGTGCTGCAGTCTGAAAGTGCGTCCCTCCCGCATTTGGCTTAATGCAGAGTGCCATTGAGGCACTCTGCGCAGGGGCCAAATGCCCTCACGGCGCGGCCTCTCCCGGAGGGAGAGGCGATGAGCCGCTTCCAGGCGGCTCATGTTGTATATGCACCTGAATCGAAAATGCTCTAGAAAGCGCAACTTCCAGTAAAAGGGAAGCGGCATTTTCCACCTCAAGCTCCACAGGAGCAGCCTTGAACGATTTCTCCGATTTCCCCGTCGCACAAAAATGGCCGGCCCGGCACCCGGACCGCATCCAGCTGTATTCGCTGCCCACGCCGAACGGGGTCAAGGTCTCGATCATGCTGGAGGAGACGGGTCTGCCTTACGAGCCGCACCTGGTGGACTTTGCGACCAACGACCAGATGTCGGCCGAGTTTCATTCCCTCAATCCGAACGACAAGATTCCGGCCATCATCGACCCCAACGGTCCGGGCGGACGGCCGCTGCCCCTGTTCGAGTCCGGCGCCATCCTGCTCTACCTGGCCGAGAAAACCGGGCAGTTCATTCCGCGCGATGCGGCGGCCCGCTACCAGACCATCCAGTGGCTGATGCTGCAGATGGGCGGCATCGGCCCGATGTTCGGCCAGCTCGGTTTTTTCAACAAATTCGCCGGCAAGGGCTTCGAGGACAAGCGGCCGCGCGACCGCTACGTGGCCGAATCCAGGCGCCTGCTGGGCGTGCTTGAGGAACGGCTGCAACACCGCGCCTGGCTCATGTCCGATGAATACACCATCGCCGACATCGCCACCTTTCCCTGGGTGCGCAACCTGATCGGCTTCTACGAAGCGGGCGAGTTGGTCGGCATCGCGGATTTTCCGAACGTCACCCGCGTGCTCGCTGCCTTTGTCGCCCGTCCCGCCGTTGCCCGGGGGCTGACCATCCCGAGGCGGGGAAATTGAGGCTTGGCAAAATCCTCATTCGGCGCAATGCGCTTCGCTTATTGCGCCCTACGATTGCTTAAACAAAAAAGGCCCCGCAATGCGGGGCCTTCGGATGTTGTCAGGAGGCTATTGTTACTTGCTGCCGGCTGCGCCGTCGATATCCGGCACGTAGTCCTTCGCCGGCTGCTGCGAGAACCAGGCGGCGAGCTGCTTGATGTCTTCATCGCTGAGGCTGCCGGCCTGGGCGCCCATGATGGGGTTCTTGCGTTCGCCGCTCTTGTAGGCGTGCAGGGCGTGCTCGATGTAGCTGGCTTGCTGGCCGGCCAGGTTGGGATAGGCGGGCATGATGGCGACGCCGTTCTCGCCGTGGCAAGCGGCGCAGATCACCAGCTTGTCGGGCTTGGCGGGTGCGTCCGCATGGGCCGAGGCGGCAAGGGCAAGGCCCAGGGCGGCCAGGACGATCATTTTAGTGTTCATGTGCATCAGTCCTTCTTTTCCGGCGCCGTCGCCAGGTAGGCGGCGATGTCGGCGATGTCCTGGTCGGACAGCGTGCTGGCCTGGGCGTGCATGGTCGGGTGGCTGCGCTCGCCGCTCTTGTATTCGTTCAGTGCCGCGACGATGTAGGCGGCGTTCTGCCCGCCGAGCTTGGGCACGCGATAGGTCGGATAGACGTTGTTGTAATTCGGGATGCCGTGACAGCCGACGCATGTGTAGAACTTGTGACGACCCGCCGCGGCATCGCCATCCGCCTGCGCGACCGTAGCGCACATCAAGGTGGCGGTGAGGGCAAGGATGCCCCATCGCACTGCTTTCATCGTGGAATCTCCAATGGCAAAGCTTCGCGGTTGGGCCGCAAAGTCGCCAATATGCTCGTAGAAACGGGGCTTCCAGTCAATCCGCGCTACCGCCAAAGCCAGCAATGACGGCACTTTGCGGCCGCTGCGCGGCGCTGCCGGATACCTTGCTGGCGCTGTCACCGGGGCCATGGTGGGCTTCGGGTATAGTGCGCGCGAGCCCGCCCATGCCCTGTCTCATGTTCACACCGCCGATCCCCGGCCGCTGCCCCCGGACCCCCGTCAACCCGCCGGAGGCCGCTTGAAAAACGGCATCATGCCGCGCCTGCGGCGCGCGTCCGGCGTACGCGAGCCGCTTGAGTCCGGTGGCGAGGTGGCGGCGGTCGACCTGGGCTCCAACAGCTTTCACATGATGGTGGCGCGCGAAAGCGGCGGCCAGCTGCAGGTGATCGACCGCCTGCGCGATGCGGTGCGCCTGGGCGGCGGCCTGGACGCGAAGAACCGGCTGACATCAGAAGCGCAGGAGCGTGCGCTCGACAGCCTGTCGCGCTTTGGCCAGCGCCTGCAGGGCATCCCGCCGCAGCGGGTGCGGGTGGTCGGCACCAATACCCTGCGCAAGATGCAGGACGGCGCGGCCTTCACTGCCGCCGCCGAGCGCGCGCTGGGCCACGAGATCGAGATCATTTCCGGCGTCGAGGAAGCGCGCCTGGTCTACAACGGCGTCACCCACGGCATGGGCGAGGCGCAGCCGCGCCGGCTGGTGGTGGACATCGGCGGCGGCAGCACCGAGCTGATCATCGGCCGCCTCGGCGAGCCCAGGCTGATGGAAAGCACGGCGCTGGGCTGCGTCACCCACACCCAGCGCTTCTTCGCCGACGGCGAGGTGACGCGGGCGCGCATGCGCGAGGCGCGGCTGGCGGCGCGGGTCGAGCTGGAATTCGTCGAGCGCCGCTACCGCGCCGCCGGCTGGGACATCGCCATCGGCGCCAGCGGCACGGTGCGCGGCGCCTGGCGCGTGATGATGGGCCAGGGCTGGACCGACGAACTGATCACCCGCGAAGCCTTGGACCAGACCCTGGACCTGGCGGTGCGCGCCGGCCGGGTCGAGCGCTTCGACTTTCCGGGCCTGCGCGAGGACCGGCGCCCGGTGTTTGCCGGCGGCCTGGCGGTGCTAGCCGGCGTGTTCGACAGCCTGGGGCTGAAGAAAATGGAGACTTCGGAGCGGGCGCTGCGCGAGGGCGTGCTCTACGACCTGCTCGGCCGGCTCTCCGACCGCGACGTGCGCAGCCGTTCGGTGGAGGCGATGGCGGAGCGCTACGGCGTGGATCGCCCGCACGCGCGCGAGATCGAGCGCTCGGCGCTGAAACTGCTGGAGCAGGTGGCGCCGTCCTGGGGCTTGCAGCGCGGCGACGCCCCGCGCCTGCTGGCCTGGGCCGCGCTGCTGCATGAGATCGGCCTGGTCGTCGCCCATGACGGCTCGCACCGCCACGGCGAGTACATCCTGCGCCACGCCGAGCTGTTCGGCTTTTCGCTGACCGATCAGAAGCTGCTGGCCGCCCTGGTGCGGCTGCAGCGTGGCAAGTTCGCGCAAGGGGCGCTGGACGATCTGCCGGAAGCCTGGAAAGTCACGGTGCAGAAGCTGGCGATCCTGTTCCGCCTGGCAGTGCTGCTGCACCGCTCGCGCGCCCCCGGCCTGCGCATCCCCCTGCAGATCGAGGCCTCGGCCAAGACTGTGCGGCTGCAATTCCGGCCCGGCTGGCTCGACCGGCACCCGCTGACCCGGGAGGATCTGGAGCTAGAGGCGCAGTATCTGGAGGCGGCGGATTACCGGTTGAGGTTCGAGTGAAGCCGGGCGCTGCGCGCCCTGTGATGCCGCCATTTGGCTACGCCAAATGAGCTGTGATGCCGCGCCTGCGGCGCTGTTAGAAGCGTGGAGTGAAGTCGCCGGCCTCGCGGTAAACAGTAGCCCGGCAAACGCGCAGCGTTAGCCGGGGGCAGTCAAGCGCGACGGCTGCCCCGGGTAGCGCTACGCGCTTCCCGGGCTACGTGCTGTGGTTTGCGTAACATTAGCTCCAATCAAAACGGTGAGCTTGGTAGGTCGCCCCTTCTACGCGCTGCCGACGATCTCTTCCAGCAGCTTGATCTGCACGCCCTTGGCGCCGGGTTCGCTGGGGGCGCGCTGGTAGCTGCCGTCCTGCTGTAGCAGCCAGCTTGAGGCGGTGTCGTCGAGATAAGCTTGCAGCTGCTCGATCAGGCGTTCGCGGATTTTCTTGTCCAGCACCGGGAAGGCCACTTCGACGCGGCGGAACAGGTTGCGCTCCATCCAGTCGGCGCTGGACAGCCACAGCTCGGGGTCGCCGCCGTTGGCAAAATAGAACACCCGCGGGTGTTCCAGGAAGCGGCCGACGATGGAGCGCACCCGGATGTTCTCGGACAGGCCGGGCACGCCGGGCCGCAGCGAGCACATGCTGCGCACGATCAGGTCGATCTGCACGCCGGCCTGCGAGGCCTGGTACAGGGCCTGGATCATTTCCGGTTCCACCAGGGCGTTCATCTTGGCGATGATGTGCGCTTTCTTGCCCTTGGCGGCGTTGGCGATCTCGCGCTCGATGCGGTCGCGCATGCCCTTGGCCAGGGTGAAGGGCGATTGCAGCAGGCGGTTGAGCTTGCTCACCTTGCCCAGGCTGGTGAGCTGCAGGAACACGCCGTGCACGTCCTTGCAGATCGCCGGATCGGCGGTGAGCAGGCCGTAGTCGGTGTACAGGCGCGCCGTCTTCGGGTGGTAGTTGCCGGTGCTGAGATGGCAGTAATGGCGCAGCGCGCCCGCTGTGGTGCCGGGGGTGCCGGACTGGTCCTCGCGGCGCACGATCAGCATCATCTTGGCGTGGGTCTTGTAGCCCACCACGCCGTAGACCACGTGGGCGCCGACGTCCTGCAGCGCCTCGGCCAGGGAGATGTTGTCGGCCTCGTCGAAGCGGGCGCGCAGCTCCACTACCACCGTCACTTCCTTGCCGGCGCGGGCGGCCTGGATCAGCGCCTCGGCCACCGGCGACTTGGCGCCGGTGCGGTACAGGGTCTGCTTGATCGCCAGCACGTTGGGATCTTTGGCGGCCTGGCGCAGCAGGTCCAGCACCGGCCCGAAGGAATCATAAGGGTGTTGCAGCAAATGGTCGTGCTTGCGCATCGCTGCGAACATGTCGCCGGCCAGGGCCTTGGGCACGCGCGGCACGAACGGCGTGTACTTCAGCTCCGGCCGGTCGATCAGGTCGGGCAGGGCCATCAGGCGCATCAGGTTGACCGGGCCCTGGCACTGGTACAGATCGGCCGGGCCCAGGCTCAGCTCCTCCATCAGGTACAGCGACATCTGCTCCGGACAGTTGTGCGCCACTTCCAGGCGCACGGTGTCGCCCCACTGGCGCTGCGACAACTCGCCTTCCAGCGCTTCGAGCAGGTCTTCCGCCTCGTTTTCGTCCACCAGCAGATCGGAATTGCGGGTGACGCGGAACTGGTAGCAGCCGTTGGCCTGCATGCCGGGGAACAGCTCGTCGACGTAGGCGTGGATCACCGAGGACAGGAACACGAAGTCGCAGGGCCCGGCGCCGGCCACTTCCTTGGGCAGGCGGATCAGGCGCGGCAGCGCCCGCGGCGCCTGCACGATGGCATAGCCGATGTTGCGGCCGAAGGCGTCCTTGCCGGACAGCGAAACGATGAAGTTGAGCGACTTGTTGAGAATGCGCGGGAACGGGTGCGCCGGGTCCAGCCCGAGGGGCGACAGCACCGGCAGCAGCTCGTTCTGGAAATAGCTGCGCAGCCAGGCGTCCTGTTCCGGCGTCCACTCGCTGCGACGCACGAAGCGGATCTTTTCCTTGTCCAGCGCCGGGATCAGCACCTCGTTGAGTACCCGGTACTGCTCGTCCACCAGGGTATGAGTGCGGGTGCTGACTTCGGCGAACAGTTCGGTCGGGGTGATGCCGTCCTGGCCCACCAGGGGCGTGCCGAGCTTGATCATCTGCTTCAGGCCGGCCACCCGGATCTCGAAGAACTCGTCCAGGTTGGAGCAGGAAATGCATAGGAACTTGAGCCGCTCCAGCAGCGGCACGCGCTCGTCCTTGGCCTGCTCCAGCACCCGCCGGTTGAATTCCAGGAGGGACAGTTCGCGGTTGACGAAAGGCTGGATCACTTGCGGCGGGGACGAGGTCATGGCGGGCGGCGTTTCGGGCGCTGTGGGGGTTTCAGTTGCTAGTAGATTCATCCGTGATGACCGTTGCATGACAGGCCTGCTAAAGATAGCACCGTGAGGCCGGCGGCTGCGCCGCCTGTTGAAAGGAATGTAGCCCGGGAAGCGCGTAGCGCTACCCGGGGCAGCCGTCGTGCTGAACCACCTCCCCGGCTAACGCTGCGCGTTTGCCGGGCTACTGTTTTACTGCGAGGCCGACGACTTCACCGCTGCAATATGGTTTTTGCGGCTTCCACCATCACCTTCGCCTCCACCCGGTCGTCCGGCACCGCCAGGCCGCGCTGCACCGCCGGGCGGGCGCGGATGCGGTCGCGCCAGGCCTGAAGGTTCGGCAGGTCGTCGATGGACACGCCTGACCAGGCGTGGATGTTGACCCAGGTGAAATTGGCGATGTCGGCGATGCCGTACTCGTCGCACAGGTAGTCGCGCCCTTCCAGGCGCTTTTCGAGCACCACATAGAGGCGCTTGGTCTCGTTCTGGTAGCGGTCGATGGCGGGCTGGTACTTCTCGTGCCAGTAGCGGTGAAACACATTGGCCTGGCCCTGCATCGGGCCGATGCCGCCCATCTGGAACATGAGCCACTGGATCACCACCGAGCGGCCCTTGACGTCGGCAGGCATGAAACGGCCGTATTTTTCCGCCAGGTAGATGAGGATGGCGCCGGACTCGAACACCGCAAAGTCACCATTTTCACGGTCGACGATGGTCGGGATGCGGCCGTTGGGGTTGATCTTCAGGTACTCCGGCCGCTTCTGATCGCCCTGTGTCAGGTTGACGCGCTGCACCGTGTAGGGCACGCCCAGCTCTTCCAGCAGGATGGAAGCCTTGTGGCCATTGGGGGTTGCGGCGGTGTAGAGGTCGATCAAGTCAGACTCCTGGCAAAGCTTGAATGATAGGTAGGTCGGGTCAAGCGAAGCGGACCCGACATGGTTGAGCCGCGCCGTCGGCTCCGCTTCGCTTGAGCCGACCTACCGATGATCGAGCTTCAGCGCCCGATCCGGATAATCGGTGAACACGCCATCCACCCCCAGGGCCCTGAGGGCGCGCATCTCGGCGGGATCGTTGACGGTATAGACATACACCCGGCGCCCATGTTCCTTGGCATCCGCCACCAGCCGCGGATCGACGAATTCCGAGGAGATGTTCACCGACGCCGCCTGCAGCTCGGTGGCGCAGCCGGCCCAGTCCAGGGGCACGCCGGCGAGCAGCACCCCGACCGGGATTTCCGGCGCCGCCTGGTGGAATTCCCATAGTTCCGGCAGGTGGAAGGATGACACCAGGAAGCGCTCCGCCGGCCAGCCGGCGTCGAGGTACTGGCGCAGCACTCCCGCCACCGCCTCGCCGCAGCCGTCGGCGTTCTTCAGCTCGATGTTGGCGCCGACGCGCTGCTCGATCAGGTCCAGCGCTTCCTCCAGCGTGGGAATCTGCTGGCTCCGGCCGGCGTCGAGGCCGCGCAGGGTGGCGAACGGGCACTGGGCCAGCAGGCCCTTGCCGTTGGTGGTGCGGTCCAGCGTCAGGTCGTGAAACACCAGCAGGGCGCCTTCGGGATGCAACTGCACGTCGAACTCGACCCAGTGCGCCCCCATGAGGATGCCAGTGTCCAGTCCCAGTAGGGTGTTTTCCGGCGCGTGTCCGCGTGCGCCGCGGTGGCCGATGACAAGGAAGTCGCTGTCGTTTTTCGCGCTCATCTTTCCTCCTGACTAGCCTGGCTTGTCATCCTGAGCGCAGCGAAGCCCCTGTCATTCATGGGGGCCAGATTCTTCGCTGCGCTCAGAATGACAGATCATGCTGCACCCGCTACACGGTAACAATCTTCATCGAATTGGTCCCGCCCGGGCCGGTGAAATCGCCCTTGGTCACCAGCACGCGGTCGCCCGCATTGAGCACCTTGCGGTAGCGCAGGCAGTCGATCGCCTCGGCCACCGGCTTGAGCGTTTCCAGCATGCTGGGCTGGAACGCCACCGGATAGACGCCGCGGCACAGCGCCATGCGCCGGCGCGTGCGCTCGTGCTGCGTCAGGGCGTAGATCGGAATCTGCGTCTCGGTGCGCGACATCATCAGCGCGGTGCTGCCCGATTCGGTCAGCGAAACGATGGCCTTGGCGTGCATGTGCCGGGCGGTCCAGGCGGTGGCCATCGCCACCGCCTCGTCGACCCGCTCGAAGTGCTTGTCCAGCCGCTCGATGGCGCGCTCGCGCGGCGGCATGGCGCTTTCCGCCGCGATGCAGACGCGGGCCATCGCCTCGACCACTTTTACCGGCCAGCGGCCGGTGGCGGTTTCGGCGGACAGCATCACCGCGTCGGTGCCGTCCATCACCGCGTTGGCCACGTCGGAGACTTCGGCGCGGGTCGGCAGCGGGCTGGTGATCATCGACTCCATCATCTGCGTCGCGGTGATGACCATGCGGTTCATCTCGCGCGAGGTGGCGATGATGCGCTTCTGCCAGCCCGGCAGCTCG
>Ga0302314_10009477_pt1 | contig 17204 bp, 16 predicted proteins | sample III_Palsa_N2_3_FD_200533 | JGI IMG/M metagenome (GOLD analysis project Ga0302314, IMG submission 200533) | Peat permafrost microbial communities from Stordalen Mire near Abisko, Sweden - III_Palsa_N2_3 | ecosystem: Environmental > Terrestrial > Soil > Palsa > Peat permafrost | place: Sweden...
ATGACCGCGCCCACGCTGATCATTTCCGTCTCACCCATGAGCAACTCGCCAACATGCTAGGGGTGCGCCGGAGCGGTATTAGTGTTGCCGCCGGCGTGCTGCGGCGAAGAAAACTCATCCGCTATACCCGTGGCGAGATACATATCCTCAACCGCGAGGGACTTGAAGCTGCGGCATGTGAATGCTACGGCGCCTTAGTCGAGGATTATGCGAAGCTTTTGGCCTAACCCAACCCACCCGGAACACCGCCTGCAGGTATGATCGAGGTGCCCTTCCCTAGCGGGCACTTCAGCGAATAGCGGGTACTTCAGCGAAGCCCTATGCGCGGTGCCGCACAGATCGTGCTGAGCGTTACGCGCACGATTCAATGCCTCAGGAAAATCAACCGCGAAGGCCAACAGCCAATTTTGGCAAACACGCGCTGAAGCCTTCACGAACTAATCCCTCGACGATGCCATTGACCATATAAATTGAGTGCCCACCATAAGTGCTCCACTAGCCCAGTCAGCAGCTCCCGCCCACGTCGAGCCAATGATTGGTTTGACGAGCGACGAAGCACGCAGACGTTTGGACAAGGTCGGCCCAAACGCGATGCCCGACACGTCTCTCCATCCGTTGAGCATGGCGCTTGAAAAGTTATGGGCGCCCGTCCCGTGGATGTTGGAAGCGGCGATCTTTCTCGAGCTAGTCCTCGGCAAGTATGTCGAGGCCGAAATCATCGCTAGTCTTCTCGTGTTCAATGCGGCACTCGGGCTGTTCCAGGAAAGCCGCGCCCAGAAAACTCTCACCGCACTGAAATCACGGCTCGCGTTGAACGCATCGGTGAAGCGCGACAACGCATGGAAAACCGTGCCAGCTATCGAATTGGTGCCCGGTGACGTAATAAAGCTTTCGCTTGGTGGTGTGGTTGCGGCGGATGTACTTCTCAGAGCGGGAGAAATTCTGCTGGACCAGTCCATGCTCACCGGCGAATCGGTTTCCGTCGAAGCTGGCGCGGGTATACAAACCTATGCTGGAGCGCTGGTACGACGGGGGGAAGCAGTGGCCGAGGTCACAGCGACGGGCGTGCGCACCAAGTTCGGTCGCACCGCGGAGCTAGTCCGCACAGCGCATGTCGTGAGCTCTCAGCAGAAGGCGGTGTTGCGTGTAGTACGCAACCTCGCCGTGTTCAACGGCGTAATTATCGTGATACTGGTGATCTATGCCAGATTTCTCAAAATGTCGTTTGCCGAGATCACCCCTCTCGTGCTGACAGCAGTTCTCGCTTCAATACCAGTCGCGCTGCCCGCCACCTTCACTTTGGCAGCAGCCCTTGGCGCGCGAGCACTGGCAAAGCTTGGCATCCTCCCTACCCGCCTCTCCGCGGTGGACGAGGCTGCATCAATGGACGTCTTATGCGCCGACAAGACCGGCACGCTGACCCAGAACACGCTGAAGGTAACATGCGTTTGTCCGATGCCTGGCTTCGACGAGGCACACGTTCTGAACCTGGCCGCGCTAGCCAGCTCGGATGGTGGGCAGGATCCGGTCGATGGCGCGATTCGCGCTGCCGCGATGTACAAGCTCGTGTCCGATGCGCCAAAAATAATCAAGTTCGTGCCGTTCGACCCGGCGACGAAAATGTCCGAGGCGACAGTGGGCGATTCGGATGGTGCCCCACAACGCCTAGTGAAGGGAGCCTTTGCCGCAGTCACTCTTCTCACGCAACCACCGTCTATGGCAGCGACCGCGGCAGCGAAGGAGCTCGAGGGACAAGGCTTTCGTGTTCTGGCGGTCGCCATTGGGCCGCCGAATGCGATGAAGCTCATCGGGCTGATTGCGCTGAGCGACCCGCCTCGTGCGGACTCGGCGGCGCTCGTTACCGAATTGCACGGCTTGGGCGTACGTACCGTGATGGTGACGGGCGACGCGCCGGCGACTGCAGTCATCGTGGCGCACGCGGTAGGACTCGATGGTGCCATCTGTCCGCCTGGACCGATTCCCGACAGCGTCCACCCCGAAAAATTTGCGGTCTTCGCCGGAGTCCTGCCGGAGGACAAGTACAAGCTCGTCAAGGCGTTCCAGAACGGCGGCCATATCGTCGGCATGTGCGGTGACGGCGCCAACGATGCGCCAGCGCTACGCCAGGCGCAAATCGGAATCGCCGTCTCGACCGCAACTGATGTCGCCAAATCGGCCGCCGGGATGGTACTGACCGACCCGGGCCTTGCCGGTATCGTTGCCTCGGTCAGGGAAGGTCGCGTGATTTTCCAACGCATCCTGACCTATACACTGAACTCCATCACTAAGAAGACGGTGCAAGTGCTCTTCCTCGCAGTTGGCCTGATCGTCACTGGCCATGCGATCCTGACACCGCTACTTATGGTGATCATCATGATCACCGGCGACTTCCTCGGCATGTCGCTGACGACCGACAATGTCAGGCCATCACCCACGCCAAATGCTTGGCAAATCGGTAATTTGACAGTTGCCGGCGTCATCATGGGAATCGGCGAGTTGATCTTTTGCGTGTCCGCGCTGGCTTTCGGCGTCTACTCGAAGCGGTTTGACATTGACACACTGAGGACGCTGACTTTTGTGGTCATCGTCTTCGGCAATCAGGCGACGACTTATACCAATCGCGAGCGTCGACGGCTTTGGTCATCCCGTCCGAGCTTCTGGCTCGTCGCGTCGTCGGCCGGCGATATCCTGATCGCCTCGACGTTGGCCATTGCAGGAATCGCCATGAAGCCTCTATCCGTCTCGATGGTCGTTGGCGTGCTTGCCGCTGCGTGCGTCTTCGCGGTCATTCTAGACTGGGTGAAGGTGCCGCTGTTTCGCCATCTCGAAATCAACTAGCGCTTGCTACTGAAAGGATACGGATATTGCATTTTTCAGCATTAACGGTGGCTCGCTCTAGATTAGCCAATTGATGGGCTCGTCCGAGTCGCTCGGCTACGACGGCGGCGTCGACAGTTCGTTGCGCAGCACGTGCGCCTTCCGGATTCCCACAAGCGCTATAGCCAGGAGCACTGCAGCTGTTCCAAACAGAAGTCGGCTGCCAATAGCCAGATAGACCACAACTCCAACAACACCGCCTGCCAGAAACGACAATACCGTCTGTACATGAAGCCGAAGCTTCGCTCGGTATGAGGCAACATCCGCATGAAGTTCGCGCCCACGGGCAATGTCGAACAGCATGCTGAGTTCGATGCCGATATCTGTGGCCATACCCGACACGTGCGTTGTTCGGACACGGGCATCAGAGATACGCGTCACCACGGCATTTTGTAGTCCCATGAGGAAGCTCAGCCCCAGGATAAGAATGGGCCCGCGTTGCATGTGGGGGAGCCAGAGCTCGGCGCAGCCAAGCAACGCCATCAGAACCCCCTCTGCCAGTATGCTGAACGCATAAATGCCGTGCATTTGTCGCTGTCTTCCGGCGTTGATCAGCAGCGTGGAGACTGCCGCTCCGCCAATGAAGGTAAGAACGATGGTCAGGTAGAACGCACCGGACCGCCATTCGCCGAGTGCCGCGTGGTCGGAAAGTACGGAGACGTTCCCGGTCATATTGGCAGAGAAGAAGCCGACCGCCTGGAATGCAGCCGTGTTGAGCGCCCCGGCGATCGCCGCCAACGTGCAGGCAAGACGACGGTCAATGTCGTTGCCGCGCGCATTTCCTTGTCGTATCAACATGATTAGTAGCTGGACTGTACTGGAGAAACCGCGAGGCCACGCAGTCCTTTCGTTCTGGTTTAATCACGGCTCGTTGATCAATCACGGGCCCTCATTTCAGGACGCCCAAATGTCGATCTTGTGTCCGTATTTTAGAGTCGGATGACCATGTGCGACATCACGTCGCCATGGTCGATCCGCTCGAGAACTCGGAAACTCAATTGATCGCCGACAGTGGCTGCAGCTGAACAGAAAAAGCTCAGCCATAACAATGCTCGACATGGACTTCATCGTCTGTGCGCTGTCGCACCGAGCATGTTTTCGATGACGAAATAACTACCTTGTTGGGCCCTCATGTACGGCGCGAGCGCCATCGAAAATGGCGCTCGCCTCGATACTGGCAAAGTGAAGCCACCATGTTCGAGCCCGTACACATAGCCTGAACGCAACGCGTGCTTATGCTAAGCAGCTGGAAGCGAGCCACGCTTACAGCGCCCTTCTCAATGCCTTCGGGTGATTCGAGCTTAGTAACACGTATGCCAAGCAGTCATAAACCCCAGCAAAACCATCTATTCCTTGCGTTGCCGTCGGAAGCACGTGAGCGTGTGTTTCCGCACCTCGAGCTGGTGCAAATGCCACTGGGTCACGTTCTGTACGAATCTGGAACCACACTGCAACACGTCTATTTTCCGACCGATGCCATCATTTCACTGCTGTACGTAATGGAGGACGGCGCATCGGCTGAAATCGCCGTAGTCGGCAACGAAGGTATGGTCGGCGTGGCGCTTTTCATGGGTGGTGAAACCACACCCAATCGTGCAGTGGTACAAAGTCGAGGCTATGCCTATCGGCTCAAGGGGCAATTGCTGAAAAAGGAATTCAGCCTATCTGGCGCATTGCAGCACATGTTGCTGCGCTATACACAGGCTCTGCTCACGCAGATGGCACAGACAGCAGTGTGCAATCGGCATCATTCGGTCGATCAGCAGCTATGTCGTTGGTTACTAATGAGCCTTGACCGATTGCCTTCCAACAAGCTGATCATGACCCAAGACCTTATCGCCAACATGCTCGGCGTACGGCGTGAAGGCGTCACGCAAGCCGCTGGAAAACTTCAATCGCAAGGTCTGATCATGTACCGACGCGGGCACATCACCGTGCTCGATAGGCCCAGGCTGGAGCAAGCCTGTTGCGAGTGCTATGCAGTGGTAAAGCGCGAATTCGATCGCCTGCTGCCCGATATGATCGCTAGTTGAAATCCAGTTCGGAACTTGCGCTCACATGATGACGTCAGAACTTGGAACCCCAATGGGCCACCCTCCTCCTGAGAGCGTTGACGTAAAGCTCCAGAACATTCAGCAAAAGGCGTTCAGCTATTTTCAGCATGAATTCAATCCAGCCAATGGGTTGATTCTCGATAAGACTGCGCCAGACGGAAGCAACACGTCGGGCTGGCCCGCAAGTATCGCAGCGGTAGGCTTTGCACTGGCGTCTTACCCGGTCGCGGTCGCCCGCGCGTTTCTTTCGCACGCGGAAGCGGTGCAACGAACGCTGACGACATTGCGATTCTTTTCGCAGAGTGCACAAGGTCCCGAGCCAGATGCCACGGGGTATCGGGGTTTTTACTATCACTTTCTCGATATGCAAACTGGCCGGCGTGTCTGGGAATGCGAGCTTTCAACCATCGATACATCACTATTGCTGGCCGGCATGCTCACGTGCGCAAGATTTTTCAATGGAACGACCTCGGCCGAGGTCGAAATTCGCTCGATTGTCGATGCGCTTTATCGTCGCGTGGAATGGGATTGGGCGCTGGATAGCGACAAGACAGTAAGCATGGGATGGCAGCCGGAGAGTGGCTTCCTCGGACCCTGCTGGAAGGGCTACAACGAAGCACTATTACTTTACCTGTTGGCGCTAGGATCGCCGACGCATCCTATTCCTGAGGAAAGCTATCGAGTCTGGATGTCCGACTATCAGTGGAAACAGATCTATGGGCATGAATACCTGTACGCGGGAGCCCTGTTCACGCATCAGTTTCCCCACATCTGGGTCGATTTTCGCGGCATCCAGGACGCCTTCATGCGCGACAAAGGCATCGACTATTTCGAAAATAGTCGCCGCGCGACCTATGTCCAGCGCAAGTACGCCATGACCAATCCTCTCGGATTCGCCGGGTACGGACCCAAGTGCTGGGGCCTCACCGCCTGCCAAGGTCCGGGTCCTGAGACCGTCCTGATTGACGGCATTGAACGCCAATTCTTCAACTATGTCGCACGCGGCGCGCCATACGGCCCCGACGACGGCACGATCTCTCCATCAGCGGTCGTCGCATCATTGCCGTTTGCACCTGAAATCGTCTTGCCAGCTATCGATCATTTTGTCGACGAACTCGAACTGCATGACGTCAATCCATACGGCTTCAGGGCGACGATCAACCCTACCTATCCTGGCAAAGGGATCGATAAAGCAGGCTGGATCTCGAATTGGCACTACGGCATCAGCCAGGGACCGGTCCTATTGATGATCGAAAATCATCGAAGCGGATTGTTGTGGAAGTTGATGCGCGAATGTCCTTATCTCATTCAAGGGCTCAAGCGCGCCGGTTTCAGCGGCGGTTGGCTTTGAACCTCGACGAGTTCTGAGCTCCAGCCAGATCAGGCTCATCAAGTTTGGCGCGTGACCGTATTCATCACGTGGCCCGACGAATCGGTAACTTTTTTCGACAACGCTTCGTAGCCGGAGATCAAATCAAACAGCTCTTCGTCGATAGACTCCTGTCGAATGCGATGAAACTGGCCGTTCAGCTCTTCCAGAATTTCTTCAATGTTCTTTTCAGCACGTTGCATAGCCGCTAGACGACTGGCGTTTTCACTGGCGAGAGAATCCGCGCATGCCTGAAACAGCAAAATGAACAGGTACTCTCGGATCAAAGCCTGGAGCGTCGATTCATTGCCTCCGATGACCTGAGGCAAGTTCTTTGCTGGCCACGGAAGTCGCGCAAACGAGCTTTCCCATGTTCGATCCAGCGGCAGCAGCTGCTTGCAGACAGGCTCGTAAATAGCTCCGGATTTCGGTTGGTTGTGGAAGACGTAGACTTCCTCGACTTTCCCCTGCTCACGTGCCGCCTCGATCTCGATAAGGATTTGACCGACAAGTGGAGTTATCCCATTGACGGATATTGGAACGGACAAGACGGCGACATGGCTGGGGTCGATATCCGTGATGAGTGATTGCATACGCTCTCCCACCGCCCAGATTTTCTTTGTCTTGCCAGGCAACTTCCTGAGCACGTTCAGCGCGAATTCCATCAAAACCTCGTTGAACCCACCGACGAGACCCTGATCCGACCCAAAGACGACTGCACCTATCGCGTTTACCGTTGCCTTTTTATCCTTCGCGAAGGGAGCCAGGCTCTCTTCGCGAAGGCATGCGGCCAATCCAAGCTCCACAGTGCGGTAATAGTCATCTAGCGATTGCGTGGCCTTCTCGTATTGTCCGATGCTTGAGGCTGCCAATGCCTTCATCGAACGGACAACGCCTTCGAGATCGCCGGCACCGGCAATTTTTCGACCCAAACCCTGCAGGTTTCCACTCATGTTGCAGACTTAGCGTCGGGTTTGGCGTCCGGCGGCTCCAGGAATGGCGCGAGTGCACGAGTCGCGACTTTCAGAATTGTCGTGCGGTCAGCATCACTCTGCTTGTCGGCCGTGGACAGTCGTTCTATCACATCAGCTGGAATGTCCGCTGCAGCCTTCCGCAATGCCTGCTCTGCGTCGTTCATTTTTTCGAGCGGTACCCTGTCAAACAGGCCTTCAGTCAACGCCAGGAGCACGGCGATCTGTTCAAGTAGCGTCACCGGTTGGGATTCCGATTGCTTAAGGCACGCGCGGATGCGCTGCCCATGATCGATAGACCGGCGAGTGGATTCGTCTAGACGAGTACCAAACTTGGCAAATGCTTCCAATTCCTCAAACTGCGCATAGGCGAGCTTGATGTTGCCGGCGACCGCGCGATATGCAGCTCGTTGTGCAGCTCCACCCACTCGCGAAACGGACTTGCCGACATCGACCGCCGGAAGAACACCTAGTTCGAACAGAGTCGGCGAGAGATATATCTGACCATCAGTAATTGAGATGAGGTTGGTGGGGATGTAAGCGGAGATGTCCTGCGCTTCGGTTTCTATGATGGGAAGTGCTGTGAGCGATCCATTGCCGCGTTCCTGGCCCAGATGCGTTGCCCGTTCCAGCATTCGCGAATGAATATAGAAGATGTCGCCGGGGAACGCTTCGCGCCCGGGCGGACGACGCAGAAGAAGGGAAAGCTCCCGATAAGCGCGGGCGTGTTGTGTCAGATCGTCGAAAACGATCAGTACATCATGTCCCTTCTCCATGAAATATTCGGCGATGCTAGTCGCCGCGTAAGGCGTGATATAGACAAGACCAGGCGCCTCGTTGCCTTCGGCGACCACCACTACGGTGTAGTCCATCGCGCCCTTGTCACTCAGGTTGGCCACGACCTTGGCTACCGCGGAGGCGCGCTGACCTATCGCACAATAGATGCAAAGCACATTTTGTCCGCGCTGGTTCAAGATAGTGTCGATCGCGATAGCCGTTTTCCCCGTCTGGCGATCTCCCAGAATCAGCTCACGCTGACCGCGCCCGATAGGAATGAGTGCGTCAATCACCTTCAGTCCGGTTTGCAGCGGCACGGTAACTGGCGCGCGGTCCATGATCGGAGGGGCTGCGCGCTCGACAGGCAAGCGCTGGTCAGTAACAGGCATGCCCTTGCCGTCGAGCGGATTGCCCAGCGGATCGATCACGCGTCCGAGCAGTCCCTCACCCACCGCCACGTCCATGACGCGCCCCGTGCGTTGAACCTCATCACCCGCGTGCAACGCCTCATATTCGCCAAGCAAAATGACGCCGATTTCGTCTTCGTCCACATTGAATGCGATGCCAAGCAGACCACCCGGAAACTGCAGAAGCTCCTCAGAACCCACACCAGGAAGGCCTGAAACCGTCGCTATACCAGTGGAAACATTGGTGATAAATCCCACTTCGCGCAGCGTCAAGTGCGGTGTAAAAGCTGTCCGCGCGCGGCTCATGCTGTCGAAGGCACGATCGAACACACCTTCCAAGCTTTCAGGTGCAATGTTCATGAGCTCTTGGCGATGGGTATCGCCACTATTTGAGCCTGAGGCGTTGCCGAAAGCTTCATCTGTTGATTCAGATCTTTGTCGGACTCCTTTTTCAACGAAGCAAGGTAACTTGCGATAGTCCACCCAACTTTTTGTCCGCCAGCAGCAAGCTCGATCCCGCTTATCAGCTCCGGTGCGGTGTCGAACCGAACTTCAATCTTTGTGGCGAAGGTTTCGTTGAGCGCATTTTGTATCATGGCCTGTTGCTCAGCTGGTAGCTTGAACGCACTGCGTAAGACAGCTGGATCGGACGATGCCATCAGCGCATCGGTCAGTATTTTCTTCATGTCGCTATCCATATCGCCCAAGCGGCGGATGAAGACTTCTGCAAGACGCTCTTCCAAACTTGCCGTGGCAAGATCCGCCAGTGCTTTCCGCGCGATGGCAAAAACTTCATCTTGGGTTCGGCGACAGATGGCCTGATTGAGATTATTTGTCTCAGTAATGAGCGCTTCCTGTCGCTGCTCACTCAAAGCATCTGACGCCTTTCGTGCGTCATCGAGGAGTCGTTCGCGTTCGGCCTTTGCCTCGTCAATCGCCTTGCTGAGCAGCACACTGCGCTGTTCGTCAAATGCCTTGTTCTTGTTCTGAAACTCGTCATGCTCCTTTTGCGCTTCGCGTTTTTTTGAATCAGCATCGGCGAGTTCTGAAGCGATGCGCTTCTCCCGCGCATCGATGGCGTTGAGGATTGGGTGATAAAGAAAACGCTTCAACAGCCACACCAGGAGCAGAAAATTCAACACCTGGGCCACGACGGTGAACCAGTCGATGAGCATGGCCTACTTTCCTCCGACCTGGGCGATGAAGTGACTCCAAAACGGATTGGCAAAGATCAGAATCATCGAGACGACGAAGCAATAAATGGCTGTCGACTCGATCATCGCCAAGCCGACGAACAAGGTCCGGGTGATCGTGGCCGAAGCATCTGGCTGCTGCGCCAGCGAAGTCATCGCCGTGGCGACTGCCCGCCCTTCGCCAAGCGCCGGGCCCATGCAACCGAAACCGGTCGTCAATCCGGCGGTAATGATTGATGCGACTGCGATGAGCGTGCTGCTGTCCATGGGAGATCCTTTGTCGGTAATGCTGCACTTTCAATGCTTGGGTGCGGGCTCAGCCTTCGGACTACGTTTCGCCTTGCGAACGACGGTGGCGGCCGCAATGTAAACGGCCGCAAGAATGCTGAAGATGTAGGCTTGAACCATGCCGGTAAGCAGGCCAAGCGCGGTCATGACAATCGGAAATAGATATGGAGTAATCGTTAGCAAAATGGCAATGATCATCGCCCCGCTCATCATGTTGCCGAACAGGCGGACCGCCAGGGCAAGTGTTCTGGATAGTTCACTGATGATGTTGAACGGCAGCATGATAGGTGTCGGCTCCACATAGGTCTTGAGATAGCCGAGAAAGCCCTGCTCGCGCATGCCGAACATCGGTACCGCGATGAATACGCACAGCGCCAACGCCGCTGTGGTCGAGAGTGAGCCCGTCGGCGGCATATAGCCGGGAATCACTGTGCAAAGGCTGGCTGTGGCTACAAACAGGAACAGCGTGCCAAGAAAGCCGAGATACCTTTCGGGGTGACTCAGACCTACCTCCTTGATCTGTTCACCGATGCCGGTAACGATGATCTCCAGCGCGGCTTGCCAACGTGAAACTTCCCCCTCGGTCGCCAGCTTGCGGGTGATGAGCTTGGCACCAAGCGACATCACCAACATCAGGATCCAGGTCGTGACAATCGTTCCATTAAGTTTGACAAAGCCGTATTGCCAAAAAACCTGCTGGTCGGAAGTGAGGTTCATGGCGTATCTCGCCGGGTCCGCTTAGCAGTCTTGTTGCGCGGCGCCGCGATGATTCGCGTCACTGCAATGCGCGCGACGAGAAAACCACCAAGACAAGCCATCAGACTTTGCCAGCCAACTTGCAACGCGATATAGAAACCCATAACCGTGACCATGATTCGCAGCAGGAAGCTGCCTACGACCAGCACCGCCGGCTGCGTAGAAACAATGCTCCGCTGAATGGTCCACCAAAGGCCGCCGAAGAAAAATACTCCGATCAGAACGCCTGCAAGCAGCGCCAGGATGAGAATCAAAGCTTCACTCATCGCTGTCCTCCGTGTCATCTTTCATAGCCTTGTCCTCCTGCGATATCCAATGCCAGGCATTGACGCAGCCGATGACCAATCCGGCGACCAGCAACGCGAGTGTCCACGAATGCGCGCTCGGATGACGTTGATCCCACCACCAGCCAAGCATCGCGCCAAGGATCGTTGGCACAGCGACCGACCAACCGACAAGTCCGAACATGCCCAATCCAAACCAGACACCTTGTTCGCCCTGGCGTTGCACTCTTAGCTTGCGCGCAGCCTTCGCAGCCACCTCCGCGCTGAAGCGCGTCTCCTGGCTCGATGGTGAGCTTTTCAGCTCATCGTTCATGTTGAAATTCCGCAATGCGGCTAACAAGGCCACTTTCCATTTTGGCCACCGCAACGCGTACGTCCTGCTCCCGCTCGTCGAAGGCTAGGAACTCGCGCTTTACCGCATCATGCAGTTCGGCGAGACCCGGGCCGCTGGTGGCACGTCGAACAGAGACAAACACATCCGCGCCAGCTTTGACCAGCACGCCCTCATCGACGGCGAGGTAAATTGTTCCACCCTCCAGCGTTGCGTAAGTCAAAATCCCTGGCACCAGCGCCGCAACGCAGTCGAGACGATGAGGCAATATGCCGAATGATCCGTCGCACGTCTCGGCAATGATGCGCAACACTTCCGTCTTTTCCAGAAAGACGCCATAGGGAAGAAGCACTCTAAGTTTCACGAGCGTTGACCGGTTCGGTTTTCGGTTCCGAAACAGGGTTCGGTCTTGGTGGAGAGCCCGGTTTCTTTGCCTCGCCAATGGCGCCTATCATGTAGAGCGCACCTTCCGGGTAGTCCTTGAACTCGTCACGCAGAATGCGTTCGCAGCCGTCCAGCGAATCTTGCAGACTGACAAGCCTTCCCTTGACACCGCTGAACTGCTCGGTGGCAAAAAATGGCTGCGTCAGAAACCGCTCAAGTCGTCGCGCGCGAGCAACAACATTGCGGTCTTCCGGAGAAAGCTGCTCCAGGCCAAGCATGGCTACGACATCCTTGAGATCGTCGTATTGCGCGAGAGTCCGCCTGATTTCCTGAGCCAGCTTGTAGTGCCGATCGCCGACAATGCCTGGCGTGGCCATTTTCGAATTGGACTGCAGCAAGTCGATGGCCGGGTAAAGGCCTTCGCTCGCTCGCTTGCGCGACAACACGATCGACGCGGACAGATGCGAAAACACGTGCACCGCCGCTGGGTCGGTCAAGTCGTCCGCAGGCACATAGACCGCCTGAATCGACGTAATGGCACCTGCCTGGGTATTGGCAATGCGTTCCTCTAGTCCCGACAGCTCTGTGCTCATCGTGGGCTGATAGCCAAGACGAGACGGCATCTGCCCCATCAAGCCGGACACCTCCATGCCAGCCTGGATGAACCGAAAAATGTTGTCGATCAGAAGCAGTACGTCGCGATGCTCGTCGTCGCGGAAGTACTCCGCCATCGTCAGTGCCGCGGCTCCCACTCGAAATCGACTGCCAGGCGGCTCATTCATTTGACCAAAGACCATCACCATGTTTGGCAACACACCAGCTGCCTTCATGTCCCGGTACAGCTCTTCACCTTCGCGGCAACGTTCTCCAATACCGCAGAAAATACTCACACCTTGTTGATGCCCCACCATGTTGTGAATCATCTCGGTGAGCAGTACGGTTTTGCCAACGCCCGCACCACCAAACAAACCCGCCTTACCCCCCCGCTCTAAGGGTACAAGCACATCAATAGCTTTGATGCCTGTCTCGAATATCTCGGATTTTGTGGAACGCTCGGACAACGACGGTGGAGAGCGATGAACTGAGCGCCATTGGATATCCGTTGGTGCCGGAAGGTGGTCAATGGCATTGCCGAACACGTCAAACATCCTCGAGATGATCTGCTTGCCGACCGGCGCTAGCAGAGGGGCGCCCGAATTTTCTACAGGCATTCCCCGAGCCAAACCTTGCGTCGGCGTCAAGGCAATACCCCGCACGCGGTGCGCATTCAGTTGGGCCATCACCTCAATGACGATCTGCCCTGATTCGCCTGCGCGAAGCAACGCATAGATATCCGGCAATCCGTGGTCAAACTGCACATCGACCACACTGCCGCGCACTGAGACGACCGCTCCGCGACTCGTTGACGCGACATTGTCGCTCGGTAGATTTTCATCGGTCCCAGGGGTCAATTTAGGCATGGTCGTGTTCAGCTTCCGATTTCCCCTCAGATGCGACTTGATCCACCCACCTCCAGTTTCGAATCTCCGGCAGGTCTTGACCGTGTTTGTCGATGTAGTGCTTGTGCTCGATCAATTTGTCGCGCATCTGTTGCTTGAGATAAGCCCCCTTAGAGCCCAGATGCGGAAGGCGATCGATGACGTCCTGTACGAGATGGAAGCGATCCAGGTCGTTCTGGACGCGCATGTCAAAAGCCGTCGTGATCGTGCCCTCTTCCTTGTAGCCGCGGACATGCAGGTTGCGATTGGTGCGACGGTAGGTCAGACGATGGATCAGCCACGGGTAGCCATGGAACGCAAAGATGATGTGCTTGTCTTCAGTGAACAGCGAGTCGTAGTCCTCGTCGCTCAGCCCGTGCGGATGCTCGGAGCATGATTGCAACTTCATCAGGTCTACTACGTTGACGACACGAATCTTCAAGATGGGTAGGTGTTCACGCAGGATGGAAACGGCGGCTAGCACCTCTAACGTGGGCGTATCGCCACAGCAGCCGAACACCACGTCTGGCTCAGCATCTTGATCATTGCTGGCCCATTGCCAGATACCGATACCTTCGGTGCAATGAAGGACTGCGGCTTCCATCGTCAGCCACTGTGGAAGCGCATGCTTGCCGGCCACCACCACGTTGACGTAGTTCCGACTGCGCAGGCAGTGATCAACGACTGACAGCAAGCAGTTGGCGTCGGGCGGCAGGTATACACGTACGATGTCCGCTTTCTTGTTGATGACGTGATCTAGGAAGCCGGGATCTTGATGAGTAAATCCGTTGTGGTCCTGCTGCCAGACGTGTGAGGCGAGCAGATAGTTCAACGAAGCGATCGGTCTGCGCCAAGGTAGCTCCTTGGTAACTTTCAGCCACTTGGCATGCTGGCTGAACATTGAGTCGACAATGCGGATAAAGGCCTCGTAGCTGTTGAACAGTCCGTGTCGTCCGGTCAGCAGATAGCCCTCCAGCCATCCTTCGCATTGATGTTCGCTGAGCATCGAGTCCAGCACGCGTCCGCTGGGTGCCAGGTACTCGTCATTACCCTGCGTGTTCGCGTCCCACTGGCGGTCGGTCGCTTCGAAGACGGCGCCCAGAAGATTCGACAGCGTTTCATCGGGGCCGAATAGGCGGAAGTTGTACTGCTCCTGATTGAGCGTGATTACGTCGCGCAGAAACTTGCCCAGCACCATCGTGTCAGGAGCATCCACGGCGCCCGGGGAAGCAACCTGCACAGCGTGCTCGCGGAAGTCTGGCATGCGCAGATCGCGCATCAACAAGCCCCCGTTGGCGTGCGGATTGGCGCCCATGCGCCGGTCGCCCATAGGCGCCAGCGCCGCGAGCTGCGTTATCAGCCGGCCGTTTTCATCGAACAGCTCATCGGGGCGATAGCTCTTCATCCAGCTTTCCAGCAGCTTCACGTGATCGGGATGGGCAGCGTCGACCAGCAACGGCACCTGATGCGAGCGAAACGTCCCTTCGATCTGCAGGCCGTCCACTGCCTTCGGTCCGGTCCAGCCCTTGGGTGAACGCAGCACGATCATCGGCCAGCGCGGACGAGTGGTGTTGCGCTCCGCGCGCGCGCTGGCCTGGATCGTGCGGATGTCTTCGATCGCCTGGTCCAGGGTGCTGGCCATCAGCTCGTGCATCGTCTCCGGGTCATTGCCCTCGACGAAGTAAGGCGTCCAGCCGCAGCCACGAAAAAACTGCTCTAGCTCGTCATGGTCGATGCGCGCCAGCACCGTCGGGTTGCTGATCTTGTATCCGTTCAGATGCAGGATCGGCAGCACCGCACCGTCGGTGATCGGATCGAGCAATTTGTTGGATTGCCATGCCGTCGCCAATGGCCCCGTTTCCGCCTCGCCGTCGCCGATGACGCAGGCGACGATCAGGCCGGGATTGTCAAATGCGGCACCGAAGGCATGACTGAGCGAATAGCCCAATTCACCACCTTCGTGAATCGATCCGGGTGTCGTTGGCGCGACGTGGCTGGAGATACCGCCCGGAAACGAGAATTGCTTGAACAGCTTTTTCAGGCCGGCTTCGTCTTGGGTGACATCCGGATAGATCTCGCTCCAGGTGCCTTCGAGATAGACATTCCCTACGACGGCCGGTCCACCATGACCGGGGCCGGCGACATAGAACATGTCCAGGTCATATTCCTTGATGACACGGTTCAAATGCACGTAGATGAAGTTCTGGCCTGGGGTCGTTCCCCAGTGACTGACCACCAACGGCTTTACGTGTGCCAGCGTCAGCGGTTCGCGAAGCAACGGATTGTCGTAGAGATAGATCTGGCCGACCGATACATAATTGGCGGCGCGCCAATAAGCGTCGATCTTGTGGAGAAGTTCCGGCGTGAGAGTGGTGCTTTTCATAGCGTAGGTTTCCCGCATTAGCCGAGATTGAGGACGCGAACGACGGATTTCGCGATCATGAGTTCTTCGTCGGTGCGGATGACGCGTACTTTGACATGTCCGGCATCGGACGAAATCAAAGATGCATGCTGCGCATTGCGTTGCTGGTTCAGTTCGATGCCGAGAAAACCGAGTCCATCGCAGATCCTCTGCCGGACGAGCGGCACGTTCTCACCAATGCCGCCGGCGAACACCAGCGTATCCAGTCCACCCAAGGCCGCCGCAAATGCGCCGATCCATTTCATGACCTGGTAACAGAAAAGAGCGATCGCTTCTGCCGCCCGCACGTCCTGAGTTTCACGGGCCAGAAGGTCACGCATATCCGAACTGGTCTCCGATACGCCGAGAAGCCCAGACTTGGTAGTGAGCATCTCGTTGAATTGCTCCGCACTCATTTTTTCTGTGTGCGCCAGATACCAGATAAGCCCAGGATCAATGTCCCCGGAGCGCGTGCTCATGGGCAATCCGGAGCTCGGAGTGAATCCCATGCTGGTATCCACAGACTTACCGTGATGGACCGCGGCCAAGCTCGCACCGTTGCCGAGATGCGCAAGAATGACGCGGCCACGCCCTGCTTCCGCTCCCGCTCGGCGGGTCAATTCCCCGATCAGAAACTCATACGACAGACCGTGAAATCCATACCGCCGCACACCCTGCGTCTCGTAACGACGCGGAATCGGCAGCAACTGAGCCACGCGTGGCAGGTCGTGGTGGAAGGCTGTATCGAAGCACGCGACCTGTGGCAATTCGGGAAATCGTTGACGAACTGCCTCGATCAACAGGATTTCCTCCTGCAGATGTTCAGGGTCAAAGGGGACAAGCTGACGCACGTCTTCGATTAATTCGTTGGTGATCAGCTGTGGCTCGCTGTACTTCGGTCCTCCCTGCACCACGCGATGCCCCACTGCCGCCAAAACGTCAGAGCCCAGTCGATCCTTGACCCAGTTCATCAGGATACCGACTGCCACCGTGTGATCCGGCGCCGTCACCAATTGCGAAAAGCTACCCGCTTGGCTCAGGTCCTTTACTTGAAAGGTGGCCTGCGGCAGCCCAATCCGATCAATCCCGCCTGCAAGCGTCCGTTGCAACGAATCACCGGCGTCGAACAGCGCAAACTTGATGCTTGATGACCCGCCATTGATAGTCAGGATGCATTGTTTAGAGGACGCCACAGGGGACTCCTTCGTTGCCAGAGGCGGTGCATTCTCTGATCAGAATCGTTGTCGCGTGATTGCTGATGGGTATTAGGTATGACTGCGCGGAAGCAGCTACGACTCGCGTATGACTAGCGGCGATCATGCATCGTGGTCGGATCGGCGCGTTCAGGGCGCCGACCCGCAGAGGGATGGTTCAAACGACCGGGACTACGGTGATGATTCGATAGATCTTCTTCGAGCCCGTTGTCTTCGCTTTCAGCGATGTCGGAGTGCTTCTCAAGATCCAGCTCGTGATCACTTTTGCGAATGCGAATCGGATGATTGGAACTGTGCTCGTTAAATTGCATGTTGGCGCTTTCCAGTCTGGCGTTGATACTTTAGAAACGTCCCTGCCGTGGCTTTCGTTAATGTTGCTATCGAGCCGGCCATTGGATGATCTGCTCTTACGGCGGCATG
>Ga0302314_10009480_pt1 | contig 17202 bp, 9 predicted proteins | sample III_Palsa_N2_3_FD_200533 | JGI IMG/M metagenome (GOLD analysis project Ga0302314, IMG submission 200533) | Peat permafrost microbial communities from Stordalen Mire near Abisko, Sweden - III_Palsa_N2_3 | ecosystem: Environmental > Terrestrial > Soil > Palsa > Peat permafrost | place: Sweden...
TCGCGTTTCTCGGCGGTGACCACGATGACCTGCCCATTGTCCCTCCCCGACCCACTTGCGCCGTTTGCTCCCTGCCGGGTCGCTCGTTATGGTCGAAAGGCCGCCCGTTTGAATTGTTGGTATGGCCAATAATTCAAATATATCAACAGTCTAGATACACACTCGGGCGGCAGGTGCGACCAATCCTGAAGCGCCGGGCGGCGCAAGAAAAAGGGCGCGCCCCGAAGGACGCGCCCTTGATCGATCGGCCTTGAAGCGGCCGGACTAGAAGAACTTGTAGCGGACTTCCACGCCAAAGGTGCGGGGTGGGTTGAGTTCCAAGTTGCTCGCTTCGTTGAGGCCGGTAGCAGGGATCGAGACGCCCGTCGCCGTGCCGGCGAGGCCGGAACCGGGCTCGGCGACGGTGTATTGGAGCGTGTTGAAGACGTTCTTCACGTAGCCGATCACTTCGTAGCGGTCGCCAGGGCTCTTCCACAGCCCTCGGAAGTCAACATCATCCCAAGACGGCGCGTTGTCATAGGAACGGTTGAAGACCGTCCCATCCTGCGAGTCGCGGTAGACGTAATCACCGGAGAGCGTGAACGAGCCAGGCTCGAAGTGCCAGGTATAGGCGACATCGACCGCCACCTTGTTCTCCGGCGCATCAGGCAGCGGATCCCCCTTGACGCTCTGCAGCAGCCCGCCGTTGGTCACCGCATTGTAGACTTGGCCGGGATAGGGCTTGGCCCCATGCTCGACGGCCGCCGGATCGTTTGTGTCTTCCAGGCAAAGCGCGCCAGACGCCGGGGTGAGCACGCCAGCCGCGCTGACCTTGCCGGAACAGCCGGTGGTGATCTCCGAGTAGTCGAACGAGTAGCTGAAGGTGACCACCAGATCCTTCACTGGCGTCCAATAGATTTCCGCCTCGACGCCCGTCGAGAGCGATTTCGGGACGTTGATGAAATCCGTCGTCGTGAGGCTACCGTCGGGAACGGTGATCGGTAATTCAAAGTCGTCATAGTCATAGTAGAAAGCCGCCAGGTCGACGAGCAGCGACCTGCCGAAGCTCTGCTTGTAGCCGACCTGGTAGGAGTTGATCGATTCGGACTGGGTGGCCGGATTGGCGAGCACCAGTCCGGCGGTGAACGACGGCGCCGCGTAGCCGCGGTCGTAGCGGGCGTAGGCGAAGATGTCGCTAGTAGGCGTCCATTCGAGGCCCGCACCGCCGGTGAGCGCGTCGGATTTTATGCCGAGGTCGCGGGTGGCATAGCCGTTGGACCCGATGACGCCCATGGTCGTCACGCCCCGGCCGAGGCCATTCTTGGCGGAGTTGCAGTCGTTGGGATTTCCGCTGAGGCAGGTCTCAAGCGGGGTAATGTCCAAGGCTGGCGTTTCGTTGCCAAGGACTACCGAGTCGGCGAGCAGCGCATTGAAGTCAATATACCGGGATGACTCGCCACCATACTTGTTATCGGCGGTGTAGCGGAGGTCGCCGGTGATCTTCAGCTGGTCGTTAAACTTATAGGACAGCTGCCCATAACCAGCGTAGCTCTGCACATTCATATTGTAATCGTAGTAGAAAATCTGGTGCAGCGGGTTGGGCGCCGCCAGCGCCGTCCCCGTGGCGTTCAGCGGGCTGGCCAACTGTGGCTGCCGCGGGTCCGCCACTTGGTACGGCTGGTTATAATGCTGGTAGTACGCAGATCCGCCAACCGTCCACTGGAGGGGGCCGTCCGTCGTCGACTGGAAGGTAAGGTCGTGGAACGTCCAGTAATCGTCTTCCTCATACGTTTGCTGGATGAGGGGATTGATTACCAGAGCTGAGGCGCCTGGCGGCGTCAGGCCCGGGACGTCCTCGAACGGCATGGTGAATGACTTGACGTTGGTGTCAGGCCCATAGGACAGGTGGTAATTATACCCCTGGATGCCGCCGGTGTACTTAACATCGAAGCCGGGCGCGTGGTAGGTAGCGTTGTAGTTGAAGTCGTCGTAGTCGTTGATCGATATCCGGTACGGAACCGGGTCGGCGAAGTTGGAGGAGTTTGCCGCCGCCGGGTTGTTGAGGACGTTGGGGCTGTACAGCGTGACCGACGTCGGAGTGAGCTCGCCGGCCGCGGTCGCTGCCTTGTAGGCGGCCGGATTGCCGTTCGGGGCCGAAAGGCCGAAGTTCGGATTGATGAACAGGCCGGCGGCGACATACTCGTTGGCGTCAACGGGGCTGGTCTCGTCCCAACTGCCGTTCTCAAAGCCGAGCCGCGAGCCGGAGTCGCCGGAGCCATCCCAGCCTTCGGCGAAGCCGCGGGCCCAGAACTCGAACTTGTCGTTGGGCTTCCAGTCGACCTGGGCTTCGCCGTACCACTCATGGATCCGATTGCCCTCGGTCGAGCCGCCGGGGAGAACGTTGGTGTAAAAGCCGTCGTTCTGGTTCTTGTCGGAGCCCGCGATGCGGACATCGAGGCCGGGGGCGATCTGGCCCGAGGCGGCGGCTTCGATGTTCTCGGTGCCGTAATTGCCGAGCGTCGCGCGAACCTCGGCATAGGGCTCGTCGGTCGGACGCACCGAGATCATGTCCATCGAACCGCCGTCGGCGGCGCGGCCGCCGACGTTCTGCGGACCGCGCTCGATCTGCTCCTGGCTCAGGAACAGCGACGACTTGTCCAGGCCGTAGGGCGAATAGACGTAGAACTCGTCTTCATAGGTGGCGATCCGCGCGTCGTCGGTGACGTTCACCGACTGACGACCGACGCCGCGGATGAAGGCGTGGACATTGGCCGGGTCGTAGGTGAAGCCGGGCGCGAAGTTGGTGACGTCGGCCACCGTGTTGATGCCGATGGTGTCGCGCTGGGCGCCGGTGAACACCGAGACGGCGACCGGGACCTTCTGCAGGCTGGTCTCGCGTCGCTCGGCCGTCACCACCAGTTCGGTGACATTGGTGCCCGAGTCATCGCTCGCGGCCGCGGCCGCGGTTGCGGTGGCTGCGTGGGCCACGCCGGCCATCAGCACAAGCGCGCTCGAGGCGCACGTCATCAGCAGCAGGTTCTTGGTCATATAGCCTCCCGTGGCTGGCCCGTGACCAGCTCAAAGATTTCTGCGCGGGAGGCGTACCCCTACTCCAGCCCGCTCGGAGGCGGACCCTTAGCGTGGGTTTCGAAGGCGTCAAGAATCAGAAACAGCGCGGACGCAGACGAGGCCGCGCCTGTGGCAAGGCGATGACAGGCGCCGCGACGTCCGGCGCCCGAATATCGGGCGCGCCCCGAAGGACGCGCCCTTGATCGATCGGCCTTGAAGCGGCCGGACTAGAAGAACTTGTAGCGGACTTCCACGCCGAAGGTGCGCGGCGGGTTGAGTTCGAAGTTGTTGACTTCGTTCTGGGCGCCCGTGGGGCTCGCAACGGCCGTCGCCGAGCCCGCCAGGCCAGCGCCGGCCTCGGCCACAGTGTATTGGAGCGTGTTGAAGGCGTTCTTCACGTAGCCGATCACTTCGTAGCGGTCGCCGGGGCTCTTCCAGAGCGCCCGGAAGTCGACATCGTCCCAACCCGGAGCATTATCGTAGAAGCGGTTGAACACCGTGCCGTCCTGCTCGCCGCGATAGACGTAGTCGCCGGACAGCGTCAGCGAGCCGGGCTCGAAGTGCCAGGTATAGGCGACATCGACGGCCACCTTGTTCTCCGGCGAGTCCGGCAAGGGGCTGCCGTTGATGCCCTGGTATCTGTTGGCCGTCGTCTGGCCCGGAAAGGGTTTGGCGCCTGGCTCGACCGCCGCGTAATCGTTGGTGTCGAGCAGGCAGGTTGCGCCCGAGGCCGGGGTGAGGACGCCCGCGGTAAGCGAGCCGAAGCACTTGGTCTTGATCGACGTGTAGTCGTACGAGTAGCTCAGCGTGACCACCAGATTATTGACCGGCGTCCAGTAGACCTCAGCCTCGACACCGGTCGAGAGCGACTTCGGAACGTTGATGAACTCTGCCGAGGTGAGACTGCCGTCGGGGATCGTGATCGGCAGTTGCAGGTTCTCGTAGTCGTAATAGAAGGCCGCCAGGTCAACCAGCAGCGACTTGCCGAAGCTCTCCTTGTAGCCGATTTGGTAGGTGTTGATGTCCTCGGATTGGGTGACCGGATTGGCCAGAATCAGGCCGGCGTTGAACGATGGCGACGCATAGCCGCGGTCGTAGCGGGCGTAGGTGAAGATGTCGCTGGTCGGCGTCCATTCGAGGCCCGCCCCGCCGGTGACCGCGTCGGACTTTATGCCGAGGTCACGGGTGGCATAGCCGTTGGCGCCGATGACGCCCATGCTGGTCACGCCCTTGCCCAGACCATGCGCGGCGGAGTTACAATCGTTGGGATTGCCGCTGAGGCAGGTCTCGAGCGGCGTGATGTCCAAGGAAGGCGTGCCGGTCCCCAGGAACGGAGAATCCGCGAGCAGCGCGTTGAAATCGATATAGCGAGCCGCCTCGCCGCCGTACTTGTCATCGGAGCTATAGCGAACGTCGCCGGTGATCTTGAGCTGATCGTTCAGCTTATAGGATACTTGGCCATAACCGCCGTAGCTCTGCACATTGAAATTATAATCGTAGAAGAAGATCTGATGTAGTGGATTGGGCGCCGCGAGCGCCGTCCCCGTGGCGTTCAGCGGGTTGGCCAGCTGCGGCTGCGACGGGTCCGAGACCTGATACGGCTGGTTATAGTGCTGGTAGTAGCCGAATCCGCCGACCGTCCACTGGAATGGGCTGTCCGTCGTCGACTGGAACGAGAGGTCGTGCGCCGTCCAATAGTCGTCTTCCTCATAAGTCTGCTGAATCTGAGGATAGATCGTCAACGCTGAGGCGCCGGCCGGCGTCACGCCCGGAATGTCCTCGAACGGCATGGTGAATGACTTGACGTTGGTGGCGGGCCCATAGGCGAGATGGTAGTTATAGCCCTGTATACCACCCGTATATTTGATATCGAAACCCGGCGCGTGGTAGGTCGCGGCGTAGTTGAAGTTGTCGTAGTCGTTGATCTTCACCGTGGTCCCAACCGGGTCGGCGAAGAGGCTGGAATTTGTCGCCGACGGATTGTTGCGGACGTTGGGGCTGTAGAGCGAAACCGAAGTCGGGACGATTTCGCCAGCCGCCTTGGCCGCCGCGTTGGCAGCCGGATTGCCGCCGATGTCCGCCGCGTAGCCGTAGTTGGGGTTTATGAAGAGGCCGCTGGCCACATAGTAGTTGCCGTCGACGAGACTGGTCTCGTCCCAGTCGCCGTTTGTGAAGCCGACCCGCGAGCCGGCGTCGCCGGAGCCATCCCAGCCTTCGGCGAAGCCGCGGGCCCAGAACTCGAACTGATCGTTGGGCTTCCAGTCGACCTGGGCTTCGCCGTACCACTCGTGGATCCGGTTACCCTCGGTGGGCATGCCGGGAACAGTGTTGGTGTAATAGCCGTCCTCTTGGTTCTTGTCGGAGCCGGCGATGCGGACGTCGAGACCGGGGGCGATCTGGCCCGACGCGGCGGCTTCGATGTTCTCGGTGCCGAAATTTCCGAGCGTCGCGCGGACCTCGGCGTAGGGCTGGTCGGTCGGGCGGACCGAGATCATGTCGATCGAACCACCCTCTGCGTTGCGGCCACCGACGTTCTGCGGACCGCGCTCGATCTGCTCCTGGCTCAGGAACAGCGACGACTTGTCGAGGCCATAGGGCGAATAGACGTAGAACTCGTCTTCGTAGTTGGCGACCCGCTGATCGTTGGTGACGTTCACCGACTGGCGGCCGACGCCGCGGATGAAGGCGTGGACGTTGGCGGGGTCGTAGCTGAAGCCCGGGGCGAAGTTGGTGACGTCGGCCACCGTGTTGATGCCGATCGCGTCGCGTTGCGCGCCTGTGAACACCGAGACGGCCACCGGGACCTTCTGCAGGCTGGTCTCGTGCTTCTCAGCGATCACCACCAGTTCGGTGACATTGGTGGTCGAATTGTCGGTAGCGGCGGCTGTCGCGGCGTAGCTCGCGCCGGCCGTCAGGACCAATGCGCTCGAGGCACACGTCATCAGCAGCAGATTCTTGGTCATATAGCCTCCCTAAGCGGCCGGTCTCTGTGACCGACTCGAATTTTGTTAGCGCCAAGCCTCGCCTTCGCTAGGCCCGTCGCATTTGTGAAGTTGCTGTAAGGTGACGGCGGCGTCAACTCCATCCGTCACGCCTGCAATCTGCGGGGCGAAAGTGTGGCGCAAGGAAGACACTCGCGCCGAACGCTCCTGAATCGTGTTCAGTTATAGAAAGGGCAGTGCTGCCTACTGAATCTGTCGAGTGATTGACGGAATCAGGCCCTGGATGGTCGCTGGGGTTTCCGCAACGAAAACTTGGCCCACAACGTAACCGGGCGCTGCGGCGCCGCGAATGCTGCACTGCAACCAGATTGCGGATGGTTCAGTAGAAGTTGACGACCACGCTGAGGCGCTCGCCAGCGGTCAGCGGAAGCACCCAGTGGACCCGGTCGCCGCTGAATGTGACGATCGTGTTAGGCGTTGGCGGCACAGTCACGGGGTCGTCGAGATCGACGCCATTCCGGGCCGCCAGCGCGCCGCCCTGGATCGCCCGCGCCCTGGCATAGAATACATTGGTGCAGATCGGCGGCGTGGCGTGGCTAGCGTCGGAATCCAGGTGCGGCTCCTGATAGGCCGGCGCGTCCGCGCTTCCGATCATGCGCACCGGGAACAGTTGCAGGTAAGGCGCGGGCGGCAGCCGGAACCCGCAGGCGCGCGCCCATTGCAGCGCAGCCGGCGCCAGCACGGTGCGGATCTCGTCGAGTTGCGCACGAACGGCGATGTCGCTGGCGCGGAGCTGGGAAGCGCCGCCCCGACCCAGCAGGCCGAGGGCTTCGGAGTCCCGCCAGCGCGGGGCGAGGCGGTCGAAGGCGCCCAACACCTTCGCCAGTGCGAAGGGGGAGAGGAACCCTTGCCGGATGAAAATGCCGTCCGAATGCGACTCGGCCATGCGTCGTGCGCCCTAAGTCTTGGGGCGTGCGGTAGCGGACCCAGCGCGGGGTCGCAACGGCATCCGCTCAGCCGGCGGCAAAGGGGTAGGGCGAGATCGACTTGGTGAAGTCGTCAACCATCAGGGTGCGGCCGAGTGGTTCGGCGGCGCGTTGGGGGCAGGCCGGCCGTTCGCACACCCGGCAAGCCGGCCCGATCTCGGTGACGGCCGGGTTCGCGAGGTCGAGCCCGCGCGAATAAACGAGGCGCGGGGCGTATTTCAGCTCGCAGCCGAGCCCGATGGCGAGGCCGGCGTCCTCGTCCGCATAGGGCCCGGCGACGCGCGGCGCGGTGCGCGCGAGTGTGAAGTAGCGCGAGCCGTCCGGCGTCTCGACGATCTGGGTGATCACCCGGCCCGGCGCCCGGAACGCCTCGTGCACCCGCCAGCGCGGACAGGAGCCGCCGAAGCGCGAGAAGGGAAACGAGGCGCCGGCGAAGCGTTTTGAGATGTTGCCCGCCGAGTCGACCCGCAGCATGAAGAACGGCACGCCGCGCGAGGTGGGGCGCGAGAGCGTGGTCAGCCGGTGGCAGACCTGCTCGAAGCTGGCCCCGAAGCGGGCGCTGATCAGTTCGATGTCGTGGCCTGTGCGCTCGCAGGCCTCGCGGAAGGCCTCGTAGGGCATCATGGCGGCGGCGGCGAGATAGTTGGCGAGCGACACCTTCAGCAGGCGACGGGTCGGCGTGTCGGGCGGACCCGCGCGCTCGGCCATCGCGTTCAGCGCCGCGTCGTGCTCGGCGAGAGCGAGCTGATAGGCGATCGAGAAGGCGCGGCCGGCCTCACCCAGCAACTCGGACAGCATCAGCCGGCGCCGGTGGTGGTCGTAGCGACGCACCGAGTCGGGCAGCACCTCGGCCGGGACCACCCGCACCTGGATGCCGTGCCGCTCGGCCAGGCGTTCCCGACCGGCGGCGGCGAAGCCCTGCGGCTCGGACTTCAGCTCCAGCGCCAGCGCCTCGCCGGCCTCGTCAAGCTCCGGGAAGAAGTTGCGCTGGCCCTGGATGTGGTCACGCACCCAGTCGGATGGGGTCACCGCCGGCGCCTCCCCGCCCTCCTCCGCCCGCGGCAGCGCGCCCATCTCGGCCAGGCGTCGGCGATCGGCGTAGGCGCGGTAAAGCCGCGCGATGGCGTCGGCGACGCCGGGCGCGTTCTCGGCCACCTCCGCCACCTCGTGGCGCGCCACCGCGAGGTCGCGGAACAGCGGGTCAGCGAACACCTCGGTGAGGTCGCGGGCGTCCGCCGCTTCCTGGTCGGACGACAGGCTGCGGATGTCGATGTCGTAGGTGTCGGCCAGACGCAGCAGCACTTGCGCCGTGACCGGACGCTGGTTGCGCTCAAGGTAGTTCAGATAGCTTGGGCTGACACCCAGATCCTCGGCCATGCGGGTCTGGGTGAGGCCCATATCGCGGCGCAACCGCCGGAGCCGGGGCCCAAGGAACAGCTTGCGGTCGGGCGACTGCGCCATGCTGTCCTAGTTGTCACAAGTCCACATCGTCGACAAGGTTGAACTGTGACAACATAGCCTTATGGCGCCGCTGGGGTGCTTCCCATCGAGCTTCTTCAAGGGTTAGAGCCCCTCGACGGCTTGTCAAAAGCCCCACCCGTCGTGTGAGTTCGCCATGTCATACCAAGACCACGTCATCGAAATGAGCTCTCTCGTCGAGAGCAAGAACGGCGCATGGGGGGGGATCGACCCCGACGCCGTGGCCCGCATGCGGCTGCAAAATCGCTTCAAGACCGGGCTTGAGATCGCGAAGTTCACCGCGGACATCATGCGCCACGACATGGCGGCCTATGACGCGGATCCGTCCCAGTACACGCAGAGCCTCGGCTGCTGGCACGGCTTCGTCGCCCAGCAGAAGATGATCTCGATCAAGAAGCACTTCGGCTCGACCAAGGGGCGGTACATCTACCTCTCCGGCTGGATGATCGCGGCGCTCCGCTCCGAGTTCGGCCCCTTGCCCGACCAGTCGATGCACGAGAAGACCTCGGTGCCGGCGCTGATCGAGGAGATCTACACCTTCCTGAAGCAGGCCGACGCGCGCGAACTGGGTATGCTGTACCGCGACCTCGACGACGCCCGGAAGGCCGGCGACGCGGGCAAGGAACAGAAGCTGATCGACACGATCGACAGCTTCGAGACTCACGTCGTTCCGATCATCGCCGACATCGACGCCGGCTTCGGCAACGCCGAGGCGACCTACCTGCTGGCCAAGAAGATGATCGAGGCCGGCGCCTGCGCTCTCCAGATCGAGAACCAGGTCTCCGACGAGAAGCAGTGCGGCCACCAGGACGGCAAGGTCACGGTGCCGCACGAGGACTTCATCCACAAGCTGCGCGCCATCCGCTACGCCTTCCTGGAACTCGGCGTCGATAATGGGATCATCGTCGCCCGCACGGACAGCCTCGGCGCGGGCCTGACCAAGCAGATCGCCTACTCGAAGGAGCCGGGCGACCTGGGCGACAAGTACAACAGCTTCCTCGACTGCGAGGAGATCAGCGCGGCCGAGGTGACGAACGGCGACGTGGTGATCACGCGCGGCGGCAAGCTGATGCGTCCGAAGCGCCTGCCCTCCAACCTGTTCCAGTTCCGCGCGGGAACGGGCGAAGACCGCTGCGTGCTCGACTGCATCACCTCGCTGCAGAACGGCGCCGACCTGCTCTGGATCGAGACCGAGAAGCCGAACGTCTCGCAGATCGCCGGCATGGTGAACCGCATCCGCAAGGTCATCCCCAACGCCAAGCTCGCCTACAACAACAGCCCGTCCTTCAACTGGACGCTGAAGTTCCGCGAGCAGGTGCTGGAGGAGTGGACGGAGGCGGGCAAGGATGTCTCCGCCTACGAGAAGGCGAAGCTGATGGGCGTCGAGTACGACCAGACGCCGCTGGCGATCGAGGCGGACAACCTGATCCGCACGTTCCAGGCCGACGCCGCCAGGCACGCGGGCATCTTCCACCACCTGATCACGCTGCCGACCTACCACACGGCCGCCTTGTCCACGGACAACCTGGCCAAGGAGTACTTCGGCTCGCAGGGCATGCTTGGCTACGTGCTGAAGGTGCAACGCGAGGAGATCCGGCAAGGCATCGCCTGCGTGCGGCACCAGAACATGTCGGGCTCCGACATTGGCGACGATCACAAGGAGTACTTCGCTGGCGAAGCCGCGCTGAAGGCGAGCGGCGCGCACAACACGATGGCCCAGTTCGCCTGAGATGGGCCTAAGTTTCGGCCTCCGGGCCGCTCGGACGATCCGCGCGGCCCGGAAAGCTGATAGGGTTGACTGGTGGGGGCACACGCCCCCGCCTTTTTTCTTTGTCCAGTCCGAGGAGTTCCCCCATGGCCGACGACGTCGCAGCGATCGCCCGCCCCGCTGAAGTGTCGGCGCCCATCGAAGGTCGCGCCGCCGAGGTGCTGACACCCAACGCCCTGGCCTTCCTCGCCGAGCTGCACCGCAAGTTCGATGCGCGGCGGCTGGAGCTGCTGGCCCGCCGCACCGCCCGGCAGGCGCGCTTCGACGCCGGCGAGAGCCCCGACTTCCTCGTCGAGACCGCTAGCGTCCGCGATGGCGACTGGAAGGTCGCGCCGATCCCGGCCGACCTGCAGGACCGCCGCGTCGAGATCACCGGCCCCACCGACCGCAAGATGATCATCAACGCCCTCAACTGCGGGGCCAAGGTGTTCATGACCGACTTCGAGGACGCCAATGCGCCGACCTGGACCAACATGGTCGAGGGCCAGGTCAATCTGATCGATCTGTGGGCCGGCAAGCTCAGCCACGTCGATCCGGTGAGCGGCAAGTCCTACGCGCTGAACGACAAGCGCGCGGTGCTGATCGTGCGGCCGCGCGGCTGGCACCTGCCCGAGCGCCATGTGCTGGTCGATGGCCAGCCGATGTCCGGCTCGCTGGTCGATTTCGGGCTCTATTTCTTCCACAACGCCAAGGCCACGCTGGCACGGGGCTCCGGCCCCTACTTCTACCTGCCGAAGATGGAGAGCCACCTCGAGGCGCGGCTCTGGAACGACGTCTTCGTGCTGGCGCAGGAGCGGCTCGGCCTGCCGAAGGGGACGATCAAGGCCACGGTGCTGATCGAGACCCTGCCGGCCGCGTTCGAGATGGACGAGATCATCTACGAACTTCGCGACCACATGGCGGGGCTGAACTGCGGCCGCTGGGACTACATCTTCTCCTACATCAAGCGCCTGCGCCGCCACCCCGAGGCGCTGACGCCCGACAGGGCGGTGATGGGCATGGGCGCGGCGTTCCTGGCCGCCTACTCGCTGAAACTGATCCAGACTTGCCACCGCCGCGGCGCCTTCGCCATGGGCGGCATGGCGGCGCAGATCCCGGTGCGCGGCGATCCGGCGGTGAACGAGGCCGCCTTCGCCAAGGTGCGCGCCGACAAGGAGCGCGAGGCGACCAACGGCCACGACGGCACCTGGGTCGCCCACCCGGACCTCGTGCCGGTGGCCATGGAGGTGTTCGACCGGCTGATGCCGGGCCCGAACCAGCTCGGTAAGCTACGCGAGGACGTCGCCATCAGCCGCGAGCAGATGCTGAAGGTCCACGACGGCGAGCGCACCGAGCAGGGCCTGCGCGAGAACATCCGCGTCGGCGTCCAGTACATCGAAGCCTGGCTGCGCGGCCGCGGCGCGGTGCCGCTCTACAACCTGATGGAGGACGCGGCGACCGCCGAGATCAGCCGCACGCAGATCTGGCAGTGGGTGGCGCAGGGCGCGAGCCTCGCCGACGGCCGCAAGGTGACGCCGGAGCTGTTCAAGGCGGTGCTGGACGAGGAGATGGCGGCGCTGAAGACCACGCTGGGCGCGCCTTACGAGACCGGCCGCTTCGCCGAGGCGATCAAGCTCTTCTCCGACATGAGCCTCGCCGCCGACTGCGCCGAGTTCCTCACCCTGCCGGCCTACGAAGTGCTGGAATAGCGGCGCCGCTCAGCCGTCATAGAAGAAGGCCGGGTGCAGGCCGACCACTCGCCGCTCGCGGTCGGTCTCGGCGCGCCGGATCGCGGAGGGTGTGAGCTGGTTGCTCTGCTCGGTCGGCAGCAGCCGCTGGGCGATGTCGCGCCGACCGTAGTGGATCTGCAGAAAGAACCGCCCGTGGTCGTCGCCGCGAGTCGGCATGCGGCGATGCCAGACGTCTGACACGAACAGGCCGGCGTCGCCGGCGCGGGTAATGAGCGGCACGACGCCCTCTCCCTCGCATTCCAAGTCATCGTCGAAGATGCGATCCGCCGGCGGCGGGCGACCGCAGAGATGGCTGCGCGGGATGACGCCCGTCGGCCCGTCCTCGATTTGGCAGTCCTGGAGATAGAGGTGCACGCCGATCGCGAACACCGGATGCGGGATCTCGCTTGGCCAGCGCACCCCCTCGGGCAACGGCACGTGCGGACCGGCGTCGATGTGCCACGACTGGCCGCCGTGCGAGCCGGGATGGCCGGCCGGATTGCGCCAGGCGGTATTAGCGATCACGTGGCAGTCCTCGCCCAGCAGCGGCTCGATCACCTTCAGCAGCTTCGGGTGAGCGACGGCGCGCTGGGCGGCGGCGCAGCGGTTCAGCATGGCGTAGCGGAACATCGCCTGGTCTTCCTGGCCGCGACGGCCGCGCGCGTCGGGCGGGTCGCGCTCGAAGATCGCCGCGACTTCCTCGCGCAGCTCCGCCAACTCCTCTGCACCCAGCACGTCGCGCACAATGGCGTAGCCGTCGCGCTCGAGCTGGGTGGTCTCATCGCTGGCCGGCTCTTCGCGGGCTTCCAGGTAGACGCGGCCGCGTCGGATCATGTCACGCTCCCATGGCCCCCAGTCCGGCAGGCTGGAACCAGCGCCAACACGCCGCGTGAGCTCGTCTTCTGTTGCGAGCTTATCCAGATCGTGAGCCGGACGGCAATGCGCGGGCAGCTGGGATCGTCGAGGGGCGCGGGCTCTCGAACTCGACGCCGCCTGACGCCCTCACCTTAGGCAGATTGGGCAGAGGTCTGGGTCGCGGCGTGGCGCGGTTGCCAAGCGGCGCGCGCTCCGCGACGTTGGGCGCGAGAGTTCGGGAGCGGCGCGTCGAATGACAGGCGAAGTGGTGATGCTTGAGGAGGCGGCTGTGCTGCCGCCGGCCGCGACGCCCCTGGTCACCGATCCGCGCCGGCTCGGGCTCTATCTTTTCGGCGGCCTCTTGATGCTGATGCTCAACGTCGGCGATCCGGCGCTAGGGCTCATCAACATCCCGGCCAGCTTCTTCCTGAAGAACCGGCTGCACCTGGCGGCCGACCAGCAGGCGATCTTCCGCCTCTGCACCGGTGCGCCACTTTATTTGGCGCTGATCTTCGGCTTTCTGCGTGATCGCTGGAGCCCGTTCGGGCGCGGCGACGCCGGCCACCTGGTCGTCTTCGGCCTCGCAACCGCTGCCGCTTACGCCGTGATCGCCTTTCTGCCGCCAACCTATGCGATCTGGATGGGCGGGATCATCCTCGCCACCTCGATTTTCCAGATCGTGGCGGGCGCCGGCGCGGGCCTGCTCTCCACGGTTGGGCAGCAGAACGCGATGGCGGGCCGAATGAGCGTGCTGCTCGGAATAGCGGCGACCGCGCCGCCGATCGTCTCGAACCTCGCCGGCGGGGCTTTAAGCGATATTCTCGAAGGCAAGGGCGCGCTGACCGCCGCGCGCACGCTCTACCTGATCGCCGCCGCGGTCATGGTGGGTATTGCCATCCTCGGTCTCATCCGGCCGCGCTCGCTATTCGACGCGGCGGTGATCGAGAAGCCGACCGACCACATAGTGGCGGACATCAAGCGTTTGGCCCGTCATTGGCCGATCTATCCCGTGGTGATCATCCAGCTGCTGTGGCAGTTCGCGCCCGGCACTGGCCTCGTGTTGCAATACTATATGTCCGATCATCTGCATGGCACCGACTTCCAGTGGGGCGTTTGGAACGCGGTCTTCCTCGGCTCCTTCGTGCCGGTGTTCGTGCTTTACGGATTTCTATGCCAGCGCTTCGAGCTTTCGAAGTTGCTCTGGGCTGGCTTCGGTCTGGCGGTTTTCCAGATGGTGCCGATGCTGTTCGCGACCACGGCGGTGCAGGCGATCTTCGCGGGCGCCGCCATGGGCCTGATCGGCGGCCTCGCACAAGGGGCGCTTACCGACCTCGCGATCCGCTCCTGCCCGGCGCGCCTGCAGGGCACCATGATGCTACTCTTCGGCACCTCGATGTATTGGGTCGCGGTGCGCTTCGGCGACGTGCTTGGCGCGCAAATCTACGCCCATTGGGGCGGATTCTATGTCGCGGTGGCAGTCACCATCGCCATCTACGCCTTGATCCTGCCGGTGATCCTGCTGGTGCCGAAACGCCTGCTCGCCACCCGCGACGGCGAAGCCCTGGAAGGCGCCGCATGACGAACCCGCGCGTTTGGACCTGCGTGGCGCTCGCCTGCGTCGCCGCCGGATCGGCGCTGGCGGCCGACATCGCCCCCAGCTCCGCAACGCGAGGCTGGGACCGCGAGGCCGCCGCGCGGTACCTGGATAGCCGCGAGGTCTGGTGGCAGTCGTGGGATCGTCCGCACAAGGACCGCGATACGCTCTGCGTCTCCTGCCACACCCAGGCGACCTACGGGATGGCGCGGCCGGTGCTCCGCCAGGACCTGGGCGAGCCGCCGCCGACGGGCGCCGAGCAGGTGATGCTGGCGAGCGTCGAGAAGCGCGTCAGCCAATGGAGCCTGATGCAGCCGTTCTACAGCGACATCCCATCCGGTCCCGGCAAGGAGGTCGAGTCGCACAATGCCGAAGCGGTGCTGAACGCCGTCATCCTAACCGGCTACGACGCGCGCCAGGGCCATCTGCGCGATATCACCCGCACGGCCTTCGACAACGCCTGGGCGCTGCAGACCAAGGACGGGGCGGACGCGGGCGCCTGGGTCTGGCAAAACTTCGGCCTCGCGCCCTGGGAATCGAAGGAGTCGCAGTTCCATTGGGCCGCGCTGATGGCCGTGACCGTCGCCAAGGCGCCCGATCACTACCGTGACGACCCCAAGATCGCGGCCAACCTGGCGGCGCTGTCCGGCTATCTGCGCGGCCACTACGAGACCCAGCCCTTGCTCAACAAGGTCGTCGCGCTCTGGGCCTCGGCCTACTACCCGGACGTGCTGAGCGCCGCCGAGCGCGCCACGCTGATCGTGAACCTGGGCCGCCTGCAACGCCCGGACGGCGGCTGGAGCCTCACCGATCTCGGCCCGTGGGCACGGGTCGACAAGTCGCCGGCGCCAACCGGCTCGGACGGCTACGGCACGGCGGTCACCGTACTGGTGCTGGAAGAGATCGGCCTGCGCGCCGATCCGCATGTCGCCCGCGGCCTGGCGTGGCTCGAGGCCAACCAGAACCGGACCACCGGGGCCTGGACTTCGCTCTCGGTCAACAAGGCGCGCGACCCGACATCGCCCGCCGGCCCGTTCATGACCGACGCCGCCACCAGCTACGCGGTGCTGGCCCTGGAGGACCGGCGGTAGGACAATTCCCGAAGCTCGCCGCATTGACGGCGGCGATGCGGTCGGGGCCTATACAGCCGTTTGAATTCTAAGGCCCAGCGCAGGCGCCGCGACAAGATTTTTGAGGAAAACGCCATGACCGCAATCAACGCCGTGACCGACTACGCCCTGGACGGCGATGTCGGCGTGATCACGCTGAATTCGCCGCCGGTGAACGCCCTGTCGTTCAATGTCCGCGACGGCCTCGCCGGCGGCATGAAGGCGGCGCTCGCCGACGCCGGCGCCAAGGCGATCGTGATCATCTGCGAGGGCCGCACCTTCATCGCCGGCGCGGACATCACCGAGTTCGGCGGCCCGGCGAAGGGCGCGAGCCTTTTCGACGTGCAGGACGCGATGGAGAGCTCGACCAAGCCAGTCGTTGCGGCGATCCACGGCACCGCCCTGGGCGGCGGCCTCGAGGTGGCGCTCTGCGCCCACTATCGCGTCGCCGTGCCCTCCGCGCGCTGCGGCCTGCCGGAGGTGAACCTCGGCCTCCTGCCGGGCGCCGGCGGCACCCAGCGGCTGCCGCGCATTGCGGGCGTCGAGAAGGCGTTGGAGATGATGACCAGCGGCCAGCACGTACCGGCGAAGGCCTGCCTCGACATGGGCCTGGTCGACGAGATCGTCGAAGAGGGCAAGCTGCGGGAAGGCGCGGTCGCCTTCGCCCACAAGATCGCCGCCGAGGGCAAGCCGCTGAAGAAAGTGCGCGACCTCAACGAGAAGGTGGAAGCCGCGCGGGGCCACCCAGAGATTTTCGAGACCTTCCGCAAGGCCAACGCCCGCAAATTCCGCGGCTTCCTGGCTCCCGAATACAACATCCGTTGTGTCGAGGCGGCGGTGAACGAGCCGTTCGAGGATGGCCTGAAGACCGAGCGCAAGCTGTTCGGCGAACTGATGAGCGGCTCGCAATCGGCGGCGCAGCGCTACGCCTTCTTCGCCGAGCGGCAGGCGAACAAGATCCCGGACGTTCCCGACGACACTCCGACGATCCCGGTGAACAAGGTCGGGATCATCGGCGCCGGCACCATGGGCGGCGGCATTGCGATGAACTTCATGAACGCCGGCATTCCGGTCACCATCGTCGAGGTGAAGGAGGACGCGCTTGAGCGCGGCATCGCCACGGTGCGCCGCAACTACGAGCGCTCGCGCACCGCCAAGCCGGAGGAGACCGAGGCGCGGATGAGCCGGCTGACCGGCTCGCTCGATATGAGAGCCCTCGCCGACTGCGACCTCGTGATCGAGGCCGTCTTCGAACGGATGGACATCAAGAAGGACATCTTCACCAAGCTCGACGCCATCTGCAAACCGGGCGCGATCCTGGCCACCAACACCTCGGGTCTCAACATCGACGAGATCGCCTCGGTGACCAAGCGGCCCGAGTCGGTGATCGGGCTGCACTTTTTCTCACCCGCCAATGTGATGAAGTTGCTGGAGATCGTCCGCGCCGACCACACCTCCAAGCAAGTCATCGCAACGTCGATGAAGCTGGCGCGCAAGATCGGTAAGATCGCGGTGCTGGTCGGCGTCTGCCCCGGCTTCGTCGGCAACCGCATCCTGGGCGCCCGCCAGCGCGAGGCCAACAAGTTGATCATGGAAGGCGCGATGCCCTGGGACATCGACCGGGTGCTTTACGATTTCGGCTTCCCGATGGGCCCCTTCGCCATGAGCGACCTCGCCGGGCTCGACATCGGCTGGGTGAAGGAACGCTCCAA
>Ga0302314_10009482_pt1 | contig 17200 bp, 15 predicted proteins | sample III_Palsa_N2_3_FD_200533 | JGI IMG/M metagenome (GOLD analysis project Ga0302314, IMG submission 200533) | Peat permafrost microbial communities from Stordalen Mire near Abisko, Sweden - III_Palsa_N2_3 | ecosystem: Environmental > Terrestrial > Soil > Palsa > Peat permafrost | place: Sweden...
GTGCTTTTCTTACATCAAATCGAAAGCCTTCGCGATCATGGCGGTGAACCGGGCCGACTGGCCCGAACGGGTGTCACGCGAGTACCTCGCGCACCGGGAGACCCGCTGGCTAGGGGAGGATGCTGAGGCGGCGGGCCTCGATGACCGCCTCGTAGCGCGTTCCCGCGCCCAGGCGGGCCATGGCCGACCGGAGGTAGCTCTTCACCGTCAGGCAAGACAGCCCGAGGCTCGCGGCGATCCGCTCGTTCGTCATTCCCAGGGCGACCAGGGCGAGCACGTCGACCTGCCGGGTGGTCAGCCGCCGGTCGTGGCCGGGGTCGGACTGGAGGTCGAGCAGCTCGCGCAGCTCATGCGCGGTCCGCGGATCGGTCGTCCGGGCGGCGACCTGGCGCAGGCGGGCGAAGATCTCGCTGAGCTCCGGGTGGGCCTGGCCGGCCGCCGGCCGGGTCTCGCGGACCCGCATCGCCCGGACACGTTCATCGACCAGGTCGCGGACGAGCAGCTCCTGGGCGACCTGGCCGGCCTCGTGCCCCAGCAGGTCCAGGTCGCCGGCCCGGTGCAGCTCGCCGCGGTAGCCGCCGTAGAGCAGCCCGGCGACCCGGTTGTGCACGATGATCGGCGCGACCGCCAGGCCGACGATGCCCTCGCCGAGGATCTGGCGGTCGAAGTCGTGGGTGATGTCGGTGGCCCGGGCGTAGTCGGATACCGCCTGCGGCTGGCCCGAGGCCCAGCTGCGGCCGCCCAGGCCCCGGTCCGGCCGGACCACGATCGTGGTCAGCGTGGCGGTCCGCGCGCCGCTGGTGGTCGTCACCCGGATGCCGCGCTCGTCGCGCAGCCCGCCGAAGACGACGGGGATCCGGCCCCGCGACCTCAGGTTCCGCCCCGCGCGGCGCAGCTCGAGGCGGTCAGGCCGCATCGGGTCGTCGGTCACCGATTACCCCCTTTGGAACCTAGAGCGCGGCCCGCCTCCTGGTCATACTCGGGGCACAGCGCAGTCAGACAGCATTGAAACCCGTATGCCGGGTGTCTGTCGAGGAGGTACGTGATGTCGGATCAGGAAGCCGGCCCGCGGGTCGGCGAGCGGGACAGGCGGGCCTTCTGGGCCGACGCCGCGCACCGCCTGTCCTGGTCCGCGGACTTCTCCGAGGTGCTCGACTGGTCGAACCCGCCCTTCGCCCGCTGGTTCACCGGCGGCCAGCTCAACGTGGCCTACAACTGCGTCGACCGGCACGTCGAGCGCGGGCTCGGGGACAAGGTCGCGATTCACTTCGTCGGCGAGCCCGGCGACCGCCGCGACATCACCTACGCCGAGCTCAAGGACGAAGTCTGCCGGGCGGCGAACGCGCTGGAGCGGCTGGGCATCGGGGCCGGGGACCGGGTCGCGATCTACCTGCCGATGATCCCCGAGGCGGTCGTGGCCATGCTCGCCTGCGCCCGCGTCGGGGCTCCGCACACCGTGGTGTTCGGCGGGTTCTCGGCCGACGCGCTGTCCAGCCGGATCGCGGACTTCGGCGCCCGGCTGGTCATCACCGCCGACGGCGGCTACCGGCGCGGCCAGCCGTCGGCCCTCAAGCCCGCGGTCGACGACGCGCTCGCCACGCTCGGCCCGGCTAGCCCGGTCGAGCACGTGCTCGTGGTCCGGCGCACGGCCCAGGACATCGCCTGGGACGACGCGACCGACGTGTGGTGGCACGACCTGCTGGCTGACTGCCCGGCCGAGCACCAGGCCCAGCCGTTCGACAGCGAGCACCCGCTGTTCGTCATGTACACGTCGGGCACGACCGGGAAGCCCAAGGGCATCCTGCACACGACCGGCGGCTACCTGACCCAGGTGTCCTACACGTTCTGGGCGACCTTCGACCACAAGCCCGAGACCGACGTCTACTGGTGCACCGCCGATGTTGGCTGGATCACCGGGCACTCCTACATCGCCTACGGGCCGACCGCCGAGGGCGCCACCCAGGTCCTCTACGAGGGCACGCCGGACACGCCGCACAAGGGGCGGTGGTGGGAGATCGTCGCCGCCTGCGGGGTCACGCTCTTCTACACCGCGCCGACCGCCATCCGCACCTGCATGAAGTGGGGAGAGAAGATCCCGGCCGAACACGACCTGTCTAGCCTGCGGATCCTCGGCTCGGTCGGCGAGATCATCAACCCCGAGGCGTACCTCTGGTACCGCGAGCACATCGGCGGCGGCCGCACGCCGGTCGTCGACACCTGGTGGCAGACCGAGACCGGCGCGCACATGATCACCCCGCTGCCCGGCGTCACCGCGGCCAAGCCCGGGGCCGCGATGTCCGCCTTCCCGGGAATCGAGGTCGACGTGGTCAACGACCTCGGCCAGCCGGTCGGCAACGGCGAGGACGGCTACCTCGTGGTCACCCAGCCGTGGCCGTCGATGCTGCGGACGATCCTGGGCGACGACGAGCGCTACCGGGAGACCTACTGGTCCCGGTTCGCGAGCCAGGGCTACTACTTCGCCGGCGACGGCGCCAAGCGGGACGAGGACGGGGACATCTGGCTCCTCGGCCGGGTCGACGACGTCATGAACGTCTCCGGCCACCGCCTGTCCACCGCCGAGATCGAGTCGGCCCTGGTCTCGCACCCGTCGGTCGCCGAGGCCGCCGTCGTCGGCGCGGCCGACGCCACCACCGGCCAGGCGATCGTGGCGTTCGTGATCCTCCGCGAGTCCGCGGGACCCGGGCAAGGCGCGGAAGACGAGCTCCGCCGGCACGTCGCCAAGGAGATCGGGCCGATCGCCCGGCCGCGCCGGATCCTCGTCGTGTCCGAACTGCCCAAGACCCGCTCGGGCAAGATCATGCGGCGCCTGCTCCGCGACGTCGCCGAGGACCGCGCGGTCGGGGACGCCACCACCCTGGCCGACGGATCGGTGATGAACCTCATCGCCTCCCAGGTCAAGGCGGGGGCGACGGAGGACTGACTAGCGGCGCCGGAGCCGCTTTCTCGGCTGCGGGGCCGTTCTCGGCTGCGGAGCCGTTCCCGGCTCGAACGTGACCGTCCGGTCCCGCAGCACGTCGCCGGACGGGCCCTTCCTGAGCAGGACGCCGATGGTCGAGCCGGGCATGGCCGTCGTCAGCATAGCCCGGAACTGCTCGATGCCGCCGACCTCCCAGCGCTGGCCCTCGCACACCGCGGTGTCGCCGACGTTCAGCGGCGCGCTGCCCTCAAGCTGCCCGGTCACGACCGTGCCCCGGCCCGCGATGTGAAACACGTCACTGACGTTCATCCACGTGTCCGGCCAGGCCGGGCCACCCGGCGGCGTCGTCATAGGTTCAACCGTTCCATCGGTCCAGGATAGGCCGCGGTCCCGGCGCGCCCCCACATCGCACCAATCCGGAGACCCACAGGCAGCGAATGAAGGGCGTGACGCTAAGCGGGAGGAACAGGGGCCAGTGATCAGCACCCAGCACGCCACCGATTCGATTGTCGACCCGGCCCGGTGGCCCGATGTCGCGGCGGTGACCGGTTCGGCGGCCCGCCGGAGAATCGGCCGCCTGCTGTTCGGCGCGGCCGCGGCCCGGCTGCCCATCCGGGTCGACCTCGCTGGCGGCCGCCAGCTCGGCGCCGGGTCGCCGGCCGCGCCGCTGATGGTGATCCACGACCCCGGCGCTTTCTTCACCCGCCTGGGGGCGGGCGGCCTGATCGGCTTCGGCGAGTCCTACCAGGCCGGCGAGTGGGACTGCGCCGACCTGACCGGCCTGCTGACCGTCTTCGCCGCGCACGTCGCCGACCTCGTGCCCGCGCCGCTCCAGCGGCTGCGCCGGCTGGCCGTGCGCCGGCAGCCGGCCGCCGACGAGCAGACCAGGGACGGCGCCCGCCGCAACATCGGCCGCCACTACGACCTGTCCAACGATTTCTTCGCGCTCTTCCTCGACGAGACGATGACGTACTCATCGGCGCTGTTCAAGACCGCGGCCGACGGGTCGCCGTCCGCCCCCGAACGGCAGCTCGGGCAGGCCCAGCGGCGCAAGATCGACCGGCTGCTCGACCAGGCGTACGTGGGGCCCGGCTGCCGGCTGCTTGAGATCGGCACCGGCTGGGGCGAGCTGGCCATTCAGGCCGCCCGGCGCGGCGCGACGGTGCGCACGGTCACGGTCTCGGCCCGGCAGCGCGAGCTCGCGACCCGCCGGGTGGCCGAGGCCGGGATGGCCGGCCGGGTCAGCGTGGAGCTGCGCGACTACCGGGACGTGGAGGGCGAGTTCGACGCCATCTGCTCGGTCGAGATGATCGAGGCGGTCGGCGAGCGCTACTGGGATACGTACTTCGCCCACCTCGACGAGGTCCTGGCCCCGGGCGGCCGGGTCGCGCTCCAGACGATCACGATGGCCCACGACCCGATGCTGGCCAGCCGGGGCACCTACACCTGGATCCAGAAGTACATCTTCCCCGGCGGCCTCATCCCCTCGGTCACCGCGATCGAGGACAGCCTCAGCCGGCGCACCGGGCTGCGGGTCGCCGGCCGGCACGACTTCGGCGCCCACTACGCCCAGACGCTGCGGATCTGGCGGGACCGGTTCACCGCCCGCGAGGACCAGGTGCTCGCGCTCGGCTTCGACGACGTCTTCATCCGCATGTGGCACTTCTACCTGTGCTATTCCGAAGCCGGTTTCCGCTCCGGCTACCTGAACGTCAGCCAGCTCACCCTGGAGCGAGCATGACCGCGCCGGCCGCGGACAGTCAAGGTCTTCAGTCGGGTGAACGAGCCGGGGTGACCGGCCCCCGTCACCCGGCCACGTTCCAGGCCGCGAGGACGTTGGCGTCGGCCGCCGCGCCCCCGGCACCGAGGATGGGGTGCAGCTCCATGGCCGGGGCGTACTTGCCCGCCGGCACCTCCCGGCCGAGGGCCTCGGCCATGGCCCGGACCTGGTGCGGTGCCCCGCCGCAGCACACCCCGATGTAATTCACGCCCAGGTCGCGGGCCGCCCCGGCGAACGCGGCCATGTCGAACCGGGTGCACGAGAACGGCTCGAGGGCCAGCGGGAACACCCGGTCCACGCCGTCGGCCCGCAGCGACTCCATCGTCGGCATCTGCGGGGTCGTCCGGTAGGGCACCGGCTGCGCCGCCACCGCGCAGTCCACCGCCGCCCGGATCCGCTCGAGCAGCGGCAGCATGGTCGCCGGGCCCCGGTCGCAGTTCAGCCCGACGATGGCGGCCCCGTGATCGGCCAGGATCCGGCAGGCCTCGACGTAGTCGTAGCCGTCGTGGGTGGTGTCCGGCTGGGTGGAGGCGAGCGTTACCATGGCCGGCAGGCCCAGCTCCTGGGCCACCTCCAGGGCGATCAGGGCCTCGCCGAGGTAGTCGTTGGTCTCGGAGATGACGAAGTCGACGCCCTCGTCGACCGCCCAGCCGAGCTGCTCGGTGTACTGCGCCCGCACGGTCGCGCTGGTCGCCGGGTCGGCGGGATCGTAGGCCCAGGTGTTGCAGACGTTGCCGGCCACCAGCGCGCCGCCCTCCTGGGCGACCTCCCGGGCCAGCCGGACGGCCTGGCGGTTCATCGCCTCCAGGTCGTGCTCGCGGCCGACGTGCCGCAGTTTCTCCCGGTGCGCGTAGTACGTCAGCGCGACCATGACCTCCGCCCCGGCCCGCAGGAACTCCCGGTGCAGTTCGCGCACCGCGCCAGGAAAGTCGATCACGACCTCGGGCACGTAGGGGCCGGCCTTGATGTAACCGCGGCGCTCCAGCTCGAAGACGTAGCCCTCGGCCCCGAGCACCGCACCCGCCGCGAGCCGCTCCTCGATCCCCTGAACCGCGGTCATACTGCCATCCCCTCAATCTGAGTGCCCGCTGCCGCGGTACCGGGCGCGAACCGGCCCGGCGCGAAGCGGCTGATGTCGTACACGGTGCCGCGGGAGACCGCGAGCTGAGCCAGCACCCGGCCCACCCACGGCGCGAACTTGTAGCCGGTGCCGCGCCAGCCGACGCCGACGAAGACGCCGCCGGCGCCCGGCACCGGGCCGAGGATGAAGTCGTCGTCCCCGACCAGGTCATAGAAGCAGGTGTCGACCCCGCTGGCCTCGGCGACGTCGACGGTCGCCGCGCCGCGCAGCCCGGGCATGCACTCGGCCACGAAGTCCTCCACGGAACCGATCGGCGAGGGCACGACGGCCGCGTCCGGCGGGTGGTAGAAGCCGATCTTCACGCCCGGCGTCTTCCCCGGGACCATCGGGTGCCCGTAGATGCCCACGTCCAGGTAGGCGAAGACCGGCAGGGCCGCCTCGGTGTACAGGTCGCTGGTCGCCGGCTCGGGGATGAAGTACTTGGACTGCACCGGGCGGTCCGGGCTGAGCGGGAACCGGACTGGGCAGTCCTCGATCAGCTCGAGCAGCTCGTTGGTCCCCAGGCCCGCGGTGATCACCAGGACGTCGGACTCGACCGGACCGGCGCTCGTCTGCACCACCCAGCCGCCGTCGCCGGTCCGGGTGATGGCGCTGACCTGTGCCTCCTCGCGGATCTCGACCCCGCGGGCGGGCAGCGCCGACCGCAGCAGGGCGGTCACCGCGGCCACGTCGGCGAACCCGGCGTCGACGTCCAGCCAGCCGCCGTCCGCCGCGAACTGCGGGAACCGCTCGGCCAGCGCCGGCCCGGGCAGTGCCTCCCGCCGCAGCTGCAGCTCCTCAAGCACGGCGAAGCTGCGCACGGCGTAGCTCGCGTCCACGTCGGGGGTCACGCTCGCCTTGACCAGGTTCAGGCAGCCGCAGTCGACGAGCAGCCGCTCGCCCCCGCGTTCCTGCAGGTCCAGCCAGAGCTGCCGGGCCTCGAAGGCCAGCCGCGAGTACTGCGGATCGAGGTAGTCGTTGCGCACTGACCGGGTCAGGGCGAACGAGGCGGTGCCCGGGTCGCCGACCCGCGACTTCTCCAGCACGGTGACCGAGCCCGCCAGCGGCGCCGCGTAGTACGCCGTCATCAGCCCCATGACGCCGCCGCCGATGATCGTCAGCCTGCTGCCCCGGGTTCCGGTCAAATCCGCGTCCCCTCGCCTGGATGCTCTCCGCCTGACCTGCGGGGATCCCCGCGGTCACACGAGTAGCCATAGTAGGGCCTGTCTATGTCGCGGCGATGTCCCGCGCCCGGTCTCCGGGCCGGCCAGCCGGCTGGCTCGCCTCCTCGAAGATGAGCACCGTCTGGGTCGCCCGGACCTCGGGGATCTCCTGCAGCCGGGTCAGCACCACCTCGCGCAGCGACTCGGCGTCGAAGGCGCGGACCCGCAGCAGGATGTCGTGCTCGCCCGACAGGAGCGCGACGTGGTCGACCTCGGGCATGGCCAGCAGCTGCCCGCGCACCGATTTCCAGGACCGCTGGGCGATGTCCAGGTAGACGTAGGCCGACAGCGCGTAGCCGTAGCGGACGGGATCGATCGTGGCGGCGTACCCGGTGATCACCCCGTCCCGCTCCAGCCGGGCGACCCGGGCGTACGCGCTGGCCCGCGAGATGTGCACCCGCTCGGCCAGGGCGCGCATGGACATCCGGCCGTCGGCCCGGAGGGCCCCGACGATCAGCCGGTCGGTCTCGTCCAGCGCGGCCATATGTCCAGGCGGGCGGTCCGGCGAGCCGTCATCGGTAGTCATATGGCAAAGATATGCCCGATGTACAGACAACAAGTCTTGAATGATCTCGCGGCTCTAGAAAATTGGTCGGCAAAGGGCGCATTCTCTGGAAAAGAGCACTTCGAAGGGAGCGGCCGTGACGATCTCCGACGTCCACCCGGGCCTGGCCGCGGACGCGGCCGGCCTGCTGCCGAGCACCGAACCGCTCCAGCTGATCGGCCCCGACGGCCGGCCCGGCGGAAACCCGGGCGACCTGACGCTCCCCGGCCCCGACATCCTGCTGCGGCTGCACCGTCGCATGGCCCTCGGCCGCCGCTTCGACACCCAGGCCACCGCCCTGGCCCGGCAGGGCAGGCTCGCCGTCTACCCGTCCTCCCGCGGCCAGGACGCCTGCCAGGTCGGAGCCGTGCTCGCCCTGCGCGACCAGGACTGGCTGTTCCCCACCTACCGCGACTCGGTCGCCGTCCTCACCCGCGGCGTGCCCGCCGACCAGACCCTCACCCTGCTGCGGGGCGACTGGCACTGCGGCTATGACCCCTACGAGCGCCGGGTGGCGCCGCAGTGCACGCCGCTGGCCACCAACACCCCGCACGCCGTCGGCCTGGCCCACGCCGCCCGGCTGCGCAAGCAGGACCAGGTGGCCCTCGTGCTGCTCGGCGACGGCGCGACCAGCGAGGGCGACACCCACGAGGCGCTCAACTTCGCCGCCGTCTGGCGAGCGCCCGTGGTGTTCCTGGTGCAGAACAACGGCTACGCGATCAGCGTGCCGCTGGCCCGGCAGACCGCGGCGCCAACCCTGGCCGCGAAGGGGATCGGCTACGGCATCCCGTCCCTGCTCATCGACGGCAACGACGCCGCCGTCGTCTACGCCGCGGTCCGGGCGGCGGTCGAGCGGGCCGCGGCCGGAGGCGGGCCGACCCTGATCGAGGCCATCACCTACCGGGTCGAGGCGCACACCAACGCCGACGACGCCACCCGGTACCGGGACGACGGCGAGGTCCGGTCCTGGCTCGCCCGCGACCCGATCGCCCGGCTCGAGGCCTACCTCAGGGCCGGACACCTGCTCGACGACGAGGCCGCCGGGCGGCTGGCGGCCGAGGCCGAGCGGCTGGCCGAGGACGTGCGGCGGCGCCTGAACACCGACGTCCCGGCCGATCCCGGCGAGCTCTTCGACCACGTGTACGCCGTCCCCACCGCCGCCCTTGAGCGGCAGCGCGCGGCCCTGCGAGCGGAGCTGGATGAGGCGGAGGAGGGGGAGGAGCCCGCGCCGTGACCGCCGTCATGCCCGCCCCCCGGGCCCGGGAAGCCGCTCACGACCAGCCCGCCCCGGTCACCATGGCCGCCGCGCTCAACCGGGCCCTGGCCGACAGCCTGGCCGCCGACGAACGGGTGGTCGTCTTCGGCGAGGACGTCGCCGCGCTCGGCGGGGTCTTCCGCGTCACCGACGGCCTCGCCTCCCGCTTCGGCGAAGACCGCGTCTTCGACACTCCCCTCGCCGAGTCCGCGATCGTCGGCACCGCGATCGGCATGGCCATGAACGGCCTGGTCCCGGTGGTCGAGATGCAGTTCGACGCCTTCGCCTACCCCGCCTTCGAGCAGGTCACCAGCCACCTGGCCAAGCTGCGGAACCGGACCCGCGGCCGGGTCGCGCTGCCCGTGGTCATCCGGGTCCCGTTCGGCGGCGGCATCGGCGGCGTCGAGCACCACTGCGACTCCTCCGAGGCCTACTACACCCACACCGCCGGCCTGCGGGTGGTGACCCCGGGCACCCCGGCGGACGCTTACCGGCTGCTGCGCCAGGCGATCGGCTGCCCCGACCCGGTCGTCTTCCTCGAGCCCAAGCGCCGTTACTGGTCCAAGGAGACCGCCGCCTTGACCGCGGCGGGCCCGCCGATCGACCGGGCCGTCGTGCGGCGGCCGGGCCAGGACGTCACCCTCATCGCCTACGGCGGCATGGTCGCCACCGCCCTGGCCGCGGCCGAGGCCGCGGTCGAGGAGGGCTGGGACGTCGAGGTCGTCGACCTGCGCTCGCTGTCACCGTTCGACGACCAGACCCTGGCCGAGTCGGTGCGCCGCACCGGCCGTGCCCTCGTCGTGCACGAGGCGGCGGGCTTCGCCGGCTACGGCGCCGAGGTCGCCGCGCGCCTGACCGAGCAGTGCTTCCACTACCTGGAGGCACCGATCCTGCGGGTCACCGGCTTCGACATCCCCTACCCGCCGCCCCGGCTCGAGCAGTTCCACCTGCCCAGCACCGACCGCATCCTCGACGCGATCGCCCGCCTGCAGTGGGAGGCGGACGGTGCCTGACTTCCTGCTGCCCGATCTCGGCGAGGGACTCGACGAGGCCGAGGTCATCGAGTGGCGCGTCCAGGTCGGCGACCGGGTCGCGATCGACCAGGTGATCGCCGAGGTCGAGACGGCCAAGGCCCTCGTCGAGGTCCCCGTTCCCTACGCGGGCACCGTCGCCCGGCTGCACGCCGCCCCCGGCACCGCCGTCTCCGTCGGGCAGCCGCTGATCACCGTCACCGCCGACGAGCCGGCCACTGGCGAAGAAACCAGCGGCAGCGTCCTGATCGGCTACGGCACGACCAGCACCCCGCCCCGCAGGCGCCGCGGCCCCCGCCGCCCCGCGCCGGCCGCGCCCATCGCGGCAGCACCCACAGCACCAGCAGCATCCACAGCACCCGCGACACCCGTCCCGTCGGTCCGGATCGCGGTGATCTCGCCGCTGGTCCGCAAGCTGGCCCGGGACGCCGGCCTCGACCTGGCCAGCCTGGCCGGCACCGGCCCGGACGGCGTGATCAGCCGGGCCGACGTCCGCCAGGCCATCGCCGAGCGCGCCGTCCCCCGCCAGCGGCCGGAAACCGCCGTCCCGGCCGCCTCCGGCGAGGAGTTCGTAGGAGCGGAAGTCTCCGGCGACCCGGGGGAGCGCCGCATCCCGCTGCGCGGCGCCCGGCGCGCGGCCGCCGACAAGCTGTCCCGCTCGCGCCGCGAGATCCCCGAGGCGACCGTCTGGGTCGACGTCGACGCCACCGGCCTGGTCGAGGCCCGGCGGGCGATGAACGCCGGCGACCCCGGGCGGCCGGTCAGCCTGCTGGCCCTGCTGGCCCGGTTCGCCGTCCTCGGGCTGCGCCGCTACCCCGCGCTCAACGCCCGCATCGAGGCCGACGAGATCGTCGTGCCCGGCCACGTCCACCTCGGCTTCGCCGCCCAGGCCGACCACGGCCTCGTCGTCCCGGTCGTGCATGACGCGCACCGCCTGTCCACCCGGGAGCTGTCGGCCCGGCTGGCCGAGCGGACCGCGGCCGCCCGCGAGCGGCGCCTGGCCCCGGCCGACCTGTCCGGCGGCACCTTCACGGTCAACAACTACGGCGTGTTCGGCGTCGACGGCTCGGCGGCGATCATCAACCACCCCGAGGTCGCGATCCTGGGCCTGGGCCGGGTCATCGACCGCCCCTGGGTGGTCGACGGCCAGCTCGCGGTGCGCAAGGTCGCCGAGCTGACCCTGGCCTTCGACCACCGGGCCTGCGACGGCGGCACCGCCGGGGGATTCCTCCGCTACGTGGCCGACTGCGTCGAGTCGCCCGCGGCCGCGATGGGCGACATGTAACGCCCGTCCCCGGGGAAAGATCAAGTCCATCGGGGCGAACGGACCCGTGCTCCGCCCCGCCGCCCGCCCTGACCCAGACCCGCCGTTGACGCTGGCCGAACCCGGACTTTTACTGACGGGTAATAACGTGAAACGCTAGGCGTCGGACTAGTGACAGGAACACGAATGGACTTCGCTCTCAGCGCCGAGGACCGAGCGTTCGCCGAGCGGCTGCGCGCCTTCTTCACCACCGAGATCCCCGCGGGGATCAGGGAACGCCTCGCGCGCGGGGAGGACGCCACCCGCGAGGACATCGTCACCAGCCAGCGGATACTGAACGCCAACAAGCTAGCCGTCCCCAACTGGCCGGTCGAGTGGGGCGGGCAGGACTGGACGCCGGTCCAGCGCCACCTGTGGTCCGAGGAGATGGCCCTCGCGCACGTCCCCGGACCGCTGGTGTTCAACACGGCGATGATCGGCCCGGTCATCGCGACCTTCGGCAGCCAGGAGATCAAGGAACGGTTCCTGCCGGCCACCGCGAACCTGGACATCTGGTGGGCCCAGGGGTTCTCCGAGCCCAACGCCGGCTCCGACCTCGCCTCGCTGCGGACCACCGCCGTCCGCGACGGCGACGAGTACGTCGTCAACGGGCAGAAGACCTGGACCACGCTCGCCCAGTACGCCGACTGGATCTTCTGCCTCGTCCGCACCGACCCCACCGCGCAGAAGCAGCGCGGCATCTCCATGCTGCTGATTGACCTGCGGTCCCCGGGCGTGACCGTCCGCCCCATCGAGCTCATCGACGGCGGCCGCGAAGTCAACGAGGTCTTCTTCGACAACGTCCGCGTCCCCGCCGACCAACTCGTCGGCGAAGAGAACCGCGGCTGGACCTTCGCCAAGTTCTTGCTCGGCAACGAGCGGACCAGCAACGCCGGCCTCGGCATCATCAAGACCCGCATCTCCCGCCTCAAGCGGCTGTCCGGCCCGCTGCTCGACGAGCAGCCGCTGCTCCGCGCCCGGCTCGCCCGGCTCGAAGCCGAGACGATGGCCCTGGAGATGTCGGTGCTGCGCACCCTCGCCCGCGAGTCGTCGCTGCCCAAGGGACAGCCCGACCCGGGATCCTCGGTACTCAAGCTGCGCGGCTCCCAGCTGCAGCAGGACGCCAGCGAACTCCTCGTCGACGTGCTCGGGCCCGAGGCCCTGCCCTACCGGGACACCGCGGCCGACCTGCCCGAGGGCGCCGCCGACGCCATGCCCAGGTACTTCAACTGGCGCAAGGCGACCATCTACGCGGGGTCAAGCGAAGTGCAGCGCTCCATCATCGCCAAGTCCATCCTGTCGTTCTGAAAGGGCGCCGACCGTGGAACTCGAACTGACCGAAGAGCAGTCGCTGCTCGGCGAGACCATCGACGGGCTGCTGGGCAAGCGCTACGACGCCGCCACCCGGCTGGCGCTCCTGTCATCACAGCAGGGCTGGAGCCGCGACCTGTGGCGGCAGTACGCCGAGCTCGGGCTGCTCGGCCTGACCGTGGCCGAGGAGTACGGCGGCGCCGGCATGGGCATCGCCGAGCTCGCCGTGGTGATGGAGTCCTTCGGCAAGGCCCTGGTGCTCGAGCCGTTCCTGTCCACCGTCGTGCTCGGCGCCGGGCTCATCACCGCCGCCGGGTCGGCGCAGCAGCGGCAGGAGCTGCTGCCCAAGATCGCGGCCGGGGAGGCCCTGGTCGCCTTCGGCTACACCGAGCGCGGCTCGCGCTGGTCGCTGTCCGACATCGCCTGCCAGGCCGAGCCGGACGGCGACCAGGAAGGCGGCACGGAAGGCGGCACGGAAGGCGGCACAGTGCGGCTGCGGGGCGAGAAGATCGCCGTCCTCGGCGGCGACAGCGCCGGCTACCTGATCGTCACCGCCCGCACCGGCGACGGGCACGTCGGGCTGTTCCTGGCCGAGGCCGCCGACCCGGGGATCACCGTGCGCCGGTACGCCATGCAAGACGGCCTGCGCGGCGCCGACCTCGTCTTCGACGGCGCGGCCGCGGTCCCCCTCGGGCCGGCCGAGACCGCCCTGGCCACCGTCGAGTCGGTGTTCGACACGGCCCTGGCCGCGCTCTGCGCCGAGGCCGTGGGGGCCATGGAGCGGATGCTCTGGCTGACCGTCGACTACCTCAAGGCCCGGGTCCAGTTCGGCCAGCCCATCGCCACCTTCCAGGTGCTGCAGCACCGGGCGGCCGACATGTACGTCTCCCTGGAGCAGGCCCGCTCGAGCGCCCTGGTGGCCCGGCTCGCGGTGGCCGAGGCGGCCGGCGGCCACCCGGCCGGCGCGGGCGACACGGCCCGTCTGCGCCGGACCGTGCGCGCGGCCAAGCTGCAGGTCGACGGGGCCGCCCGGCACATCGGGCAGGAAGCGATCCAGCTGCACGGCGGCATCGGGATGACCATGGAATACGCCGTCGGCCACTACTTCAGGAGGACCAGCGTGATCGCCAAGACGATCGCCGACACCGACCTGCTCACCGAGCAGGTCGGCGCGGACGGCGGCCTGTACTGACATGGGCGACCGATTCAAGGGCAAGGTCGCGATCGTCACCGGCGCCAGCCGGGGCATCGGTCTGGGCGTCGCCGAGCGGCTGGTCGCCGACGGCGCGCAGGTAGTGATCACGGCGCGCAAGCCGGACGCGCTCCGGGACGCGGCCGCGTCGCTGGGGGAGGACCGGGCCGCCTGGGCGGCCGGCGCGGGCGACGACCCCGAGCACCAGCGGGCCGCCGTCGACCTGGCGCTCGAGCGCTTCGGCCGGATCGACTTCCTGGTCAACAACGCCGGCATCAACCCCATGTACGGGCGGCTCATCGACCTCGACCTCGGGGCCGCCGGGAAGATCTTCGCGGTCAACGTGGTCTCCGCCGTGTCCTGGGCGCAGCTGGCCTACCGGGCCGGGATGGCCGGCCACGGCGGCGCGATCGTCAACGTCGCCTCGATCGCCGGGCTGCGGCCGGCCCCGAACATCGGCATGTACGGGGCGTCGAAGTCGGCGCTGATCCACATCACCGAGGAGCTCGCGGTCGAGCTCGGCCCCCAGGTGCGGGTCAACGCGGTCGCGCCCGCGGTGGTCAAGACCCGGTTCGCGACCGCGCTCTACGAGGGCCGCGAGGCCGAGGTCAGCGCGGCCTACCCGCTCAAGCGGCTGGGCACCCCGGAGGACATCGCCGGCGCGGTCACCTTCCTGCTGTCCGACGACGCGGCCTGGATCACCGGGCAGACCCTGGCGATCGACGGCGGCATCCTGCTCGGCGGAGGAGCCTGATGGACTTCGGTTACGACGCCCGCACCGAGGAACTGCGGGCCACCCTGCTCGACTTCATGGACCGTCACGTCTACCCGGCCGAGCCGTTGTTCGAGGAGCAGCTGGCCAAGCTGGACAACCACTGGGCCTGGGACAGCGCCCCCATCCTGGCCGAGCTCCGGGCCGAGGCCCGGCGGCGCGGGCTGTGGAACCTGTTCCTGCCAGGCGAGGACGGCGGCGGCCTGACCAACCTCCAGTACGCGCCGCTGGCCGAGATCACCGGCCGCAGCATCCACCTGGCCCCGGCCGCCCTGAACTGCAGCGCACCCGACACCGGCAACATGGAAGTGCTGCACATGTTCGGCACCGAGGCCCAGCGCGAGCAGTGGCTGCGGCCGCTGCTCGACGCGGAGATCAGGTCGTCGTTCGCGATGACCGAGCCGGACGTGGCCTCCTCCGACGCGACCAACATCGCCACCACGATCAGGCGCGACGGCGACGAGTACGTGATCAGCGGGCGCAAGTGGTGGATCACCGGCGCGCTGAACCCCAACGCCCGGATCTTCATCGTGATGGGCAAGACCGACCCGGGGGCCGACCGGCACCGCCAGCAGTCGATGATCCTCGTCCCCCGGGACACCCCCGGCGTCGAGGTCGTCCGGGACATGCACGTCCTCGGCTACGACGACCGCGAGCACGGCGGCCACGCCGAGCTCGCCTTCCACGACGTCCGCGTCCCGGCCGCGAACATCATCGAGGGCGAGGGGGACGGCTTCGCCATCGCCCAGGCCCGGCTCGGCCCCGGCCGCATCCATCACTGCATGCGGTCCATCGGCATCGCCGAGCGCGCCCTGGAACTGCTCTGCGCCCGGGCCGCGAGCCGGGTCGCGTTCGGCAAGCCCCTGGCCGACCAGGGCGTGATCCGCGACTGGATCGCCGAGTCCCGGGTGAAGATCGAGCAGCTCCGGCTGCTGACCCTGAAGGCCGCCTGGGTCATGGACACCGCGGGCAACAAGGCCGCCCACGGCGACATCCAGGCCATCAAGATCGCCACCCCGGCCACCGTCGGCTGGATCATCGACAAGGCCATCCAGGTGCACGGGGCCGGCGGGCTGTCCCAGGACTTCCCGCTGGCCTACGCCTACGCCGCCATCCGCACCCTGCGCTTCGCCGACGGCCCGGACGAGGTCCACAAGAACGCCCTCGCCCGGGCCGAGCTCCGGCGTCACGGGGCCTGAGGGAGCACGCCCGGCTCGTTCATCTTCACGGGTGTCGGTTGTGGGCCCCGAGCCCGCCAGATGGCGGAGAGATTCCGCCATCTGGCCCTGGCCGGCGGGCCGGGCTGAGCCGAGGATGGGATCAGTGATCGCGGACCCGCGATCGCGCCCGCGAGGAGGCTACGGTGACGACGACGTCCGCCCCAGGTGATTCCCCGGCGACCCAGGCCGGGCCGCCGCCGCCGTTCGACCCCGAGCTGGCGGCCGCGCTGACCGTGCTCCGCGAGCACTTCCCGGCCGAGCTGACCGCGGAGCTGATCCCGGTGCTGCGGCAGCCGAACCCGGCGATGCCGGTCCCGACCGACGAAGACCTGCGCCGCGGCGGGGCCTACGAAGTCAGCGAGCGGCTGGTGCCGGGACCGGACGGCGCGCCCGAGATCTCGCTGCTGATCTGCCTGCCCGCGGGCCAGGCGGCGGCGACGGCGGCGATCTATCACGTGCACGGCGGCGGGATGATCATGGGCGACAACCGGTCGGGCCTGGGACTGATCCTGGAGTGGGCGGCCGAGCTGCGGGCCGCGGTCGTGTCGGTGGAGTACCGGCTCGCCCCGGAGACCCCGCACCCGGGCCCGGCCGAGGACTGCTACGCGGGCCTGGCCTGGACGGCCGCCCACGCCGCCGAGCTGAACATCGACCCCGACCGGATCGTCGTCTTCGGCGGCAGCGCGGGCGGCGGCCTGGCCGCGGCCGTCGCGCTGATGGCCCGCGACCGGGGCGGCCCGGCGCTGGCCGGCCAGATGCTGATGTGCCCGATGCTGGACGACCGCAACGACACCCCGTCGGCCCGGCAGATGGCCGGGCTCGGCATCTGGGACCGCACCGCCAACGACACCGGCTGGACCGCACTGCTCGGAGCGGACCGCGGCGGCCCGGACGTGTCGCCCTACGCCGCCCCGGCCCGGGCCGCGGACCTGTCCGGGCTGCCGCCAGCGTTCATCGACGTCGGCTCGGCCGAGACCTTCCGGGACGAGGACGTGGCCTACGCGACCCGGATCTGGCAGGCCGGCGGGGTCGCCGAGCTGCACGTCTGGCCGGGCGGATTCCACGGCTTCTACGGGATGGCGCCGCAGGCCGCGATCTCCAGGGAAGCCACCCAGGCCCAGCGGAGCTGGCTGCGCCGCCTGCTCGCCGGCTGACCGTCGCCGGCTGACCGTCGCCGGCTGACCGTCGCCGGCTGACCGTCATCGCGGCCGGCTTGCGGGCCTGGCCAGCGCGGCGCCGGGGGAGGACGATGACCTGATGAAGGATCTCGTCGCCCGGCTGGCCACCCTCGACCCGGACGCGGGCGCCGCCGTGCGCGTGATCGCGTACTTCGACCAGCTGGCCGACGGGCGGGCGGGCCTGGCCGCGATCGTGCGGGGCGCCGCCGTGCTGGCCGGCTGCCCGGCCCGGCTAGCCGACGACGAGCGCCGCCTGCGGCTGCGGATCGAGCCCGACGGGCGGTCCGCCGGCCCGGCCGGGCCGCCCGACCCGTCCTGGCTGAGCACGCCGGT
>Ga0302314_10009484_pt1 | contig 17198 bp, 13 predicted proteins | sample III_Palsa_N2_3_FD_200533 | JGI IMG/M metagenome (GOLD analysis project Ga0302314, IMG submission 200533) | Peat permafrost microbial communities from Stordalen Mire near Abisko, Sweden - III_Palsa_N2_3 | ecosystem: Environmental > Terrestrial > Soil > Palsa > Peat permafrost | place: Sweden...
TGCGCTTCACCGCTGCGGGCGAACGCTTGCTCGGATTGGCCCGCGAGACGCTGGCGGCCATCAGCGCGGCGGAGCGCGACATCGCACGGCTCAAGGGCGATACCCGCGGCGAACTGCGCATCGTGCTGGAATGCCATACCTGCTTCGACTGGCTGATGCCGGTCATGGATGAATTTCGCCGCCGCTGGCCCGAAGTCGAAGTCGACTTGGTGGCGGGTTTCCACGCCGACCCGCTACGCCTGCTGGCAGACGGCAAGGCCGATGTCGTGATCGGCTCGCATCCGGGCGCCAAACGCAGCCTGCATATCGCGCCGCTCTTTCGCTTTGAAATCCTTGCCGTGATTGCCAACGAACACCGGTTGCGCAGCAAGCGGCGCATCGGCGCCGAGGATCTGCGTGGAGAAACGCTGATTACTTATCCGGTGCCCGAGCAGCGCATAGACTTGATCCGGGAAGTACTTGAACCCGCGGGTATCAAGCTTGAACGCCGTACAGCGGAACTGACCGTTGCGATCATGCAGCTCGTGGCGAGCCGCCGTGGCATTGCGGCATTGCCGAACTGGGGCGTGAAGAACTACGTCGACCACGACTACGTGCTGGCAAAACGGATCGGCACGGCTGGGCTGTGGAGCGAGCTTTATGCGGTCGCGGATAAATCCTTTGCCAGCACACCGTATCTGGACGATTTCGTCGCCATCGTCAGGGACACTTGCGTCGCTCAACTCGACGGCATCGCACTGCTTTGACACGGGACCGCTTGAACTTTGCTTGAACTTTGCTTGAACTTTGCTTGAATTTTGCTTGAATTTTGCTTGAGCCTCGCTTGAACACGCTTAGCTTGAACACTCTTACCCAGAGAATTACCATGAAGAAAATCCTGATCATCGGCATAGGCGCGGGCAACCCCGAGTACCTCACCGTGCAGGCCATCAACGCGCTCAATCGGGTGGACGTCTTTTTCCTGATGGATAAAGGTGCTGCCAAGGAAAAGCTGGTCGCTTTTCGCAAGGAGATCTGCGAGCGATTTATCACAGGCAGCGACTACCGGTTCGCCGAGGCAAAAAGCCCCGAGTTGATACGGGACGCTGTGGACATCGAGTCATGCGTCGAAGAACTCAACCGCGATAAGCAGGCGGTGTTCGAACACCTGATCTCGCAGGACATGGCCGACGGCGAATGCGGTGCGTTTCTCGTGTGGGGCGATCCCACGCTCTACGACAGCACGATACGCATCGTCGAGGCCATCGCCCGAAGCGGTCGGCATGATCTCGATTACGACGTCATTCCCGGCATCAGCAGTGCGCAGGCGCTGGCCGCTGCGCACAAGGTCACGCTCAATCGTATTGGTCGTCCGATCGAGATCACGACCGGCAGGAAAATCGCCGAGGGCTTTCCTGCGCACGTCGATAGCGTACTGGTCATGCTCGACCCCGAGGATGCCTACAAGCGCTTCGTGAATCAGGACATCGACATCTATTGGGGCGCCTATGTCGGCACGCCCGATGAAGTCCTGGTGGCCGGCAAGCTCAAGGACGTAGCCGCCGATATCGAACGCATCAAGGGGGAAGCGCGGCGCGCGAACGGGTGGATCATGGATAGTTATCTGATGCGCAAAGCGGAAGAGGACAAATCATGAAATAGACGGGGACGGCGTCATCAAGAACGTTGACGGCCCGACCCAGCCCAGCCCATCCCCAGCACCGTCACATTCAATCAATGACGTTCTGTCATATCTCTAATGACTTTCCAGCACGGCCAATAAGCGATAAACGCTATATTCTCGCCAGAGGTCTCAAGCACGAACGGCGACGTGTTACCTTCTTTCGAGCTGAGAACCGGATCACCGAATCGCCATAAGTGACGAAAAGTGGCGCGCCGCGGAAGCAATCGAGGCGACCTTACAGCCACGTAAGAATGGAGGTCGAATGAGAGGCAGGGCAATTCCAGTCGCGGCGCTGGTCGTCGCGCTGATTTGCGTCGCAGCATGGGCGCAAACACGTCAACCAGCAATTCCTGCGCTCGCCAACCCGGCCACACTGCCGGGCGCTTCGACGCTCAATTCGGCGCTCATCGAGCACGGCGCGCAACTCGCGGCGGTCGGCGACTGCATGGTGTGCCACACGGCGCAGGGCGGTCAGCCGTTTGCAGGCGGACGCCCGCTCGATACGCCCTTCGGCACGCTGTTCACGACCAACATTACCCCCGACCCTGCCACCGGTATCGGCCTGTGGTCGCTCGAGGCATTTAGCCGGGCGATGCGCAAAGGCGTATCGCGCGACGGGCACCTGCTCTACCCGGCATTCCCCTACCCGCACTTCACGCACATGAGCGATGGCGACATTGCGGCCGTCTACGCTTACATGATGAGTCGTACGCCCGTGAGCGCCACGGCGCCCAGCAATCGCCTAACGTTCCCGCTGAATTTCAGACCACTCGTGGCGGGCTGGAATCTGCTGTTCCTGCACGAGGGGCAAGTTGCCGACGACGCCAGCCAGAGCGCCGATTGGAATCGCGGCCGATATCTGGTGAACGGCCTCGGCCATTGCGCCGCATGCCACACGCCGATGAACGCGCTGGGCGCCGAGAGTAGCGGCCAGCAGTTCGCCGGCGGTCTGGTCGAGGGCTGGCAAGCACCGCCGCTCACGAAGCTGCTTCAAGCGCCTACGCCGTGGACGCTCGACCAGCTCGTTTCGTATTTGAGCGTCGGGCTGGCGACTCAACACGGTGCTGCGGCCGGTCCGATGCTGCCGGTGGCGCACTCGCTGGCCGATGCGTCCCAAGCCGACGTCAAAGCCATGGCAACCTATCTGATGTCGCTGCAAGTGCCGGCTGGGTCTTCGGCCGGGTCTTCCACCGCGTCTTCCACCCCATCCCCCGCCGCGTCCCCACAAACGGCCGTTACCGAATCGCCGACGCTCAAAAACGGAGCGTTGTTGTTCCGCGCCGCATGCGCTTCGTGTCATGGCGCGGGGTCGCCGATGTCGACGCTGGCCGAGCGTCCATCGCTTTCGCAAAGCACCGCGGTCAATGCCGACAGCCCACGCAACACGGTGCGCATGATGCTCGACGGCATCGGCTGGCAGGGCAATGGCCCAGCACACTACATGCCCTCGTTCGCCACGATGTTCAGCGACGCGCAGATCGCCGACATAGCGAACTACACGCGGGCGCAGTACAGCACACGGGCGCCGTGGACCTCGCTCGATGAAAGCGCTGTCGCCAAATTTCGCAAGGAGACTTCCCAGCCATGATCACGTTGACGGTAAACGGCGTGCGCCACACGCTCGAGGTCGATCCATCGACGCCGCTGCTCTATGCGCTGCGCAACCAGTTGCAGTTGAACGGGGCGAAGTATGGATGCGGGCTGGGCCAGTGCGGTTCGTGCACGGTGATCGTGGGCGATCAACCGGTGTTCTCCTGCTTGCTGCCCGTTGCGGCGGTGGGCGAGCGGCCGGTGCGTACGATCGAAAGCTTGGGGACGCAGGAAAATCCGGGGCCGCTACAACGCGCGTTCATTGATCAACAGGCGGCGCAGTGCGGCTACTGCATCGCGGGCATGGTGATGCGGGCACAGGCGCTGCTCGAACGCGTGCCCACGCCTAGCGACGAAGAAATCCGCGCGCACATGCAGCCGAACCTGTGCCGCTGCGGCACGCATATGCGCATCATTGCGGCGGTGCGCGAAGCGGGCCGCGCCGCCACGGGCACGGGAGCAGCCGCGGGAGCCGGCGCAAGCACAGGAACAGCAGCGGCAGCAGGAGCGAGTTCATGAAGCGCGACGACACATTGGACGACGCGGGCCGTCGCCGCTTTCTCGCCGCGGGCACCCTGCTCGTCAGCTTCTCGCTGCTGCCAGTCTCGCGCGCGGCGGCACAATCCACGACGGAAGCCGGCACGTTCAAAACCTTGGCGCCGACCTTGCCCGGCAGCCTGAAGATCGAGCCTATGCTCGACGCGTGGATCAAGGTCGATGAACAAGGCCGCGTGACGGTATGCACCGGCAAGGCCGAACTCGGCACCGGCATACGCACGGCGTTCCTGCAACTCGCCGCCGAGCAACTCGATGTGGATGCGCAAAGCATTACGCTGATCACGGCCGACACCGGCGCCACGCCCAACGAAGGCTATACCGCAGGCAGCCACTCGGTGGCCGATAGCGGCACGGCAATCTTCAACGCCGCGGCGCAAGTGCGAGCGCTGCTGGTGCAATCGGCGGCGGCACGGCTGGGTGTCGATGCGTCCACGCTGAGCGTGCAAGCCGGCTCTATCGTGGCGGCCGACGGACGGCGCGTCTCGTATGGCGAAGCTGTCAGCGGCACGAATCTGCATCAGCCGGCACAACCGGAAAAGCTGCTCAAGAGCCCACACGACTTCAAGGTAGTCGGCCAACCGATGCATCGCGTGGACATCCCCGGCAAGGTCACCGGCGGCGTGAGCTACGTGCAGGATCTGCGCCTACCTGGCATGGTCCACGCGCGCGCAGTGCGACCGCCGGCTTACGGCTCGACGCTCACCGCCCTGGATACGACCCGTGTGCAGGCCATGCCTGGCGTCATCAAGGTCGTACGCGACGGCAGCTACCTCGCCGTGGTCGCCGAAGATGAATGGCAGGCAATACTCGCGATGCGCGAGCTGTCCAACGCGGCGACCTGGCAAGCCGGCCCGGCACTGCCCGAGCAGGCGACGATACACGAAACATTGATGAAGCTTCCGGCGCAGGAAATCTCGGTGGCCAACCAGACCGGCGCCGCCGCGCCAGCGGTGCAGACCTTGAATGCGCGATACACGAAACCCTATTTGACGCATGGCTCGATCGGTCCGGCCTGCGCTGTGGCGCTGTTCGAAAACGATCACATCACCGTGTGGACCCATACGCAAGGCGTGTTTCCGCTGCGCGGCGGCCTGGCCGAGATGCTGTCGTTACCGCCGCAAAACGTGCGCTGCATACACGTAGAGGGCTCGGGATGTTATGGGCACAACGGCGCCGACGACGTCGCGGCCGACGCGGCGCTCATTGCGCGCGCGGTACCGGGCCGGCCGGTGCGGGTGCAATGGATGCGCGAACAGGAACACACCTGGGAGCCATTCGGTCCCGCCATGACCACGCAAGCATCGGGGTCGCTCGACGCGTCGGGCAACATCGTCGACTGGAAATACGAAATCTGGAGCAACACGCATAACAACCGTATCGAGAACGCCGGCCGCCTGATGCCCACCTGGATGCTGGCGAAACCGTTCACGCCTGCGCCGCCGAAAACGATTCCGATGCCGGAAGGCGGCGGCGATCGCAACAGCATTCCGCTCTATCGGATTCCCAATCTCTACGTCCAGCATCACTTTTTGCCGGACATGCCGATACGCGTTTCCGCCATGCGTTCGCTCGGCGGATATATGAACGTATTCGCCATCGAAAGCTTCATGGATGAATTGGCGCTTGCGGCAAAAGCCGATCCGGTCGAATTCCGGCTGCGGCATCTCGACGATGCGCGCGGGCGCGACGTGATTCATCTGGCCGCCGAGCATTTCGGGTGGCGGCCGGGCGCACAGCAAAAGCCGGGGCATGGTGTCGGCTTTGCGTTCGCTCAGTACAAGAACTTGATGGCTTATTACGCTACGGCCGTGGAAATATCGATCGAGCGCGAGACGGGTCAAGTGCGGATCGAACGTGTAGTCTCGGCGGTGGATTGCGGACAGATCGTGAACCCCGACGGCGTGCGCAACCAGATCGAGGGCGGCATCCTGCAGTCGTCGAGCTGGAGCCTGTTCGAGCAAACGACGTTCGATCGGCACAACATCACCAGCTTCGACTGGAGCGCTTACCCGATCATGCGATTTGCCGCGGTGCCGAAATCGGTCGAAGTGCATTTGATCGACCGGCCCGGCATGCCGTTTCTGGGGGTTGGGGAAGCGTCACAGGGGCCGACTCCGGCGGTGCTCGCGAATGCGATCTTCAACGCGACAGGTACGCGCTTGCGTGCGCTGCCGCTTGCAGGCGCACACCTGAAGGCGGCGTTGCAGAAGGCCTGAGTCGAAAACGCCTACTTCAGCTCGGCATCGACCAGCAAGGACGCATTGAGCGCGCGAATCCTGCGATCGACGAAATAGCCGCCGCCTTCCGTATAGCGCAGATAACAACGTTGGCAGACGGTGCATTCCCAGACGTCGCAACGGTTGTACGGAAAATAGCGCGGTGCGATCGGCGCATCCACGGACCAATAGCGCGTTGCATCGGGATGGTATTCGCTAAATGTCGGCTCGTCCTCCTCGGTGGAGAGCAGCGTGCCAACTTCGCGCAGCTGATCCTCCGGCAGCGAGAGCGGCACGGTTGCCCAGCCGAGCAGCGATGTGGCAACGCAGGAGCAGGCTTGAGTGACGGCTTGCGAACGCAGCGCAAGCTGCGCGAGGGCAGAATGGTCGAGGGGCGGAAGTCTCATGAAGGAGGATTTTACAACAGCCATCCCATTCTCTCGATAAGTAAGTGTCAACTTGCGGTCAAGTCATTCACTTGACGGCCGATCTTCGGTGCAGCATGGCTCGACGCTACAGTAAGCGTCCCCTGCCGCACCTCTGCGGGCGCCTCCGCGCGGCCTCGGGCGCTCTCAAAGTTGTCTATTACATACAAAATAATCCTTACGCCCGGCCCCAATACAAGTGTCGTATCATCCCGTCAAACGACTTAAAACGGAGACAGATATGGCAGACACCCCTGAAAAACCGAGCCGGCGTAACTTCATTAATGTAGGCCTGCTGGCCGGCGCAGCACCCGCAATCTTGAGGGGTGGATCCGCGGTTGCAGCCGAATCCGCAGCCGAACCTCCCGCAGCACCGGCCGCTGCCTCGCCAGCACCCGGCGCCACCGCCCCCTCAGGGCCTTCACCCTCAGTAACGCTCGCAACCTACGGCGCAGCGCTGCGCTACGAGGACATCCCGCCGCAAGTGCTGCAGCGCGCCAAGGACTGCATGACGGACGCGGTCGCCACCATCATCTATGGCGCCGAATTGCCTTGGAGCAAGATGATCATCGCCTATGTCCGCGCCAACGGGTCGGGCGGGCGCAGCCAGATCCTCGGCAGCGGGACGGACCCGGTCCATCCCCCGGCGGCGGCACTCGCCCAAGGCGCGATGGCGCACGCGTTCGAGCTCGACAATCTGACCAAGCCGGACAGCGGCGGCCATCCCGGCGCCACCTTGTTCACCTCGGGCTTGGCAATCGGCCAGGACCGCGGCCTGGACGGGCGTGCGCTGCTGACGGCATTCGTAGCGGGCGCAGAGGTCATGTTCCGCATCGGGTACGCCACCAAACACACGAACGAAGAACGTGGCTTTCATGCGCCGGGCACAGTCGGGCCGTTCGGCTCGGCGATCACGGTTGGGCACATGCTGAAGTTCGACGCCGGGCACATGACCAACGCGCTCGGCATCGCGGGATCCTGTGCGGGCGGCTTGCTGGCCTTCGCGCACGCGGGCAACGGCGCGATGGTCAAGCGGCTCAACGTCGGGCGGGGAGCCGAAGGCGGTGTCGTGGCGGCCAGTCTGGCGGCCGAAGGTTTTACTGGGCCCAGCACCGTGATCGAAGGCGAAGGCGGTTTCTTGCGCGCGTTTTGTCCCGAGTACGACCTGAGCGAACTCACACGCGGCCTGGGCACGAACTACGAAACCATGAACATCATGATCAAGCGCTACGCGTGCCATATCACCGCGCATACGCCCGTCGAGGCCATCCTCGATCTGCGCAAGAGCAATGGCTTCGGACCTCAGGATATCGCCTTGATCGAAGTGGCCGGCAGCAAGCGCATGGCGACGGTCAATAACATTCCCGTGCCGGCCGATGCCCTGCTTGCCCAGTTCAGCATTCCGTTCTGCGTCGCGCTCGCGATGTACCGCAATCCGATCGACCCGCGTTCGTTCGACGAAGCGGTCGCACGCGATCCGCAGATCCTGGCGCTCGCGCAACGCGTCAAGATGTCCGCCACGCCGGGACAGGGCAACGAGGATCTGGCCTGCAACGTCACCGTCACGCTCAAGGACGGACGCACGCTGAGCCGACGCGTCACCGCGTTCACCGGCACGCCTGAGCATCCGCTCGATCGCGCCGGCTTGCGCGAAAAGTTCATGTTGCTTACGCGCAGTCACTCGCCCGACACCATGGGCACTTTGTTCGACCGTCTGCAAACGCTCGAAACGCAGCCCGACCTTGACTGGCTGCGTGTCTAAACGCTGACACTTCGGACACGCCGACTTGGCGTGCTCCGATTTGACGCGCGTCTAAGCGACGCGCGCTCTGAATCGACCCTCTCTGAATCCGCTCACGCCGAACCGCTTTACTCCAAACTCGCTCACTGCGCCTCGTTCACTCCGATCCAGCGGCACGAAATATGCTGCTGCCTAGACACGGGTGCGTTCCCGCGATGGCGAAGTCACGCCCTCATCGACCAGAAACGCACCGCGCAAACTACGCTTTCGAACTCAGGAGTCGTCATGTCGGAGATGTACGAAGTAGCGCGATGGAGCGATTTGAAAGTCGATCGCCCGATGCGTGTCGAAACCCATGGACGCAAGCTCATCCTGGTCCGCGATGGCCAGGACGTCCACGCATTCGGCGCCGAGTGCCCGCATGCCGGCGCGCCGCTCGATGGCGGTGCGGTATGTAACGGCCGGATCGTCTGCCCTTGGCACAAGGGTTCATTCCGGGTCAGCGATGGCGCGTTACTCGAACCGCCCGCGCTCGATGGACTGATCCGTTACCCGGCCCAGCGCAAGGATGATGAGGTCTGGATCGGCATCGCCCCCATCAAGGCGCACCATGAAAATCCTGCCGCCGATAGGCGCATTTTTGCCATAGTCGGCGCTGGCGCCGCGGGCACTTGCGCCGCCGCCGCGTTGCGCGAAGGCGGTTTCGCTGGCGAGATCGTACTGATCGGCGAGGAAGCCGACCTGCCGTACGATCGCACCTCCTTGAGCAAATTCGTCGTGGCCGGCGACATGCCGCTGGCCGACGTTCCGTTGCTGCGAGATCGCACGTTTTTCTCGGACCATCACATTCGTTTTGAAGTGGGTGCCGCGACTCGCCTAGACGCAAGCAACAAAACCATAGCCATCACAAACGGACGCACGCTCACGTACGACATGGCCCTCGTTGCGCCGGGAGGACGTCCGAACGCTCTCCCCGTTCCCGGTGCCGAACTCCCGGGCGTACACATGCTGCGCAACATGGCAGACGCCGCCGCCATCCTCGCAGACGTCGACGTGGCTCAGCGCGCAGTGATCGTCGGCAACAGCTTCATCGGCCTGGAGGCCGCATCGGCGCTGCGCAAGCGCAACGTCGAAGTGATCGTGATCGCGCCCGACGATATCCCGTTTGCCCGACAGTTCGGCACGGAGCTGGGCGCCATGTTCAAGCATCTGCACGAAGCCAATCAGGTCAAATTCATAAAGGGCAAGGTCGCGCGGTTCGAAGGCAGAATGGGTGTTGAAACAGTGTTGACGGAAGGCCGCGAGCGTGTGCCCGCAGATCTGGTGATAGTCGGCACGGGCATAAGGCCCGCCACGGATTTCATCGAAGGCATCGCCCTACGCGAAGATGGCGGCATTTCGGTAGACGCAGGCATGCGCGCCGCCGACGGGTTATACGCCGCGGGCGACGTCGCTGCATTTGTTCTGGATGGAGCGAGTGAGCCGGTACGCATCGAACATTGGCGCGTCGCGCAGCAGCAGGCGCGGTTGGCGGCCAACAACATGCTGGGCGCGCAGGAACATTACAGCGACGTGCCGTTTTTCTGGACTTATCACTACGGCAAGAGCTTCGAATATCTGGGCCACGCGCAGCAGTGGGACGAAATCGTTATCGACGGCGATCCCGAGCAGCAGAACTTCATTGCGCTGTTCGTGAAGGACAAGAAAGTCGTAGCGATTCTGGCTTGCGAACGAGAGCGCGAAACCGCCTCGCTGATTGTGCTGATGCGCGAGAGCTTGACGAAGGAAAAAGCGCTGGAGGTTATCCGCGCAACGGACGGGCGAAGCTGAGCTCGTGCCCATCGGGATCAGTGACGTGAAAATACCGTTCGTGCCACGGCGCGTCGTGCGGCTCGAACTCTGGTGTGATACCGGCAGCGAGCGCCTTGCGATATAACGCGTCCACATCCGAAACGTAGATGATCACGCGCCCCCACCAATTGATCGGACCGTGCGTTTCCGCGATCAAGTTGAGAAATGAGCCACCCATTGCGAAGGACGTGAACGCTTCGGTGGGCCCTCCATGTTGCAGGGCAAAACCGAGCGTCTGATAAAAATGCACGGCGCGCGACATGTCACGCGTCGCGAGCGTAATGGCGCTCAATCCTTCGATTTTCGGTTCGGACATGGGCGGGGAGCCAGGGAGTAGCGTAGTGCCCTACGTTACTCCTTCAGAGCGCGGCTGCCAATGCCACGGCATCCTGGCAGGCCTGCCCCCGCGAAATGGTATCGGCTTGCTCCCCCATCAAGGTCTTGTCTACCGTGACGGTATGGATGTCGGTGATGCCCACCATCCGATACCACATCGCCATGTAAGCGGCTTGGTAGTCGTAATCGATCTCCGGGAACGCGCCACCCAACGACACGCCACGCGCCGCCACCGTGACGGCCTTGCGGCCGGTCAGCATGCCAATCAAGCCACGTTCATCGAAGCTGAACAGCACATCTTTTTGCGAGATCGCGTCGATCAAGTGCTTGAGCCGATACGGAATGCCGAAGTTCCACATCGGCACGCTGAACAAGAGTACGTCCGCCTGATGAAAACGCGCGGCGAGCGCCTCGATTTCCTTCCACACCCGCTCTTCTTCAGGCGTACGCGACCGACCATTGAGGCCTGCGTATTTCGCATCGAGCGCCGCACCATCGAAATCCGGCAGCGTCGTGTTCCACACATCCAGTGTATCGATGGAGCTTGCGGGATGGTGACGTTGCCAAGCCTCGATGAACGCGAGTGCGACTTGACGCGATGCCGAACGTTGCTTGCGGGGTGAGGTTTCGATATGGAGTAAACGCATGACTGTGCAGATCCTTGTGGGGTTCGGCCTATTCGGCCACTGGGTTGCGGACCCGAAACAACTGGCCGCGATAAGAATTGATCGGCGTGTCGTAAAAGCCCGTGTTGTAGACGAACTTGCCGTCCGGCGAAATGGCCAGGTTCGCATGATGTTGGCCCGGCAGCGCCACTTGTGCGATGAGCTTGCCATCCGGGCTGATTACCGCGAAGCCGCCGCCGTCGTACAGTCCCACGAACAGGTTGCCGTGCTTGTCGATACGCACGCCGTCGGGGCTATAGACCGTGCCGCCCGCGTCCCCGAGGATATCGGAGAGCTTGACGAATTGCCGGCGGTTACTCAACGTCCCGTCGGGGGCAATCGTAAAGCTCAAGATGCGACCGGCCCGGGTTTCGGCGACATAGAGCAACTTGCCGTCCAACGACACCACCAGGCCATTGGAATAATGAAAGTCTCCCGCAACCTGTTCAACACGGTGGCTGGCCGTGAGGTAATACACCTTGCCCAAGTTGGTTTCCGATCCAGATCCGCTGAAATACACGCCACCTTTCGCATCGGCCGCGAGATCGTTCGGGTAAAGGAAGGGCTGCCCCGTGTCGTCTTTGGCTATGGTCTCCAGTAGCTTGCCCTCTTTGGAAATCTTGACTATGGTGTTGCTGTCATAACAGGCGACCCATAGCCCATCAGGTACCGCGACCAGCCCGTTGGCGCCGCAACCGTCCTGGTGCCAGACGGGTTCCACGCGAGGTTCAACGCGAGTTTCGCCCGGGCTGCCGACCAGACGCAGCACGTCGGAGGTGGAATAATCGACAAAGTAGAGCGTGTCCCCCACAAAGATCGTGCCCTCGGGGAACTGGAGATTCTTCGCGACGATTTCGGCATCGGCTGCACGCGACTCGTGCGTTACACCCAGCATCGATAAACAGGCGAGCGCCGCAACCAACAACTTTCGCATTTTCCTTAGTCCCGGGCAGTGAAGAAGATTCGGCGTACCGTACTTGCGTCGCGAGTCGATACGCTGGCGTTCGCGATTTCCCCTTCAGATTAAACACTTATCGCGAAGTGTGCTCGGGCAAGCAATGCTGCTGCACGATTTCCACATCCCACCACGACGGCAGCAAGCGCCGAACTTCAGGCCGCGCGTAGCGATCGTCGATCAGATATAAGACGCCGCGATCGAGTGGTCCGCGTATCACCCTGCCCGCTGCCTGCACGACTTTTTGCAGGCCAGGGAACAGATACGCGTAATCGTAGCCTGCGCCGAACGCCTGCTGCATGCGTGCCTTCATTTGCTGATTGACGGGATTGAGCTGCGGCAAGCCGAGCGTCGCCACGAATGCCCCGATCAGACGCGTGCCCGGCAAATCGATGCCTTCGCCGAACGAACCGCCGAGCACCGCGAAACCGATGCCGCGGCTGTCCTGCGTGTAGCGTTCCAGAAATGCCCGCTGATCGGTTTCGGTCATCGCGCGGCCCTGTTGCCAGACGGGAATCTGCGGATAGCGCTCGATCAGCGCATCGGCGACTTGCGCCAGGTACTCGAAGCTGCTGAAAAAACTGAGGTAGTTGCCGGGCATGCGCTCGTATTGGGTGGCGATCAGTTCGACCAGCCGCGCCATCGAACCGTCGCGATCGCGATAACGCGTGGACAGGTTCGCGACCGCCCTCACCTGGAGCTGGTCCGCCGTGAACGGGGACCCGACATCCACGCGCACCGCGGTCTCAGGCAGGCCGAGCATATCGGCGTAGAAATGCGCCGGCGTCAACGTGGCCGAGAACAACGCGATCGAATGCGCACGCGCCAAGCGCGGCGCAAGGTGAGGAGCAGGAATGATGTTGCGGATGCATAGCGACGCATGGCGCCCGCAGGCGCCCGGTTTGGCCGCTGGTTTGGCCGATATCGTAATGTCGAAGATCGAATGAGCACCGAAGCGTTCGGCGATCCGTACGAAATGGATCGCATCGAAATAGAAGCGCAGCAGGTCGGGGTCGAGCGCGGCGCCCTGCTCACCGACGAAATCCGTCATCGTTGCAATGACGTTCTCCAATGCCGCGATCAAACCGCCGGGAAGCGTCGTACCGGCCTCGTACTCGCCGGCCTGGGTTTTATAGAGCGCGTTCCAGTCGCGATTGACTTTATCGAGTGTGCTCTTGAGAACCGCAGGCGCCGCGCGGCGCGCAATACGCAAGCGTGTTGGATCGAGCGTGGCCGAATACATCGAGCGCGCGCGTTCCACAAGGTTATGCGCTTCGTCGACCAGTACGCTCACGCGCCAGCGGTTCGCCTCAGTGAGCGCAAATAGCGTCGCGTTGGAGTCGAAGTAATAGTTGTAGTCGCCGACGATCACGTCTGCCCACCGCGCCAACTCCTGACTCAGATAGTACGGACACACGCCGTGTCCGAGCGCCACCGTGCGCAACGCCTCGCGGTCAAGCCGCGCTACTGCCAGGGCGGCGTCGCGTGCTTGGCCCACGCGATCGTAAAAACCTCGCGCGAGCGGGCACGATTCGCCATGGCACGCCTTGTCAGGATGCTCGCAGGATTTTTCGCGCGCGACGAGTTCAAGCACGCGCAGCGGTATCGCCGGCGCGAGCGCATTCAACGCATCGAGCGCGAGTTGCCGGCCGGAACTCTTGGCCGTGAGAAACAGCACCTTGTCCAGTTGCTGGCCAGGCCATGCCTTGAGCAGCGGAAACAGACTCCCCATGGTCTTGCCAATGCCGGTCGGCGCCTGGACCATTAGGCAATGCCTGTTCACGGCCGATCGATAGACGGCCGCGGCCAGTTCACGCTGACCGGGGCGAAACGATGCATGGGGAAAGGCCAGGGTCTGGAGCATGCTGTCGCGCGCCGTGCGGTGTGCGAGCTCCTTGCGTGCCCAGCCGAGAAAGCGCTCGCAATGCTCCACGAAATGCGCGCGTAAGGCATCGGCGGTTTGCAGCTCGGTGAATAGCGTTTCTTTTTGGCTACGGATGTCGAAGTAGACGAGTGCGAGGCGGATCGTGTCCAGACCGAGCTTGCGGCATAGCAGCCAACCATAAAGGCGGACCTGAGCCCAATGCAGATGCCGATGATTATCAGGGACGGCTTCGAGCTCGCCCCGGTAGGTCTTGATTTCTTCGAGCTGGTTCGCTTCGGCGTCGTAGCCGTCGGCCCGACCGCGGACGTGGAGCACGTCGTACGTTTCCGATAGCGGGATTTCGGTTTGATAGTCCGCGTCATCCGCACTACGGCGACTCGCCACGATGGCATGGCCGGCGATGCTTTCCTGCGCGGTCGGGGCCGGCGTGAAACGCAAGTCCAGATCGCCGCGCTTGGCTGTGAACTCGCACAACGCCCGTACCGCGATCACGTAAAGGGGTTGATTCAGCGGGAGTTGAGCCGGCGGGAATTGACCCGGCGGCAGTTGACCCGGCGGGGCTTGACCAAGCGGGGGTTGACCAAGCGGGGGTTGACCAAGCGTGGCCTGGTCAGGTGTGAGTTGATCGGGCATCGTGCGCCAACCGATTACTGTGTTTATATACAGTATGTTAGCACGCGGCCACGAAATCTAACTGATGCGCCACCCAGGCGCCGATTTACGGCGCAGACTGACCCGGCTGGTAACGACTCGTCGGGTATCGACCGCCTGACGCAGAGCGCCGGCAGGATTGCCCGATAGTCGCAGACCCTCGCTGTGCAACGCTAGCGGCGATCTTGCAGCAATTACATCCGACGACGCGATTTGGCTACGGTTTCGCAGTACTGGAAGTGCAGTTCCAACGCGCGCTTCGCTTCACGACGGAACGTCGCTTTAGCGTTTTGCAGCCATGAGCCGAATGAAGCGAACAAAGAAGCTTGAGCAGTGGTTTTCATGATGGCGCCTATCGTTGTAGGTGAATACCCGTTAGGGATTACCCTGATTATAGCCCAAAGTGCTGCGTTGCAATATCTTTTAGTCTGATTTGTGTCAGATTTTCGTCACTGGCCGGTTTGATAGGGCTAGGCGTCACGAAAGCCCTGCGTTCCCCACGCTTGCGAGGCCGAACTCTCATGAAAACCCACACGAAAACAGATCTGCCGGTTTCGCAGATTCGCCGCTATCTCGAGCCCGGCCCGGTCGTGCTGGTTACTTCGGCGTGGAAGCGCCAAACGAACATCATGACGATGGGGTGGCATACGGTGATGGAGTTCGTGCCTTCGCTGATAGGCTGCGTGATCGCGCGCAGCAATTACACGCACCAGCTCGTCAAAAAGAGCAAGGAATGCGTAATCAACATTCCGACGGCAGAATGGGTCGACACGGTGGCGGAGATTGGCAATTGCTCCGGCGCGGCGCTAGACAAGTTTGCGACGTTCAAGTTGACCGCGGCGAAAGCCGAGCAGGTTGGCGCACCCTTGATCGACGAATGTTATGCCAATTTCGAATGCCGGATTGTTGATGCGCGGCTAGTCAAACAGTACGATTTCTTCATCTTCGAAGTGGTGAAAGCCCACGTCGCCGTCGCGCCTAAGTATCCGCAGACCCTGCACTATCGCGGCGACGGATCATTCATGGTGTCCGGCAAGAACATCAGCAGGCGCGGACTGTTCGAGCCGGAAGTACTGGCACAGGGGTAACGATAATGGACGATCCCTTTGATTTGCAACGCTTCGTCGATGCGCAGGAGCCGGTTTTCGAGCAGGTCTGCAAGGAATTGCGCGCCGGCGAAAAGCGCACGCATTGGATGTGGTTTGTCTTTCCGCAGATCCAGGGCCTGGGCTTCAGCGCAATGGCGCAGCGGTTTGCGCTGGCCTCGCGAGCAGAGGCGAGCGCTTATTTAATGCATCCGCTGCTCGGCGTCAGGCTCACGGAATGCACACGGCTAGTGAACGACGTGCAGGGACGCTCGATCAGGGAGATTTTCGGGAGCCCGGACGACATGAAGTTTCGCTCTTCGATGACGTTGTTCGCACACGCGACGCCGGACAACTCGATCTTCGTCGATGCCCTGCACCGCTACTTTGGCGGCGAATTCGATCCTGCCACGCTGGAACGGTTATAACGGCGCGCGGGTCTTGGGCTCAAGGGTCGGGCTCAAGGGTCGGGCTCAAGGGTCGGGCTCGAGGGGCGAGCTCAAGAAGTCAGGCTCAAGAGTCAGGCTCAAGAAGTCCGGCTCAATGAGTCAGACTTCTTTCGTCGGCACTCAGCGCGCGCGCCGCTGACGCACCGCGGCGGCGAGCGCGTCGAGCACCGGCTCGGTCTGCGCCCAGCCAAGACAGGCATCGGTAATCGACACACCGCGCCGCAACGGCACGCCGGGCTTGAGGTCTTGACGGCCCTCCTCGAGATTGCTCTCGACCATCACGCCCATGATGCGGCGCTCACCCTGCGCGAGTTGCCGCGCCAGATCCTGCGCCACATCCACTTGCCGCAGATGGGACTTGCCTGAATTGGCGTGGGAACAATCGATCATCACCTGCTCGCGCAAGCCGGCCGCCTTTAGCGCGGCACAACTCGCCTCGACCGCAGCGCTGTCGTAGTTAGGACCCTTCTTGCCGCCGCGAAGAATGACGTGCGCGTCCTCGTTGCCGCGGGTTTCGAAAATCGCCGCCATGCCCATCTTGGTCATGCCCATGAACGCGTGGCTGGCGCGTGCCGCAACAATAGCGTCCGCGGCAATCTGCACGCCGCCGTCAGTGCCGTTCTTGAAACCGATCGGACAGCTCAGACCCGATGCCAGTTGCCGATGGCTCGGGCTTTCCGTGGTCCGCGCGCCGATGGCGCCCCAGGCAATCAGATCCGCAATGTATTGCGGGCTGAGCAGATCGAGAAATTCCGTTGCAGTGGGCAAGCCCAGGCCGTTGACTTCCAGCAGCAATTCGCGGGCACGACGCAGGCCCTCATTGATGCGAAAACTGCCGTCCAACTTGGGATCGTTGATATAACCCTTCCACCCTACTGTCGTGCGCGGCTTCTCGAAGTACACCCGCATCACGATCAGCAGATCGTCTTTTAGCGCATCGGCGGCTGTCTTCAAGCGATGCGCATATTCGATCGCCTGCTCGTGGTTATGGATGGAACACGGGCCGACAATGGCCAGCAACCGGTCGTCACGGCCTTGCAGAATGTTCGCGATGGCCGCGCGGCTATGCTCGACGAGCGTCTGCACACCCAGCGGTATAGGCAACTCGTCCTGCAACAGCGCCGGCGA
>Ga0302314_10009485_pt1 | contig 17198 bp, 10 predicted proteins | sample III_Palsa_N2_3_FD_200533 | JGI IMG/M metagenome (GOLD analysis project Ga0302314, IMG submission 200533) | Peat permafrost microbial communities from Stordalen Mire near Abisko, Sweden - III_Palsa_N2_3 | ecosystem: Environmental > Terrestrial > Soil > Palsa > Peat permafrost | place: Sweden...
AAGCCTCATAGCGCCGATGGTACTGCAGGGGGGACCCTGTGGGAGAGTAGGACGCCGCCGAACAACCTTTATCTGTAGGCCCCCTGACCTTGCGTCAGGGGGCCTACAGGCATTTCCCGACCAGTTATGGTGCCGTCGTTCTGCGGGCGGTGCAGACCGGCTGGATGAACCCGGTCCGTTCCGGGGCGAGCCATTCGACGTCCCGGAATCCGGCCGCCGTGACCAGTCGGCCGAGCTCGGTATGGGTCAGTGCCCAGGAGGTGGTCCGGCGGACCCGGACCTGCCAGTCGTCGCCGTCCGGGAGCAGTTGGAAGTGTTCCAGGTCGTAGCGCTCCCCGTCCGGGTACCAGTCCCACAGCTGGAAGCTGATGCTGCGCCCGGTTTCGGTTCGGGTGACCTGGGGGACGGTCGCCGGGCGCCGGTCCGCGCGTGCCTGCTCGTAGTCGCGCAGGCCGATCAGCAGCAGGCCGCCCTCGCGCAGACTCCGGTGCATGGCGCGCAGTGCGGTGTCGATGTCGTCGGCGGTCAGCAGGTGGGCCAGCGAGTTGTCGGCGCACAGGACGACGTCGAAGGCGCCTGCCGGAACCGGTGGCCGCCGCATGTCGCCGGCTGCGGTGCGCAGTGACAGGCCCCGGGCGTCGGCCTCGCGGCGTGCCCGGGCGGCCGCGGCCGGGCTGATGTCGGTCCCGAGGACCTCGTGTCCCCGGAATGCCAGGCCGAGGGCCTGGGTGCCGATGCCGCAGGCACAGTCCCACATGGCCCGCAGGCTAGCGGCGTGGGGCGCGGGGGGACCAGCGGACCAGGGACCAGAGGATCACGCCACTGAGGCACCAGCCGGCGACGACGTCCAGGAACCAGTGGTAGTCCCGCCAGATCAGGCAGATGCCGACGCCCGTGCACAGCACGCTGGTGACGGTGTAGAGGATGCGGCGGAGCCGGGCCGAGGCGAGGCCGAGGGTCAGCAGCCAGCAGGCGGTGCCCAGGCAGACCGTCGCGGTGCTGGTGTGCCCGGAGGGGAACCAGCCCCATTCGCCCGGGGCGACCGGCTGGCCCTCCGGGCCCGGGCGTCCGATCAGGATCTTCCCCGGGATGACCGTGGCGAACAGCGCGGCACCGGCCAGGGCCGCGCCGAGGGCAGGCTGCCAGGAGCGGGCGCGCAGGGTGGCCGCCAGGGTGGCTGCGACCAGCAGCGAGATCGCGATCATGGAGCTGCCCAGGTCGGTCCACCACTCGGCGAGCGTGTCGAGCCAGGAGTACGGGTTCTCGGCGACCAGGCGCAGCGTGTCGCGGCGGACCCAGTGGTCGACGGCCAGCAGCGGGCCGTGGGTGGCGACCTGTTCGGTGAGCACGGCCAGCACCACCAGCAGGACCAGTGGGAACCGGACCGACTCCAGGACATGGAGAAGCCACCCCGGAGCAGGGGGGAGAGCTCCGGGGTGGCTCTGGTGATCGCCGGTCCGCTCTGCCCGGGGGGTTTGGGCGCGGCGAACGGTCGATCGGCTGAGGGGGCGCGAGCCTGGGCTCGCTGTGGTGTCCTCGGCGGGGTGTCGCCGGTGAGGGTCGGTCACCGGCTGGCGCTGCTTCTCCATCTGTCATGACAGTACGTCACCGGGAGGCGGGGGATGCCCCGCCTCACCCACCCGCCATCAGGTCCGCACACCTTCTTCACGCCTCGGGGTGAATCGGCGTGAAGGCCGTGGTGCGGATGATGGCGGGTGGGGCCCCGGGAGAGGTCGGTCAGAGCGCCGCGAAGACGCTCTCCAGGATGTCCAGGCCTTCGGCGAGCAGGTGGTCGGGCATGACCAGCGGCGGCAGGAAGCGCAGCACGTTGCCGTAGGTGCCGGCGGTGAGGACCAGCAGGCCCTCGGCGTGGCAGGCCTTGGCGATCGCGGCGGTGACCTCCGGGTTGGGGTCCTTGCTGCCCGGCTTGACCAGCTCGACCGCGATCATCGCGCCCCGGCCGCGGACGTCGCCGATGATGTCGGACTTCTCCTGCATGGCGCGCAGGCGCGGCAGCATGGTCGCGCCGATGGCCTGGGCCTTGGCGTTGAGGTCGAGCTCCTGCATCGTCTCGATGGAGCCGAGGGCGGCGGCGCAGGCGACCGGGTTGCCGCCGTAGGTGCCGCCGAGGCCGCCCGCGTGGGCGGCGTCCATGATCTCGGCGCGGCCTGTGACGGCGGCCAGCGGGAGGCCGCCGGCGATGCCCTTGGCGGTGGTGATCAGGTCGGGGACGATGCCCTCGTCCTCGCAGGCGAACCACTGGCCGGTGCGGCAGAAGCCGGTCTGGATCTCGTCGGCGACGAAGACGATGCCGTTGGCGTGGGCGTACTCGACCATGGCGGGCAGGAAGCCCTTGGCGGGCTCGATGAAGCCGCCCTCGCCCTGGATCGGCTCGATCACGATGGCGGCGACGTTCTCGGCGCCGATCTGCTTGTTGATCATGTCGATGGCCTGCGCGGCGGCCTCGGCGGCGGAGTTCTCCGCGCCGGTCAGCCAGCGGTAGGGGTAGGCCACCGGGACCCGGTACACCTCGGGGGCGAACGGGCCGAAGCCCTGCTTGTACGGCATGTTCTTGGCCGTCATGCCCATGGTGAGGTTGGTCCGGCCGTGGTAGCCGTGGTCGAAGACCACGACGGCCGTGCGCTTGGTGTAGGCACGCGCGATCTTGACGGCGTTCTCGACAGCCTCGGCGCCGGAGTTGAACAGCGCGCTGCGCTTGTCGTGGTCACCCGGGGTCAGCTCGTTGAGCTTCTCGGCGACGGCGACATAGCCCTCGTACGGGGTGACCATGAAACAGGTGTGGGTGAACGCGGCGAGCTGCGCGGCGGCGCGCTCGACCACGGCCTGGGCGCTGTTGCCGACGTTGGTCACGGCGATGCCCGCGCCGAAGTCGATCAGGGAGTTGCCGTCGACGTCCTCGACCACACCGCCGCCCGCGCGGGTGATGTACACCGGCAGGGTGGTGCCGACGCCGGCGGCGACCGCGGCGAGCTTGCGCGCCTGGAGCTCCTGCGACTTCGGGCCGGGGATGGCGGTGACGATGCGGCGCTCCTGCGGGAGCGACGGGCCGCCGGGCAGCTGCCCGGCGCTGGACGGAGCAGCGCTCATGAGGTGTCTCCCAGGGAGAGGGGTGGGCTGGTACTGGCAGGCTACGACGGCGGGGAGGGGGTCGCATACGCCGAAGGGGAGTGGAGCGGCGTCGGAGTTGTCCGGGCCGGACATCGCCCGCCGCCTAGCGTGCCTCTGCTCAGGGGGTGGCGCGCTGCACTAGATTGAGAGCTTTCGACGGGTGGGCGCGCGCGAGGAGCGGTACTGCGATGTCACTGGAAGGCGCGCGGGAGCGGCAGGTCGGGCAGATGAACGAAGCGGAGTCGTATCCGCCGCTTCCGAAGGGGCCGCCCGGGGGGGTGCCGCCGCTGGCCACGGGGGCGGTGGGGGCGCGTCCGCAGGGGGGCGGGTCCGGGTGGTCCGGGTTCGATCTGGTGGGCTGGCTGGGGGCGCCGCGCCACACCGGGACCCCGGGGGTCTACGGGCTGGGGCCGGCGCCGCGCGCCCGGCATGAGCAGGAGGACGCGGCGACCACGGTGCCTGCCTGGAAGCTGCTGCTCCGGGCGCTGCTCAACCTGATCGTGGCCTGGGAGGTCTTCTACTACCTGGGCAGCCTGGTCGGTGCGGAGCTGCACAATGTGCTCCGCCCCTACGTGGGGGACGGCTTCGGGCTGACGCTGACCACCTGGCTGGTGGACTTGGCCGAGATCGCGCTGCTGGTCCGGCTGTTCGGGGGGATGGGGCGGTGGGCGCTGGTGTGGCGGCGGTACGGGCTGCCGACGGCGCGGGCGGTGGCGCGGCGGCTGGCCGGGGCGGCGGAGGGGCGGGTGAGCATTCCGGCGCAGGGTGCCGGGCAGCCCCCCGCGGTCGACCCCTGGCGGGAGTTCCGGGCGGTGGCGCATCCGCAGGATCTGGCGCTGGTGGAGCTGGAGACCGCGCAGGGCCGGGTCGCCGACATCGACCACCAGCGGCTGAACCGCGCGCTGGAGTGCGTCCGTGACCACCCGGAGCGGCTGACCGCGCTGCTGGACGCCGTCCGCGACCATGGCGCGGCCGCCTGCGCGCATCCCTCCGGGGCGCGCGATCTGGCCGGGCGCGGCGCGCAGCACGACCTGCTGCTGCGTCAGGTCCGGCTGGGCCGGGCCGAGGACGTGCCGAAGAACCCGGCCGAGTACCGGGGGACCGAGCTGGCGCTGGACCCGGTGCTGCTGGGTACCTCGCTGCTGGCGGTCGGCCCTGCCGGGACCGGCAAGACCGCGCGGCTGGCCCGCCCGGTCGCCGAGGCGCTGTGCCTCCAGGCGCTGGCCGGGACAGCGGTGGTGGTCGTGATCGGCGGCGAGGCCACCGACCTGGGCCCTGACTCCTGGTACGACGTGGTGATCGCGCCCGGTGCCGAGCAGTCCCGCTACGGACTGGACCTCTACGGCGGCGCCCGGTCCGCCGATGCCGCCGCCGCGCAGCTCGCCGACGCGCTGCTGCCGGACGAGCTGGCCGCGCGGGCCGACAGCGCCCGGCAGGCGCTGCAGCAGGTCGTCGGCCCCTTCCGGGCGGCGTACCGGCGTCCGCCGGGGGTGCGCGAGCTGTCGCTGCTGCTGCGCGGCGAGCCCACTGCCTGGGAGGGCCTGCAGCAGGCGCTGCGGGCTGCCGGGCTGATGGAGGACTACCGGCACGAGCTGGCGCAGCGGGAGCGGACCCGGGGGCAGAGCGACGACCCGGGGGTGCTGCTGGCGGATCGGCTGGCCCTGCTGGACCGGCCGGTCTTCGCGGGGTGCTTCAACCCGTCGGCGGCGGCGGACAGCCGTCCGCTGTTCGCGATGCACGCCCTGGACCATCCGCTGCGGGTGCGGCTGAAGCTTCCGGAGCACAGCCATCCGGAGGCGGCCCGGATCCTGGCCCGGCTGGCGGTGGGGCAGTTCCTGCACGCGGCCGGTGGCCGGCAGGACCGTTCCCTCTTCGCCGGACTGGTCGTGGACGACGCCTCCGGTGTGATCGACGCGCACACCGTACGCGGGCTGCAGCGGCTGCGCGGGGCGCATGCCGGGGCGGTGCTGCTGCTGCGGACCCTCGCCGATCTGCCGGAGGGGCTGCGGGCGCCGCTGTTCGGGGCGGTCGGCGGCCGGATGGCCTTCCCCGGGATCGCGCCGTGGGACGGCGCGCTGTTCGCCGAGACCTGGGGCACGGTGTGGGTGGACGAGACGGACGTGACCCGGGCGCCGGACACCTCCGGCGGCTTCCTGAAGCGGACCTGGCGCAGCGCCAGGGCGGTGCTGGAAGGGGAGCGGGCGCAGACCGAGAGCGTCACCACCCGAAGGGTCGAACGCCGCCGCTGGTCCCCCTCGGACCTGGCGCAGCTGCTGCCCGGCGGGCATGCGGTGCTGTCGCTGACGGCGGTGGACGGCACACCGGTCCCGCCGCTGCTGGTCGATCTGCGCGGATAGGCGCACAAGCGGACAAGCCGACAGCCGACAAGCCGACCGGCGGGTCCTGGGACCGGGGGGCGGGCACTGCGACGGTACGGCAGAATCGAAGGTGGCCGTTGTCCTCGGCGGCCAGGAAGCAAGCCGTCCGCAGCGTCGCGGGCGGAACCCCGCCGTCGAAGGTGACATGTCTCCCAAGAGCGCAGCAGCCAGGGCCCCCCTCGCCCCCGCGACCACCGTCACCCTGAACGCCCTGGTCGCGATGCCGGGGCTGCACCTGACCGTGCTCGCCGGGGAGCAGCAGCTGGACCGCCCGGTCCGCTGGGTGCACACCAGCGAGCTCGACGACCCGGTCCCGTACCTGGAGGGTGGCGAGCTGCTGCTCACCACCGGGCTCAAGCTCGGGCGCGGCAAGGACAAGCTGCGGCAGTACGTGCACCGGCTGGCCGACGCCGGGGTGGCCGGTCTCGGCTTCGGGATCGGCCTGTCGTACGGGGAGGTCCCGCCGGCACTGGTGGAGGCGGCGGCCGAGCGGGAGCTGCCGCTGGTGCAGGTGCCGCAGCCGACGCCGTTCATCGCCATCAGCAAGGCGGTCACCGCCGCGCTCGCCGCCGAGCAGTACCAGGCGGTCACCACCAGTTTCGAGGCCCAGGAGGAGCTCACCCGCGCGGCCCTGGGCAAGGACGGCACCGCTGCCCTGATCGGACGCCTGGCCGCGCGCCTCGGCGGCTGGGCGGCGCTGTACGACGCCTCGGGCGCGGTGGTGGTCGCCGCCCCGGACTGGGCCGCCCGCCGGGCCGGGCGGCTGCGGCCGGAGGTGGAGCGGCTGCGCAGCCAGCGGGCCCCGACCAGCGCCGCGCTCCAGGGCGACGGCCGCTCGGACGAGGAGCGGGCGGGGGCGGAGCAGCCGGAGGAGCCGCAGAGCGGGGACTTCGTGGTGCTCCAGTCGCTGGGCGCGGACCGCCGGGCGCGGGGGTTCCTGGCGGTCGGCACCGAGGACCGGCTCACGCCCGGTGAGCGGTATGTGCTGAACGCCGCGGTGGCGCTGCTGACGCTGACCCTGGAGCGGTCCAGGGATCTGCGGCAGGCCGAGGAGCGGATGCGTACGGCGCTGCTGCGGCTGGTGCTGGCGGGGGAGACAGCGGTCGCCCGGGAGGTCGCCGGGGCGCTGCTGGGCGGGCTGCCGGAGGGGACGGTGCGGGTGCTGGTGGCAGAGGGGGAGGCGCTGGCGTCGCTGGGCGACCTGGCCGAGCAGGCCGCGGTCCGGGCCGGGGAGCCGCTGCTGCTGGCGTCGGAGGGCGACCGGCTGGTGCTGCTCGCCACCGACGGCGGGGCGGTGCACACCGGGTGTGTGGCGGCGGTGCAGCAGCTGGAGACGGTCAGTCTGGGGATCTCCGGACCGGCGGGCCCGGAGGCGGCCGGGGCCGCCTACGCGCAGGCCGAGCGGGCCCTGGCGGTGGCGCTGCGCAGCGGCCGCCGCAGCGTGGACCACGACGAGGTGGGCAGCGGGTCGCTGCTGCCGCTGCTGGCCAACGAGGCGGTGCTGGCGTTCTCGGACGGCCTGCTGCGCCCGCTGCGCGAGCACGACCTGACCGCGCGCGGCGATCTGGAGGCCAGCCTGTACGCGTGGCTGTCGCACCACGGGCAGTGGGACGCGGCCGCCGCCGACCTGGGGGTGCACCGGCACACGCTGCGGTACCGGATGCGCCGGGTGGAGGAACTGCTGGGCCGGTCGCTGGACGACGCGGACGTACGGATGGAACTGTGGCTGGCACTGCGGGCCCGGGGAGAGCGCTGAACTCGCGGCCGGACCAGGCCAGTCCGTACTGCCGCGGCCGGGCACTTCTACGCTTCGGACAAATTTCACCGGGCGGGTCGCGTCCTACCGTGGAAGCAGACATCCCCATGCCCGGCCGGCTCCCGGTCCGGGACGCAGCAGAAAGGCGGTGACCTCGGTGACCAGCACCCACGCATTCTGGCTGGCGGGTCGGCAGGAGCACGGCACGGAGTCCTTCGAGGTGCACCACCCCTGGGACGACAGCCTGGTCGCGACCGTCAGCGTCCCCACCGAGGCGCAGGTCGAGGAGGCCGTGGCCGCCGCCCACGCGGTGAGCGACGAGTTCGCTGCCACCCCGGCGTACGTGCGCGCCGCCGCGCTCGACCATGTCGCCAAGCGGCTGACCGAGCGCACCGAGGAGCTGGCCCGGCTGATCACCGCCGAGAACGGCAAGCCGATCAAGTGGTCGCGTGGCGAGGTCGGCCGCGCCGCCTCGGTGTTCCGCTGGGCGGCCGAGGAGGCCCGGCGCTTCAACAGCGGCGAGGGCCAGCGGCTGGACACCGACGCCGGCGGCACCGGGCGGCTCGCGCTGACCCGCCGCTTCCCGCGCGGTGCGGTGCTCGGCATCGCGCCGTTCAACTTCCCGCTGAACCTGGTCGCGCACAAGGTCGCCCCGGCGATCGCGGTCGGCGCCCCGATCATCCTCAAGCCGGCCCCGGCCACCCCGCTGTCGGCCCTGGTGCTCGGCGAGATCCTGGCCGAGACCGAGCTTCCGGCCGGTTCCTGGAGCGTGCTGACGGTCTCCAACGACCGGATGCCCGCCCTGGTCCAGGACAAGCGGCTGCCGGTGATCTCGTTCACCGGTTCCGACACCGTCGGCTACCAGATCCTGGATTCGGTGCCGCGCAAGCACGTCACCCTGGAGCTCGGTGGCAACGCCGCCGCCGTGGTCCTCGCCGACTGGTCCAGCGAGGCGGACCTGGAGTGGGCCGCGACCCGGATCGCGACCTTCGCCAACTACCAGGGCGGCCAGTCCTGCATCTCGGTGCAGCGGGTCATCGCCGACGCCGCCGTCTACGACCGGCTGGTCGAGAAGGTCGTCGCCAAGGTCGGCGCGCAGGTCACCGGCAACCCGGCGGACGACGCGGTGGACGTGGGCCCGCTGGTGAACGAGGCCGCCGCGAAGCGGGTCGAGTCCTGGGTGGACGAGGCCGTCGCCGCCGGTGCGCAGCTGCTCGCGGGCGGCAAGCGCGAGGGCGCGGCCTATGCGCCGACCGTGGTCTCGGCGGTGCCCGCCGGGGTCAAGCTGGACACCGAGGAGGTCTTCGGACCGGTGCTGACGCTGCGCCGGGTCGAGGGCACCGACGAGGCCTTCGCCGCGGTCAACGACTCCAAGTTCGGGCTCCAGGCCGGGGTGTTCACGCACGACGTGCAGACGGCGTTCCGGGCGCACCGGGAGCTGGAGGTCGGCGGCGTGATCATCGGCGACGCGCCCTCCTACCGCGCCGACCAGATGCCGTACGGCGGGGTCAAGGACTCCGGTGTCGGACGTGAGGGCGTGGCCTTCGCGATGGCCGATTACACCTACGAGCGGGTGCTGGTGCTGACCGGGCTGGCGCTGTAACGGCTCCTCTCCGAGAAGCCCCCCCCAAGCTGATCCCGGGGCGGGAGCGCGGTCGGTCGCGCTCGCGCCCCGGGATCGTCTGTGCTCACCCCTGGTGATCTGTCAGTGGCGGAGCGTACGGTCATGGGTAACTGGCCGGTAACTCACCGTGAGGTGGTGCTGCTCCATGCCCGAAGGGTCCGTACCGAAGATCACCGAACGTGAGGCCCGCCGGGTCGCCGAGGAGGCCCGCGAGCAGGACTGGCGCAAACCCAGCTTCGCCAAGGAGCTGTTCCTGGGCCGGTTCCGGCTGGACCTGATCCATCCGCATCCGCTGCCCGGGGCCGAGTCGGTCCGGGTCGGCGAGGCGTTCCTGGCGCGGCTGCGGGAGTTCTGCGAGACCGGGATCGACGGACGCCTGATCGAGCGCGAGGCGCGGATCCCGGACGAGCTGGTCAAGGGGCTCCAGGAGCTCGGGGTCTTCGGTATGAAGATCGACACGGAGTACCAGGGCCTGGGGCTGAGCCAGCTGTACTACAACCGGGCGCTGGCCCTGATCGGCAGCGCCAGTCCCGCGATCGGTGCTCTCGTTTCGGCGCACCAGTCCATCGGGGTGCCGCAGCCGCTGAAGCTGTTCGGCACCGCGGAGCAGAAGCAGCGGTTCCTGCCGCGCTGCGCCCGCACCGACATATCCGCCTTCCTGCTGACCGAGCCGGACGTCGGCAGCGACCCGGCCCGGCTGGCTACGGCCGCCGTGCCCACCGACTCGGGCGACGGCTACCTGCTGGACGGCGTGAAGCTGTGGACCACCAACGGCGTGGTCGCCGACCTGCTGGTGGTGATGGCCAGGGTGCCCCGCTCCGCCGGGCACCGGGGCGGGATCACCGCGTTCGTGGTGGAGGCCGACTCGCCGGGCATCACCGTGGAGCACCGCAACGCCTTCATGGGGCTGCGCGGCCTGGAGAACGGGGTCACCCGCTTCCATCAGGTGCTGGTCCCGGCCGCGAACCGGATCGGCGAGGAGGGCGCCGGGCTGCGGATCGCGCTGACCACCCTGAACACCGGACGCCTGTCGCTGCCGGCCATGTGCGCGGGCACCGGCAAGTGGTGCCTGAAGATCGCCCGGGAGTGGACGGCCGCCCGCGAGCAGTGGGGCAGGCCGATCGCCGGGCACGAGGCGGTGGCCGCCAAAGTGTCCTTCATCGCGGCGACCACGTTCGCGCTGGAGGCGGTGCTCGACCTGTCCAGTCAGATGGCGGACGAGGACCGCAACGACATCCGGATCGAGGCGGCCCTGGCCAAGCTCTACGGCTCGGAGATGGGCTGGCGGATAGCCGACGAACTGGTCCAGATCCGGGGCGGCCGGGGCTACGAGACGGCGGACTCGCTGGCGGCGCGCGGCGAACGGGCGGTCCCGGCCGAGCAGGTGCTGCGGGACATGCGGATCAACCGGATCTTCGAGGGTTCCACCGAGATCATGCACCTGCTGATCGCCAGGGAGGCCGTGGACGCCCATCTGAAGGTCGCCGGGGAGCTGATCGAGCCGGACGCCGGTCTGCGACGCAAGGGCCGGGCGGCGGCCCGGGCCGGGGTGTTCTATGCCGGATGGCTGCCGGGGCTGGCCACCGGGGCCGGACAACTGCCGACCTCCTACCGGGAGTTCCACCCGTCCGGGCATGCCGACCTGTCGGTGCGGCTGCGCTTCGTGGAGCGCGGCTCGCGGCGGCTGGCCCGGTCCACCTTCTACGCGATGTCGCGCTGGCAGGGCAGGCTGGAGACCAAACAGGGCTTCCTGGGGCGGATCGTGGACATCGGCGCGGAGCTGTTCGCGATGAGCGCCGCCTGTGTGCGGGCGGAGCTGCTGCGCACCGGGGCGGGCGCGGACCCGGAGCAGGGCCGCGCCGCGTACCGGCTCGCCGACCTGTTCTGCCGTCAGGCCCAGCTGCGGGTGGACGAGTTGTTCGACCGGCTGTGGCGCAACACCGACGACCTGGACAACCGGGTCGCCCAGGAGGTCCTGGCGGGCCGGTACAGCTGGCTGGAACAGGGCGTCATCGACCCCTCGGGGGACGGGCCGTGGATAGCGGACGCCTCGCCCGGGCCGTCGCAGCAGCCGGACGTGCACCGCTCGGTGCGCTGAACCGGCTTGCCGGGAACGGGATGCGCAGCCGGTCGGTACTATGCCGACCGACGCGACATGAAGCTTTAACCGGGGGAACGGCAGGCTTGGCTTCGCGGATCGTTCCCCCTGTTCTGTCCGAGGAGAACAGGCACCCCGTGAGCTACCCGCCATACGGCCAGGAACCGCGCCACCCGCAGGGCGATCCCCCGCCGCAGCAGCCGTACGGCCGGCCGCCGCAGCCCGGGTACGGCGCCCCGCAGCAGCCGCCGTACGGTGCGCCGCAGCAGCCGCAGAACCCCTACGGCCGACCGCCGCAGGGCTACCCGCCGCAGAATCCACCGCAGAACCCCTACGGAGCGCCGCCGCAGGGGTATCCGCAGCAGCCCCAGCAGCCCCAGCCTCCCTACGGTCAGCCGCCCTACGGCCAGAACCCGTACCCGCCGCAGAACCCGTACAGCGGCCCGCCGGTCCCGCCGCCGGGTCCGCCGCCGCAGCCGCCGTACGGCGGTGGCCGGCCGCCCGGCCCCGGCGGTCCCGGCGGTCCTGGCGCGGGCGGTCCCGGCGGGTTCAGCGGCCCGGGCGGGCCCGGGGGCGGGCGGCGCAGGCGCAGGGGCCGGTTCCTGGCTGTCGGCGTGGCGCTGGTGGTCGTGGTCGGCGGCGGCGCGATAGCCGTCTCGCAGCACAACCACGGCGGCACCGGCGGCACCGGGGGCGGTGGCGGCACCTCGGTCACCACCTCGACCAGCATCGCCGGGGGCAGCTCCTGGTCCCGGCCCAGCTGGGCGACGGCGGCGAACGACCTGGGTCCGGCCGACCCGGCCACCGTGGTCACCGGCACCGTCTACTTCGCCAAGGCGTCCCCGCAGAGCCTGGACGAGTACGCGACCGCTGTCGGCACCCCCGGCTCCGCCGATTACCACAAGTTCCTGACCCCGGCGCAGTTCCAGGCGCAGTTCGCGAACCGACCCAACGCCGGCCAGGCGGTGGTGCAGTGGGTGCGGCAGAACAACATGACGATCCTGTCGCAGGACAGCGAGTCGGTGGTGGTGCGCACCACCGTCGGCAAGGTCAACTCGGTGCTGAAGATCCGGATCGACCGTTTCCGGCACGACGGCCGGGTGGACCTGTCCACCACCTCGCAGCCGCAGTACCCGGCCGACATCGGCGAGTACATATCCAGCGTCACCGGTCTGACCACCAGCAGCCCGGTCACCCCGTCCTTCAGCACGGACAGCGTGAAGAAGGTCAGGGCGAGCGCCTCCGCGCTGAAGGCGATGCTGCGCGGCGGGCGCAGCTTCGCGGCGGACAGCAAGGCCTCGCCGAACGACGGTGGCGAGCTCAAGTGCAGCCAGTACTACGGGCAGAACGTGGCCACCGGCTACCCGCCGGGCCCCGGCGCCGACAGCACGCCGCCGACCGCGGCCTGCGGCTACAACCCGGACCAGCTGCGCAGCGCCTACGGCGTCGAGGCCAGCGGCCTCACCGGCCAGGGCGTGACCATCGCGGTGGTCGACGCCTTCGCCTCGCCGACGATCGGGGCGGACCTGGCCGAGTACGACAAGGAGACCGGGCTGCCGCCGGTCCAGCTGACCCAGGTGAAACCGGCGCACTACGACTCGGACAGCACCGCGAGCGACGCCCAGGGCTGGTACGGCGAGGAGACCCTGGACATAGAGGCGCTGCACACGATGGCCCCGGCGGCGAAGATCGTCTACTACGCGGCCCAGTCGGACAGCGCCGCCGACCTGGACGCGCCGTTGCAGACCATCGTCGAGAACCACAGCGCCGACCTGGTCACCTGTTCCTGGGGGATCCTGGAGGACGTCGGCGACAAGGCCGACTTCCAGGCCGAGACGCAGATCTTCGAGCAGGGCGCGGCCGAGGGCATCAGCTTCAACTTCTCCACCGGCGACAACGGCGACTTCACTGTGGGCCCGGACGCCAGCGGTTCGCCCACGGTCAACGAACCGGCCGACAACCCCTTCGCCACCGCGGTCGGCGGGACCACCCTGGGCATCGGCTCGCAGGGCCAGTACCTGTGGGAGACCGGCTGGGGTGACCAGGCCTACCCGATGAGCGGCGGCAGCTGGGCGACCAGCGGGGGCAAGTTCGAGGGCGCGGGCGGCGGCGGGCCGAGCGCGGTGTTCGCACAGCCGCCGTACCAGAAGGGCGTGGTCCCGCAGGCACTGGCGACACGTTCCGGTGCGGCCCAGGCCGCCCGGGTGCTGCCGGACGTGGCCATGCTGGCCTCCTCGAACACCCCGTTCCTGGTCGGCGAGAGCACCGGCGGCACGGTCACCTCCGAGCCCAGCTCCGACGGGATGGGCGTGGTCTACCAGGAGTCGGGGGCGACCTACGGCATCCAGCAGATCGGCGGCACCAGTCTGGCCAGCCCGCTGTTCACCGGCATGGAGGCGCTGGCGATCCAGGCGTCCGGCACACCGCTGGGCTTCGCCGACCCGGATCTGTACAAGCTCTACGGCAGCTCGCAGTTCCGCGACGTCGTTCCGTCGCCCCCCGCGCTGGGCCACGAGCCGGAGCAGGTCGCCGGGGACTCCGCGGGCAACCCGGTGCTGCTGGTCGGCGACGAGGACACCTCGCTGCGGACCACCGCCGGCTATGACGACACCACCGGCATCGGCAGCCCCGCACCCGGGTTCCTGACCTGGTTCAAGGAGCATCCGAGCGGCAGCTGAGCACCGGCCGCCGCCGCCCTGCCCGGTCCGGGGCGGCAGCGTTGTCGTCGCGGCAGGTCACAATGGTCTGCATGGACTCTCTCGCCGACCCGCACCTGCGGTTCGAACCCGTCGTCAGCGACCCAACCGGCCCCCGCGAGCTGGTGATCCTCGGTTCCACCGGCTCCATCGGGACCCAGGCCATCGATGTCGTGCTGCGCAACCCGGACCGGTTCCGGGTGGTCGGCCTGTCGGCCGCCGGGGGCCGGGTGGAGCTGCTGGCCGACCAGGCCCTGCGGCTCGGGGTGCGGACGGTGGCGCTGGCCCTGCCGCAGGCGGTGCAGCCACTGCGGGAGGCACTGGCGGCGAAGGCCGCGCCCGGGCAGTGGCTGCCGGAGATCATCGCCGGTCCGGACGCGGCGACGGAGCTGGTCGGGTCCGAGTGCCACTCGGTGCTGAACGGCATCACCGGCTCCATCGGCCTGGCGCCGACGCTGGCGGCGCTGACTGCGGGGCGGGTGCTGGTGCTCGCCAACAAGGAGTCGCTGATCGTCGGCGGGCCGCTGGTCAAGGCGATCGCCAGGCCCGGCCAGATCGTCCCGGTCGACTCCGAGCACACCGCGCTGTTCCAGTGCCTGATGGCCGGGGACAAGCGGGAGGTCCGCAAGCTGGTGGTGACCGCCAGCGGCGGTCCGTTCCGTGGCCGTACCCGGGAGCAGCTGGCCGGGGTCACCCCCGCGCAGGCGCTGGCGCACCCGAACTGGGACATGGGCCCGGTGATCACCATCAACTCGGCGACCCTGGTCAACAAGGGGCTGGAGGTGATCGAGGCGCACCTGCTCTACGACATCCCGTTCGAGCGGATCGAGGTCGTGGTCCACCCGCAGTCGGTGATCCACTCGATGGTGGAGTTCACCGACGGTTCGACGCTGGCGCAGGCCAGCCCGCCGGACATGCGGATGCCGCTCTCGCTCGGCCTGGGCTGGCCGCACCGGGTCCCGGACGCCGCCCCCGCGATCGACTGGACCAGGTCCTCGACCTGGGAGTTCCACCCGCTGGACACCGACGCCTTCCCCTCGGTCGGCCTGGCCCGTGAGGTCGGCACGCTGGGCGGCACGGCCCCGGCCGTCTTCAACGCCGCCAACGAGGAGTGCGTCGAGGCATTCCGCCAGGGCCGGCTGCCGTTCACAGGGATCGTGGATACGGTGGCCAAGGTGGTCGCCGAACACGGCACGCCGGATCGGGGAACCCCGCTGACCCTGGACGACGTCCTGGCAGCGGAGAGCTGGGCCCGCGCCACCACCGCGGAGTACGTGAGGGAGGAAGGCGGCCGATGACGGCACTGATGATGGTGATCGGCATTGTGATCTTCGCGCTGGGGCTGCTGGTCTCCATCGCGTGGCACGAGCTCGGTCACCTGACCTGGGCGAAGCTCTTCAAGATCCGGGTGCCGCAGTACATGGTCGGCTTCGGCCCGACCATCTGGTCGCGGAAGAAGGGCGAGACCGAGTACGGCATCAAGGCCATCCCGATGGGTGGTTACATCCGGATGATCGGGATGTTCCCGCCGGGGGCCGACGGCAAGGTCGTCGCCCGCAGCAGCTCGCCCTGGCGCAGCATGATCGAGGACGCCCGCGAGCAGTCCTACGAGGAACTGCTGCCCGGCGACGACACCCGGCTGTTCTACACCCGCAAGCCGTGGCAGCGGGTCATCGTGATGTTCGGTGGCCCGTTCATGAACCTGATCCTGGCCTTCGGCCTGTTCCTGGTGCTGTTCATGGGCTTCGGCCAGCCCACCCCGGTGCCCACCGTGCAGAGCGTCTTCAGCTGCGTGGTCAGCGCCGCCGACACCGCCGCGACCAGCAACACCTGCCCCAAGGGCGCCGCGCACACCCCCGCCTACGACGCCGGGATCAAGCCCGGGGACACCATCGTCTCCTTCGGCGGCGACCCGATCCACGATTACACGCGGCTCCAGGACGACATCCGCGACTCGACCGGGAAGACCGTGGCGATCGTGGTCGAGCGCGACGGCACCAAGCTCACCCGGTACGCCTCCATCGTGAGCAACGAGCTCTACAGCCCGAACTCCGGCGACACCCCCGCCGGCAAGCTGGCGCCCGCCGGGTTCCTCGGGATCGTCCCGCAGCAGCCCACCGTCGGGCTCGGCTTCGGCGCGACCATGGACAAGATGGGCGGGCTGGCCAAGAGCAGCGTCTCCTCGGTGGCCGCGCTGCCGTCGAAGATCCCGGCGCTGTGGGACTCCGCCTTCGAGGGCAAGCCGCGCACCGCCGACCAGCCGGTCGGCATCGTCGGCGTGGCCCGGGTCGGCGGTGACGTCTTCGCGGCCAAGGCCCCGATGATCGACAAGCTGGCCACCGAGATCTCGCTGCTGGCCGGGCTGAACCTGTCGCTGTTCCTGCTGAACATGCTGCCGCTGCTGCCGCTGGACGGCGGGCACATCGCCGGGGCGCTGTGGGAGGCGCTGCGGCGCAACTCCGCCCGGGTGTTCCGCCGCCCCGACCCGGGCCCGTTCGACGTCGCCAAGCTGATGCCGCTGGCGTACGTGGTCGCCGGGGTGTTCCTCTGCTTCACCGTGCTGGTGATGATCGCCGACGTGGTGAACCCGGTCAGCCTGAGCTGACCGGGTGGACCGGCGCGGCGGCGGCCCCGCCGCCGGGGTGCCGCGCCGGTCCGGAGTACAGCCGAGTGACCCCGGTGGCGTACGGTTGGGGCCGGGAGCGCTGGGGTCTTTCCGGCGCCCCCGGTCGCCCGGGACAACCGGTCGGACCGCCGCCTCACCTTGGGGAACACACCAGAGATGACCGCGATCTCGCTCGGAATGCCGTCCACCCCGCTCAAGCCGCTTGCTGTGCGGCGGAAGAGCCGTCAGATCATGGTCGGCAGTGTGCCGGTGGGTGGTGACGCGCCGGTGTCGGTGCAGTCGATGACCACCACGGTGACCTCGGATGTGAATGCGACGTTGCAGCAGATCGCCGAGCTGACGGCGGCGGGGTGCCAGATCGTGCGGGTGGCGTGTCCTTCGCAGGACGACGCGGACGCGCTGGCGACGATTGCGCGCAAGTCGCAGATCCCGGTGATCGCGGACATCCACTTCCAGCCGAAGTACGTGTTCGCGGCGATTGACGCGGGGTGTGCGGCGGTGCGGGTGAATCCGGGGAACATCCGGCAGTTCGACGACCAGGTGAAGGAGATCGCGAAGGCGGCGGGGGACGCGGGGGTGCCGATCCGGATCGGGGTGAACGCGGGTTCGCTGGACCGGCGGCTGCTGGAGAAGTACGGGAAGGCGACTCCGGAGGCGCTGGTGGAGTCGGCGTTGTGGGAGTGCTCGTTGTTCGAGGAGCACGGGTTCCGGGACATCAAGATCTCGGTGAAGCACAACGACCCGGTGGTGATGATCGCGGCGTACCGGTTGCTGGCGCGGTCGTGTGACTATCCGCTGCACCTGGGTGTGACGGAGGCGGGTCCGGCGTTCCAGGGGACGATCAAGTCGGCGGTGGCGTTCGGTGCGCTGCTGGCGGAGGGGATCGGGGAC
>Ga0302314_10009487_pt1 | contig 17195 bp, 15 predicted proteins | sample III_Palsa_N2_3_FD_200533 | JGI IMG/M metagenome (GOLD analysis project Ga0302314, IMG submission 200533) | Peat permafrost microbial communities from Stordalen Mire near Abisko, Sweden - III_Palsa_N2_3 | ecosystem: Environmental > Terrestrial > Soil > Palsa > Peat permafrost | place: Sweden...
GGCTGCAGCACCAGCTGATAGTGCTGTCGCTTGGTTGGGCTAGTGAAGGTATCGGTGAAGTCAACCCGCCTGGAACCGACCCAGACATTGATTTGCACCATGGGCCCGATCACAAATCCGGCGGGTCCTGCCCGGCAAGTGGGGGCGGTTCCGGTGAACTGACCGCTCACGAACTGGCCGTTGAAGCCCAGGACGAAAGGTCCGACGTAAATGCCAGAGCAGCCATCGAGCTTGGTGCCAAATTGCTTCACCGTCAACCAACCACTGAGGGCGATCGTGAAGGGGTACGCCGGGCACGTCGATGCGCCGCCGACCGGCACATCGGTGCCCCCCAAGGCGGACGATGCCACTTGTCCCGGCTGGATCATGACGGTGGTCGCCCGAGGTGCGCTAGCCGACAGGAGTCCAAGAGCCGACGGCGAGTCCTGTACTACCTCGGAACCGATCTCATCGAGCAATCCGACTCTCGGGTACATCTCCAAGGCACAGGTCCGGCGAGACGTGTTGGCGAACTGGATCACGAGACCCCAATGTCCAGCACCGTTGAGACCTGGTTGCGTCGATACCTGCACCTGATCAGAAGTGCAGCTGGAATAGTGCGTTGAGGACGTCAGAGTGATTGCCGCGGCACTGCGAACGATCGGCACTCCCAGACTCCCCATAGCCAGGCACCCGATAACACCAGCACGGACAAACCATGGGAGCCGGGGCAGGTGGTGGAGTTCCATCACCTTGTCTCACGCCCCCTATGGCAGGAAGGTTGTCATCGCCGCTTGATTGGTCGACTCCCGCCTGAGGCGTTTCGGACGCGATCCAGCGGCCGCCTAATTCAGTTCGGCCAGTGCGCCCTTGCTCACCCGGGCCGACACCAGCTCGGCGAAGCGCTCACAGACCGTGGTCCGCACCTGAGCCAGTTGGGCCACGGCACTCGGTGTGGCGGCCCGAATGGTGGCGGCCCCGCCCGGCGCTGCCGCGGCCTCCTGGGCGAACTCGGCGACGAAGCCGGCCACGGCGATCTCGTCAACCTCGAGGTGGAACTGGATGCCCCAGGCCACATCGGCCATCCGAAACGCCTGCTGGGCGTAGGTGGCGTTGCTGATCAGGTGCTGGCTCCCGGGCGGAAGATCGTAGGTGTCACCGTGCCAGTGCAACACGGTCAGCTCGTCGGGCAACCCGCAAAAGAGGGGGTCGTCGCGGCACGAGGCGTCCAGCCGCACGGGCCCCCATCCGACCTCCGGGCCACGGGCACCGGGGTAGACCGCCGCGTTGCCGGCCACGGCCAGGAGCTGCGCACCGAGGCAGATGCCCAGGGTCGGGATGTCCGCCTGCACGGCGCAACCGATGAGGTCGATTTCGGCCTGACGGGTCGGAAATCCATCGTCGGAGGCGGCCGACATGGGGCCGCCCATGACCACCAATCCGTCGAACCCCTCAATGAGGCCGGGCAATTGGTCGCCGGCAAAGACCCGGCAGAGCTCAATCTCCACTCCGGCGTCTCGCAACGCGTCCGCTATGGCAAACGGTGATTCCGGCGCCACATGTTGAATGACCAGGCACTTCGGCACGCCTGATGCTCCCTTCGGCAGGTAGAGGACCTTGTGTGCTGGCGAGTGGCCACACACTACGAGAACTCGAGGACCCCCCTACGGCACGGCCCTGGCCTGCTGCGTTAACATGTTGGAAACAATCCGGATTCACCGAGAGACACCGAGACCACCCATGTTCGAACGTTTGCTTCTGGCCCTTGACGACTCACCGGCCAGCGAAGCCGCCACCGCCTTTGCCGCCGCCGTGGCCACCGGCTGTTCGGCCTCGGTGCATGTGTTCCACGTGAATGAATTGCAGGTCGGTGGTCGCGGCGTGTCTTTGAAGTCCACCGAGGAATGCCTGGACTTCGTGACCGAAGCGGTGCTGGAACTCCGGGCCCACGGAGTGACCGTCGGCGGATCGGCCGTCTGCGGGACCTACCGTGAAGTGGCTAACCGGATTGCGGACGCTGCGGTGGTCCAGAAGGCCGACGCCATCATCCTCGGCTCGCAACGTCGGCCTTCCCGTTTGGGCGGCCTCTTCTCACCCAACGTGCGCGAGCGCACGATCCGGTTGTCGGCGCTGCCCGTCCTCACCGCGCCGTCCCCGCTGCACGTCAGCGTGCAGAGCGCGTTGCGCATTGACGATGTGTTGGGTGCCTACGCCACTGCAGATCTGACGACCCTGCCCACCGCCGGCCTTATATAAGGTCGGCCAGGCCTTCCCAACCCTGCGGCGGCTCGTCGAGTCGCCAGAACTGCTCGGGCACGCGACCTTCCATGCGGGCCGACAGCGCGTGGTCCTGTTCCAGCGGCGCGATCTGACTGGTGTAACACCAGATGGCTCGACGCTTGAGGTCGTCGTCGGGCACGTGCGGCACAATGGCCGGCGTCGGCCACGGGTGCGAGCGCAATAACTTGGCCACTCGCCAGGCCAGCAGTCCGGGAATGTGCTTGTAGCCGTGATCCTCGTAACAGAACCAGGTGCGTTGCGCCTGCTCCTGGCGCACCAGGAGTGCGGCCTCGTGCACCATGACGTGGTCGGGATTGCCCAGACCCATCGGGACGAACACCGAGGTGGGGTTCACCTCGTTGAGGACCTTGGCCAGCACCGGTGCCACGTCGGCCGGCGTCGGACGATCAGCCGGGGCCAGGTATTGGTGGTCCGGGAAATCGAGCCAGCGGTGCTCCGACGTGAGCACTTCCATGGCCGCTAGATCTTCGAGACGGCGGGCCGCGACCACGTCGTCACCGGATGTGAATCCTCCGAGCGCATCCCAATCCGACGGGACGTCGGGGTAGGCGGGCGGCTCACCGGCCAGCACGGTGATGACCGTGGTGTCGGGATAGCTGGCCAGAAGGTGTCCGGCCCCCATGGCGGCATCATCAAAGTGGGGCGAAATGACCACAATGCGGCTGAAGGCCGCCGGGTCTACCTCACCCCAGGTGGGCTCGTCGTACGGCATGGCCGGATCATACGGGGATGTCGTCGATCTCAGGGGCGACATGCTTGCGGAACTCGGGCATGAGAAGACCCAGCAGAACCGCGCCGACGACGCAGGCCAATCCGCCCGACACAACCGAGAACTCAAGGCTGGTCAGGGTGGCGACGGACCCGGACTCCATGTCGCCCAGGCGGGGACCTCCCTGGACCACCGCCATCTGGATGGAGGACATGCGGCTGCGGAAGCGTTCGGGGATGGTGGTCTGCAAAATGGTGTTGCGCAGGACGGCGGAGATCACGTCGGACCAGCCGGCGATGGCCAGCATGAGCAACGCCACCCACAAGGTGTGCACCAGACCGAAGACGGCGATGGCGATACCCCAGGCCAGCACGGCGACGATGACCGCCCGACCCTGTCGCTTGAGTTGGGTGACCCAACCGGTGGTCACGGCGCCGATCAGGGCACCGACGCCCGGAGCGGCATAGAGGAAGCCCAGCGTGAGCGTGCCGCCGCCGAAGACGGATCCGGCCATGGCCGGAAAAAGCGCTCGTGGCATGCCGAACACCATGGCGTTGATATCGATCAGGTAGACCCCCTGTAGGGCCCGGCGTGAGCGCAGGAACCGCATTCCCTCCTTGGCCGACTCCCAGGGATGCACGGCGGGTCCCTCGGCCGGCGGAATGGGGATCATCCGCGACGTGGCGTAAAGGGCGATGACGAAGGTGCCGGCGTCAATGCCGTAGACGAGCGGCAGTCCGATGCCCAGGAGAAATCCGGAAAGGGCGGGACCCACCACCGTCCCCACTTGGAAGGTGACCTGCATCATGGCCGCCGCCGCCGAAATGTGTCGCCGCTCCACCAACCCGGGTACCGAGGCCATGCGAGCGGTGTTGTTGACGCCGTTGAGCGCCGCGGCCGCGGCGCTCACGAGATAGATGGCCAGGAGCGATGAGTGGTGGAGTGACGCGTTCACCGCCAGGAGCGCACTGGTCGTGCCCATGGCCGCGGTCGACCACAGCATGATGCGGCGCCGGTCCATGGAGTCGCCGAGTGGTCCGGCGTAGAGCGCCCCGAAAATGAATGGGATGAGCTGGGCCAGGCTGACGGCGCCCACCTGCAGCGTGGAGTGGGTCATCCGGTAGACCTGATAGGGGATGGCCACCACCGTGAGCTGCGTGCCCAGCATGGAGATCAGCTGGCCACTGAACAGCAGCCTGAAGTCCCGGCTTTCCCGCAGGGGGGTGATGTCCACCAGGATCTTGCCCGGCATGCCGAGCAGCATACGGGTCCGGATTCCAGCGGTTAACCCCCTGGTCACCCGGCACGCCCAGGGCCAGCTGTCACCCGTAGGATCGTGGCAATGACTTCAGCCAGCGACGATGCGAGCCGGGCCAGCGCCGAACAACTGGCCCGTCAGCTCCAGGACGTGGCCGCCAACGTCGGCTCCGTGTTGTACGGGAAGCGGGACGTGGTGCGCATGGCCCTCACCTGCCTGGCGGCCGGGGGCCATCTGCTGATTGAGGATCTGCCCGGGGTGGGGAAGACCACGCTGGCCAAGGCCCTGGCCCAGACCCTGGGTCTCCACTGCCGGCGGGTGCAGTTCACCGCCGACCTGTTGCCCTCCGACCTCATCGGGGCAATGGTGCTGGACCGGGAGCGGATGACGCCGATCTTCCACCCCGGCCCGGTGTTCACCAACATTCTCTTGGCCGACGAGTTGAACCGGGCCTCGCCCAAGGCGCAATCCGCGCTGCTCGAGGCGATGGAGGAGGGCCAGGTCAGTGTGGACGGGGTGACCCACCCGCTGCCCAAGCCGTTCATGGTCATCGCCACCCAGAATCCGTACGACTCGGCGGGCACCTACCCGCTCCCATTCAGCCAGCGCGACCGCTTTCTCCTTCGCATCAACATCGGGTATCCGGGCCGCGAGGCTGAGGATCATCTGCTGAGCACCAGTGGTGCCCGGGCCCGACCGGAAGACCTGGGTGTCGTTGGTGGCGCCGCGATGCTGTCGCATCTGGCGCAGGTCACCAACGATGTCTATGTGGCGCCCGAGATGCGCAGCTATGTGCTCGATCTCGTCGAGGCCACCCGGAATCATCCGAACCTCCTCTTCGGGGCCTCGCCGAGGGCGGCGCTGGCGCTCTTGCGTACGTCGTGTGCCTTCGCGGTCACGGTTGGTCGCAACTACGTCACTCCGGACGACGTGAAGGCCGTGGCGGCCTTCGTGTTGGCTCACCGGATGGCCCTGAGTTCGTCCGCCGAGCTCGGCGGCGGATCGTCAATGTCGCTCATTGCGGAGCTCTTGGCCACGGTGCCGGTGCCGGTGCGGGCCCAGCGCTCCGCCTCCGTCGCCGCTGGCTGAACCCACCATGGGATCGCGGCTGTCGCTGACGACGCGCGGAGCCTTCGCCCTGGGCGTGGCTCCGTCAAGTGCCATCGCCGGCTTCATCCTCGGCGCCGAAGAACTGGTGCTTCTCTCCGTCGCCCTGTTCGTCCTCCTCGCCTGCGGGTTGGTGCAGTGTTCGGTCCGCGCTCGAATGGCCCGATCCGGATGGCACATCGCCGTCCATCTGCCCAGCAGCGAGATCGCCGCCGGCCAGGACTTGTCGATGATGGTGGTGCTCTCCGCATCGGGCCGCAGCGCCTCCGTTCCCACCTGGCTCGAGGACCCGACACGAAACTGGCGCCGGGTCCGCAAGGCGACTCCCCCCCAGGCGCGGCCGAGCCTTCCCAATCCGTCATTGGCCCGTCGGCTGCCCCGCCTGGAGGAGGGCGAGACGGTCGCCATTGAGTGTGGACCGCCGACCCAGCAACGAGGCGTCTTCACGCTGCGGGGTTTGCGCCACTGGTGCTTTGACAGTGTCGGCCTGTTCGCCCAGGTGCTCAACGTCAGCCCCACCGCCACCATCACGGTGTACCCGGTCCCTGTTGATGCGGGTCTGGAAGACGAACTGCTCCAAGGCGAGGAGATCCACGCCACCACCGGGACCGAACCGATCACCGGGCCGGTCCGTCGGCAGAACTCGGGTGATTTTGCCGGGCTTCGTCCCTACGTCCCCGGTGATCGGTTGCGACTCCTGTACTGGCCGGCGCTGGCTCGCAGCGGGGACCTGGTGGTCAGGGACTTCGAGGACGTCGTGCCCAGCCGGGTGCATCTGGTGGTCGACGTGCGCCCGGTACTGGGCAACGAAGGCTGCGAAGCCGCCCTGGCGGTGGCGGCGGGGATTGGGCTGCGGGTGTTGTCGCTCGGAACGATGCTCGAGTTGACGACGTCGGCGGGCGATCGGGTGGCCATCGGACCCGGCACCGAGGGGGCCTCGGCGCTGCTGCGGGCCATCGCCGCGGTCGACGTACTTCCCACCCCCGCGCCGCACGGTCGCCGGGGAGCGATCAGCGCCCCGCAGCAGCTCGACTTTCCGCTCACCTCGGCGACGCCACTCGTGGTCACCACCAGGATCGGCGCCACCACACTGCCCGGTGCACTCGGCTTCAGCCAGCTCATCATCGCCGCATGAGTTCCGCCGTCTCGCCACAGCGCCCAGGGATCACAGCGGAGCTCGGACCGCTGGTGCTGTCAGCCTCGGTGTCGGTCGCCCTGGCCCGCCTGATCGAACATGGGCTGAGTAGCCGAGTCGTCCTGCCCCTCCTCGCTTCAATTCTGGTCGGTGACGTGGTGACCGCTGCGGTGACCCGGAAGCTCAAGATCCGGTGGGGCGTGGGCATCGGCCTGGTCTTCGCGCTGCTGGCGTTGATTGTCTGTGTCGACCCGGCCGTCTTCGTGCCGGGTGCCCATCACTTCCTCAGCTCGTCGGTGCTTTCTGCTCAGTACCGGGCCGCTCAATTCGCACTGGTGCACGAAGGGACGCCCCTGCCCCTCCTCAACGGAGTGGTGGTGGGCATCGGCGCCCTTGGCGCGTTGGCCTCGGTCATCACCCGGGCGTTGTGGACTCGACGTCACCACCCGTCACGTCGTCGCCGCCGATTCGTTGGTCTGGCCACCTGTATCGCACCGACGTTCGCCGTGTTCATCTACTCCACCTTGGTCAGTGCGAACCGTGATCGGGTCCCCGCCGCCGTGGCCTACTTCTTCGGTGTGCTCGTCGTGGTCGCCGTGGCCGATCGGCGCGACCTCAATCGATCCCCCGTACGGTCATGGCGAATTGACGTCACCACCGTCCTCTCCTGTGTGGTTGCCGTCGGCGTGGTGATCGGCGCCGGCGCCGGTTTGTCCAACATGCGCTTGACGGTGTTTCACGTCACGCCGCCCAAGCAAATCAATCCCAATGCCCTCAACGGGTCAGGGGGCAGCGTCCTGACCGGGTTGGAGTTGCTGGACAACCTTCGAACCGTTGAACTGAAGGCCACGAACGATGTGATCTTCCGGGCCACGTCGCCCGTTGCCACCTACTGGCAGGTCGGCACGTTGTCGACCTTCAACGGGACCGAATGGCTGCCCACCCCGGGCGTGGACGCCGCCCTGTCCGGTTCGCCCAGCGCACAGGCATCGGCGCTGGCGCCGTCGGCGCTGCCGTCGCCCAATCCCTCCTTGTTTCCGAATTTCACCGCCAACTTCGACATCTCGGACTTCTTCAGCCGCCTGCTCCCGGCTCCGCCCCATGCCGTGTCGGTGGCCGGGCTGGCGGGAGCGAAGCCGATCGGGCAAGAGGGGGTCTTGGCCCCGCAACCGAGCCAGGCCGGGACGTCCTACGCCGTCACCTCCTGGCTGAGCACCTCGGCCTCGGTGGACGGGCCGCAGCTGTCGACGTCGGATCCGCGCCTGGCGCCGTATCTGGCCCTGCCGTCCCAACCGGCAGTGGTGGCCCAGTTGGCCCACGAAGCGGTGGGCTCTCTCACCTCACCTCCGCTCGAGGTACAGGCACTCGTGAACTGGTTCCGGTCCGGACAGTTCCGGTACACCCTGTCGCCGCCACCGACCACCGGGCCCGACCCGTTGGTGCAGTTCCTCACGGTGACCAAGGCCGGCTACTGCCAGCAGTTCGCCGGTGCATTCGGTGTGCTGGCCCGTTCGCTGGGCATCCCCACCCGCCTGGTGGTTGGGTTCATCGCCGGCCATGCGGGGCCGAACCAGACGTTCACGGTCACGGGGGCGGACGCACACGTGTGGCCACAGGTGTATCTCGGTCCGGCGGCCGGATGGGTATCCGTGGAACCCACACCATCGTCTCCCGTGGGCTCCGCGGTGCCGCTCGGTGTCCTGGAGCCCTCGACACCACCCTCAGGCACCACGCCGAGCAGCGTCCCGGCACAGGGCGGATTCGTCACCCCGTCGACACAGCCCAGTGGCGCCGGCAGCGGAAGTTCGAACAGTCCGGGCCACCACCGGCCGGCGCCGGTCACGCACCGTCACGGTTCGAATGTCCTGGTGCTGATCATTCTCCTCGTGGCACTGGCGCTGCTGATCCTGATTGGACTGAGGGAGCTTCGTCGTCGACGCGAGATGGCGCTGCGGAAACTGGGCAGCGACACCCAGGTGGTGCGGGCTTGGGAGCGGGCGATTGCCTCCCTCCGGAGACTGGGCCTGTCCCGCCGGACGGGTGAGACCCCGTACGAGTACGTGGCCCGGGTGAGCCAGGTGTCGGTGGCGTCGGATCATCACGTCGACGTGACCGCGCTGTCGCAACTGGCCGAGCTGGTGGAGCAGGCGTGTTACACCCCGGATCCGTGCACCCCCCAACAGGCCGGCGATGCCTGGCGTCTGGCCACCATGGTGAGTGGTACCCCTCGGACCCATCGACGGGCCCCGCGGGTGACCCAGGACGCATGAAACGGCGAAGGGCCCCTCACAAGGAGGGGCCCTTCGAGTGCAGCGTGCCGACCAGGAGTCGGCGATGTGGCTTAGAGGGTTGGTGCGAAACCAACCACCGGGGACGGCACCGAAATGCCGGCCGAGCTGACTTCGCTCGGCACCGAGCCGTAGTAGTTGGCGTCACCGGTGGTCACCAACGAAGTTGACGTGCCGGAGCCGGTCGTCTTGCTGGCATTGAAGGCGAAGACGCCACCATCAGCGCCAGTGACCCAGTAGCCCGTACCGTCGGGCGTGTACTCAATACCCACCACTGGTGAGTTGGGCGTCACGCCGCTCAGAGTGGGCGAGCCGTAGAACGGCGACCCACCGAATGAGTACACCGCCCCCTGCGAGGTGGCGATGAGATAGCCGGCGCCCACCGGGTTGGCGGCAATGCCCACTGCGGGACCCTCGGCCGACGGAGCACCGAGCTTGGACTCAATGGTGCCGGCGAACACGGCATCGCCGAAGGCGTAGACCGAGCCGTCAGCGGTGACCAGGTAGTAGCCATCACCCGTTTGGGTGAGGGACATGCCAACGACCGGTGAATCAACGTGGTCCAGCGCGGCCGATCCGAAGAACGGCGCGTCACCGTAGGTAAAGACACCACCGTCGGATGCGAACAGGTAGTAGCCCTTGCCCGAGCTGTCGCCCAGGATGCCGGCGATCGGCTTGACCAACTTCGTCGCTCCGAGGCCACCGAGGTAGGGCGCGTCACCGTAGGCAAAGACACCACCGTCTGAGGCGGCCTCCCAGTAACCCTTGCCGTCGGAGGTCGATGCGATGCCGACCACGGGGGCGTTGGAGCCGCCCAGGATATTGCCGGCTGCCGGGGCGCCGCCGAATCCGTAGGTGCCGCCGTTGGCGGCGACCAAGGTGTAGCCACTGGCCACCGGAATGGTTGCTCCAGCGGGGCCGGTGGCGAAGATCGCCGGGGCCACCAGGGCGACCGCACCGGTCAGAATGGTCGAAGGAACCAGTCGCTTGAGACGGGTGCGTCGAGCCTTCCTGCTCATGGGCGAAATAGCCGCCCTTCGGCCTATGACGTCGTGAGACACAGACTGCTCCTCTCGTAGGGCCTGACTCCAGCCATGCCACCTTGTTCTGTCCGGGTATTCCTATATGACCAACCTGAACAGTTCTCGATCAAACGGCAAACTGCAGGTGTCGCGGGGATGAACCCTTGGCGCAATCAGACTGATCAGGGTCAGCGTACCAGTGGTGAGTCCATCAACCTACTAATACGATAGGAATAGTCAAGATATGGCGACCGCACGCCGCCGAGACCCGAAATGGGGGACTAGCTGACCTGGCCGGTGACGTAGAGCTCGGTGCGGGGATCCTTGGGTGAGGAGAAGATCTGGGGCGTGACGCCGTACTCCACCAGTTCACCGATGTGGTCGGCGTCGTCCAGCAGGAAGACGGCGGTGAGGTCGGCACACCGGGTGGCTTGGAACATGTTGTGGGTCACCAGGGCGATGGTGACCTCAGAGGCCAGGTCGACGATGGTCTCCTCAATGGCGGCGGTCGAGATGGGGTCGAGGGCCGAGCAAGGTTCGTCCATCAGCAACACTTCCGGCTCCACGGCCAGGGCCCGGGCGATGCAGAGACGCTGCTGCTGACCACCGGAGAGGCGGACGGCGGGCTGATCCAGCCGATCCTTGACGTTCTCCCACAGGGCAGCTGACTTCAGCGCATGCTCGGCGGCGTCTTCCAGGATCTGCTTCTTCCGGATGCCGTTGAACTTCAAGCCCGAGACCACATTGTCGAAGATGCTCATGGTCGGGAAGGGGTTCGGGCGCTGGAAGACCATGCCGATGCGGCTGCGGATGAGTTCGGGCTGAGCGTCGCGGCCGTAGATCTCGGTGTCGCCCAGGCGGATCGACCCCGACACCTTGCCGCCGGAGCGGTCGTGCATCCGGTTGATGGCCCGCAGCACCGTGGTCTTGCCGCAGCCCGAAGGGCCGACCAGCGCGGTGACCCGGTTCTCGGCCAGGGGAAAGCTCACGTTGCGGACGGCGTGTACGGACCCGAAGTCGACCGCCATATCGGTCAAGGTGACCGCAGCCGCGGTGTTCTCCAGCAGTTCCGTCGACCCCTCGGTGTGGGTGCGGGCTTCCTGCTGAATTCGGGCTGCTACTGCGGACGTCGTGTCAGACATTCGATCCTCCGTTGAGGTAGGTGCACATTATCGAGAATTGTTGGTGAGCCGGGCAGCGACCATTCGGCCGATGATGCTGAGGACCAGTACTGCGGCCATGAGGACGAAGGCGGCGCCCCAGGCATCCTGCTGGAGTTCCTTGAAGGCACTGGTGCCGTCCTGGAAGATGACGATCGGCACGGCATTGATGGGTTGGCTCAGCGAGGTGCTGAAGAGTTGACTTCCCGCCACGGTGAAGAGCAGCGGGGCTGTTTCACCGATGGCGCGCGCCAGGGCCAGCAGGTTGGCCGTGATCAAGCCGGGTATGGAGCCACGCACCACCACCGATCGGACGACCCGTGATTGGCGGGCACCCAGGGCGAGGCCGGCTTCCCACAGTTCATTGGGGACCGTCCGCATGGCCTCTTCGTCGCCGCGGATCATGATCGGCAGCATCAAGACGGCCAGAGCGAGACTGCCCGAATAGGCCGAGAAATGGTGGTTCCGGACCACAAACTGGGCGTAAATGAAGAGTCCGATCAGGATGGAAGGCAGGCCGGAGAGGACATCAGCGCCAAAGCGGACGATGTTGGCCACCGGGCCCGACCGTTCGATCAGGAAGAGCGCCACCAGCAACCCGAGCGGGATGGCGATGGCCAGGGCCAGGCCGTTGACGATGAGACTGCCGACGATGGCATTGGAGATGCCGCCCCCCGGAATGCCTGGCGGTGTGGGGATGTGGGTGAAGAATCCCACGGAAATCGCACCGATGCCGCGCTTGGTCACATAGACCACCAGGGCGACCAACGGGATCAACACCAGCACCATGCACAGGCCGAACGTGATGCGAATGGTGAGTGCGATGGAGCGGCGTCTCTTGAGGGTGGCGCGAGCCGACGTCTGGATCAGTTCCCGCCGTTCGTAGTAGCTGGCGTCCTTGCCCGAGGGAGCAGGAGCTTCAAGGAGGTCGGTCATGGCAGCCTGAAGTTGCGGTTCCGGCGGACCATCATCCGGCCGCCAATGTTGACGACAAGGGTGAACACCAATAGGACGACGGCCAGCGCCATGAGTGAGCTCCGGTACAGGGTCCCCGGCAGGGAGTCGCCGAAATTGAGGACGATCACAGAGCCAAGCGTTGCCCCCGGATTCAGTAGTGAGAGCGGGTGCGAAATCCGAGACGCGTTTCCGATGAGCAGGGTCACGGCAATCGTCTCCCCGACGGCTCGACCGAGGGCGAGGGTGGCCGCGGCCAGAATGCCAGAGTTGGCGCCCGGAACGACCACCTTGCGAATCACCTGCCAGGGTGTCGCACCGAGGGCGATGGCCGCCTCCCGATCGGAGTTCCCGACGCCGGCCAGGGCGGTACGGGACAGAGCCACCATGGTCGGGACGATCATGATCGACAGTACGAAGCCGGCCAAGAAGAGGCTGGGACCCTCGGGGTTGCCCTTGAAGAGGATGTTGACGACCGGGATGTCCTTCATGAAGGGCTCGACGTCGCGCAGGAAAACTGGCTGCATCACGTAGAGGCCCCAGAGTCCCACCACGATGCTCGGGATGGCGGCAATGAGATCAATGCCCACCCCGAGCGGAGTGGCGATGCGCCGGGGACACATCTCGGTCAGGAAGGAGGCAGTGGCCAGTCCAATCGGGACGGCGATCAGCATGGCGATCAGGGTCACCGTGAGCGTGCCGAGAATGAACGTGCCGGCCCCGTATTGGTTGGTAACGGTGTTGAATGACGTCGACCAGAGGAATCCGAGGCCGAAGTGTCCCCAGGCCTGCCCGGACTGGCTGATGATGCCCTGGAGGATCCCGGCCAGGACGACCACGAACAGAATGGCCGAGCCCCATAACAGCAGGGCGTAGCCCCGGCCTTTCGACCGGGAGCTACGCCGCTGCTCTAGGAGTTGACGAGGTGTCGTGGCGGTGTCGGACACCTATCTAAAAGAGGGCCGCGCCGCTGGAGTTCTGCATCTGGTTGATGGTCGAGTCGGCCAGCGCCACGATGTTCGAGGGCAGCGGCGCGTAGCCGATGGCTGAAGCATCGGCCTGTCCGGCGTTGACCATCCAGTTGAGCATCTTGCCCAGCGCGATCCCGTTGCTCGTGTTGGCTTGCTTTTGGTACACGATGATCCAGCTGTAGGTCGAGATCGGGTACGCACCGGCGCCCGAGCCGTTGACGATCAGGTAATTGTCGGCCGTCACGTTCGGGAAGGCTGCCGCGTCGGCGGTGACCGAAGCGAGCGATGGCAGGACGAACGCGCCGGCGGAGTTCTGCACGGCGGCGTAGTCAAGACTCGACTGCAGGGCGTAGGCGAGCTCGACATAGCCGATGGTGCCCTGGCCGTTCTGCACGTCACCGGCCACGCCGGCGTTGCCGTTTCCACCCTCGCCGTGAGGGAAGGCGGGCTGCTTGCCGTCCAGGCTCGAGGGCCAGTCGCCGGCGTCAACCGAGGTCAGGTAATGGGTGAAGGCGTTCGAGGTACCGCTGGAGTCAGCTCGGTAGACCGGCTCAATGGAGGAGCCCGAAGGGCAGCTGGAACTGATGGCATTCCAGTCGGTGATCTTGCCCGAGTAGATCTGGGCGATCTGCGTACCGGTGAGGTGGACGTGGTTGCCGAGGCAGGGCTCGTTGTACGCCATGGCGATACCACCCAATACGACCGGGATCTGCAGGATGGCACCACCCGAACCGGTGGTGGCTGAGGGCTCGGGCACGTCGGAGGCACCGAAGTTGACCGTGTTGCCCAGGATGTCCGTCTCACCGGCACCTGATCCCACTGAGGCGTAGGTCACGCTCACCTTGGCGTTGTCCTTGTTGTAGTCGTAGAACTGGCGCTCGAACAGGGGCTGGTCGAAGGTCGAGCCAGCACCGGTCAACTTGGCGGCGGGGGTGTTGAAGTCGTTGGAGCCGCCCAGTGCGTTCGAGCCCGAGGCAGCAGCCGTGGTGGCGGTGGTCGACTTGGCGGTCGTGGCCGTCGTCGACTTGGCCGTGGTGGCGGTGGTCGACTTGGCGGTCGTGGCCGTCGTGCTTCCCGCGGTAGTCGTGGTCGCACCGGCAGCCGTGGTGGATGTGGTGGACGAAGAAGTCGTGGACGTGGTCCCAGCGGCACTCTTGTGGCTCTTGTTCTTACCGCTGGCTGAGGGGGTGGACGATCCGCAGGCGGCAGCGACAAGGCCGCCAGCCACGATCATGGTCACGACGATCCACCGCTTGGCGGCGAACCTGGACTTGACCTCAGTTACCTCTGGGGTGACTGGATTGAACACGTACTGCTCCTCTCATAGGTGCCCGGTACCGCCTGTACTTGGGCGCGATACGTCCTTCGGGTCATTCCTATCGGGGGAAGCTGAACGGGAATCAACGAAACGGCAAACGTAGGGTGTCGCGAGGATGAATCCTTGACGAACTGAGCGGTGCAGACTGGGAGTTCCGAGTGGAATCGGCTACGCCTAGGAGAGCTTGCGTCCCAGGTCACGGACGGAAATGTCCCAGGGCGCGGGCCAGTCGGCCGGGCGAAGCAAGGCGTCACTACCCCCGTCACAGAACAGCACTGAACCGCAGAAGAACCCACCATCGGGACCCAGCAGGAGTTCGACCAGTGCGGCGATCTCCTCTGGGCGACCGGTGCGACCCACCGGGATGGGGAGCATGTCGAGCAATGGGCCGACCTCAGGATCGGACCGCATATCACCGACCATCGGGGTCTCGATCATCCCCGGTGCGATGGCGTTGAGGCGCAGACCGGCACCGGCCCAATCAGGGCCGACGGCGTGGCGGCGTACCCAGTAGGCCAGGGCCAGTTTGCTGGCCGGATAAGTGACCATGGAGCCCACCTCATCGGCGAGCTGCCGGGCCCCTTCCTCGTCGTGGGCCAGGCAGGCGTTCACTACGGACTCGGGAATGGCCGGCTGGACGGTCGTCGAGTTGGAGCTGATGGTGACCACCGATCCGCCGGCTCGAAGGAGCGGGCGCAGTCCGACGACCAGGTCAACCGTGCCGAAGTAATTCACCGAGGCCAGAAGTGAACCGGCCCGAGTGGGGGCTCCGGCCAGACCGGCGCAGGTCACCAGGCCGGCCAGTGCGCCTGCGGCCAGCGACGTCACCGCGTCCACCGCCATCACCCGGCCCTGAGGAATGCCAAGGTCAGCCACCACATCGGCATCGTGCAGATCGATGGTGATCACCCGATAGCCCGACTGGCGCAGGCGATCGGTGCAGGCGGCGCCTATCCCGGATGCGGCACCGGAAATGGCGACAACAGGATCAGGCAGCGGCCCGGGCTTTCAGGATCTCCAATGCCTTGTCGGCGTGGCCGCCCATGGAGAACTCGGTGTGGATGACACCGAGCAGCTTCCGATCGGTGTCGATGACATACGTCACCCGCTTGTTGGGGAGGAAGCTGGGCCCGCGCTTGGCTCCGAGGAGGGTGGCCACCGTTCGATCGGCGTCGGAGAGCAGCGGGAAGCCAAGCGATTCCTTCTGGTCGAACTGCTTCTGCTTGTCGACGCTGTCGGCACTGATGCCCACACTCTGGGCACCCACGGCCGCGAACTCAGCCTGGAGATCCCGGAAATGGCAGCTTTCCTTGGTGCAGCCATAGGTCATGGCTGCCGGGTAGAAGAACAGCACCACCGGACCATTGGCCAAGAAGTCGCTCAGCTTCCGGGGGGCACCGGTCTGATCAGAGAGTTCGAAATCGGGGACGACATCACCTTTTTGCATCGGCCCAATGTAGAGGGAAAGCCCCTCGTGTCGCTCAGCCTTCGAATCGAAAGCCCACGCCACGAACCGTGACGAGGTGCCGGGGATTGGCCGGATCAGGCTCAATCTTGCGGCGCAAACGCTTGATATGGGTATCGAGAGTGCGGGTGTCGGTCAGTTCCTGGTCCCACCAGAGCCGGTCAATGCACCAATCCCGGGTGACGACCTGGCCGCTGTGGGACATGAGGAGAGCCAGGAGGTCGAACTCCTTGCGGGAGAGATCCACCTGCTCTTCGTGCACCGTGACCTCGCGACGACCGGCGTCGAGACGAACCGGCCCGACATGGAGCACCTCTTCGTGGTGTTCGGCCACGGCCACGCCCCGGCGCAGGACGGCGCGCATGCGGGCCACCAGCTCCCGGAGCCGGAATGGCTTGGCCACGTAGTCACTGGCGCCCAGTTCGAGTCCCAGGACGACGTCCACTTCCGAATCCCGGGCCGTCACCATGATGATCGGAACCGGCTTGAGGGCCCGCATCTGCTGGCAGATCTCGATGCCTGACTGGTCCGGGAGCATGACGTCCAACAGCACCAGGTCCGGGTGGATCCGGTGAAACAGGCGGAGCGCCTCATGACCATCGCCGGCGCTTTCGACCGCGAATCCCTCTCGGGTCAGACCCGAGGCGAGGGCCTGGCGATAGGACTCTTCGTCGTCGACGACCAGCACCAGCGGTCGGTTGTCACGGGACGGGCTCACCGCCGGTTGTCGAGGCGTGGTCACGAGAGTGGTGGCCATCGACGGGTCCCGCTCAAGCCGCGTCATCGGGCGAGGGGGTATGCATGCGAGGGTCAGGCGACGACGGTGGCGGAGGGGGAGAGTCCACCGGCGCCGCCTGGGCGCGCAGGGAGGCGAATACCTGCACGATTCTGGTCATGAAGCTGCCGACAGCAACCTCGAGCGGTGCAACGGCGGGTCGGATCGGCACGACCTCGGCCAGAGGACTCCGGCCGTGATGGCGTGGATCGCCCATCCGGGTCAGGGTGCCCGTGGAGGAGCGTGCTGCGTCTTCGTGTGCCAGCGCCATCGGAGTTCACCGTACGGAACCGACATGAACGGAGCGCGAAACCAGTGCTACCGGGAAGTGTCAACCAGATGAACTCTTCCCTCCCTCTGATGGAAAGGGGGCGTTACGCTCGGTTCGACCAAGACGGGAGGTGGCATATGACCGAGGCCATGGGGCACGGTGTCAATCAGCGAAAGACAATTGAGATGACGCCGGAGGAGATCGAGTCGTTTCTGGCCGAGCGCCGGGCCATGAGCATGTGCTCCATCGGTGCCGACGGGTCGATCCACGCCGTTGCCATGTGGTACGGGTTCCTGGACGGGTGTGTCACGGTCGAGACCAAGGCGAAGTCCCAGAAGGTCCAGAACCTGAAGCGCGATCCCCGGCTGACCCTGCTGTTCGAGGCGGGGGATTACTACGAAGAGCTTCGGGGCGTGGAATTGGTGGGGACGGCGGAGATCATTGATGACCCCGAAAAGTTGTGGCCGCTCGGCATCAGTGTC
>Ga0302314_10009490_pt1 | contig 17192 bp, 15 predicted proteins | sample III_Palsa_N2_3_FD_200533 | JGI IMG/M metagenome (GOLD analysis project Ga0302314, IMG submission 200533) | Peat permafrost microbial communities from Stordalen Mire near Abisko, Sweden - III_Palsa_N2_3 | ecosystem: Environmental > Terrestrial > Soil > Palsa > Peat permafrost | place: Sweden...
AAGGTCGTGGGGATTGGTTGGGCGCGGAGCGCCCCTTCGTGTCCTTCTCTTCCTTCGTGGGCTTCGTGTTCATTCGGGTGGTGGCGCTGTGCGAAGGGTTTGGCGCGCGGCAACGTACCTCCTCCGGAGCAGGATTTAAGAGGTGAGGGCAGAGGGCCCCTGCGTCGCCCCTTGGGCGACGGTTCCCCCTTTCCGGGGGAAGAGGAGGGGCGGAGCGGCTTTTCGGCCACAGGGTTTCGCGGCGAGTTTTGCCGCAGATGATCAGGGTTTGGACAAGACGATGCGTGGTTCGCCTGTCAGGCGATCAAAGCTTTCGAGCGTGAGCGCAGATTTGCGACCCCTTGCCGCCGATGGGCCGCTCCGCTTGAACGTGGCGCGAAAGCATCCACATAATCGCCCTGACAGCCGCCGGGGTTTGGCGGACGGGCCGCCCGACTCGATGCATCGTCGAGTGACCGTGGTCCGGTGAGGGTCAGGCGCCGTTAGTCGGGCGCCGCCCAGGAGAAATGAGCGTTATGCCTGAGATCAAGACTCTGCCGGTCCTGCCGTTGCGGGACATCGTGGTTTTCCCGCACATGGTGGTGCCGCTGTTCGTCGGCCGCGAGAAATCCGTCCGCGCACTGGAAGAAGTGATGCGCGGCGACAAGCAGATATTGCTCGTCACCCAGCGCGACCGCGACCAAGACGATCCCTCGCCGAAGGACATCTTCGACGTCGGCGTGCTGGCCAATGTGCTGCAACTGCTGAAGCTGCCGGACGGCACCGTGAAGGTGCTGGTCGAGGGCAAGGGCCGCGCGGCGGTGCTGCGCTTCACCTCCAGCGAAGCCTTCTACGAAGCCGAGGCCGCCGAGGTCGAGGAAGAAGGTGGCGAGGCGCACGAGGCCGAAGCCCTCTCACGCGCGGTGATCGAGCAGTTCGAAAACTATGTGAAGCTGAACAAGAAGGTGCCGCCGGAAGCGCAGGCCTCGATCCCGCAGATCAGCGAACCCGGCCCGCTGGCCGACAACATCGCCGCGCATCTGGCGGTGAAGATCGTCGATCGCCAGCAGCTGCTGGAAATCTTCAACGTGGTGAAGCGGCTGGAGAAGGTGTTCGCCCTGATGGAGGGCGAAATCAGCGTGCTGCAGGTGGAGAAGAAGATCCGCACCCGCGTGAAGCGGCAGATGGAGAAGACCCAGCGCGAGTACTATCTGAACGAACAGATGAAGGCGATCCAGCGCGAGCTGGGCGAGCAGGATGACGCGCGCGACGAGCTGATCGAGCTCGAAAAGCGGATCAAGAAGACCAAGCTCTCCAAGGAAGCGCGCTCGAAGGCCGAGTCCGAGCTGAAGAAGCTGCGCAACATGAGCCCGATGTCCGCGGAATCGACCGTGGTGCGCAACTACCTCGACTGGGTGCTCTCGATCCCGTGGGGCAAGGCCAAGACCAAGCCGATCGACGTGGTCAGGGCCGAGCGGATCCTGGAGGAGGACCACTACGGCCTGGAGAAGGTGAAGGAGCGCATCCTCGAATACCTGGCGGTGCAGGCGCGCACCGGCTCGCTGAAGGGGCCGATCCTGTGCCTGGTCGGCCCTCCGGGCGTCGGCAAGACCTCGCTCGGGCGTTCGATCGCCAAGGCGACGGGGCGCGAGTTCGTGCGGCTGTCGCTGGGCGGCGTGCGCGACGAAGCCGAGATCCGCGGTCACCGCCGCACTTATATCGGCTCGATGCCCGGCAAGATCATCCAGTCGATGAAGAAGGCCAAGACCACCAACACCTTCTTCCTGCTCGACGAGATCGACAAGATGGGCGCCGACTGGCGCGGCGACCCGTCCAGCGCCCTGCTTGAGGTGCTGGATCCGGAACAGAACTCGACCTTCAACGACCACTATCTGGAGGTCGACTATGACCTCAGCCAGGTGATGTTCGTCACCACCGCCAACAGCCTCAACATGCCTCAGCCGCTGATGGACCGGATGGAGATCATTCGTCTGCCCGGTTACACCGAGGACGAGAAGGTGGAGATCGCCAAGCGCCACCTGCTGCCCAAGCTGGCCAAGGACCACGGGCTGAAGGAGGGCGAGTGGATCGTGCCCGACCAGGCGATCCACGACCTGATCCGCTACTACACCCGCGAAGCCGGGGTGCGCTCGCTGGAGCGCGAGATGGGCAACCTGGCCCGCAAGGCGATCCGCGACATGGCGGTCGAGAAGATGATCTCGGTCACCATCGACGACGAGCGGCTGCGTAAATACGCCGGCGTGCGCAAGTTCCACTACGGGGAGACTGACGAGGAGGATCAGGTCGGCATCGTCACCGGGCTGGCCTACACCGACTTCGGCGGCGACATTCTCACCATCGAGGCGGTGAAGATGCCGGGCAAGGGCCGGATGTCGATCACCGGCAACCTGAAGGACGTGATGAAGGAATCGATCGCGGCCGCGGCCTCGTTCGTCCGCTCGCGCGCCACCAAGTTCGGCATCGCCCCGCCCGACTTCGAGAAGACCGACGTGCACGTGCACGTGCCGGAAGGCGCGACGCCCAAGGACGGTCCCTCGGCCGGCGTGGCGATGGCGGTCGCCATCACCTCGGTGCTGACCGGCATCCCGATCCGCAAGGACCTCGCCATGACCGGCGAGATCACCCTGCGCGGCCGGGTGCTGCCGATCGGCGGCCTGAAGGAGAAGCTGCTCGCGGCGCTGCGGTCGGGCGTCAAAACCGTGCTGATCCCGAGCGAGAACGAAAAGGACCTCGCCGAGGTGCCGGAGAACGTCAAGGCCGGCCTGGAGATCATCCCGGTCGCGACCGTCGACGAAGTGCTGGCGCGGGCGCTGACGGCCCCGCTGGTGCCGATCGAGTGGTCGCCAGATCCGGTCCCGGCCGCGATCCTGCCGATCGAAGACGACCTAGACGCGGACTCCATGCTGACGCACTGATCGGCGCCGGACTCGGGCGCCAGACTCTCTGGCGCGGAAAAAAGCGCAGCGCGGGGGCCTCTCCCGCGCCGCGTTCGTTTGACGGCCAGCCCGCGGAGGCTTTTAGTCGCACGGCGAAGTTTGCGCGGCGGGGTCGAACGCAGCGTGGGCTCGCGGGGAAGCGACCAATGACAAAAGCGGAACTCATCGCGGATATCGTCGAACGCTCCGGGCTGGAGCGAGCCCAGGCCAAGGCCTGCATCGAAGCCTTCGTCGACTCCGTGACGGACTCGCTCAAGCGCGGCGAGGAGGTTCGCCTGGTAGGCTTCGGCAGCTTCATGCCGGTGGCGCGCGCGGCGGGGCTGGCGCGCAATCCGCGCACCGGCGCCCAGGTCAAGCGCCCGGCGTGCAAGACCGCGCGCTTCCGGATCGGCGAAGCGCTGAAGTCCGCGCTGAACTGATCGGCCGCGGCCTTTGCTTCCGGCCCGCTCGGTCGATAGAACGGCCAGGTGGGGCGGCTAGCTCAGCTGGTTAGAGCGCCTGGTTTACACCCAGGAGGTCACAGGTTCGAGCCCTGTGCCGCCCACCAGAGGCGCCGATGTCGGCCTTTGTGTCGCCGCGCCGGTGAGTTACGGCCGGTTCGAGGCGCGTTTACCGTCTCATGGAGATGTCGATGAAGTGGGCTCTGTGCGCGGCGGCGGCGATGTCGCTCCAGGCGGCGAGTGCGACCGCGGGCGCGGTCACCGTCGCGGACGTGACCAGCGCGACGGCCACCCTGTCGCCTGGCGGGCGCGAACTGGTGATCGAGGCCAGCATCACGCTTGGTGGATGCATGGACGACCCTCGGGTGCAGGCCCCGGCAAGCGGCGTGCAACCGGACGCCCAGGGCATGGTCACGTTGAGCGTCGTGGCGGACTCCAGCGCGGGGCCGGGCGTGGCCTGTCCGATGTTCCTGCGGCCCAACACCCCCGTGACGCCCCTGCACTGGCTGGCGCCGCCCCCCGGCCTGAAGTCGGTGCGGCTGTTGGGCTCGCGTACGCCGGTTGTGACCGTGGTTAAGGAATAACAACCAAGTTTGCAGCGTTCGAGGGGCCGCCGCGGCGCCGATATTCGCGCGAGAAGTGCGGAGAACTGTCATCGCCTATGTCAATAGTGCAATTGAACCATTGATGCCGCGCTACTTCTTGGCGTAACGTGGTTCTGGTTGGGGTAGGCGGCGCGGACGGCGTCGGCCCCGTTGCGCCAAAAAGGGGGCAAGATGTTTCGAATTCGTGCGGCGATGATCCTCGCCAGCGCTGTCGCGATGGCCTGGGGGTCAGCGGCTTCGGCTCAGATGTTTGCTGCGCCGGTGGCGCGGGTGATGGTCTCAGGGACGACCTATAGCAAGGCGAACTGCGCTGGCCCGGTCCCGGCTGGCTACGCGCGTTGCTTCTCACAGGTCGTGACCGACCGAACCGGGAATGTCTTGCTCAACCGCTTCGTTCCCAACCGCATGGAGCGTACCGCCGGCGCGAACGTCGTTCCGAGCGGGTTCGGACCGCTCGCCCTCAATCTCGCCTACAATCCGGCGACTGCTGGCAGCTATCCCACCGGTGTCGGGTCTTCGAAGACGGTGGTCGCGATCGTAGACGCCTATGGTTATCCCAACGCGGAACGGGATCTGGGCGTCTATCGCAGCACTTTCCACCTGCCGCCTTGCACCACCGCCAACGGCTGCTTCAGCAAGATAACCCAAACCGGCGCCAAGACCGGCTATCCAACCTTCAATGCCGGCTGGGCGGGCGAACAGTCGCTTGACGTCGACATGGTCAGCGCCATGTGTCCCAACTGCAAGATCATTCTGGTCCAGACCAACGACTCAAGCCTCGCCAACCTGGCCGCGGGCGTGAGGATTGCCGTCACGAAGGGCGCGCACGTCGTCAGCAACAGCTACGGCGGCGCTGAAGCGGGGTCGCAAAGCCTGAACGCCGCGTACGATCACCCGGGCGTCGCGATCGTCGCCAGCACCGGTGACTGCGGATATGACAATCAGAACCTGAACAACTACAACCCGAACTGCGGCACACAGGCCCAGACCGCCAACTTCCCAGCGTCGTCTCAGTACGTCACGGCGGCTGGTGGCACCAGCCTCGTCTTCAACCCGGCGCTCGGCTTCACCGAGACCGCGTGGGTGGGAGCCGGCAGCGGCTGCAGTAAGATTTATCCGAAGCCGGCGTGGCAGGCCTCCATCAAGCTTTGCACGAAGCGCATGGAAGCTGACGTTTCCGCGGTGGCCGATCCCGCCACGGGCGTCGCCGTCTATGGTCCGGAAACCGCGACCTTGTCGGCCTGGGGCGTCTACGGTGGCACAAGCGTCGCCTCGCCAACGATCGGCGGTCTCTACGGGGTCAATGGCGGGGTGGTCACGCTCGGCAGTGTCTACGGCGCCGGCGTCCATCTGACCGACGTCATCGGCGGCACCAACGGAACCTGTGGCAACACCTACTTCTGCGTCGCCAAGAAGGGCTACGACGGCCCGACCGGGCTCGGTTCGCCCACCAGTAAGGTCGGCTTCTAGCCGGTGATTTGGGGGTCGGGTTGACCGACCTGATCCCCACCCATCCATGGCGCGGCGGCCCAGCGACGATTGGTCGTTTGGGCCGTTCGCTTGTCCCTGCTAAGGCGGTGCGCGCACCGGGGGCGTCCGGCGCCACGTTAAAGTCGAGTTTCGGTTCGTGGGCGTATCGAGCATGACGGCCCAGATGCATGGCGGACGGCGCGGGCGCGCCTTGCCCCTCGGCGGATTCGTGCTGATCGCCTGCCTGCTGGCAAGCCTTGCGTCTCCCCTCAACGCCCAGACCTTGCCGTCGGCAGGCCCGGCGGTGCTTCAGAACATTGCCGCGGCGAACGGGGAAAAGGGTGCGACCCAGGTCGTGCTGACCTTCGCCCCACTGGCGCCGGGCTTTTCGATCGTCGACAACGACGACACTCGGGTCTCCATCGCGTTCGCGCTCTCGTCGCGCGGTTCCAGCGCTCGGCTTCAGGGAACTCCTGCCGGCATGTTGCGGACGGTTGACTTCGAGCAGAGCGACACCCTGCTGATCCTGCACCTGACGGCCGCGGGGAAGGCGCACCTCACGGTGACGCCGGTCGGCGACAAGACCATCGCCCTGACGCTTTCGCCGGTCGCGCCGGCCGCCGCCCCGGCGGTCACCCAGGCGTCCGGCGAATTGCCGAAGTCGGCCGACCCGGCGCCGGGCGTTGACGGGTTCGAGGTCGTGTTCCTGAAGTACGCCGACATCAGCGAAGTAGTCGGGCTGCTGACCCAGGGCCTTTCAGTCAAATCCAACGACACCTTTGTGCCCGAAGAGCCGAATTTCGGCGCGGTCGGCGCCACCGGTGGCGTCACGCCTTCGCCGAGCACGACCTCCGAGGCCTCGACCGACGCGGTCGGGCAGTCGGTCGACGACACCATCGGCGTCGACCGCCGTCTGAACGCCATCATCCTGAAGGGCGCGCCCGATCGGATCGCGCGGCTGAAAGAGAAGATCGCCGAGATCGATGTGCCGGTAAAAAGCGTGCTGCTCGAGACGATCTTTGTCGAGCTCGACGAGTCCGGCGCGAAGAACGTCGGGCTGAACTTCAACAATTCGAGCAATCAGATCGCGGTGGCGACGTTCCAGAGCGGCGCCTTCGTGCCGTCAGGGCTGCTGAACAGCTCGATCTCGAGCGTCTCGCTCCAGGCGGCGATCTACGCCCAGGTGCAGGCCGGGCATGGCAAGATCGTCTCGCGGCCGCGCATCTCGGCCCAGAGCGGCTCCACGGCCAAGATCATCACCGGCGACGCCCTGCCGATCCTGACCTCGATCGCGCTCTCGGGCGTCAACGCGGTCCAGCAACAGGTGCAGTACGTCAACGTCGGCGTGACCTTGCAGATTGCACCCAGGGTCAGCGACGACGGGTTCGTGACCTCGCACGTGTTCTGCGTCGTCTCCAGCGTCACCGGCACGTCGCAAGGCTACCCCACCATCAGCCAGCGCGAGGCGGAGACCTCGGCGACCGTGCTGGACGGGGAGACCTTCGTCATCGGCGGCCTGACCGAAGAGAGCGACATCAAGTCGAACACCAAGGTGCCGATCCTAGGCTCGCTGCCGGGCGTCGGTGAACTGTTCAAGTTCGACGCCGACACCCGGGCCAAGACCGAACTTTACATCGTGGTCACGCCGCACGTCGTGCGCCGCGGGGATCCGATTCCGGGCTCGGTGGTTCAGGAACAGACCAAGCCGGCGGGCGGGCCATAGCGCCAACCTCAATTGGTGGGCGCCGCGGCGGCGCGGACCACCATGGCTAGCGGCGCGTCGAGACAGTGACTACCTTGTCCCTGCGCCGCCTTGGGAGACATCATGGTCGTCGGACTGATCCTGCTCGCCATTTTCGTGCTGCTGGGCTTCATGCTCATCGGCGCCTACAACCGGCTGGTCGCCCTGCGGCAGAACGTCAACGCGGCCTTCGCCGATATCGACGTGCAGCTGAAGCAACGCCAGGATCTGATCCCCAACCTCGTTGAGACGGTAAAAGGCTACGCCTCGCACGAGCGGGGCACGCTGGATGAAGTGACCCAGGCCAGGGCCGCAGCGGCGAGCGCCGGCGGCGTCGAGGCCAGAGCCCAAGCCGAGAGTGCGCTCACCGGCGCGCTCGGCAAGCTGATGGCCGTCGCAGAGGCGTATCCCGATCTGAAGGCCAACCAGAACTTCATGCAGCTGCAGAGCGAGCTGGCCGACCTGGAGAACAAGATCGCCGCCGCGCGCCGGTACTTCAACAACGCCACCGGCGAGTACAACGCCTCGATCCAGCGCTTCCCGGCGGTGTTGATCGCCGGTGCGGCCGGCTTCCAGGCCCGCGAATTCTTCGACGTGGGCGCTGACCGCGCGGCGCTGCAGAGCGCCCCGCAAGTGAAGTTCAGCTGAGCGGGCGCTGAGCATGCAGGCGGTCGGTCTGCAGACCTACATCTGGAACAACAACATCCGCTCGGTGCTGCTGCTGATCGGGTTTCCGTTCCTGCTGCTGGGCATGGTGTTCTGCCTGACCCTCGGCATGATCTGGGCGCGGATGCTGCCGTCCGGCTACGACTACGGCGGTCCCATACCCTATGCGCTGCATCTGATGATCGCCGCCGCGCCGCTGGCGATCGTGGTGGCCCTGGTCTGGTTCGCGATCGCCTATGTGTTCAACCAGGCGATCATCGACTTCGCCACCGGCTCGCGGCCCGTGCCCCGAACCGAGGAGCCAGACGCCTACAACCTGTTGGAAAACCTCTGCATCTCGCGCGGCCTGAAGATGCCGACGCTGCGCGTGATCGAGACTGAAGGCATGAACGCCTTCGCCAGCGGCCTGCACGAGGGCCGCTTCAGCGTGACGCTGACGCGCGGCCTGCTGCAGAACCTCGATCGTGACGAACTGGAGGCGGTGCTGGCCCACGAATTGACGCACATCATCAATCGCGATGTACGCACCATGGTGGTGGCGTCGATCTTCGCCGGGGTGATCACGCTATTCTGTCAGATCGTCTATCGCTCGATCGTCTGGGGCGGCGTCTGGGGTGGGGGAGGGCGCGACCGGCGCGGCAACGTCGGACTGTTCCTGATCGTCGCGATGGTGGTGGGGGCGATCGGCTACTTCCTGGCGATCGTCATCCGCATGACCATTTCCCGCACCCGCGAATACGTCGCCGACGCCGGCTCGGTGGAGCTGACTCATAACCCCGACGCCATGATCAGCGCGCTGCAGAAGGTGTCGGGCCACACCCACCTGGAAGCGCCCGAGTCGATGCGGGCGATGTTCCTCGAAGATGACGACGAGGGCATCATGGGTCTGTTCGCGACCCACCCACCGGTCGCGAAGCGCATCGCGGCGCTCAGCCAATACGCTGGCGGCCGGGTGAACGAGCTGGCGGTCGTTCCGCCATCGTCCCCCGCGCCAGCCCAGGCCTCAACGACGACGCAGGAACATGGTCCATGGGGTGGGCGAAAGGACGAGCCATCGGGACCGTGGAGCTAGGTCCTCAGTCGTCCAGCCGGGTCCAGCCGCTGGGCCGGAGCAGTTCCAGCGGCCGGAACTTGGCCTTGTAGTCCATCTTGTGGCTGCCCTCGACCCAGTAGCCGAGATAGACGAACGGCAGGCCGAGGCGGGCGGCGTGGCGAATGTGGTCCAGGATCACGTAGGAGCCGAGGCTGTGGCGTGGCCGGTTCGGATCGTAGAAGCTGTAGACAAGCGAGAGCCCGTCACTGAGCCGGTCCACCAGGGCGCAGGCGATCAGGTCGCCGGGGCCGTGGTCGGTCGAAGTCGCGCGGTATTCCACCAGGTGGGTGCGCACGGCCGTATCTTCGACCATGGCGACGAAATCCGGCCAGGCCATGTCGGCCATGCCGCCGCCGGGGTGGCGGGCGGTGAGATAGCGGCGCAGCAGTTCGAACTGCTCCAGCGTCGCCTCGGCCTCGACGACGTGCCGCTTCAGCCCCTCGTTGCGCGCCAGCACGCGGCGCTCGGAGCGGGAGAAACCATAGTCCGCCACCGGGATGCGCGCCGACACGCAGGCCGAGCACTGCTCGCAAGCGGGGCGGTAGGCGATGTTCTGCGAACGTCGAAAGCCGCCCTGGGTCAGGCTGTCATTGACCGTGGCGCCGTCCAGCAGCGGCAGATGGGCGAATACCTTCCGCTCCTCGCGCCCGGGCAAATAGGGGCAAGGCGACGGCGCGGTCAGAAAGAAACGCAGCTGGCGCGTCGGGAAGTGCTGGGTCACGGAGCGCGGGCGACTTTCCAATTCGTCGTTGGGACCCCGATTAGGGGCCAATCCGAGCCGGTAGGCAAGCACCCAGGCGTAACTAGAGACCCGGATTGGGCGGCAGCACCGGCGCTTCGCGCAGCAGCACGATGGTGATGCGCCGGTTGCCCGGCAGCAGCGGGTCGTCGGGATAGAGCGGGTCAGAATCCGCCTTGCCGGCGACCTGGTAGATTCGGTCCGGATCGACGCCCGCGCCTTGCAATATCTGCCGCGCCGCGTCGGCGCGCGAGGACGAGAGCGCCCAGTCGGACTGCGGTTTCACCCCACCCGCGCTGGCGCTGGTGTGGCCGGCGATGGTTACGCGGTTCGGCAGCTGGTTGACCACCTTGGCCACCGCATGCAGCAACACCTTGGCCCGGTCGTTGGGCTCGGCCGAGCCCTCCTTGAACATCGAGCGGCCTTCCTGATCCACTAGCTGGATGCGCAGTCCCTCCGGCGTCTGATCGACGATGATCTGCTTCGAGAGCTCGGAGAGCTCCGGCATCTCCTGCATCGCCTGACGCAGCGACTGAGCGGCGCTGCTGAGGGCCGAGTCGTCGGCCTTGTCCTGCGCCCCCTGGGACGAATTCTGGCTCTGGTTCTGGCTCTGTCCGGTGTCGGTGACGTTCGGGGGCGCCTCGGGCGCCAGCGCCTGGATCACGTCCTTCGATCCCGAACTCTTGGCGCCGGAACTGGCGAGGGCCGCGCCGCCGAGGATGCCGCCAGAGCCGCTCGTCGTTTCCGACACCGCCGCGGGCGCGAAATAATCGGCGATGCCGCGTTTCTGCTCGGGGCTGGTGGTGTTGATCAGCCACATCAGCAGGAAGAAGGCCATCATCGCGGTCACGAAGTCGGCGTAGGCGACCTTCCAGGCGCCGCCGTGGTGCCCGGCATGGCCGCCCTTCTTGATCTTCTTGATGATGATGACGGGCGCTTCGCCGACAGCCATGACGCGTGCGAGACCTTGGGACTATGGTTGACGGATCGTCGCCGCACGGTGGCGGAACGTGGTTAAGATGCGGTTGCGGGAGACGGTATGAAGACAGCTTTCATTGGCCTGGGCGTGATGGGTTTCCCGATGGCGGGCCATCTGGCGCGCGCCGGGCACGAGGTCGCCGTCTTCAACCGCTCGCCAGCCAAGGCCGAGCGCTGGGCGGGCGAGCACAAGGGCAGGGCGGCGGCGACGATTCCCGAAGCGGTCAGCGGCGCCGAGCTGGTGGCGCTTTGCGTCGGCAACGACGCGGACGTGCGCGAGGTCGTGGCCGTGGCGCTGCCGGCGCTGCAAGCGGGTGCGATCATTGTGGACCACACCACGGCCTCGGCGAAGGTGGCGCGTGAGATGGCCGATCTGACGTTCGCGAAGGGCTGCGCCTTCCTCGATGCGCCGGTCTCCGGCGGTCAGGCCGGGGCCGAGAACGGCCAGCTGGCGATCATGGTCGGCGGCGAGACCGAGGCGGTCGAGCGGGCGCGGCCGGTGATCGGCGCCTACGCCAAGGCGATCCAGCACATCGGCGGCTCGGGCGCTGGCCAGCTTACCAAGATGGCCAACCAGATCTGCATCGCCGGGGTGGTCCAGGGTCTGGCGGAGGCGGTGCATTTCGCCAAGCAGGCCGGCCTCGACACCGGCCTCGTCTACGACGCGATCTCCAAGGGCGCGGCGCAGTCGTGGCAGATGGACAATCGCTGGAAGACCATGGGCGAGGGTAAGTTCGAGTTCGGCTTCGCGGTCGACTGGATGCGCAAGGACCTTGGCCTGGTGCTCGACGAGGCGCGCGCGAACGGCGCGCGGCTGGAGGTGACCGCGCTGGTCGACCAGTTCTACGCCGAGCTGCAGGCCATGGGCGGCCGCCGCTGGGACACCTCCAGCCTCGCCGCGCGACTGGATCGATGATCGAGACGGCGCGGCTCACCTTAAGCGCCTGGACCGAGGCCGAGCGCGAGCCCTACCGGCGCATGTGCGCCGATCCCGAGGTGATGATCGACTATCCGGCCCCGTTCACACGGGAGATCGCGGACGAGCGCTTCGAACGGCACATGGCTGCGTTCAGCCGAGATGGCTTCGGCAAGTGGGCGCTGCGGCGCAGGGACGACGGCGCCTATCTCGGCTATTGCGGCGTCAGCCCGATCTGGCCGACGCTCGCCCCAGCGCCGGGGTTTGAGATCGGCTGGCGCATGGTTCGCTCCGCGTGGGGTCATGGCTACGCCACCGAGGCGGCGCGGGCGTCGCTCACGGACGTCTTTGCGCGCACGACCGCCGCGGAAATCCTGACTTACACCCAGCCGACCAATGCGCGGTCGCAGGCCGTGATGCGCAGGCTGGAATTGCGCCGCGACGCCAGCCGAGATTTCGAGTTTGAGCCCGGTCTGCCCGCCATCGTGTTCGTGGCGAAGCCAGAAGAATGGGTCGGGCCACGATGACCCCGCACAACTGCATCTTCAGCGCGGCGGCGGCCTGAGCTGTGTTCCTCAACGCCATTTCGCGCAAAGCGCCCGCCGACCCGAAGGTGTTCCCCTGGTCCGTGCCGGTATTCCGCTGGCTGGAGCGGCTGGAATTCAAGGCCGCGGTGACGTTCCTGGTGGGCGAGAACGGGTCGGGCAAATCCACCCTGCTGGAAGGGCTCGCGGCAGGGATGGAGGCGGTGGTCGCTGGCGGCGCGGACATCGAACGCGACGAGTCGCTGGCGGCGGCGCGCAGGTTCGCCGCCGGTTATCGCTTCTCACGCCGGGATCGGCCGCGGGCGAAGCTCTTCGTCCGCGCCGAGGACCTGTTCGGCTTCGTCCGGCGCGTCAGCCGCGACATGAGCGACCTCGCCGACCTCGAAGAGCACTACAAGACCACGATCAAGGGCGACTACGGTCGCCAGCTGGCGATGGGCGCCGTGCGGGGCCAACGCAGTGCGCTCGCCGGCAAGTACGGCGAGGACCCTGACGCGCGCTCCCACGGCGAGACCTTCCTCAACCTGCTCGAACAGCGGCTGGTGGTCGAGGGACTCTACTTCCTGGACGAACCGGAAGCGCCGCTCTCGCCGCTGCGTCAGCTGACCCTGATCTCGCTGCTGAAGCAGGTGGTGGCCGATGGCAGCCAGCTGGTGATCTGCACCCACTCGCCGATCCTGATGGCGTTTCCGGGCGCGGAGATCCTGCTGTTTGACGGCGATAGCCTGACGCCGACGCCGTATGACGAGCTCGACCACGTGCGGCTGACGCGGGCGTTCCTGAACGATCCCGAGAGTTATCTCAGACGGTTATAGCTGCCCGTCTTTTTCCTCTCCTCCGGTCATCGCCGGGCGCCAGTCCCGGCGATCCATGAGCGCTGGCGGTTGGGTGGCCGCGCTCGGCGCGGCCATTGCAGGTACCGTGTTCTTGGACGGCCGGGACTTGCGCCCGGCCATGACCGAGCTTGGGGGAACGTCTAAGCCCCCAGCAGCCGCGCCGCGACGGGCGCGAAATAGGTGATCACGCCGGCGCAGCCCGCGCGCTTGAAGGCGCTCAGCGCCTCCAGGACCGCGCGATCCTCATCCAGCCAGCCGTTCTGGCCCGCCGCCTTGATCATCGCGTATTCGCCCGAGACCTGGAACGCGAAGGTGGGCATGGCGAATGCCTCGACCACGCGGCGGACGATGTCGAGGTAGGGCATGCCGGGCTTCACCATCACCATGTCGGCGCCCTCGGCGATGTCGAGCGCCACCTCGCGCAGCGCTTCGTCGCTGTTGCCGTAGTCCATCTGATAGGTCTTTTTGTCGGCCGGATTGTCGAGCGATCCCGTGCCGAGTTTCCCCGATCCGATCGCCTCACGATAGGGGCCGTAGAATGCAGAGGCGTACTTGGCGGCGTAGGACATGATCATCGTGTCCTGGAAACCGGCCGCCTCCAAGGCGGCCCTGAGTGCGCCGACGCGGCCATCCATCATGTCCGAGGGCGCGAGAATGTCGCAGCCGGCGGCCGCTTGAGCCACGCTCTGCTCGACCAGGCGCTCGATGGTGGCGTCGTTGAGGATGCGGCCGCCCTCGATCACCCCGTCGTGGCCATGCTCCGTGAACGGATCGAGCGCGACATCGCACATCACGCCCACCTCCGGGGCCGCGTCCTTCATCGCCTTCACCGCGCGGCAAACGAGCCCGTCCGGATCGATAGCGGCGGAACCCTCGGCGTCCTTCTTCTCGGCGTCGATGTGCGGGAAGATGGCGATGGCGGGTATGCCGAGCGCCCTGGCCTCCTTGGCCGCTTTCGCCGCCTCGGCGACCGACCAGCGCGCCACGCCCGGCATCGAAGGCACCGGCACGCGGCCTTCGCCGTCGTGCACCACGGCCGACCAGATCAGGTCCGCCGGCATCAGCGTGGTTTCGCGCACCAGTCGGCGCACCCAGTCGGCCTGACGCAAGCGGCGCAGGCGAAGGGTGGGGTAGGGGGCGAGGAACGGCGTCGTCATGGCCGTTCTATAATCCAGCCGAACAGCAATGGCACGACCGAGCAGGGCGAGCTAAAAGCGACGCTTCGGAACACTGCCTGATTGGGGAGACTTCATATGAAAGCCAGCCATTTCGCGGCCGCCGCGGCGATCGCGCTCGTGGGCGGCGTCTTCGCCGCTCAAGCCGCCGTCGCGATCCCGCCGAACATCGCCGCCGCCGTCGCCAGCGCGAACCGGCCGGATAAAGACACGGCCCGCGACGCCGCCCGCAAGCCGGGCGAGGTGCTGGCTTTCGCCAGGGTGAAGCCAGGCGAGCAGGTGCTGGAACTGGTTCCCGGCGGCGGCTACTTCACGCGGCTGCTGAGTGGCGCGGTAGGTGCGTCCGGCCACGTCACCGAGGCGGTGCCGCTGATCGGCGGCGCCGACATGAGCAAGGCCTCCAACGGCGTCGCGGCCGACCCGCACTTCACCAATGTCAGCGAAGAGCCGCTGAGTCCTGACACGCTGGCCAAGGGCGCCGGCCTTTACGATCTGATCTGGACCTCGCAGAACTATCACGATCTGCACCTGACCCAGCTCAAGCTGGACGTCGTTGGCCTGGACAAGCAGTTCTACGCCGCGCTGAAGCCGGGCGGCGAGTTCTTCATCGAGGACCACGCGGCGAAGCCAGGCACCGGCATTTCCACAACCGACCAGATGCACCGCATCGACGAGGACTTCCTCAAGAAGGAGGTCGAGAGCGTCGGCTTCAAATTGGTGCGCGAGAGCAACATCCTGCGCAACCCCGCCGACGACCACTCCCTGAAGGTGTTCGACCCGGCGATCCGCGGCCACACCGACCAGTTCCTGCTGGTCTTCAAGAAGCCGAGCTAGGGCGGATGAGCCACGTCGCCTTTATCGGCGTCGGCGCCATGGGCCTCGGCATGGCATCGCGCCTCGCCGCCTCGGGCCAGACGGTCGTCGCCTATGACGTCTCGCCCGAAGCCCTGGCGCGGGCGACCGCGGCGGGGTGCGAGGCGGCCGCTTCAGCTGCCGACGCGGTTCGCGGCGCATCGATCGTCGTCACCATGCTGGCGACGGGGGCGCAGGTCGCGGCGCTCTACGCCGAGACGGTGATCCCGAACGCGGAGTCGGGCGCGCTGGTGGTGGACTGTTCCACGATCGACGTGGATACGGCGCGCGCTGTCGCCACCCAGGCGGCGGCCGCCGGCCTCCGGCCGGCCGATGCGCCGGTCTCGGGCGGCACGATGGCGGCGGAAGGCGGCACGCTCGCGTTCATGGTCGGCTGCGACGAGCGGCTGTTCGAGGTGGTGCGGCAGGCGCTCTCGCCGATGGCGCGGGTGACGATCCACGCCGGGGGCGCCGGGGCGGGGCAGGCGGCGAAGATCTGCAACAACATGGTGCTCGGCATCTCCATGCTCGGCGTCTGCGAGGCCTTCGGCCTGGCCGAAAAGCTGGGCCTGGCGCCCGAGCGATTCTTCGAGATCGCCTCGCAGTCGTCCGGCCAGTGCTGGTCGCTGAACACCTACTGCCCTTGGCCCGGACCGGCGCCATCGGCGCCGTCGAACCGCGGCTACGAAGGCGGTTTCCTCACCGCCCTGATGCTGAAGGATCTGAAGCTGGCGCAGGAGGCGGCGGCCAAGTCCGGCGCGACGACGCCGCTCGGCGCCCAGGCCGAGGCGATGTACGCGCTGTTCGATCGGCTGGGGTATGGCCGCAAGGATTTCTCGGCCGTGCTGCAGCTGCTGCGCGGGAAGCTTGAGGAACTGGCTTAGGCGATCTCTTTACCGAGACCTGCGTAGAACGGTCGCTGGCGAACCTGCGCGCAACTCCCTAGATGACGGGAAAGCGCGTCCGTGCGAATAGACCGGCGCAAACGCGCCAACGGAGACGTGTCAGTTGCCTACCGACTACAAGGCCGCGATCAGGAACGCCGTCAACGAGGTGCGCGACGAAGGCCGCTATCGGGTCTTTGCCGATCTGAGGCGCCACAGCGGTAACTTTCCGCGCGCGACGTGGACCACGCCATCGGGCGACACGCGTGACGTGACGGTCTGGTGCTCGAACGACTACCTCGGCCAGGGCCAGAACCCGATCGTGATAGCGGCGATGCACAAGGCGATCGACGAGGCCGGCGCCGGCTCCGGCGGCACGCGCAACATCTCGGGCACCACCCACTATCACGTCGAACTCGAAGCCGAGCTGGCCGACCTGCACGGCAAGTCGGGGGCGCTGCTGTTCACCTCAGGCTTCGTCTCCAACGAGGCGACGCTGGCGACCTTGGCGAAGATTTTGCCCGGCCTGATCATCTTCTCCGACGAACTGAACCACGCCTCGATGATCGCCGGCGTCCGCAACGGCGGCGGCCCGTACAAGATTTTCCGGCACAACGATCTTGAACACCTGGAGAGCCTGCTGGCTGCGGCGCCGGTGGATGCGCCGAAGCTGATCGCCTTTGAGAGCGTCTACTCTATGGACGGCGACATCGCCGACATCCGCTCCACAGCGGCGCTAGCCAAGAAATACGGCGCCCTGACCTACCTCGACGAGGTGCATGCGGTCGGCATGTACGGCCTGCGCGGCGGCGGCGTCTCCGAGCGCGACGGCGCGGCGGCCGACATCGACATCATCGAGGGCACGCTTGCCAAGGCGTTCGGCGTGATGGGCGGCTACATCACCGCCGACGTCGACATCATCGACGCGATCCGTTCGATAGCGCCGGGTTTCATCTTCACCACCTCGCTGCCGCCGGCGTTGTCGGCCGGCGCTCTGGCCTCGATCCGCTGGCTGAAGGCTCACAACGAGGTGCGCGTGCGCCACCAGGAGCGCGCCGAGTCTCTAAAGATGCGTTTTGCGTCCGCCGGCCTGCCGGTGATGCCGTCGGTCAGCCATATCGTGCCGGTGATGGTGGGCGATCCGGTGCACTGCAAGCTGGTCTCCGACATGCTGCTGGCCGATCACGGCGTCTACGTGCAGCCGATCAACTATCCCACCGTGCCGCGCGGCACCGAGCGCCTGCGCTTCACGCCGACGCCGTTCCACACGGATGCGATGATGGACGATCTCACGGCGGCGATGCAGGGCCTGTGGG
>Ga0302314_10009492_pt1 | contig 17190 bp, 20 predicted proteins | sample III_Palsa_N2_3_FD_200533 | JGI IMG/M metagenome (GOLD analysis project Ga0302314, IMG submission 200533) | Peat permafrost microbial communities from Stordalen Mire near Abisko, Sweden - III_Palsa_N2_3 | ecosystem: Environmental > Terrestrial > Soil > Palsa > Peat permafrost | place: Sweden...
TCGCCACGATCCGCGAAGCGGCGGATCGGCTCGGCGTGCCGTTGTTCATCAACGCGCGCACCGATCTCTTCCTGGGCAGGGGCGGCGATCCCGAAGACGCTGTCGGTGCCGCGCTGGACAGGGCGGAGGCGTATGCCGCGGCGGGAGCGTCCGGCTTCTTCGTTCCCGGCCTCGCCGACGACACGCTGATCGGCCGCATATGCGAGGGTTCGTCCTTGCCGGTGAACGTCATGATGATGGACGGTGTATCGTCGCATGCGAAACTCGCCGGGCTCGGCGTCGCCCGCATCAGCTATGGGCCGATCCCCTATCTTCACGGCATGGACGCCGTGAAGGCCGAGGCTAGCCGGATACTCGCTTGATCCGGGCGATCTCCGCGGCGGCGCCCGCCGAGATCGCGCCTCGGATTGCGGGGATGGAAAGAGTGGACGACCAGCCGAGGACGCGGTCGCGTCAGGTGGCGACCGTCTCGAACATGCCATGCTCACGGGCGAGTTCTCTGGCACGCTGCGTCGCCTTCAGCAGATCTCCGTCGGGATCGGACGTGAGCAGCGTCGGCTGGAAGCGGATCTCGTCGATCGCGGTGATGCCGGCCTGGTTCAGCCACGCGCGGAGATATGTCGATTGATGGTCTTCACCGAAGGCAGGCGAAGTGAAGGCTGGAGGGCCGTAGGCGCCGGAGGTCAGCACGAGCGTCGCATGCCTGTCGGCGAGAAGGCCGGAATATCCTGCCGCCGGGTCCAGGCCCCAGAGCAGGCCGGGCTGATGGATGATGTCGATGTACTGCTTGAGCCGGTAGGGGATGCCGCCGTTCCACATCGGTACCGAGAAGACGTAGCGGTCGGCTGACCGGAAGCGGTCGGCTACGGAGACGATCTCCTCCCACGCGCTCTTCTGAAGGCCGGTCAGATCCTGACCGCCGATGACGCTCATCTTGGCGGCGACCTTGTCGCCGTCGAAGACGGGCAGGGGCTCCGTCCACACGTCGAGCGTGTCGACGACGAGGTCTGGATTGTTCGACCGGGCATCGGCCAGATAGGCCTCGGCGAGCCGCGTCGACTTCGAACCGTCGCCGCGGGGCGACGCCCGCACGTGGAGAAGGGTGGTCATCGTGAACTCCCGAGATCGCTGCGATGGATCGACCGAGCGACGCGCCGTTCGCGCGCGAGTCATCCATCGGGGGAAAACCTGCGCCGCGCGCACCTTTCCGTATTGAAGCGCGGAGTCCGATTTGGAGCGTCGCGACCCGGCGCACTAAGCGACCGGCCCCGATCCTATTGACGCGGTGCGATGAGCGCCCAGACCGGCATGGCCGGCATCGCCACCGTCACCAGCGACATGATCCCGCTCTGGAGATGCCTGTCGACGAAGAGGCACGCGGCCGCGATCAGAAGGAAGAAGGCCAGCTGCATTGAAAGTCCCTGCGAGCGGGCGCGCTTGTGCGCGGACGCGAGATCCGCTGCGCGAGCGATCTGGCGATCGGAGAAGCCGAGCTCTTTCAGATGCCGCTGCTCGCGGGCTATCGAGTTCTCCGTGTCGTAGGCCACGGCGACCGCGAACCGTCGCAGCGCTTCGAGCCGAGGATCGGCGAGCGCATTGCTCTGCTTGGTTCCGAAGACGACGCCGGCGAGCCTGCGGAGACCCGCAACCGGCTTGAGGCTTGCCTTCCGGTCGATGCGCGCCAGCATGACGGCTTCGCGATCGAGGCGGCTGAGCACGACCTCGCGTTCGCTGATGGACAGATGCGGCCAGTCGGCCGCCCCGGGTATCGCCGACGCCGACTGGTGGGCCAGGATCGTTGTGTCGAAACGCTCTGCGAGGTCCAAGTAGGCCATGGCTTCACCTATCCGTCTATCTATCCATCGATAGTTTCCTCATAGCCGAGCTGAGGAGGCAGTCAATAGCTATCTATCGATCGATAGACGGGTTTGATGCGAATGTTTGAGACGGGCCTACGGCGCGATCGCATGGCTGCGATCGTGGCGCCGTGGTCGCCGATGGGGTCGGCGTCGGAGAGGAAGCGACTACGGCCCGCCTCGAGTGCGAACGAACCCTGGACGGGATCAGCCGAGAAGGCCGGAGACCTTGTAAGCGGCGACGATCTCGTCGAACAGAAGCGGATCGCCGCCGCGCCCGCGCGCGATCAGCTGCGCGCCCTCGATCGAGGCGTAGATGGCCAACGCCCGCGCCTCGAGCTTCTCCTTCGCCATGCGCGGGTTCTTGATCGCGAGGACGTTCTGCAACCAGTCGGTGTTGATCTGCGCGAAGCGCTCAAGCTGCACGGTCACGGACGGCGGCAACGCGTTGACCTCGGCCGACATCATTCCGATGACGCACATGCGGTTGGTGCCGTCGAGGCCCGACCGGAACAGCGCGACGTAGGTTTCGAGCGCCGCCTCAGTCGTCTTGGCGTTCTGCGAGACCTCCTCGAGGAAGGTCGTCATGTCTTCGCAGTAGCGGTTCGCGAGCGCTTCGGCCAAGTCGGGCTTGGTCGGGAAGTGGTAGTGGACGCTCGCGCTCTTGATGCCGACCTCGGACGCGAGATCGCGAAAGCTGAGCGCGTTGTAGCCGTCTCGCTGGACTGTCGTTCGTGCCGCGGCCATGATCGCCTCGCGCATGTCCATGCGGGCTTCGTCGGTGCGAACGGGGCGGTTGAGCGATACGGTAGCCATCCCTCGCGGATAGCACTGACCTTCCGATAGGTAAAGAGGTCGCGGGCCGTCCCCGACTCCGATCGTTGGATACGGGCCACTTCCACGACGAAGGGTACGCTCGGATCGCGGCGGGTCCGATGGCCGGCTATGATCCGAACCCTGTCATGCGATGCCACGATCCAAGTTTGGAGGGATGCGACAAGACCGGGGTCGCGATCCGGATCACCACCGACGGGAAAGATCCTTCAGGACATTCATCATGATGAAGACCGTCTTCGTGACCGGGGCGGGCTCCCTGGTCGGGCTCGCCACCGCCGAGGCGCTCACCCGTGCCGGTCACCGCGTCTTCGCCACGATGCGGGATCCCTTCGATCGCAATCGCGATGCCGCAAACGTGCTCTGGGCGCAGGGGATCGACGTCGTCCACATGGATGTGACGGAGGACGCCTCGGTCGACGAGGCGACGGGATATGCCCGGAGGAAGTCCGGCCGCCTGGACGTCCTGGTGAACGCGGCCCGCACGTCTGCGACCTTCAGCACGCTGGGTGAAGCGCCAACGGAATTCGGCAGGATCCTCGAGGTCAACGTGGTCGGGACGTTTCGCGTCCTCAGGGCGGTGGTCCCTGGAATGCGCGGCGCCCGCAGCGGTCTCGTCATTAACGTCGGATCGATCTTCGGGCGCGTCGGAATGCCGCAACTCGGACTCTCCACCGTCGCCGAGGCGGCGACCGAGGCGCTGACGGACGTCGCGCAGGCGGAGTTCGCGCCTTTCGGCGTCGACGTCGTGCTAGTCAGGCATGGCATGCACCCGGACATGACGAACCGGCATCACGCGACCGCACCAGATGTATCTCGGCCGGATGGCACGTCGCACTCTCGCTTAACGCCGCCGGGGATGCTCGACGCGCCGGACACGGCGGAGATCGCGGCGACCATCTGCTCCCTCGTCGCGCAGCATTCGGGTTACCGCGCTTCTCGCATGACCGTCGGAAATCCCTATGGCACCGACATGCTCGACAGGCACGTGGAGGATCTGCGGCGCGACGTCCTCGATATGGCGGGGCAGGCCGAACGACCGCCGGGCTGATACGGCTCCCCCGAGAGGGCGCAGCCAGGCGCCCGCTCAGCACGAGCGAAGCCGGCTCGACCGGCGCGCGCAAAGGCTATCTACCGGTCGCATCAGAACGCGGATCCGGCGACCCGCTAGGCGGCGGACGCCCGGCTGAACGTAGGTGCGCGCGCGGCGTATACCGCTGCGACACCCTGATGGCCGTCATCCTCACGAGCGGTGTCGATCATCGAACGCGCCTCGGCGGCGAGCTGGTCGTCGAAGGTCCGTCCAAGGCCCTCCTGCATCAGCATGCGCGTCGCGCCCAACGCCTTAGCCGGCCCCGTGGCGAGCTGCTGTCCGATCTCGATCGCCGTGGCCTCGAGATCGGCATCCTCCACGACCCTGGTGATCATTCCGAGATCGAAGGCCTCTTCGGCCGAGAACTTGAGGTTAAGCAGGGCCATCTCCTGCGCGCGGCGGTATCCGATCAGACGTGGCAGGATCCAGGTCGTCCCGGCGTCCGGCGACAGGCCGAGGGCGGGATAGTTGAGCGCGAAGCTCGCGCTGCGGGCGGCGAGCACGATGTCACCCGACAGGGCGAGGCCGAGACCCGCACCCGCCGTCGCTCCCTGGACCGCGGTGACGACAGGCTTGCGCATGTGCGCCAGGCGCTTCAGGCCCTCGTTGAGATCGGCGGTCAGGTCGCGGACGAGGAAATGCAGGTCCCGTCCAGCCTGTGCGAGTTTCTCGATGTCGGCACCGGCGCAGAAGAGGCCTCCTTCCGCACGGATCAGGACGGCAGTGATCGACCTGTCGTAGTTGAGCTTGGTCATCGCCTCCTTGAAGCCGGTGGCGAAGGCCCGGTCGACGCTGTTGCCGGCCTGCGGTCGTGCGAGGGTGATGATGCCGAGACCGCCATCCCGTTCGAGGCGGATTGTGGGTAGAACCGTATCGACCATGATGACGCTCTCCTGCTCATCGTCCGACGCGCATTGTTTGCTTTATCTCGCGTCGATTCTTGGATTGTTATGCGCTTCTTGAAGATCGGCTACGAGTCCCAATCGAAAGGCCCTTCATGGTCAGGCTGGACCGCTTGACCGTGGATACGAGCGACCATACGGCCGGGTCGGTCGTGTCGCGAACCTCGACGGGTCGACCGGTCTGATTGCCGCGCTTCGTCGATTGGCGCGGGGAAAAGCGGGAGACCTCGATGAAACGGGACTGGATCGCCGCCCTTCAATCCATCGTCACCGCGGTGCTCGACGTCCAAGTGATAGCGGTGCGCCACGGCACTGGAGGATTACCCTCTGCCGATGCGTTCGGTCCTCTGGGGCAGCCCGCATCCCTTGGCGCCCCTAGGAATGGCGCCCGATGAAAGCGTTCGCCGCGTGACCGAACCGGTGATCAGCGTGCCCATGGCCCGGCGCATCGCGCTCGCCGCCCAGGGCTTCGGTCAGCCGAATCCGGGCCTGGCGGACCAGGGCCACCTGCGGCGCACGCTGGCGCGCATCCAGCTGTTCCAGATCGACAGCGTCAACGTGCTGTCGCGCGCGCACTACCTGCCGGCCTATTCGCGGCTCGGTGCGTATCCGCGCGACCTGCTCGACAAGGCTGCGTGGGGACGCGGGTCGGAGCGGCGACTGTTCGAATACTGGGCGCACGAGGCATCGCTGCTTCCGCTTGAGATGCATCCGCTGCTGCGTTGGCGGATGGGACGGGCCGACCGCGGCGAAGCCGGCTGGAAGGGTCTGCGGATCTATGCCGGCGAGCGCCGGGCCGAAGCGATGGCCCTGCTCGACCGGATTCGGGAAGACGGTCCGATGTCGGCGTCCGACTTCGAGGAGGGGCGCAGCCGTCCGGGTTGGTGGGAGTGGGGCGAGAGCAAGCGCATGGTCGAGTGGCTGTTCTGGGCCGGCCATCTCACGACGAGGACGCGGCGCACGAGCTTCGAACGCGTCTATGACCTCCCCGAACGGGTTCTACCGGCCGCGATCCTCGCCGTACCGACGCCGAGCGAAGCCGACGCGTTCCGGGCCCTCGTCCTGCGATCGGCGCAGGCGCTCGGCGTCGCGACGGCGTCCGACCTGCGGGACTATTTCCGTCTGGGTGTCGTCGATGCGCGCATCGCGATCGACCGGCTGGTGGAGGAGGGCGCGTTGCTGCCGGTGCGGGTCGACGGCTGGCGGCAGCCCGCCTACCTCGATCCCGCGGCGCGCCGCCCGCGGAGGATCGAGGCTCAAGCCTTGCTGGCGCCTTTCGATCCTCTGATCTGGGAGCGCGACCGGACCGAGCGCCTCTTCGGCTTCCGCTACCGGATCGAGATCTACGTGCCCGCCGAGAAGCGCGTCCACGGCTACTACGTCCTGCCCTTCCTTCTGGGTGACCGGATCGTCGCGCGCGTCGACCTCAAGGCCGATCGCGCGAATGGCCGGCTGCTGATCCAGTCGCGCCATCGCGAGGATGACGCGCCGTCCGACGTTGACGATCGGCTCGAGGAGGAGCTGGATCGTATGGCCGGTTGGCTCAAGCTCGGCACGGTCGGCCATGCGCTCGCCTAGAACGGTCCGAAGTGCGGAGGCGCTCGGTCGCGTTCGGCTCTCGGCTTCCTTCTTCATGCGCGATTTTCTCTACAGCGAGATCGCCAACGTTCACGGCATGACGAACTTCCCCGATGATCCCGACCTGGCGACCGCAGCGGGAAGGAGGCTCTGCGAGGATCTTCTCGAGCCGCTGCAGGTGACCTTCGGCCGCATCGCGATCCGGTCGGGCTATCGTTCGCCGTCGGTGAACGGATATGGCAACGCCCACGGTCTCAGCTGCGCCTCGAACGAATACGACCGGGCACGCCACATCTGGGACCGGCGCAGCGCCGACGGCGGTATGGGTGCGATGGCGACCATCGTCGTCCCGTGGCTGATCGACGAGGCGCCGACGGGCACCGGCTGGACGGCGATGGCGTGGTGGATCCACGATCATCTGCCCTACAGCGAGCTCCAGTTCTTCCCCAAGCTGCTTGCCTTCAATATCGGATGGCACGAATTCCCGCGGCGCAGGATCACGAGCTACGTCGCGCCTCGCGGCCTCCTGACGAAGCCCGGCATTGCGGGCCATCAAGGCGACCATGGGGGTCTATACCATGGCTTCCCGCCGCTGCGGATGCCGGTCGGCACCAGCTCGTCCGGATGAGCCTCGAACCGTGCAAGACGCGATGAAGGCGCTAATGCGGCGTTCTCCCACCACGCACGTTAGGCCCTCTGCGACACCAAGCAAATACCCTATCCACGCACTAGGATTACAGCGTTGCCCGGTCGGCTACGCCTGTCAGAGTGATCGCGCCCAACTTAGACAAGAGGACGCGATGATCGCACGCCATCGGATCGGACTGATCGCCCTGACCCTATCGACCCTGTGGCATTCCATGCCCGCTTCGTCGCAAACCGTAAAGGTTGCGAAGCCCTATCTCGTTGAATGGGTCTTCCGCGCGAGATATGGCCACCAGGACGAATGGTGGCGCCTCTTTCAGAAATACCAGATCGCCGAACTCGATGAGGAGCAGCGGCGTGGCTATGTACGTAGCTACAGCGTGTTCCGGCCTGGATTGCACACCAGCGAGGACTCGCGCTGGGATTATCGGATCGTCATCGCCTATAATGGCTATGAGGGATCCACCCACGAGCCCGAGGTGGAGAAAGCGCTTTTCCCGGATGCCGCTTCTCTGAGGAAGGACGAGGATCGCCGGTGGGAGTTGACCGAGAACCATTGGGATCTGCCGATCCACGAGATCGATCCGCATGCGGTGGCGGAGTGAGCGGCCTGATCGTCCGGGCGCAACCATGATCCGCGAGATCCTGAGGATGGGCGATCCGCGTCTTCAACGCGTGGCGAAGCCGGTCGAGGACATGCGCGCTCCCGATCTGAAGGCGTTGATCGCCGACATGTACGAGACGATGCATGCGGCGAACGGGGTCGGATTGGCTGCACCGCAGATCGGTATCGACCTGCGGCTGATGATCTTCGGCTTCGACGCGAGCCCGCGCTATCCCAACGAGACGCCGGTTCCGGTCACGACGCTCATCAATCCATGGCTCGAGATCCTGAACGAGGAGATGGAGGATGGCTGGGAGGGCTGCCTTTCGGTTCCCGGCATGCGTGGGATGGTGCCGCGCGCGACGCACGTCCGCTACGGCGGCACGCTCGAGAACGGCGAGTGCCTCGTGACGGAGGCCCGAGGTTTCCATGCCCGGGTGTTCCAACATGAGTATGATCATCTGGACGGCGTGCTATATCCTCAACGTATCCGGGACATGACCAAGTTCGGATTCATCGAAGCCCTGTTTCCAGAGAGTGAACTGGCTTCCCTCGAGGCCGAGTGACCTCGAAATTCAAAGAGGATTGCAGCGGATGTTGAAGGTCGCGATCCTGGACGACTATGCGGGGGTCGCGCTCGCGTCGGCCGACTGGTCAACGCTCGACGGCACCGCCGAAGTCGAGGTATTCCGTGAGCATCTGAGCGAAGAGCAGGCGATCGACGCTCTTCGACCCTTCGACGTGCTGTGTACGATCCGCGAGCGCATGGCCTTGCCGCGACGGCTGTTCGAACGGCTGCCTAACCTGAAGCTCGTCACGATCATCGGCACCAGTCTCCCCAACCTCGACATGGAAGCAGCCACGGATCACGGCGTTCTGATCATCCACCCCGATGCCGAGCATGGGAGACCGGTCGACGTATCGAATGCGACGCCCGAACTCACATGGGGACTGATGATCGCGACCGTGCGTCACCTGGCCGGCCAGAACCGCCGGATGCGCGAGGGCCTGTGGCAGGACCGTGTCGGCATAGTCCTCGCAGGTCGGACGCTCGGTCTTCTCGGTCTCGGGAAGATCGGCCGTCGCATGGCGGAATACGGCAAGGCGTTCGGCATGGACGTGATCGCCTGGAGTCAGAACCTCACAGCCGAGGCGGCGGCGGAGGTCGGAGTCCGCCGCGTCGAGAAGGATGCGCTGTTCGCCGAAGCCGACGTCCTGTCGATCCACGTCCGGCTGAGCGACCGCACGCGCGGTCTGGTGACGGCACGCGAACTCGGCCTGATGAAACCGACCGCCTATCTCGTGAACACCTCGCGGGGTCCGATCGTGGAGGAACCCGCTCTGATCGAGGTACTCGCCGCCGGCAGGATCGCTGGCGCGGGTCTCGACGTGTTCGATGCCGAACCGCTGCCGGCGAACCATCCGCTGCGCCGCTTCGACAACGTCACGCTCACGCCTCACCTCGGCTACGCGACGGAGGAGACGTTCGCCGCCTTCTATGGCGACATGCCGGCGGCGATCGCGGCCTTCGCGCAAGGGGCGCCGATCCGCGTGATCAACAAGGACGCAATGGCACACGCGCGTGGCTGGTCGAAACCAGCGACGTAGGCTGGGTCCGAAGCTACGGATCGTCTCAGGCGGGCAGGCGCTTGACCAGTTCCTCAATCGCGTTTCCCGTGAAGACGGCCGTCGGCACGCCTTCCAGGTGGATCGGCCGTTCGGTGCTCAGCCGGGCGTGTATCCGGTGTTCGGGATCGAGGTCTCGCCATGCCCGCACGGCGCCCTCGAGGCTCGTGACCTCGGCGAGATCCGAATCTCCGCGCGGGACGTTCTCCAGCGCGGCGCTCATGTGCCAATCGATCTCGGCCCGGTTCGTCGTGCCACCCCATGTCGCTTCGGTCATCGTCGCCGCTCCTGAAGGTTGATGCGCTCGAAGCGCTGCGTGCCGCTTCGGGTTCCGTGATCCGTCTAGCATCCACCGGTGCCGTGCGTCGCCTTCTGGTCGAGCGTGACGTGCATCGCGCCCTTCGGCGTCTGTCCGCCCATGTCGAGCCGTCCGGCGAAGCCCGATGCATCGTAGGTGCCGGCGCGACCGATGCTGATAGGGGGCCCGTTCTTCTGCGGGCAGGTGAGCGTCTGCTGGTACCGGCCGTCGGCGATCCGCTGGCTGTCCACATGGCACTGGGCCTTGGGATCGGGCGCCAGCAGTGCTGCGATCCCATCGGCGGCCTGCGCGGCGGAGACGCATTTGCGTTCGCTCTTGGACCTGCCCTTCGCCATCCTGAGCAGAAAGGCCGGGGCTCCGGGAACGACGAGGTCGACGGCTGTAGACGTGACGTCCCACCGGCCGGTCTGGATCGACTGGGCAATCGAACTGGTCGGCAGGAACAGGATGGCGAGGGCAAGCGATGTACGCATCGACCATGGGTGATCCCATAGTCGGCGGCTTGCAAGCACTGCCCGGCCGCAACGGGATCTTCGGAGGACGGAACATGAGCGACGACGTGATCAACGACGAGGCTGCAAGCCAATACGAGCTTCACGTCGATGGGGAGGTCGCGATCGCGGCTTACCATCTCCAAGGTGACTTCATAACGTTCACGCACACCGAGGTGCCACCGGCGCTCGAGGGAAGGGGGGTCGGATCCCGGCTCATCGAGGGCGCGCTGGCCGATGTCCGAGCGAAGGGGCTGCGGGTTATCGCCGAGTGCAGCTTCGTCGCCGACTATCTCGAGCGCCACCCGGCCGATCGGGAACTGACCCGGTGAGCGAGGTCGCATAGATGCCTGCCCGCAGCGCCGGCGTCCTGCTGTTCCGGCGGGGTGCTGGAACCCTCGAGGTCCTTCTCGTCCATCCCGGGGGACCGCTCTGGCGGAAGAGGGACGCGGGTTCTTGGCAGATCCCCAAGGGGGTGATCGAGACCGGAGAGGATGCGGCGGCGGCGGCGCGGCGTGAGACCGAGGAAGAGCTGGGCATCGCGCTCGACGGTGAGCCATGGCATCTGTCCACGATCAGACAGGCGGGCGGAAAGATCGTCGAGGCGTTCGCGCTCGAGCAGGATGTCGATATCAACGCCATCGTCAGCAATACCTTCGAGATGGAGTGGCCGCCGCGCAGTGGGAGATCCGCGTCCTTTCCAGAGGTCGACCGGGCGGCGTGGTTCGATCTCGAAGCCGCCGCGGCGATGATCCTGCTCAGCCAGCGTCCGCTCCCGGATGCGCTGGACTTGGCGCTCCTCCTTCGGAACTAGACGAGACGATGGGTTCGTCAGGCAGCGGTCGGCGCCCTCATGAAACCAGATACTCCTGCAGATGGATGGTGCATCTCGGCGAGCGCGGGCGATCTAGATGCCGGCATACCATTGATACCCGACCGCATCCTCCCAGTAGCCGCCCTTGCCGCCGTGTATGTCGGTCAGGCGTGGCACTGCCTGGACCCGCATCACGTATTTGGCCTGCTTGTAGCCGAGCTGCCGCTCCACGCGGAGCCTCAGCGGTGCACCGTGCGCGACACCCAGCGTCTGTCCGTTCATCCCCCACGCGAGAATGGTCTGCGGATGGAACGCGTCGATCAGATCGATGGATTCGTAGTAGGGGCGGCCTCCCGAGAAGTCGGCGCAGTGGAAGACGATGTATCGCGCGTTGCCGCTGAGACCGGCATGCCGGAGCAGCAGTCCAAGCGGGATGCCCGTCCACCGTCCGATGGCGCTCCATCCCTCGACGCAGTCATGACGGGTGATCTGGGTGCGATGCGGCGCCCGGCGGATCTCTTCTAGTGAAAGGAGCAGCGGCCGTGCGACCATGCCATCGACCGCCAGACGCCAATCCGCGAAGTTGCTGGCTACGTGCGCATCATACTCGGCGGTGGCGGGATTGCTGTTCCCGTTGGCTCGGAAGATCGGCGACATGTCCGAGGCCGAATATTCGGGCGCGAGGGCTCGACGGTCGGATACGATCCGCTGCGCGGCATAGGTGAGCTTCTCTCCGACGCCGAGGATGCTCTGACCTCTGGGCGAGGCCGTGATCTTGTCGCAGCCGGCGACAAGAAGGCTTCCCGCGGTCGCTCCGAGCGATCCGATCAGCGTGCGCCGGGATGGCCGGGCGGTCATTCGCCGTCTCCCTTCGGCAGACGGTAGCGGCCCGTCACCATCGATCGGATCTCATTGAAGGGTCCGGCGAGGACGACCATCACGAGATGGACCAGTATGAAGAAGGCTATGCCCATCGCGCAGATGAAGTGGATCGATCGCGCTGACGCGCGGCCTCCGAATACATCGAGGAGCCACGGCCATGCCGCGTCCATGCCCGGCGACATCGTCAATCCGGTCAGGATGATGCCCGGCAGCAGGACGAAGATCACACTGCAATAGGCCATCTTCTGGAGGATGTTGTAGCGGAGAGCAGCCTCTCCGGTTGGAAAGCGCAGCCGTGCATGTGCCTTGATGTCGTGCCAGAGATGACGGGGACCGAGCTCGCGAACGCGTGGTGCGAGATCGGCCCGGAAATGGCGGAACGCGAAGCCCCACATCCAGAAGCAGACGCCGGGAACGACGAGCAGCCACGCGAACAGGAAGTGCCATTTACGCGACCCGGCCAGATCGTAGTGCGACGGGATCGTCGCCCAGGGCGGGAATGCGACGAAGCGTCCGTGCGGCGGAGTCACCCCGAGAATACCGGGGGTCGGGATGTGCAGGGGTCCGATCCGGACGCGGCCGGGGGTGATGTCCAGCCAGCTGTGATCGGGATTGGCTCCGAACTGCCCCCAGTAGAGATGTGGATGGGCATTGAAGATCATCAGCCCGCTCATGAGCATGATAAATACGCTGAGCGCGTTCATCCAGTGCCAGAGTCGGACCGGCAGCCGGTGGCGACGGACCAGATCGCCGCCGCGAGGTCGGGCCGACTCAGTTGGCGAGGCCGCGATCGGGGCGGGCGTGCCGGCGTCGGTAGCTGCTGGGATCGGATCCATGGACATCTCGGAATAGCCTGCTGAAGTGGCTGCGGCTCGCGAAGCCGGATTTGGCGGCGATCAGACCGATCGTGTCATCGGTGCTGAGAAGCATCCCGCGGGCGTGGGTGAGGCGCACCTGCGTCACGAACGCCATCGGCGGCACTCCGATCTGTTCGGCGAAGTCCTTCGCGAAGATCGATCGGCTTCGCCCTGCGGCGACAGCAAGGGATGCGACGGTGTGATCAGCCGCCGGCTCCGAGAGGATCCTGGCGATCACCCCGGTGAGCCAGGGCTTGCGGAACATCGCCGGTAGACCGGAGGTCCCATGGTCGGCCACATGCCGCCTGATCAGCAGGACCAGACACGCTTTCATCAGTGCGCTGGTCAGCGCGCTTGAATAGGCTCCGGCCTCGTCGACCTCCCGAAGCATGACCCCGAAAGCAGCGCGCACCAGGACATCCTGCCCGAGGTCTGCGGCGATGGGATGCGGCATGCCGTCGAACGGGCCGAAACATCCCTTAATGTCCGCCTTGATCTGTCCACACATGACGCGGACGTCGCCCGGTCGTCCATCCGCTGCATCGTAGAGGTTGAGAGCATCCGTTCGGATCGAGCAGATCGAGCGCGACGGCACTTCCCGCATCGGAGCGGGCGATGCCGCCAGGCGCTGGCTTCGTTTCGGCGGCACTAGGGCGACAGCGCCTGGACCGAGCGTCATGGGTGGATCGTCCTCGATCGAGAGATGGAGTGTCCCGGAGAGCACGAAGTGAACCTCGATGTTTTCGAGCGGGGGGATCAGCATCTGCACGTCGCTCGCGATCTCGCAGACGGCGAAGGCGTCGAGCTCGACCGCGACAGCGGCGAGCAGGTTGTCCAGGGCCGGCATCGACATGGTTTGCTCCAATGCGTGTGCCCGAGACGGTGGGTATTTCCAGCCGATAATGAACCACCGCGGCCTACCGGACGCGAAGATAAGCCTTCCGGACGCATAGGCACACCGGGCATCGAGCGGACACTTCTCAACGACTTCCCGCTGCCGGCTGCGTCGGGATGGAGGCGTTTGGGCGGCCGCACACATTGATTCGGCCGAGCGTCAACAGGCCGATCTAACTTAGGTGGTGCCCAGGCGTCTCGCCACCGAGACGCGAAATGTAACGCCGGATGCGCCCCGTGCGAATGCTGATCACCACGCCGCCTGACCGGTGCGCTGCTCGAGGAACGAAGAGATGTGGAAAAAGAGTTTCGTGATGGCGACCGCCCTTGCGCTGGGCGTGAACGGACAAGCCGTATGGGCTGCCGATCCCAGCCATCCGACCGTCGTCGAACTGTATCAGAGCCAAGGGTGCTCATCCTGCCCGCCGGCGGACCTTGTGCTGAACGCGCTGGCCGACCGGGCGGACGTGCTCGCGTTGAGTTTCGCCGTGACCTATTGGGATCAGCTCGGATGGAAGGACACGTTCGCCCAGCCGGCTTTCACCAGACGGCAGTGGGAATATGCAAAGGCCGGCGGGCGTGGCGAAGTCGCGACGCCACAGATGATCGTGAACGGACGCGGCGTCCTGGTGGGTAACAGGCGTCCGGACGTCGACGCTGCGATCGCGCGGTACGATCGGGGTCCGAGTGGTCCGACCATCACGCTTGATGGCGGTGCGGCGACCGTTGGCGCGGGCAGGGGCTCGGCGACGCTTTGGCTCGTCCGCTTCGACCCTCGCACGATCGCCGTTCCGATCCGCGCCGTAGAGAATGGCGGGCGCACCATCCCGCACCGTGACATCGTCCGCTCCCTCGTCGCGCTCGGACATTGGAACGGCCGCTCGAGCCGCTTCATCCTTCCCTCCGCGCCTTCGGGACTTGCGGGCGCGCTTCTCCTTCAGGAGGGCACCGGCGGCCCGATCGTCGCGAGCCGCCGTCTCTAGACCCGGACGGTGACCGCAAGCGGACGGATGCAGCCTCGGTGGTCGGATCTGTCTGAGAGCAGGCGGCAGTCTCGTCCTGTGACTGTTTTACGATTAAGGTGCGTCGATGATCGCGCCTCTCCTCGATGCCAACATCCTCCTGCACGGACGCAAGGTCGTCGACATTCCCTGGGCGGAGATCGAGACGGAGGAGGTGCGGGTCATCATCGTCGGCCCGACGTTGCGCGAAGTGGAGAAGTTCAAGACCAAGCCTGGCCGGGTCGGCAAGCGTGCCCGAGACGTCAGCTCCGAACTCCGCGAGATGCTGAAGCTGCCTGGAAGAAGCAAGATCGTGCGCGAGGCCAAGCCGCGGGTCTCCATGACGGTCGTGCCCGGCATCGGCGTCAAGAGTCCGCTGCACCCCAGTCTCGACCTCGCCAATCCCGACCAGGCCCTCGTCAACCACGGGCTCGCGCTCGTGGAGGAGGGAGTCTGCGTCCAGCTGCTGACCGACGATACCCTGGCGTCGCTGATCGCCGAGGAGGCCGGACTTCCTGCGATCCTGGTGCCCGATCACTGGATGCTCGGGGCCGAGCCGGACGAGACCGAGAAGAAGCTCAAGCGCGCTGAAGCGGAGATCATCGAGCTGAAGAAGCAGGAGCCGCGGCTATCGGTCACGTTGCTCGACGCGGATGGCGGACCGCTCCCGCCGATCGTCGCGACCATCCGGCGCTATCCGCTTCTATCGCCGGAAGAGATCGACGAACTGATCGGACTGGCGAAGTCGACCTGTCCTCCTTCCGAGGATTTCGGGCCGAGGACGGCCGAGGAGGCGACCGCCGAGGAGGAGCGCCGCCGGACGGAGAACCCCCTACATGTCGGAAGCGTCATCGCGAGCGTGGCGAACATCGGCGTGCTGCGCAGGGTCTTCGAACCGGCCGGCGATGAGGAGATCGAGGCCTATCGGAACGAAGCCTATCCCGCATGGCTCAAGCGTCTCAGAGGCGAACTCGGGAAGCTCGCCCGCTCGCTTGATGCGTGCGTGGCGTGGCCCGTATTCAAGCTGGTACTCGCGAACGAGGGAACCAGACCGGCTGACGGCGCTCTGGTCGAGGTCATCGCACACGGGCGCATTCGCATCGGACGTGTCGCCCCGCCGAAGGAAGACGAGGCCTTCTCCTGGTCTTTTCCGGCTCCGCCCGAGCCTCCGCGGGGCGGCATTCTCAAGCAGAAGCGCTTCGGCAACATCATGGGAGCGGCTCACGTGGCTTCCTTCATGAGCGAACCACGGGTTCCCGCGCTGCCGCTCCAGCGTCTCCTCGCGCCTCTCGATCCTACGAAATTCTCCTGGTCGCCCAAGCTCGGGGAGATGTCCACGAGGGTCGCGGGGCAATGCAGCACGTGGCGCCATCAGAGTGATGCGCGGACCGTTCGACTGTTCGTCGACACGCTCGCCGATATCGGAGCTGTCGACGGTGCGATCGAGGTGCGGATCAGCGCGAACAACCTGAGCAAGGTCGCGACGGTGCGGCATCGCGTGGACATCGCCGTCGAGACCGGCGACACCTATGGCGTGGCCAGGACCCTGATCGGGGATCTTGGAAGGCATCCACCCCGTTGACTCACGTTCAATCGATTTTCGGTCAGCGGGACGATGCAAATCGGAGAGTGGACTGAAATTGACAGGTCACGCCGCCCGCGGGTGTAACGAGCTAGCCGTGAAGAATGGCAGCGAATACCAACAGGGCGATGCCATCGATCTTTCTCTGGATCACTTGGCGCTCTCCTCACTCCGCTCTGCGCGCGGCTGAGCGGGGTCGGAACGGTCGCACCGTTCAGCGATCGCGTTCGGCTCGCTTCCGATCGGCTTTCCGTGCGCGACTGACGGCCGCCGCGTGCTCGCGTGCACGTCTCTCCGAAGGCTTCTCGTAATGCCGGCGAAGCTTCATCTCACGGAAGATCCCCTCGCGCTGCATCCTCTTCTTCAGGACTCGCAGGGCCTGGTCGACGTTGTTGTCACGCACCATGATTTGCATTTCAGGCTTGGCCTCGTCGGATGAGATGAACTCGGATGATCTCCTTCTATCGCCCGAGAAAGGTCCGAGGCAACGGAACGATTGGTGCCCGGAAGCGAACGACGGAGGTAGGGGCGTCCGGGTGAACCGAATGGACCATGGGATCTAACGACCTTTTGCGGTGATCCGTCGCCTCAAATCGGCCAATTCAGCCCTATCGTCGAATCGAACGGTCCCATCCCGCTGCGGCAGGATACCAAGACGACCGAAGAGTTCATCGAGATCGGTCGGCACAGGAGCGCTTGAGAAGCTCGCATAGAGCGTCGCGAGGACTTTCGTTCCGGTCGCCGCGTCACCGGCCGCCATCAGCTGCTCCGGAGACCAGGTCACGGCATCGCCGCCGCTTGCGCGGTTCACGCTGCGCATGGCGTCCCGGAGCATTCTCCTTCCCGATGTTCGCAGTGCGATTTCGACTTCGGCGAGCAGCCAGAACGTGGCGCCGCCCCAGTAGAGCCGCTGATGCGCGTCGGTGCCGTCCATGCCGCCGTCGCCGGGGCGCGGCTCGCCGGTGGGCATGCCCGCTACGGATTGCCGCCAGACCTCTTCCGAAGACAGTTGTCCCGCCTGGGCACGAGCGATCGGCTCGAGGTAGGTCGCATTGCCCTCCTGGAGCCACAGCGCGCGTCGTGGAAGATCGGGCAGTGCGGTGTGCACCATCTCGTGCACGAGTACCCAGTCGCGCGCGAAGGTGGCCGCATCCGCTGCCGTGCCGACGTGTATGCGCGTGGCGGCTCCGGCATAGCCGAAGGTGGTCGCGT
>Ga0302314_10009493_pt1 | contig 17190 bp, 16 predicted proteins | sample III_Palsa_N2_3_FD_200533 | JGI IMG/M metagenome (GOLD analysis project Ga0302314, IMG submission 200533) | Peat permafrost microbial communities from Stordalen Mire near Abisko, Sweden - III_Palsa_N2_3 | ecosystem: Environmental > Terrestrial > Soil > Palsa > Peat permafrost | place: Sweden...
GCGCCTGCGCCAGAACCAGCGCGTGCCGATCGTGGCGTTGACGGCGAGCGCGGCGGCGGGCGAACGCGAGCGCTGCCTGGATGCCGGGATGGATGACTACCTGAGCAAGCCGTTCTCGCGCGAGGCGCTGGGCGAGCTGGTCGATCGCTACCTGGTTGCGTGACGGGCGTTCTATTTGGCGCAATGCTTTGGTGTTTTGGTACGTCGTCGCGTCGGCGCTGCGTGCCGGCTTGGTCTGAGCAGGGTGCTCAGACCAAGCCGGCATGCAACTCCAGGCGAACGCAACGCAAACGCAACGCCCCGACCCCCAGGCCCGAAAGCGTCGCCCCCCGTCCACCACCGATAATGTCGGAAATGCAGATCCATCGCGGCCTCAGATCCCTCGCAACCATCGCCCTGGCGAGAGGCGGCACGGCGCTGACCATCGGCAACTTCGACGGCGTGCACCGCGGCCACCAGGCGATGCTGGCGCTCTTGTGCAACGAGGCGCGCCATCGCGGCGTGCCCGCCTGCGTGCTCACGTTCGAGCCGCACCCGCGCGACTTCTTCGCCCGCCGCGCCGGCAAGCCCGACCTGGCGCCGGCGCGCATCGCCACGCTGCGCGACCAGATCGTCGAGCTCGAGCGCTGCGGCATCGAGCACGTGATCCTGCTGCGATTCGACGAACACCTCGCCGCGCTGTCGCCCGATGACTTCATCGGCAACGTGTTGGTGAAGGGCCTGGGCGTGCGCTACGTTCTGGTGGGCGACGACTTCCGCTTCGGCGCGAAGCGCGCCGGCGACTACGCGATGCTGGACGCCGCCGGCAACACGCTCGGCTTCGACGTGGCGCGGATGATGAGCTACGAAGTGCACGGGCTGCGCGTGTCGAGCTCCGCGGTGCGCGAGGCGCTCGCCGGCGGCGACCTGGCACGTGCGGCTTCGCTGCTGGGCCGCCCGTATTCGGTGAGCGGCCGCGTCGCCCACGGCAGCAAGCTGGGCCGCGAACTCGGCGCCACGCAGCGCGGCGCCGGCGACGGCTTTCGCACGCTGAACCTGCGCATGCCGGAGGCGCGCCCGGCGGCCTCGGGCATCTTCGTATCGCGCGTGCACGGGCTCGCGCCGGAGCCGCTGCCGGCGGTGTCCAGCCTGGGCGTGCGGCCGACCATCGAGAAGGCCGGTCGCGTGTTGCTGGAGACGCATTGCCTCGCCTGGCCCGAGCCGTTGGGCCGCGAGGCGGCCTATGGCAAGCTGATCAGCGTCGAACTCGTGAAGTGGCTGCACGAGGAGCGCAACTACGGCTCGCTCGAGGCGCTGCAGGCCGGCATCGCGGCCGACGTCGGCGAGGCGAAGCGCTTCTTCGGACTCTGATCAGCGCGTCGCCCAGCGGCGATAGCGCGTCGTCAGGCGCTTCGTGCGCAGCTGGTCGATCATCAAGGTGAACAGCGCAGAGTAGGCGCGCGGCGCGCCCTGCCTCGCCGCGACGGCGCGCAGGCGGCGCTTGATCAGGGCCATGCCCGCCAAGCCAGCCATGCCCTTGTCCTTCCACGCGACCTGCTGCACGGGCACATCCACCTCGCGACCGGCCAACCACGCCACCGGCAGGTCGGGCACCTGCGCCAGCGCGGTAGCCACACCCACCATCGCGACGCCGCTGGCCAGCACCTGCTCGGCGACCGCGCGCCGGCGGATGCCGCCGGTGGTCATCAGGGGCATCGTCGCCACCGCGGCCAGGTCCTTCGCGAACTCGAGAAAGTAGGCCTCGCGCGCCAGCGTGCGGCCGTCGGCGCTGCGGCCCTGCATCGCCGGCGCCTCGTAGCTGCCGCCTGAGAGTTCGACCAGGTCGACCGGCAGCTCGTTGAGCCACAGCAGCACCTGGCGCGCCTCGGTCTCCGAGAAACCGCCGCGCTGGAAGTCGGCCGAGTTCAGTTTGACCGCTACGCAGAAGCCCGGCGCCACCTGGGCGCGCACCGCCTTGACCACCTCCAGCAGCAGGCGCGCGCGATTCGCGAGCGAGCCGCCCCAGGCATCGGTGCGCCGGTTGGCCAGCGGCGACAGGAACTGCGACAGCAGGTAGCCATGCGCGGCGTGGATCTGCACGCCGGTGAAGCCGGCCTCCTCGGCCGCACGGGCCGTGGCCGCGAAGCGGGCGATGACCTCGGCGATCTCGGCCTCGGTCATCGCACGCGGTTGTGCGAACAGCGCGCTGTGCCTGCCGATGTCCAGCGCCACCGCCGACGGCGCCCAGGCCTCGCCCTTCATCGCCGCGAACACCTGGCGTCCGGGGTGGTTGATCTGCATCCAGACCTGCGCGCCATGCGCCCGCGCCGCACGCGACCAGGCCGTGAACGGCTCGCGCGGCGTGTCGCGCTCCAGCACGATGCCGCCGGGGCCGGTCATCGCGCGGCCGTCCACCATCACGTTGCCCGTGATGATCAGGCCGGCGCCACCCTGCGCCCAGGCGGCGTACAGCGCACGGATGGCCGGGCCCGGCACCTGACCGGCATCGGCCATGTTCTCTTCCATCGCGGCCTTGGCCAGGCGATTGGGAACGACGGCGCCATTCGGCAGGGAAAGAGGCGTCGACAGGGGGAGCGAGGTGGGAGATTTCATGGTGCAGGAGCCTTGGAACACTGCGAAGTGGCGCCATGTTAAGATTCAAGTCAACTTGAAGGTCAAGCCCTTTCTGGAGCCCGCGATGAAGATCGGTGAACTCGCCGCCGCGACCGGCATCGCCACCTCGGCCATCCGTTTCTACGAACAGAGCGGCCTGCTGCCGGCCGCCCAGCGCGCCGGCAACGGCTACCGCAGCTACTCGACCGAGGCGGTGGAGCGGCTGCGCTACATCCAGCTCGCCCAGGCACTCGGCTTCACGCTCGACACGCTGCGGGCCGGTCTCGTCAACCACGGTGCGCTGTCGCAGACGCAGATGCATGACGAGATGCTGCAGCGCCTCGATACGCGGCTCGGCGAGGTCGACCACATGCTCGCCACGCTGCGCGCGCAGCGCAAGGATCTGCTCGCGGTGCGCGAACGCCTGCTCGCGAGCTGGGCCGGAGGCGAATGTCTGGATCCGGCCAGCGTGCAGTTGAGCGCGGTCGAGCCGCCGGCACCCGCGTCCGCCCCTGCGCGTCGCGTCACGCGCGTCTCCGCACCGGCCCCGGCGTGCCGCGCGTCGCGCCGGTAGAATGGGTCCCATGTCGCTGCCATCCAGCCTTCGCCTCGCCACCTGCCGCTGGCATGCCGCCACGCGGCGCCAGGCTACGCGCGACCGAATTATTGGCGGGCTCGCCTCGGCCTGAGCCCACCAACGACCGCACGCGTTCCTCTGCGACGCGGTCATCCGGCATCCCCTGCCGTCGCACCGACGGCCACCACAGCCAACGCATCCCGCGCGTCGCCGCCCGACGCGCCACCGCCATGACCGCCGACACCGACAAGACGACCCCCGCCACGGACTACCGCGCCACCCTCAACCTGCCCGACACCCCATTCCCGATGCGCGGCGACCTGCCCAGGCGCGAGCCGGGCTGGGTGCAGCAATGGGAGAAGGAAGGCCTGTACAAGCGCCTGCGCGACGCCCGCCAGGGCAAGCCGCTGTTCGTGCTGCACGACGGGCCGCCGTACGCCAACGGCCAGATCCACATGGGTCACGCCGTCAACAAGATCCTGAAGGACATGATCGTCAAGACCCGTCAGCTGATGGGCTTCGACGCGCAGTACGCGCCTGGCTGGGATTGCCACGGCCTGCCGATCGAGAACGCCATCGAGAAGCTGTATGGCCGCAAGCTGAGCCGCGACGACATGCAGGCGAAGAGCCGCGCCTTCGCGACCGAGCAGATCGGCCAGCAGATGGTCGACTTCAAGCGCCTGGGCATCGTCGCCGACTGGGAGCACCCGTACCGCACGATGGACTTCGCCAACGAGGCCGGCGAGCTGCGCGCGTTCAAGCGCGTGATCGAGCGCGGCTTCGTCTACCGCGGCCTGAAGCCGGTGTACTGGTGCTTCGACTGCGGCTCGTCGCTGGCCGAGTTCGAGATCGAGTACCAGGACAAGAAGAGCTTCACGATCGACGTCGGCTTCAAGTGCGCCGAGCCGGCCAAGCTCGCTGCGGCGTTCGGCCTGCCCGCGCTGACCAAGGACGCCTTCGTCGTGATCTGGACGACCACGCCGTGGACGATCCCCGCCAACCAGGCGCTGAACCTGAATCCGCAGCTGGAATACAGCCTGGTCGACACCGATCGCGGCCTGCTGCTGCTGGCCTCCGCGCTGGTGGAGAAGTGCCTGGAGCGCTACGGCCTCGCCGGCACCGTGGTCGCCACCACGCTGGGCCAGTCGCTGGACGAGATCCGCTTCCGCCATCCGTTCGCGGAAGTGGACGCCGGCTACGACCGCCTGGCGCCGATCTACCTGGCCGACTACGCCACCGCCAACGATGGCACCGGCATCGTCCACTCGTCGCCCGCCTACGGCGTCGATGACTTCAACTCGTGCGTCAGCCACGGGCTGGCGATCGACGACATCCTGAACCCGGTGCAGGGCAGCGGCGTCTATGAGCCCACGCTGCCGCTGTTCGGCGGCCAGTTCATCTGGAAGGCCCAGAAGGCCATCATCGACGCGCTGCGCGACGCCGGCCGGCTGTTCGCCACCTCGGAGATCACGCACAGCTATCCGCACTGCTGGCGCCACAAGACGCCGGTGATCTACCGCGCCGCGGCGCAGTGGTTCGTGCGCATGGACGAGGGCGAAGGCGTGTTCACCAAGGACAAGGCGCCCGCCACGCTGCGCCAGCTCGCACTGGCCGCGATCGACCAGACCCACTTCTATCCGGAGAACGGCAAGGCGCGCCTGCGCGACATGATCACGGGCCGCCCCGACTGGTGCATCAGCCGCCAGCGCAGCTGGGGCGTGCCGATCCCGTTCTTCCTGCACAAGGATTCGGGCGAGCTGCATCCGCGCACGATGGAGATCCTCGACCAGGCGGCCGACATCGTCGAGCACGGCGGCATCGAGGCCTGGAGCCGCGCGACGGCCGAGGAGATCCTGGGCGCCGAGGACGCGCCGATGTACACGAAGAGCACCGACATCCTCGAGGTGTGGTTCGACTCCGGCTCCACCTTCTTCCACGTGCTGCGCGGCACGCACAAGGGCACGACTGAGCATCCGGGCTTCCACTCCGAAGGCCCGGAGGCCGACCTGTACCTGGAAGGCCACGACCAGCATCGCGGCTGGTTCCACTCGTCGCTGCTGATCGCGTGCGCGCTGTACGGCCGCGCCCCGTACAGGGGCCTGCTCACCCACGGTTTCACGGTGGACAGCAAGGGCATCAAGATGAGCAAGTCGCTCAAGAACGGTATCGAACCGCAGGAGGTCAGCGACAAGCTCGGCGCCGACATCATCCGCCTGTGGGTGGCGTCCAGCGACTACTCGGGCGACATCGCCGGCGACGACAAGATCCTCGCCCGCGTGGTCGATTCGTATCGCCGCATCCGCAACACGCTGCGCTTCCTGCTGGCCAACACCAGCGATTTCGATCCCGTGGCCGACGCCGTGCCGCTGGGCGACCTGCTCGAGATCGACCGCTACGCGCTCGCGCGCGCCGCGCAACTGCAGGCGGACATCCTCGGCCACTTCCAGGTCTACGAGTTCCACCCGGTCGTCTCCAAGCTGCAGATCTACTGCTCGGAAGACCTGGGCGCGTTCTACCTCGATGTGCTCAAGGATCGCCTGTACACGACGGCGCCGAAGTCGTTCGCGCGCCGCTCGGCGCAGACCGCGCTGTGGCACATCACGCACGCGATGCTGCGCTGGATGGCGCCGATGCTCAGCTTCACGGCCGAGGAGGCGTTTCCGGTCTTCGCGCCCAGCACGTCGTTCTCGATCTTCACCGAGACCTTCTGGCACCTGGAGTCGGGCGACAGCGCGCTGATCGCCAAGTGGGAGCGCCTGCGCGCGATCCGCGAGGCGGCCAACAAGGCGATCGAGGAAGTGCGCAAGTCGGGCGGCGTCGGCTCGTCGTTGCAGGCCGACCTGGTGATCACGGCCAACGCCGAGGATCGCGTGCTGCTCGACGCGCTCGGCGACGACCTGAAGTTCGTCACCATCACCTCCGCCGTCACGGTGGTGGCGGGCGACGAACTGGCCGTCACGGTGACGCCGTCCACCGCGGTGAAGTGCGATCGCTGCTGGCACTGGCGCACCGACGTGGGCGCCGACGCGGCGCATCCGACCCTCTGCGGACGTTGCACCAGCAACCTGTTCGGCACCGGGGAAGTACGCAGCGCGGCCTGACCGGGCCCTGTGCGCTGCTGGAATGACGACGAGGCGAGCGCCGCAAGGGCTCGCCTCGTTTTTCCTTCAAGGCGCGCCGCGCGCGCGCGAACGGCTTACTGGTTCAGCGTCCAGACGTAGTCGACGTCCGTCGTGGCCCCCACCGGGCGGCCCATCTCGTCGGTGCCCACCTGCACCGGGCATTGCGCCAGCGCCTGCGCCGCGGCCTTGTCCAACAGGCGGTTCTCGCGCGTCGGGCCCGAGGACTGCAGGATCTGCGAACCCGTGACACGGCCGCTCGCGTCGACCGAGAAGCGGATCCGCGACATGCCCGTGACGCCTGCGCGCTGCGCCGCGGCCGGGTATTCGGGGCGGCACTGCGCGGCGCCGGCGTTGATGCGCGCGGCGCGGGCCAGCACGCGGACCGGGTCGTGCACCGTGCTGTCGTCGCCCTTGATAGCCGCGACGACCACCGGCGGCTGAACGACCGTGTCGTCCACCCTGGCGACCTTGATCGTGTCGGACGCGTCATCGGGAATCGGAGGCAACGGCGCCAGCAGCAGGTGCGGCTGCGTTGTCGACGGCTTCGGCAGGTCGACCGGCTCCTGCACGACCGGCGGGGCGGGATCGACCGGCACCATCACGACCTCGTGCGGCGCCGCCGGCCCCGACTTCAGCCTGGCGGACAACCACACGGCCGCCAGCAACACGTGCAGGCCGACGACGACCAGCAAGCCGACCGGGTGGCGGTCGGTACGGCGCTGCGAAAAGGCGAAGTTCATGCAGAGTCCTCCAGAGTCGACCAATGGGCGCGCGGTCCGGGCCGTACCCTGAATGCGCGTTTCGTCTCGATGAAACGCGCCAGATGTCGAAAGGGGGTGAACGGGCCGGAAAAAGGGTTTCCGGTCGCATTTCCCCGATGGCATCGCCCTGCTTTCCGTTTCATGCGACCCGCCCGGGCGCAGTCAATGCGGGAACGCCGCTTTTTTCATACGTTTGCTAACAGTTGGGAAGCGCTCGACAACGGCTAAAGTAGCTGCTCTTGCGTGCCGTCAATCCCGTGCATCGCGTGCCGCTTTCCGAACCTCCTTCCAGCGTCTCCATGGCTACCCTCTCCCGTTCCTCGCCGCGCTCCGGCGGCGGCCCCTCGATGTGGCTGTGGCTGGGCATCGCGCTCGCCGTCGTGCTGCTCGATCAATTCGCCAAGACGCTGGTGGTGGGCGGCTTCGTGCTCGGCGAGCGGCGCGAAATCACGTCCTTCTTCGAGGTCGTGCGCTGGCACAACACCGGCGCGGCGTTCTCGTTCCTGGCCGGCTCGGCCGGCTGGCAGCGCTGGTTCTTCGTGGCGCTGGCGCTGGCGGCCTCGCTGTTCATCCTCTGGCTGCTCAAGCGCCACGCCGCGCAACGCCTGTTCTGCTTCGCCATCGCGATGGTGCTGGGCGGCGCGGTGGGCAACGTGATCGACCGCATCTGGCACGGCTACGTGGTGGACTTCATCCACGTGCACTACCGCAGCTTCGACTTCCCGGCCTTCAACCTCGCCGACAGCGCCATCACGCTGGGCGCGATCTGCCTGATCATCGACGAGCTGCGGCGCGTGCGCAAAGGGTGATGACGTGAGCCGCCCGCCTACCTCCCTCCTCGCGAGCGCCGCCACCCTCCTGTTCGCGCTGTCCGCACCCGCGGCCCACGCCGCGTTGCCCGCCGGCTTCGCCGCCAACGACCTCGAGGCGATGACCAGCGTCGAACTGCGCGAGCGCATCGCGCACGGCAGCACCACCATCCTCGTGCCCATCGGCGGCACCGAACAGAACGGCGCCCACATGGTGCTGGGCAAGCACAACGTGCGCGCGCACGTGCTCGCCGACCGCATCGCCGACGCGCTGGGCAACGCCGTCGTCGCGCCGACGATCGCCTATGTGCCCGAAGGCAGCATCCATCCGCCGGCCGCGCACATGAAGTACACCGGCACGATCTCGATTCCGGACGCCGTCTTCGAAGGCCTGCTGGAGGCCACCGCGCGCAGCTTCAAGCAGCACGGGTTCAAGGACGTCGTCTTCCTCGGCGACCACGGCGGCTACCAGTCCGACCTCACGCGCGTGGTCGACAAGCTCAATCGCGAATGGGCCAAGGATCCCGCCTGCCGCGCGCACGCGCCGCTCGAGTACTACCGCATCACGCAGACCGCCTATGTCGCCGCGCTGAAGGCGCACGGGGTCTCGAACGCCGAGATGGGCTCGCACGCCGGCCTGGCCGACACCGCCCTCGCGCTGGCGATCGATCCCGCGCTGGTGCGCGAGAACAAGCTGGCCGGGCCGTATCCGGCCGGGGTCACCGGCAATCCGAAACGCGCCACCGCCGAACTGGGCGAGCTGGGCACCCGGCTGGTCGTCGAAACCACCGTCGCCGCGATCCGCAAGGAAACGCAGGCCCCTCGTTGAACTCCTCCATCGCCTGATGCCCGTCGACTACCCGATGCTGCCGCTGCTGGACATGACGCTCTTCCCGGGGAGCGAGACGTCGCTGTTCGTGGGTCGGGCGCTGTCGCGCGCGTCCGTCGAAGCCGCCGTCGCCGGCAATGGGCAACTCGTGGTGGTGCGCCAACGCGAATTCGGCACGCTCGAATTCACCGCCTCCGACCTGCACACGGTGGGCACGCTCGCCACCGTCACGTCGCTCACGCGCCTGCCGGACGGCACGCTCAAGATCACCGTCTCGGCCACCGAGCGCGTGTCGATCGACTCCGTGCGCCGCGCCGATCACTTCCGGGTGTTCGCCACGATATTGCCCACGCCCCTGTGTACGCCCGCGCGTTCCGCGCGCCTGCGCGGGGCGCTGCTGCGACGCGTCGGCACCGCGCTGACGCCGGAGCAACTCGCCACGCTGCGCGGGATCGGCGAAGCCGGTCGCCTCGTCGACACGCTGATGCCGCTGCTGGCCACGCCCAGCGCGCGCAGCATCCATCCGCATCACTCGCTGCACCAGGGCCTGCTGGAAAAGCTCGATGGCGAGGCGCGACTGCTCAAGCTGATGAAGATGCTGCCGCACAACCGCCGTGCCGAGGTGCCGACCAACGGCGACTTCACGCAGGCGCTGTCGCTGCCCGGGTTCGATCCGGCCGGCGAGCCGCAGGCGCGCACCACGGCCGACGGCAGCCTGTGGCTGGTGTTCAGCGCGATGCCGCCGTCGTGGTTCCAGGCCACCGACGCCAGCGGCCCGCTGGGCCCGTGCACCGACCTCGACCGCCTGCTGGAGCGCGCGACGGGCTGCCCGGTGTTCTGGGACAGCATGAAGCTGCTGCTGATCGACAACCCGAAACCCGATACGGTGGCGCGTATCGAGCGCTTCCTGCGCGGGGTTCGCCAAAGCTGGCAGGCCGAGACGCACTGAGCCCGGCGACGCGGGTGCGACTTTATGCACGGCCGGCCTCGATTTCGTTGCCCGGCGACGTCGGACGGTACAAAAGTAAGCAATTGAAACAAGACAATGGCGATCGAGCCCCGGTCAAGCCAGGGCTCACCACGCGAGTTGACACGTCGGCTATCGCGTCCGACCTGCCGCCCGAGTCCTCTTTCAAATGCCTTTTTCCCGCAACAAGCCGCTGTGGGTCCATGAGACGCTGCCCGCCGCTGTCTATCTGGCCGCCGGCGTCGCTGTCATCTTCCTGCTGCGCAACACGCTGGGCCTGGCCAGCGGCGCCCTGCTGATCGCAGCGGCGATCGCCATCCTGGCCTCGCGCCGGCTCGGCGCGCGAGCGTTCCGGGAGGCCGAGGCGAGCCGGCAGTCATCGATCATGGCGCCGCCGAGCCGCCTCGCGGCCACCACCGAGTTCGTGCGCGCGATCGTGCCGCCCAAGCTGGGCCACAAGGACATCGACCGCCAGCACCGCAGTCTCGCCTCCAAGACGGCCACGCTGCGCGTCGCGTACGCGCACAACGACGACCAGGCCGACATCGAGCTGCTCATCCACGAGTTGATCGACGCCTTCGCGCACCATCTCCAGGCCGAGATCCACGCGATGGGACGCCTGGGCGTCTCGCGCAAGGACGAGGACGTCGAGGCCGACCGCATGCAGCTCGCCAGCGCCGAGTACGACTTCGATCACTACCGCGCCGGCGGCATGACGCTGGAGGCGTTGATCGACCGCATCGGTGGCCCGCTGGTGGCCGGTCACCTGATGCGCAAGCACCCGATGCTGCCGTCGATGGAATCGCTGTTGCAGCAACTGCGCGACGCCAGCGCGGCGGGCTGAGGCCGGTCAACGGGAAGGGCCCGAATCCGGGCGAGAATCGGGGCCGACACGACGCGCCGCGCGCCATGGAACGTTCCTGGCCGCGCCGTCTCGAACCACGTCCCCCGACACGAAGCCACGCCCTCATGAATTCCACCCTCCGCAGCGCCCTGCCGCTGCTGGCGCTCGCCGCGCTGCCCCTGGCCGGCCACGCTGCCGATGCAGCCGCCTCCCCGACGACGAACGCCATCGCCACGGTGCCCGGCATGCCGCCCGTCATCGACCCGAACAACCTCTACAGCGAGACCAACGGCCCCGCGCATGTCAGCGCGGCGCTGAAGGACGACCTCGTGCGCGTGTACGTGCCGAACCTGCGCGGCAACTCCGTCAGCGTGATCGACCCGGCCAGGATGAAGGTGGTCGACACGTTCAAGGTGGGCCAGAGCCCGCAGCACGTGGTGGTGGGCTACGACCTGCGCACGCTGTGGGCCGCCAACAATGCCGAGCGCAGCAACAACGGCAGCCTGACGCCGATCGATCCGCGCACCGGCAAGCCGGGCAAGGCGATTCCCGTCGACGACCCGTACAACATGTACTTCACGCCGGACGGCAAGTCGGCCATCGTCGTGGCCGAGGCGCGCCACCGGCTCGACTTCCGCGATCCGAAGACGATGGCCCTGCAGTACCAGATCGATGCACCCAAGTGCGGCGGCATCAACCACGCCGACTTCTCCATCGACGGCAAGACGGCCTTCTTCACCTGCGAGTTCGACGGTTCGATCGCCAAGATCGATCTCGTCGGGCGCAAGGTGGCCGCCTACCTGGTGCTGCCGATGCCGCGCACCCGCCTGAAGGATCACGTGGTGCCGGCCGGCGGCCCCACCACCGAGATCTGCACGTCCAAGAAGGGCATGCCGCAGGACATCCGCTTCTCGCCCGACGGCAGGAAGCTGTACGTCGCCGACATGGAAGCCGACGGCGTGCACGTGATCGACGCCGCCAGCTTCACGGAGACCGCGTTCATCTCCACCGGCGTCGCCGCGCACGGCCTGTACCCCAGCCGCGACGGCAAGAAGCTCTACATCGCCAACCGCGGCTCGCACCGCATCCACGGGCCGCGCCACGGCCCGGGCAGCGTCTCGGTGATGGACTTCGCCACCGGGAAGATCGTCGCCACCTGGCCGGTGCCCGGCGGCGGCAGCCCCGACATGGGCAATGTCACGGCCGACGGCAAGTACCTGTGGCTCTCGGGCCGCTACGACGACGTCGTCTACCGCTTCGACACCACCTCCGGCGACGTGCGCCAGATCGCCGTGGGCCAGGAGCCGCACGGCCTGACCGTGTGGCCGCAGCCGGGCCGATACTCCCTGGGGCATACCGGCAACCTGCGTTGACCCGCGTGGACCTGCAGTTCCAGGCGTCGTCCTGATGCGTGCGGCCTCGACCTGGTCCTTCAGGCCCGCCACCGAGGCCGACCTGCCCTTCCTGATCGCGCTTCGGCTCAGCACGATGGTGCCGCAGTTCGCGCGCCAGGACATCGTGCTGGGCGACGAAGAACATCGCCTGCGCGCCGAGTTCCGGCTCGACGCCGCCCGCATCGTCGAGCGACATGGCACGCCCATCGGCGTGGTGAAGGTGCTCAAGGACGGCAGCACGTGGACGATCGAGCAGTTCCAGATCGCCCTCGCCCACCAGGGCGGCGGACTCGGTGCCGAGGTGCTGCGCACGGTGATCGGGGAAGCGCGCGCGGCCGGTGCACTGCTGCGGCTCAGCGTCTTGAAGCAGAACCCGGCGGCACGTCTCTACGCGCGACTGGGCTTCCGCACGCTGGCCGAGTCGGCCAACTCGTACAAGATGACGTTCATCGAGACCGGGACGTCGACGGGCGAGTGAATCAGGGGGCGCGCTGTTGTTCCAGCGCGCGCAACGACCCGTCCTGGAGCTTCAACAGCTCGGGCATGCCAGGCCACACGGCGAGCGCGCGCTCCAGCAACGGCAACGCCTCGGCGTGGCGCCCACCCTGGATGTGCGCCACGGCCAGGAAACGCAGGCTCTCGAACTGCTGCGGATGTTCGCGCAGGAGCTTCTCGTAGATCTGCACCGCCTCGTCCACCTGCCCGGCCTGGTGCAGCAGCAACGCGCGCCGCACCTCGAAGCCGACCAGCGGGTCCTGCTTGGGAACGACGCGCGGCGCGGGTCGCTGGAAGATGTTCGGAGCAGGCATGGAAACGGATCGGCGAGAAGGATCCTCGATTATCCCGCGCGAGCGTTTCAAGCCAGCAGCACGCTGCAACCCGTGGTGGTGCGCGCCTCGAGATCGCGGTGCGCCTGCGCCGCCTGCGCCAGCGGATAGCGCTGGTCGATGCGGATCTTGACGCTGCCGTTGCGCACCACCTCGAACAGCTCGTCGGCCATCGCCTGCGTGCGCTCGCGCGTGGACAGGTGCGTGAACAGCGTCGGCCGCGTCATGTACAGCGAGCCCTTGGCGGCGAGCGTGCCCGGCGCCACCGGTGCGGGCGCACCGGACGAGTTGCCGAAGATGGCCATCAGCCCGAACGGGCGCAGGCACGACAGCGAGCCGTCGAAGGTGTCCTTGCCGACCGAGTCGTAGACCACCTTCACGCCCTTGCCGCCGGTGATCTCCTTGACGCGGTCGACGAAGTTCTCGCTGCGATAGTTGATCATGTGCGCCGCGCCGTACTCGGTGGCCAGCGCGCACTTCTCGTCCGAGCCGGCGGTGCCGATCAGCTCGAAGCCCAGCGCCTTGGCCCACTGGCACGCGATCAGGCCCACGCCGCCCGCGGCCGCGTGCCACAGGATCGCGTCGCCCGGCGCCAGGCCTTCCACCGGCAGTGTGCGGCGCAGCAGGTAGTTGACGGTCAGGCCCTTGAGCATCATCGCGGCGCCGGTTTCGAAGTCGATCTCGTCGGGGAGCTTGCACACGTGCAGCGCGTCCAGCACGCGCTGCTGCGAATAGCTGCCCGGCTTGGGCGCGGCGTAGGCCACGCGATCGCCCACCGCCAGGTGCGTGACGTTGGCACCCACGGCTTCGACGACGCCCGCGCCCTCCCCGCCCGGCGTCAGCGGCAGCGGGTTGGCGTACAGGCCGGTGCGCTGGTAGACGTCGATGAAGTTGATGCCGCAGGCATGGTGGCGCACGCGCACCTGATCCGGCCCGGGCTCGCCCACCTCGACATCGACGAGGCGCAGCACGTCGGGGCCGCCATATTCACTGATCCGGATCGCCTGGCTCACGGGGTTCTCCTGCACGTCGTTTCGATGCGACCGGTTTTAGCACGCGCGGCTTGACCTTGGCGGCGGCCCGGGGCCGGGCGTCAGAAGCCGACGGCCTGTCCGTCGCGCCGCGAATCGCTGGCCGCCACGTAGCCGTCCGCCATGTCCTCGGTCAGGCGCCAGATGAACTGGCCCGAGCCGAAGTCCATGTACGGATCCAGCGTGGCCTCGGCCTGGTGGCCGAGCGCGCGCAACCCGGCGACGAGGTCGAGCGCCATCGTGTGCTCGAAGTCGATCGCCAGGCCCGTGGCCACTTTCCAGCGCGGGGCGTCGCACGCGGCCTGCGGCTGCTGCCCGTAGCGCAGCATCCGCATCAAGGTCTGCACGTGGCCTTGCGGCTGCAGGTTGCCGCCCATCACGCCGAAGCTCATCTGCGGCCGGCCGTCCTTGCACAGGAAGCCGGGAATGATGGTGTGGAACGGGCGCTTGCCGCCGGCCACCACGTTCGGATGCCCGCGATCCAGCGTGAAGCCCTGGCCGCGGTTCTGCAGGCTGACGCCGGTGCCGGGCACCACCACGCCGCTGCCGAAGCCCATGTAGTTGGACTGGATCAGGCTCACCATGCGCCCGGCCTCGTCGGCGGCCGTGAGGTAGACGGTGCCGCCGGAAGGCGGCGTGCCGTGCACGAAGTCCTGCGCGCGGCCGGGCTGGATCAGGCGCGCGCGCTGGCCCAGGTACGCGTCCGACAACAGGTCGGCGGCGCTGACGCCCGTCATCGCGCGCGGGTCGGCCACCCAGCGGTAGGCGTCGGCGAATGCGAGCTTCATGGCCTCGATCTGCAGGTGCTGCGCCTCGACGCTGTCCACCGGGAAGCGCGCGACGTCGAGCTTCTCGAGCATGCCCAGCGCCATCAACGCCGCGATGCCCTGGCCGTTGGGCGGGATCTGGTGCACCGTGTGGCCGGCGAAGCCCATGGCGATCGGTTCGACCCACTCGGGCTGGTAGCCGGCGAGATCGGCGGCCGTCATCGAGCCGCCGTTGGCCGCGGCATGCGCTGCGAGGCGGGCGGCGGTCTCGCCGCGGTAGAACGATTCGCCCCGGGTCTCGGCGATCGCCCGCAGGGTGTGCCCCGCGGCATCGAACACGAAGCGCTCGCCCGGCTCGGGGGCGCGGCCGCGTGGCATGAAAGCCTGCGCGAAGCCCGGCTGCGCGCTCAGCGACGGCAGCTGGCGCGCCCATTTGTCCGCCACGATGCAGGCCACGCCGTGGCCGCGTTCGGCCAGCTCGATGGCCGGCTCCAGCAGGTCGGCGAACGGCAGGCGTCCGCAGCGCTGCGACAAGGCCACCCAGCCCGCGACGGCGCCCGGCGTCGTCACCGTGTCCCAGCCGCGCATCGGAATCGCACCGCCATGGCGGCGTTCGAAATAGGCCGGATCCCAGGCCGCCGGCGCCACCCCGGAGGCGTTGAGCCCCTGCAGCCGCTCGCCGTCCCACAGGATCGCGAACAGGTCGCTGCCCAGGCCGTTGGACACCGGCTCGACGATCGTCAGCGCCGCCGCCGCGGCGATCGCCGCGTCGATCGCATTGCCGCCCTTGAGCAGCATGCGCAGCCCGGCCTGCGAGGCCAGCGGGTGCGAGGTGGAGACCACGTTGCGCGCGAAGACAGGGCTGCGCACGGTGGGGTAGGGGTTGTGCCAGTCGAAGCTCATGTCTTGCCTTTGCAGCACGTTGCCGGACTGCCGGATCATCGCGCAAAAGACCGGCGCCTCAAGTCCGGGGACGTGCCTTGGCCAGCATCCAGATCCCCGACAACACGAACACCGTGCCGATCGCGATCCAGACCGTGAACGGCTCGCCCAGGATCACGATGCCCATCAGGATGGTGCTGACCGGGCCCACCATGCCCGTCTGCGCGGCAACGGTGGCGCCGACGCGCTCGATGGCCATCATCACCATCAGCACCGGCGCGAACGTGCAGGCGGTGGCGTTGAGCAGCGACAGCCACAGCACCGGCGTCGCCACGTCGGCCGCGGCCAACGGTCGCGTGAGCGCGAACTGCGCGAGACACAGCAGGCAGGCGACCGTGCTGGCCAGGCCGGTCAGCCGCAGCGAGCCGAGGCGCTTCACTTCCTCGCCGCTGAAGACGAGGTAGATGGCGTAGCTGACCGCGCTGGCGAAGACCAGCGCCGCGCCCAGCATCACGTTGCCGCCAGCAATGTGGACCTCGTGGCCGAAGACGAGCAGCACGCCGGCATAGCTCACCACCAGCGCGACCAGCTGTGCCCGCGCGACGCGGCGCTTGAACAGCACGCGGCCGATCAACAGCACCAGCGTCGGGTTGAGGTACAGCACCAGGCGCTCGAAACCGGCGCTGACGTAGGCCAGGCCCGCGAAGTCGAGAAAGCTGGCCAGGTAGTAGCCGGAGAACCCCAGGCCGGCGACGACGCGCCAGTCGCGTGCGGTGAGCCTGGGACGCCCGCGCCCGGCCCACCACGCGAGGCCGGCGAACAGCGGCAGCGCGAACAGCATGCGGTACATGATCAGCGTCACCGCGTCGACGCCGTGCCGGTACGCGAGCTTGACGATGATCGCCTTGCCGGAGAAGGCGATCGAGCCGGCCGTCGCAAGCGCGAGACCGGGCCAGAGGCGCTGCGGGCGCGGCACCGGGGTGGTGGTGCTCATCGTGGCCAGCGTTGGCGTCGTGACGGGTTCAGAGGCCATCCGCGAGCTTACCCGGACCGGCGCCACGGCGGGATCGTGCATCGGCAACGGCGGCTTCGCGCACGCCGCGAGCCGCGACAAAAAAAGCGCCGCAATTGCGGCGCCTTTCGGGGGAGCCGCCGCCAGCGGCGGCTCCAGGTCGTCGGCTCAGCCGCGACGGCGACGGGCGGCGAAGCCCAGCGCGGCGATGCCGGCCAGAAACAGCGACATCGCGGCGGGTTCGGGCACGCTCGAGACGCTGACGTTGTCGAGCAACGCGCCGACGTCGCCGGGGCGGCCGTCCAGGAAGCTCAGCGTCAGGGTATCGCCGGTGGCCGTCGTCGTGACGCTGTAGGTGGTGAAGCCGTCGCTCGAGGCGAGCGTCGGCGTGAGCGTGCTGCCACCGAACACCACGGCGACGGAGTCGCTGTTGCCGTCACGCTGGTTGCCGGCCAGCTGGAACGTGGCGGTATAGGTCAGGCCGGCGGTCACGGCGAACGACGTTTCCAGCAGGCCGGCGGCGCCGTTGGAGCCATCGAGGTCGATGTAGCGGCCGTTGCCCGGGATCAGGTCGAAGAAGCCGGGGTTGCCGATGACGTCGACGGTGCCGTCGTTGCCGATCGTCCAACCGGCAGGAACCGCGTTCAACCCGAGCGGGTCGCTGTCGAAGTTGTCGCTGAAGACCGTGGCGGCGTGGGCGCCGGCCGAAAGAACCATCGCTGCAGCGACGGCAAGCATGCGGAATTTCATTTTCATATCCCCTCGAGAACGTTTGG
>Ga0302314_10009494_pt1 | contig 17190 bp, 13 predicted proteins | sample III_Palsa_N2_3_FD_200533 | JGI IMG/M metagenome (GOLD analysis project Ga0302314, IMG submission 200533) | Peat permafrost microbial communities from Stordalen Mire near Abisko, Sweden - III_Palsa_N2_3 | ecosystem: Environmental > Terrestrial > Soil > Palsa > Peat permafrost | place: Sweden...
GCTCGCGCAGTTCATGCTGGACACCCACACCGGCGAGCACGGCTACACCGAGTGCTACACGCCCTACATCGTCAACCGCGAGGTGCTCGAAGGCACGGGCCAGCTGCCCAAGTTCAAGGAAGACATGTTCTGGGTGCTGCGCGGCGGCGACGACCAGCAGCCCGAGCAGTACCTGATCTCGACCTCGGAGATCTCGCTCACGAACACCGTGCGCGGCGACATCCTCAAGGCGGAAGACCTCCCCGTGAAGCTGACGGCGCACAGCCCGTGCTTCCGCTCGGAAGCGGGCTCGGCCGGCCGCGACACGCGCGGCTTCATCCGCCAGCACCAGTTCGACAAGGTCGAGATGGTGCAGATCGTCCATCCCGAGCAGAGCATGCAGGCGCTGGAGGACATGACGCACCACGCCGAGATGATCCTGCAGAAGCTGGGCCTGCCGTACCGCGTGATGCTGCTGTGCGCCGGCGACATGGGCTTCGGCGCGACCAAGACCTACGACCTCGAGGTGTGGCTGCCGGCGCAGGACACCTACCGCGAGATCAGCTCGTGCTCGAACATGGGCGCGTTCCAGGCGCGCCGCATGCAGGCGCGCTTCCGCAACGCCGCCGGCAAGCCGGAGCTGGTGCACACGCTCAACGGCTCGGGCCTGGCGGTCGGCCGCACGCTGGTCGCGATCCTCGAGAACTGCCAGCAGGCCGACGGCTCGGTGACGATTCCCGAGGCGCTGCGTCCGTACATGGGCGGCCTGGCCGTCCTGAAGGTCTGACATGGACTACCCGTCGTACGACCCGAAGTCCGCCAACACGCCGCTCACCGAGGAAGAACTCGCGGGCCTCGACGAGCTGCTCGCGCACCTGCCGTCCGACGGCGCGATGACGCTGGACGGCATGGACGGCTTCCTGACGGCGCTGCTGGTCGGCCCGACGGCCATCGCGTCGCTGGAGACGTCCGACTGGCTGCCGCTGATCTGGGGCGGCGAGCAGGAGCCCGCGCCGGCGCCGTTCGTCAGCAACCAGAAGAAGAAGCGCACGACGGTGCTGGTGCTGCGCCACCTGCGCAGCATCGAGGCCGCGCTGTCCGGGCCGCCGGACGCGTGGGAGCCCGTCTTCAGCGTCGCCGAGCTGCCCGGCACGCACGGCGAGGAGCTGGCCGACGCGACCGACTGGTGCATGGGCTTCCTGGCCGCCACCGACCTCGCGCCCGACGCGTGGGCGCCGCTGCAGGCCGACCCCGACGTCGGGCCGGGCCTGGCGACGATCGCGTGGCTGGGCGGCGACGTCGAGGTCGCGGCCGATGCCGAGGATCATCCGAGCGACGAGGAGCTGGACGACCCGCAGGTGCGCGACCAGTTGAGCCGCGCCGCCACCGAAGTGGTGCTGAAGCTGTGGGCGCGCAAGGCGGCGTGAGGCCGCCGTTGCCTGACGATCTGTTTGCCGGCGACGCCGACGGCATCGATCTCGACGCGCCCGCGCGTGACGTGCTGGCCGCGCTCGCGCTCGGCGCGCTGGCGCGCTCGCGCACGTGGGTGGCCGATATGCTGGCGTCGCCGGCCGTGCGCACGCCGGGCACTGTCGCGCCGTCGCAGGAGCTGGTGCGGCACACGCTGGCACGGCTGCAGTCCGCGGGCCTCGCCAACGAGGACGAGCGCCGTCCCGGTTTCTGGACGCTGCCGCTGAACGTGTACCCCGTGGTGTATGCGACGCTGCTGGCCCGCGTGCCGCAACCGGCGCTGCAGGAGGCGCTCGCGCATGCCGATGCCTATTCCACCGCCAGCCTGGTGCGCCAGGCGCACGGCCGCTTCCCGACGCTCGCCGCCGCCATCGCGCGCGTGCGCCTGGACGCGCTGTGCGGCGCCGCGCCGATCGACCTCGCGCAGCTGCTCGATCGCCTGCCGCCGGGCCTGCACGACATCCCGGCGCTGCTCGACACCGCGCTGGCCGACTGCGTCGACGAGACGCTGTTCGACCGCCTGCATCCCGCGATGCAGGGCGACCTGCTCGCCGGCGCGCTCGATCGCCTCGGCGCGTCGCTGAACACCGGCATCGGCCTGTCCGCGGCCTTCGTGCGCGCGTGCGCGGCGCGGCTGGTGGACGACGAGTCGGCGCCGCACGCGCACGGCCTGCGCTGGTCGTTCGCGTTCGACCGCCTCCTGGCCGACGGCGCCGACCGGCGCACGCCCGAGTGGGTCGCGTCGTTCGGCGCGATGCTGGCGCCGGCCATCGATGCGCCCGCCGACGGCGACCTGCTGGACGCGATGCGCACCGCGCACGGCCATGCGTCGGCGCCGCGTCCGGCCGCGGCCGCGCCCGCCTCGGTGGTGGGCCGGCGCGCGCTGGCGCAGGCGATCGGCGCGGCTGCGCTCGCGACGCAGGGCCGCTGGTCGGACGCCGAGCCCGAGTTCGACGCCGCGCTCGCCGCGCTGCGCAAGCTCACGGGCAAGCGGCGCGGGCTGGTGCCGCTGTCGGTGGCCTTGCCCAACGTGCTGGCCCTGCTGGCGCAGCAGACGCCCGCGCATCTCGACAAGGCGCTGAAGTTCTGCCTCGCCGAAGGCGGCAAGCGCGACCCGGTGCTGGATCATCCGCTCGGCGCGATCGCGCTGGCGATCCAGATGCGGCTCGGCGCCGCCCCGCGCGACCCCAAGCCCTTCCTGCCGTACGGCAGCCAGTGGGGCTACCGCAGCGCGTCGCGCGTGGTCTCGCCGCTGGATCACAACCGCTGGCTGATGCGCGCATGGCTGAAGGAGGGCTCGCTCGCCGAAGGCCTGCCGCCGGCGGAGGCCGACGCCGCGCAGAATCTCAAGAGCGCGTACGAGTCGGCCGGCTTCGATGGCCTGGCCGAACAGCTGGGCGCCGCGTTGCGCGTGCTGGGCGGCGAGCCCGCGCCGGCCTGGTTCTTCGTGCCCGCGGGGCTCGAGCGCTGGCAGGTCGCGCTCGCGGCGCTGCGCGCGCTGGGCGAGCCCGCGCCGACGCCGTCGTCCACCGCGGCGACGCCCGACACGCGCATCGTCTGGCTGATCGAGACCGGCGACAACGGCGCGATCCGCGGCCTCGTCCCGCAGGAACAGAAGCGCGGACCGCGCGGCTGGGGCCAGCTGAAGGAAGTGCCGCTGAGCCGGCTGCAGCGCGGGGCGCAGACGCTGACGCCGGCCGACGCCGGCGTGGTGCGCGCGATCCGCCAGGAGACCTTCGGCCGCGGGTTGCGGCTCGACCTCGCGCAGGCCGTGGGCGCGCTGTTCAACCATCCGCACGTCGCGTTCTCGGATGCGCCCGAGCAGTTCATCGAGCTGGTCGAGGCCGGGCCGGAACTCGAGGTGCTGGACGAGGGCGAACGCCTGCGCGTGCGCATGCAGCCGGCGCTGCAGGTGGCCAACGACGCGGCGACGGCGCGCTGGGCCGGCAGCGAGGCCGAGCAGAAGGAGCTCGACGCGCTGCGGCTGGTGTCGATCTGGCGCGACGGCCCGCAGCGCGCGAAGCTGGTCCGGCTGACGGCCTCGCAGAAGCGCGTCGCGCAGCTGCTGGGCCCGACCGGGCTCGACATCCCGCGCCAGGGCGCCGCGCAGCTGCAGGAGGTGCTGACGGGCCTCGGCAGCCACTTCCGCATCCACGCCGACGATGCCGAGACCGCGCAGGCCGCGCGCGAGCTGCCGGCGGAGTCGCGCCTGCGCGCCGAGCTGCAGCCCGTCGGCGACGGCCTGCAGCTGCGGCTCGTCGCCGCGCCGTTCGGCGCCGACTACGCCGCCGTCGGCCCGCGCCTGATCCCGGGCCGCGGCCGCGCGCGCGTGGTCGCCACGTTGAAGGGCGAGAGCGTTGGGGTGCAGCGCGACCTGCCGCTGGAGCGCCGGCATCTCGAGTCCGTCCTCGACGCCTGCCCGATGCTGGACGAGCTGCCGCCCGATGCGCCCTGCGAATGGCTGCTCGACGCGGCCGACGACGCGCTGGCGCTGGTCGAGCGGCTGCAGCCGCACACGTCCATCCTCGCGCTCGACTGGCCGCAGGGCCGGCCGGTGCGCGTCGATCCGGGCGCGCTGGACCAGCTCACGCTCAAGGTGCGCACGCACGAAAACTGGCTGGCGCTCGACGGCAAGCTGAAGGTCGACGAGGAGCTGGTCGTCGGGCTGCAGCAGCTGATCGCGTTCGCCACCGAGGGCAAGAGCCGATTCATGCCGCTGGGCGACGGCCGCTTCCTCGCGCTGACGCAGGAACTGCGCGAGCGGGTGGCCGACATCGCGGCCGTCACCGAGAAGCAGACCGCGCGCGCCAACAATCCCGACGAGGTGCGCGCGCCCGCGATCGCCGCGCCGTGGCTGCAGGCCGCGATGGAGGGCGCGCGCGTCGAGCACGACGCGGCCTACGCGGCGCGGCTGATGGCGCTCGACGACGCGCGCCGCGTCGTGCCGGCGTTGCCGTCGACGCTGCAGGCCGAGCTGCGGCCGTACCAGGAAGAAGGCTTCGAGTGGGCGATGCGGCTCGCGGCAGCGGGGCTGGGCGCATGCCTGGCCGACGACATGGGTCTGGGCAAGACGCTGCAGGCGCTGGCGGTGATGCTCGCGCGCGCCGCGAACGGGCCGGCGCTGGTCGTGATGCCGACGTCGTTGATCGGCAACTGGCGCTCGGAGGCGTCGCGCTTCGCGCCATCCTTGCGCATCCATGTCTATGCCGAGAAGGGCAGCACGTCCGAGCGCGCGGGCGTCATCGCGGAGATGGGCAGGCACGACGTGCTGCTCGTCTCGTACCCGATGCTGCAGATCGACGGCGACGCCTTCGCCGGCAAGCTGTGGGCCACGCTGGTGCTGGACGAGGCGCAGGCCATCAAGAACGCGGCCGCCAAGCGCAGCCAGGCCGTGTTCGCGCTGCAGGCGACGTTCCGGCTCGCGATGTCGGGCACGCCGATCGAAAACCGGCTGGGCGAGCTGTGGTCGGTGATGCGCGCGTGCAACCCAGGCCTGCTGGGCACGCTCGGGCGCTTCAATGAACGGTTCGCCAATCTCATCGAGCGCCAGGGCGACCGCGGCGCGCAACGCACGCTCAAGCGCCTGATCGCGCCGTTCATCCTGCGCCGCACCAAGGCCCAGGTGCTGGCCGACCTGCCGCCGCGCACCGAGCTCGTGCTGCAGGTGCAGGGTGACGACGCCGAGAAGGCGCACTACGAGGCGCTGCGCCGCGAGGCGCTGGTCGCGGCCGAGAAGAGCCTGTCGGGCGACGGCGCGGGCCAGGCGCACCTCAACGTGCTCGCCGGCCTGACGCGCCTGCGCCGCGCGGCCTGCGATCCGCGCCTCGTCACGCCGACGCTGAAACGCCCCGGCGCCAAGGTGACCGCGTTCGCCGAGCTCGCCACCGAGCTCGTCGCCAACGGCCACAAGGCGCTCGTGTTCAGCCAGTTCGTCGACTTCCTCGGCTTGCTGCGCGAACCGCTGGACGCGGCCGGCATCGCCTACCAGTACCTCGACGGCAGCACGCCGTCGGCCGAGCGCACCAGGCGGGTCGAGGCATTCCAGAACGGCGAGGGCGACCTGTTCCTGATCAGCCTGAAGGCCGGCGGCTTCGGCCTGAACCTGACCGTGGCCGACTACGTCGTCATCGCCGACCCGTGGTGGAACCCGGCCGCCGAGGACCAGGCCAGCGGCCGCGCGCACCGCATCGGCCAGCAGCGGCCGGTGACCGTGTACCGGCTCGTCAACGGCGGCACGCTGGAAGAGAAGATCCTGACGCTGCACCAGACCAAGCGCGAGCTGGCCGACAGCGTGCTGGAGAGCGACGGCGACGCCATGGCCGCGGTGCCGCAGGCACGCGAGCTGCTGCAGCTGATGCGCGGCGACGCAGTGCCCGAGTAGCGAACTCGGACACGCTACGATGATGCGCAACCATCCCCTCGAGGGCGCGCCATGACCGAAGTCACCGGCATCGACCACATCTACATCACCGTCTCCGACCTCTCCCGGTCGGAGCCGTTCTACGACCGCGTGCTGCGCGACGCGCTGGGCTTTCGCAAGAACGCGTTCACGCTGGCCGGCGATCCGCACGTGCAGTACTTCAACCGCCTGTTCGGCTTCGTGCTGCGCCCCGCGCGGGTGCAGCGCGCGCACGAACCGTACTCGCCGGGGCTGCATCATTTCTGCCTGCGCGTCGATGCCGTCGAGGACGTGCACGCGGTGGCGCGGGACTTGCAAGCCTCCGGCATCGCCGCCACCGACGCGCGCTTCTACCCGGAGTACTCGGACGACTACTGCGCCACGTTCTTCGAGGATCCGGACGGCGTGAGACTCGAAGTTACGAACTGGCGACTGGAGCGCCGCCGGCGTGCGGCACACTGGGACGATCCGCCGGCCTGACGGCCCGCCCATCCGCGCGTCCAGCCCTGCCGTTGCGTTCCCCGTTTCCCGTTCCCGCAAGCCCATGCCCAATTCGCCGTCCCTGCCGCCCGACCACCGCTCCGACAAGCCGGACCCGGCCGAGACCGCGCGTCTCGCGCTGCGGGCCGTGCTCACCGGCGTGAGCATCGACATCTGCGCGTCGAACCTGCTGGGACTCGGCGTCAGGATGCTCTTCGCGATGCAGGTCGGCACGCCCGACATGACGCCGGACCAGCTCAACGACGCCTTGCAGAACACGCCGCCGCCGTTCTCTCTCGTGCTGCTGGGCGGCGTGCTGGGGGCGCTGGTGTCGGTGGCCGCCGGCTACGTGTGTGCGCGCATCGCGCGGCGCGACGAGTACCGCGTCGGCGGCGTCATGACCATGGCCTCGGTGCTCCTGAGCATGGTGATGGACGACGGCGGCGCGGCGTCGCTCGACCTGGCGCTGCTGTACGTGCTGTGCGACATCGCGTGCACCATGCTCGGCGTGAAGTACGGCGCCGAGTACAACCGCCGCCGGGACGCGCCGGCCAGCCATCCGGCGGACGCGCCCACCCCATGAGCGGACGACGCGCCGCGATCGGCCTCGGCATCGTCGCGGCGGCGGGCGCGGCGGGCTGGTGGGCGGTCACTGCCTATATGCCGGAGGCGTCGATCGACATCGACCAGTCCCAGCTGCAGCAGCGCCTGGCCGCCCGCTTCCCGCAGAAGAACTGCGCGATGATGGTCGCGTGCGTCACGCTCAGCAGCCCTGTCGTGCGGCTGACCGACGGCTCGCCGCGCATCGGGCTGTCGGCCGACGTGCTGGTGTCGCTGGGCCACCGCGAGATGCCCGGCCAGGTCGCGTTCTCGGGCGTGCTGCGCTACGTGCGCTACGAGGGCGACTTCTTCCTCGACGACGTCCAGATCGACAACTTCTCGCTCACCGGCGTCTCGCCCGAACTCGTGCAGGTCGTCAAGCAACGCGGTCCCGAAGCGCTGCGCCGCACGCTGCAAGGCCATCCGATCTACTCGCTCAAGGGCGACGGCGCGCGTTCGGCGCTGGCCAAGCTGGCGGTGCGCGACGTGCGCGTGGTCGGCGGCAAGGTGCGCGTGACATTCCTGCGCTTCGGCGGCTGAGTTCGCGTCCCTGCGCGTTGAAACTTGCCGATCCACCAGAACCGTGCTAGAGTGTCGGACTCCGCTCAGTTGACCACAGCGGGCGCCAAGAATCCTGGAGAGGTGGCAGAGTGGTCGAATGTACCTGACTCGAAATCAGGCGTACCGCAAGGTACCGTGGGTTCGAATCCCACCCTCTCCGCCAAGAAGTACGAAAACACGGGCCTCAGGGCCCGTTTTTCGTTGCTTTCCATCCATCGTTCTACCAACGGCGCATGCTATTGAATGATTGTTGGTGGGCGCCCCGTGGCACGGGGTGCGCGATGAGGAGTTTCCGCAGCCTGTCCCTGTCTCTCCCGGCGTCACAGCCTGGCGACGCGTCGAGGTAGAGGCCTGGTTGAAGGAAAAGGGGATCGGCGCCGTCAAGAAGGGCGGTAACAGGCCGCGTTCAAGCTAACCGCCTGCGGCCGGCGAATCCGCGCAGAAGCATTGACTGTGGTGACAGAGTGCGTTGCATGATGCGGAACTGCTGCAGCCCGATGCGGAGCGACCGCTGCTCAGCGCCGTTGCGATCGCCGCTCTCGGCGAGGGCTAAAAGGCCCGCTCCGGCGCGGCCGGATGCCTTTGCTTCCGTAGTCGGCTGGAGAGAACGCTTCTCGCTGCGTGCGCAACTCGTCGCCGTCAATCTGCCGGGCCACGCTCTCGATATCGCGTTGCGAGACGCCCTCTGCCTCAAAGTGCTCGCGCCAGCCGTTGACGACGTCGATCACACGGGCGACCTCCGCCGCCGCTTCCGCTGGCGTCAGCCCGAAGAGACCCGACTGCGACATGGCGTTGGCCAGCGTCGAGTCATGCCCATCGGTGCCGCAGACAAACTCTTGATATCCCTGGCCTGACCCGGTCGGCAAGACATCGTAGGCCGGCGCCAGCTCGTATTTGCCGTTGGCGCCAGGCGCGGTGACCAGGAGCGCGTGGTTTTTCTCGTGGTCGTCGGTATTGTCGATCAGGATGTTGAAGACCATCCGACGAAAGAGCTCGTGCGCGTCCTTCTGGTTGCGATCATCCTTCGTCACGCCGGCGCGGCGCAGCAACTGGGCGAGTCCCGGGTAGCCCAGTTCGGGCTCCGCATCCGCCGCCGCGGCGCGCAAGGCCGTGCCCGCAGAGATGCTGTGGATGCGGCCGCCATCGGCACGGTCAAAGCGCTTGACCGCTACGGCGGTGGCCGTCGACAGCGGAATCACCCGGGTCGTCGCCACGGTGATCCCGGCTTTCCGGGCCAGCGTCATCGTCGCGTGCTCGATGAGGGGCGAGTCCACGGGCTCGCCGTTGAAGAACTTGATGACCCATTCGTGGTCGTCGATGTTGATGAGCGCCTTGGGCTTGGCGCCGCCGATGCTGCCCCCGGCCTGGATCATCTTTTGTTCCTTGTCGGACAACTGCTCGCTCGCCTCGATCTTGGCGACGACCTGGCTGAGCGCCTCGGCCTGGTCGAGCCTGGGCAAGGCGCCTGTGGCATAGGGCGCGTAGACGTCGCTACTGGTCGACACGCTGAGCGCGCCAAACCGATCGTCGCCTGCGTAGTAAAGGTACTCCATCAGCGACCTGCGCTTCGGGTTGACGATGGCACGAATCACCTTCTGCCCCCACCGGTCAGGGCGCGCGTCATCGACGGCGCCCACCGCGCGCTCGCCGTCGCCTGTCAGACGCCCGCGTGGCATGTGCGTGGCGTCGCTCAGAGGCAAGTCTTCGCTGAGGGGGAAGCCGCGCGCGATCCACTCGGCGCCGTACTGGAGAGAGACACCCTTTCCGGATGCGACGGGTCGGAGGGTTCCGACGTGGCGCGGCGCCGCGGGATTGCCGAGGTACCAGAGATACAGGATGTCGTGGCGCGGCGCCGATGGTTGCGTCATCTACGTTTTGGCGGCGAGGGTTCGAATCACGAGCGCCGCAGTCGAGCTTCTGCCGATGCTTGCGCGCGACGCCTGCCCAGGTCGTTGGCTTCCTGGACGCTGAGTTCGATGGCGCCTTGATCGACTTCCGGTGCGGCCAGTTTGGTCAGCTGGCCATCCCGGTTGATGAGGAAGAGTGCGGTGGCCAGGATGCCCAGGGAAACGCCAGGATCGCCGGCCTCCAGGCGCTGCAGCGTAGGGGTCGAGACACCCATGCGCTTGGCCCACGTCCTTTGGGACTCGCCACGACGCAGCCGGGCTACAGCCAAGTCGGCGCCCAGCTTTTCAATGGCTGCAAGGGTGGCGGGGGGCAGCCGGTCTAAGGCGTTTGAGGCTTTCGTCACATCATATAGTTTATCGAAATACGCCATCTCGTCAACATATATGTTCTATTTATCCGCTCCAGAAGCCCTCGCCACTTCCTGCGCTCCTGTCGAGCGACTTCGACGCTGACCGCCCGGCATCGGTAGGCCAGACCCAAGCGCCGCCCCAACATCGGCTGCTGAGGCAGTCTCGCTACGCTGGCGCGGCCAACCACCAACAGCAGGGGGAGAAGCCCCGTGGCATTGATTCGGTGCGCCGACCGCGGCAAGGACGTGAGCACGCAGACTGCGCGCTGCCTCCCGCGAGTCGAAGGCCCCCGCGGCGCGATGCTCGCTCAGGACGGTTGCTTCATGATCTCGGCCGCGATGCCGCGGAGGGGCACGTTGCGCTCGACCCCGCCTCGCTTGATGGCTTCCTTGGGCATCCCGAAGACGACGCAGCTGTCCTCGTCCTGCGCCAGCGTGCGTGCGCCGGCGCTGCGCATTTCGGCAAGGCCCGCGGCGCCGTCGTCGCCCATGCCGGTCATGATGATTCCGAGCGCGTTGACGCCGGCGCTCTTGGCCACCGAGCGAAACAGCACGTCGACCGAAGGTCGGTGACGGTTGACGACGGGGCCGTCCACGACATCGACGACGTACTGCGCGCCGCTGCGCTTGAGCAGCATGTGCCGGCCGCCCGGCGCGATGAGCGCGCGGCCCGGCACCACGCGGTCGTTGTGCTGCGCTTCCTTCACCTCGATCCGGCAGAGGGCGTCGAGCCGCGCGGCGAACGCGGCCGTGAACTTCTCGGGCATGTGCTGCACGATCACGATGCCGGGGCACACGCGCGGCAGCGCGGAGAGCACCTCCTCGAGCGCCTGCGTCCCGCCCGTGGACGTCCCGAGGGCGACCACGCGCTCCGTCGTCTGCGACATCGCGCGCGGTCCGCCCGGCGCGAGGATGACGTCGGCCGTGTTCCTGGGCGCGACCGGCGGTGCGGGCTCCGCCCGCTGCTGCAGCCGGCGCACGTTCGCCCGCGCCGCCGCTCGAACGGTCGCGACGAGCTCGTCGCCGGCCTCGCTGAGGAACTGCTTGAGTCCGAGCCGGGGCTTGGTCACGATGGCGACGGCACCGGCCGCCAGCGCCTCGACCGTCGTTTTCGCGCCCTTCTCGGTGAGCGTCGAGCAGATCACCACCGGTGTCGGGCGCTCGGCCATGATCTTGCGCAGGAACGTGATGCCGTCCATGCGCGGCATCTCGACATCGAGCACGATGACATCGGGCCAGGCCTGGCGCAGGCGCTCGATCGCCAGCAACGGATCGGCGACCGCCGCGAGCACCTGGATGCCCGGCGCGGCGCCGAGCAGCCCCGCGACGACCTGGCGCACGACGGCCGAGTCGTCGACCACCATCACCTTGATCGTGCTCATGGCGTTGCGCCTTCGACGACTTCCGCGGGCGGCAACTGGCGCGCCCAGACGTCGCCGGTGGCGATGTCGAAGGCGATCTGGCGATGGCCGTCGCCGAACAGGCTCTCGGAGACGACCTCGATGCCGTGCGCCTTCAGCAGCTTGCGTGCGGCCTCGCCATTGCGGCGGCCGACGGGCACGCCGGCGCCGCGCTGCGACGGGAACATGTTGCCGCCGCCGAAGATCTTGGCGCGGCAGGCGGACGCCCGGACGTGACGGCGCTCCAGCTCGTGCAGCATCAGGTGCAGCGCCTCGTCGGTGTAGCGCGCGTCGAGCCCGAGCAGATCGAGGCCGCGCACGCCGCTCATGCCGACGCGGCCCCGCGTGGGCAGCAGGCAGTGCGACATCGCGCCGACGCGCAGGTCGGCACACCACAGCGTCATCGAGATGCACGATCCGAGTACCGTGCGGATGCGCGCGGAGCCGTCGCCCACGGCGTATTCGCCAGGCTTCAGGAAGACCTCTTTGAACGCGGCGCTCGCCATCGTCGTCACGGCTTGCAGTAGACGGACGGCGCGAGCTGGTCGACGGCCGTGGTGATGTCGTTCAGGCTCTCGGAATGCCCGATGAAGAAGTGGCCTCCGGGCTTCAACAGCGAAAGCACCCGGGCAACGACCTGGCGCTTGGTGTCGCCGTTGAAGTAGATCATCACGTTGCGCAGGAACACGACGTCGAAGGCGCCCAGCCGCGGCAGCTCCGTGTTGAGGTTGACCTGCGCGAAGTTCACCTTGGCGCGCAGGCGGCGCTCCACCAGCAGCGTGCCGTCCTGCTCGCCCTGGCCGCGCAGGCAGTAGCGCTTCAGATACGCGGGCGGGATGTTGCGCGCGCGCTCCATCGGATAGTGGCCGGTGCGGGCACGGCGCAGCACGCGGGTGCTGATGTCCGAGCCCACGACGTCCCAGGTCGTCTGCGAGCCGTCGAGGCAGTCGGCGAGCACCATCGCGATGCTGTAGCACTCTTCGCCGCTGGAGCTGGCCGCGCTCCAGACGCGGAATGGCTGCGCCTGGCCGCGGGCCCGCGTCGCGAGTTCGCGCAGCGCCTCGAAATGCTTGGGCTCGCGGAAGAAATAGGTCTCGTTGGTGGTGAGCAGGTCGACGGCCGTCTGCACCTCGTCGTCGGCGCGGCCGCTCGAGAGCAGCTCGAAGTAGGCGCCGAAGCTCTCGAGTTCGTGGGCCTGCAGCCGCTTGGACAGCCGCCCGCAGACCAGCGCCTTCTTCGCCGGCGACAGCGTGATGCCGGCCGCCTCGTAGATGAAGCGCTGGAAACGGCAGAACTCGGTGTCGGTGATCGTGTTCATCGAGGGGGGCGACAGGTGGCGGCGTCCGGCCGGTCAGAAGCGCGCGAAATCGGCTTCGTCGATGTCCGCGCCGTCGATCGCGACGGCCTTCGCCAGGCGAGCGGGCGAGGACGCACCGGAACGCGCCGGCGCGGCCTTGCCGCGCGTCGACGACTTGCGCGCCGTCGCGATGGTGGACTTCGCCGCGCGGATGTGCGCGCCGCCGGCCGCGCCCGCGAGCTTGAAGAACGCCATCGTCTGCTGCAACTGCTCGGCCTGCGAGCTCATCTCCTCGGCCGTCGCGGCCAGCTCTTCCGAGCTCGACGCGTTCTGCTGCGTCGTCTGGCTCAGTTGCACGATCGCCGCGTTGATCTGGCCCACGCCCGACGACTGCTCCTCGGAGGCCGCCGTGATCTCCTGCACCAGGTCCGACGTCTTGCGGATGTTGGGAACGATCGTGTCGAGCAGGTGGCCGGCCTTCTCGGCCAGTTCCACGCTCGAGCTCGCGACGTTGGCGATCTCCTCGGCCGCGACCTGGCTGCGCTCGGCCAGCTTGCGCACCTCGGCGGCCACCACGGCGAAGCCCTTGCCGTGCTCGCCCGCGCGCGCCGCCTCGATGGCGGCGTTGAGCGCCAGCAGGTTGGTCTGGTAGGCGATGTCGTCGATGATGCCGATCTTCTGCGCGATCTGCTTCATCGCCACCACCGTGGCCCTGACCGCCTCGCCGCCTTCGCTGGCCTCGCTGGCGGCCTTGGTGGCCATGCCGTCGGTGACCTTGGCGTTCTCGGTGTTCTGCGAGATCGAGGCCGTCATCTGCTCCATCGACGCGCTCGTCTCCTCGACGCCCGCAGCCTGCTCGCTGGCCGCCTGCGACAGCGACTGCGCCGTCGCGCTCACCTCTTCCGACGCGCCCGCCAGCGCCTCGGCGCCGCCGTTGACCTCCGTCACCACCAGCGACAGCTTGTCGACCATCTTGTGCATCGCGAACAGCACGCTGCCGGTGTCGTTCGGGCGGGTCTGGATCGCCATCGTCAGGTCGCCGTCGGAGACGCGGCTGGCGATCTCCGCGACGAAGGCCGGCTCGCCGCCGAGCTGGCGGGTCAGCGAGCGCGTGATCGCCCAGGCCAGCGCCAGCGCGAGCGCGACGCAGCCGGCCAGCACGCCGATCAGCCAGGCGCGCGCGCTGGCATAGGCCGCGGCGGCGCCTTCGGCGGCCTTGTCGCCGCCCTGGACGCTGAGCTCCGAGAGACGATCGCCGACCTTGCGCATCACTTCGTAGGCCTTGCGGGAATCGCCGCCCACCAAGGCCTGCGCATCCTTGCTCTTCTTCTCGCGCGCGAGCGCCACGATGCGCTCCTGCTCCCTGACGAAGACCTCGCGCTGCGACTTGAATTCCTCGTAGGCCTGCTTCTCCTCCGACGAGGTCGCCAGCTTGACGTAGTCGCCTTCGAACTTGAGCATGCCCGCCGTCTTGTCGGCGATGTCCTTCTCGTCCTCGGCGACCGCAGCGAAGTCGTCGTCCGCGTCGACGATGATCTTGTACTCGAGCGCACGCAACCGGTTCAGGTTGGACTTGACGTTGAGGATCGCTCGCACGCCCGGCATCCAGTTCGACGCGAGGTCGACCGTCGCGCCGTTGACGGCGCCGAGCTGCACGATGGCGTAGGCGCCGAGACCGGCCATCAGGGCCAGCACGAGAAGGAACGAGCCGAACAGCTTCGTGCCGAGCTTGAGGTTTGCGAACATGGTGGACTTCCCTGGATTTGAAATGTGAGCGTCGTGGTTTCTCATTGGCTGGCCGCCGGGCTCTCGGCCTGGCGCGCCGCCTGGCTGCGGCCTTCCTGCGCCTCCTGCATCAGCAGCGGCACGTCGAGGATCAGCGCGACATCGCCGCTGCCGAGGATGCTGGAGCCGCTGATGCCGCGCACCTGCGCGAACATCCGCGACAGCGGCTTGATGACCGTCTGCGCCTCGCCCATCAACGCGTCCACGACGAGGCCGAACTTCTGGCCGGCGTGCTTGACGACGACGATGTTCTGGCGCGCGGCCCGCGAAGTGCCCGCGGCCGCGGCGCCCGGCCGCTCCGGAGCCGGGCCGCTTCCCCCGGGGGGGTGGCCGCGGTACTCCGCGTTCGGGGGCTCAGCGGCCATGTCGAACAGGTCGCGCAGGCGGATGAAGGGCAGCACCTGGCCGCGCAGGTCGGTGTAGTCGTGGCCGGGCTCGGCCGCGAACTCCACGCACTCGTCGACCATGTCCATCGGCACGACGAACACCGCCTTGCCGACCGCGACCTGGAAGCCGTTGATGATGGCCAGCGTCAGCGGCAGGCGGACCGTGACCGTGGTGCCGCGACCCGCCTCGCTCGCGATGGCGACGCTGCCGCGCAACGCGGTGATGTTGCGCTTGACGACGTCCATCCCGACACCGCGACCGGACAGGTTGGTGACCTGCTCGGCGGTCGAGAATCCCGGCTCGAAGATGAGTGCGTAGACCTCGGCGTCCGTCATCACGCGACCGGGCTCCACGAGACCGCGCTCGACGCCCTTGGCCAGGATCTTCTCGCGGTTGAGTCCGCCGCCGTCATCGCTGACCTGGATCACGATGCTGCCGGAGTCGTGGAACGCGTTGAGCGAGACGGTGCCCGTCGCCGGCTTGCCGCGCGCGGCGCGCAACTCGGGAGGGTCGATGCCGTGGTCCATCGCGTTGCGCACGAGGTGCATCAACGGGTCGCCGATCTTCTCGACGACGGTCTTGTCGAGCTCCGTGTCCTCGCCGTTGACCGCGAGCTCGATGTCCTTGCCCAGCTCGCGCGCGACGTCGTGCACCACGCGCTTGAAACGGGCGAACGTGCCGCCGATCTTGACCATGCGCAGCTGCAGCGCGCTGTCGCGCACCTCCTCGACGAGGTCGGCGAGCGTCGAGTTGCGTTCCATCAACTCGACGTTGCGCGTACGGCGCGCGACGAGGTTGGCGCCAGCCGCCGCGATGATCAGCTCGCCGACGAGATTGATCAGCCGGTCCAGCTTGTCGGCATCGACCCGCACGGACTGGCTCTCCGTCGAGCGCGTCTCCTTGACCTGCTTCTGCTTGGCCAGCGCCGCTTCGACGACCTGCGGCGCGACCTTGCCCTGCTCGGCGAGTATGGCGCCGATCTTCTGCGTCGACGCACCAGCCGCCTGCAGTTCCAGTGCCGTCTCGAGCTCGTACGCCGTGACGCTGCCGCAGCGCACGAGGATGTCGCCGAGCCGGTTCCGCTGCTCGGGCAGGCTGCGGATCAGTTCGATGTACTTGGCGACCTGGCTGCCGGGCGGCACGATCCGCAGTTCGCAATCGTCGATGACGAACTCGAACACGTTCTCGATCGCGGCCCTGTCTGCGCCGGTGAGGAAGGCGATCTCGAAGCCGAGGCAGCAGCCTTCCGGATCGAGCGTGTCCAGGCCGGGGACGGCGTCGGGCAGCGTGACGATGTGCTCGATCTCGCCGAGCGTGGCGAGATAGCGGATGAAGGACAGCGGGTCCATGCCGTTGCGCAGCACGTCGGGCCCGAAGCGCAGAGACAGGTGCCAGCGCGCCGGGCCGCCCCCCGATGCGCCGCTCGCGGCCACGGACGCGGCCGGGGCCGGTTCGCCTGCCAGGTACGTTCGCAGGCGTCCGAGCAGCGCCGCTCCTTCGGGCTCGGTCTTCGGGTCGGCCTGCGGCTCGCCGCGTTCGACGGCGTCCACCAGGCGGCCGATGTAGTCGCCGCTGGCGAGCATCAGCGCGACGAGCGCCTCGTCCAGCGCCACGGCGCCGTCGCGCACCCGATCGAGCACGCTCTCGACGACGTGCGTGAACGTGACGACGGCATCCAGGCCGAACAGCCCGGACGAGCCCTTGATCGTGTGCGCCGCGCGGAAGATCGCGTTGATGCTCTCGCGCGGGTCGGCCTCGTCGGCCACGCGCAACAGCGCCGCCTCCATGTCCTCGAGCAGCTCGCGCGCCTCGAGGATGAAGGTGTGAAGAACCTGGTCGAGATCGATGTGGTTGGCCATGGCGTGTCTCAATGGGCTTCGCCGAAGTGCGTCGCGAGCCGCAGGATGTCGAACACCTCGGCCGCCGCGGGGCTGAGTCCGGCGACGCGCAGCGCGCGGCCCGATTCCTCGGAGCTGCGCTTGGCCGCGAGCAGCAGTTGGACGCCGGCCGAGTCCATCTCGGTGACTTCGGACAGGTCGACCTCGAAGGCCCCGCCTGCGGGAACGTCCGCGAGCGCCGCCTTCAGCGCGACGGCCAGCTCGGCGGCCCGGTAGATCGTGAATTCGCCGTCGATTCGGAAGGCGGATGAAGTCATGTTCATCGATGGATCCGTTGCAGTTCGTGGTGGGCGCGCATCGGCGCGAGGCATGTCGTTCGGCTCGCGCGCGCCGATCAGGGCAGCACCAGCTTCTGCACCACCGCCAGCAGCTGCAGCGGATTGAACGGCTTGAGCATCCAGGCCTTGGCGCCCGCCGCCTGGCCTTCGGCCTTCTTCCCGTCGGCCGACTCGGTGGTCAGCATCACGATGGGCGTGAACTTGTAGGCCGGCAGCTTCTTGATCTCCTTGACCAGCGAGATGCCGTCCATGTTGGGCATGTTCACGTCGCTGATGATCAGGTGCACCTTCTGCCCGGTGAGCTTCTTCAGCGCGTCGGCGCCGTCGCTGCCCTCGAGCACGTCGTAGCCAGCGCTGCGCAGCGAGATGCCCACGACCTGACGCAGCGAGGCGGAGTCG
>Ga0302314_10009496_pt1 | contig 17186 bp, 16 predicted proteins | sample III_Palsa_N2_3_FD_200533 | JGI IMG/M metagenome (GOLD analysis project Ga0302314, IMG submission 200533) | Peat permafrost microbial communities from Stordalen Mire near Abisko, Sweden - III_Palsa_N2_3 | ecosystem: Environmental > Terrestrial > Soil > Palsa > Peat permafrost | place: Sweden...
TCGGCATCGACATGAATACCGACCACACCCTGGAAGAGGTCGGCAAGCAGTTCGATGTGACGCGCGAGCGCATCCGCCAGATCGAGGCCAAGGCGCTGCGCAAGCTGCGCCATCCGAGCCGCGCCAATCACCTGCGCTCGTTCGTGGTCGAATAAGCCAGGCGGCACGCTTCAAAGCAAAGGCCCCGCGATGCGGGGCCTTTTTTGTTGCCGACGGATCAGGTGCGGCGCGAAGAACTACCGGTACTGGATTGCTTGCCGCACCTATCGTTCGATTGACCCAACGAACTATTTGCGCATAAAGTCCTGGCGCACCATAACCGTTTGCAATATCGGTAGCGGGCACGATGTCGCGAAAAATTGATCGGCCCTAATATTGCGGCATCGAACAATATCAGGGGGTTGCAGAATGGACTGCCGATTTAGACCGCAAGTGCGGCTTGGCCCTGTTCGGTCTAATCAGCGTTGGGGCGCATAAAGCATGGGAATTAATGCGGTCTGGAAGGACGAGCAAGGCGGAGAGTTGGGTCGAGTCGACGACCCTATGATGGTGCTTAGTCGGTTTACAGACACGACATACAATCTCTCTAAAACAGCATGCATTAGGTTTCTTGACCCCGCCGGGGACGCATGCTTTAACCAGCTTCAACTGCCTGTGCTCGCCAAAGAGTTCAGGGCTACGGCTTCATCAGATGTAGCACCAGCGGTCCTCGAGCATATTCAAAGCCTACTCGAACTTATCGAGCGAGCGACCAATCAGACACACAGCTACCTGTGGTTTATAGGCGACTAATGCGCCCCAACGAGACGCTCCAGGCGACGGAGCCAAAAATGCGTTGCATTTTTTGCAGCGCGCCTGAGCTGGGGCGTTGGGCGACAGAGGAGCACGCTGCGTGAACAAGCATTCCGGTTCTTGCCTCTGTGAGGCCGTCAGGTTTGAAATCGACGGAGACTTTGAACGCTTCTACCTGTGTCATTGCGAGTACTGCCGCAAAGATACGGGTTCGGCGCACGCCGCAAATTTATTCACGGCCAAAGCTGCCTTGAGATGGCTCTCTGGTCAGGAGAAAGTAACGCAGTTCACCCTGCCGTCGACGCAGCACAGCAGATCTTTTTGTTCAATTTGCGGATCGGCACTTCCGAGCCTTCAGATGAACAGCACGCTCCTCGTAGTTCCGGCAGGCAGTCTGAATAGCGACGTTCCAGTTCGGCCGAACGCCCACATATTCGCCTCAAGCAGGGCCACGTGGGATCAGGCGCTGGAAAACATTCCATCAGTTGCGAGACTCCCTCAATGAGCGCAGAACCGGCACTGTCGCCCAACCAGTGCTTCAAGCCGACGGCCACGTCTCCACCGCGCTCCGGTGTGTCCGCGGCTTAAGCTAGGCGTTAGGTCCTATGCAAATCAACCGAAAGGCAACGGCCTGGCTTTTTCTTACATGGCTGCTGCTGAGCGCGATCCTGCTTTACTGGGGACTTTTCGCTAGCCCTTTTTTTGCCAGCGCCGCCTACGCTAAGGTATTTTTTGTTCCAGCCATCGCTTATGGTTGCTCTATTGGAATTGGCTTTATTTACTTGTGTGCGCGTATTCAGTCCAGGAGCATGGGCCGAAGCACCGTCGTAATGCGTTTGGTAGGCTTTGGAGTTGTGCCGTTAGTTGTCGGGTTGATCGGATTTGAGTCTGGAGCCAATTTCCTCCCTGGCATATTAAATGCGTTTGTCGGAACGACCTACGGTGAGTTGTATACGGTTGCGACTGTGGTGCACGACTCCGGCAGCGATCGTTGCAATCATATAACGCTGAGGGAATTGGATGCCGATAGGTCCTTCCGCAATCTCTGTGTGTCTCAGTTGGCGGTCGACACGTTGAAGCCGGGTGATAACGTTCGATTCGAGGGTGCACAATCATGGTTTGGACAGAGCGTGTCGAACTATGCACATCATCAGAAGTAACCGAGATCGGTCTGTCCTAACTCTGCTTAGCCTTGGCTACACGTAACGAGATCCAACATGAGAAATATGTTAATTATGAGCGCCTTGATCACTCTGTCTATAACCATGGCAGGCTGTGCATCACTGGCGAACAGCCCCATGATTACCGGTAAATTAAAAATGGTAAGTGCGGGCCACACGGGTTGCCCGCCCGATGCAATTGAAATATCAAACGTGAAAGCAGAGCCTGATGGTAGCGGTACGTGGAATGCCGCATGTAATGGCAAAAGCTATCTTTGCTCCGGCGTTTCTACAGGCGGTGGTAATTCTGAGTCGTTTAGCTGCGCCTTGGCTCAGTAGGGCCGCGGCTAACCAGGCGTTCAACGCGACCGTGACGTACCGCGGTGATAACCGAACGCTGTCGCGCAGCGCGTTAACTGAGGCGTTGGGCTACATGAAAGCACGGTAGGGCGGATTAGCTCCGCAGGAGCGTAATCCGCCCTACTTGAACTAAGCAACTTTAGGGCGCAGACATGATCGATCTCTTAACGCTGGCTCTATTCGTCGCCGTTATTATTTATGCGGTCAGCTACAAGCTCGGTCGCAAGTGGCGCGTAGTCGCCGCAACATCAACCTTCCTTCTGCTCTGCGTAGCTTCACTCGCATGCATTGTTATTGTGGGCGATCCGCCCTCACCGAATGACCGAGCAGTCACACAGCAGGAGCTAAACCATGCAGAGAAACCCTCGCCCTAACAAGCGGTTCAAGCCGGCCGCCACAAAAAGGCCGAGTCGTTGGCTTAACCTAAACCTTAGGCAATAGCAGTATGCCCACTGCAAATCTAGTTCGCAGTAGTAGAGAGATTTACAAAGACATTTTGGTTATGGGGCTCTTGGCTATTCGCACTGCGAAGGATTTGGCCTATGCTCAGGCGCTCGCGGACCACCTACACAACTTGCCCGGTCTCCTCCAGCATCTGGAACACGCTGGATTGCATGATTTTTATTGGCGCATCGAGCGTGCCAGCTTCATCCGGCAGGTCACACCAGAGCAGACACGAGTTTTTGAGAGTCTTTGGCAAGAGTTAGAAGCAGCTCGTAAGATTGAGACGAAGATATTGTGACTACGACGTTGCCCACAGCCGTAGCAAGTACCGATCCTGCGAGTAGCGTACATCGCCAACCACAGCTTGTAGTCGCCCGGGCGTGGGCGTATGGCTGGGCCGCATCGCGGGGCACTGAAGCGCCGGTTGAGAAGCCTGGCTGTTTCCAGATCATGGTCAATCAACTCGATCAAACAACGCGCTATGTTGTACCGCTCCTTGACGAAAACCTCATCCGGAAACTCGCCAGGGAAGAAGCACAGGCAGGAACCTGGCTGAAGATCTGTGCCGCTCCCGATCGTGTTCTGCCACTTCTAGGCAATGACTGGGACTTTCACGAGCCGGAATTCCTGATGTGGGCAGAGCTCGCACGGGAGGCTCCACGATCGGTCGACGGCTACCGTGCGACTACTCGGATCGAAGGAAAATTCGCCTCTGTTCAGCTCATTGCCGAGTCAGGGGAGATTGCGGCCAGCGGTCAAATGGCGGTTGTGGACTCGTATGCCACCTTCGACAAAATTGTCACGGCCGAGAGTCATCAACGACGGGGACTTGGCCGCTGTGTCATGAGCATGCTTTCCAATCTCTCCCTTGATCTGGACGCCCGGTTCGGAACGCTGGTTGCAACCGAGGCTGGTGCCGCGCTATACGCCGCATTGGGCTGGTCAATCGTATCGCCCGTCGTGGCGGCGTCTTACTCAACTATTCAAACTCCGAGCGCGAATAACGCCTGACACTTCCTTTAAGCGGACCCGCCTTCGGTGGTCCGCTTAAGAACGCATAGGATGGGCAGGCTTCATCTGCGCACCCTACTCTACTGCCGCGACAGACTCAGAAAAGTGTGGTGCTGTTGCGCAGGCCCTTCAGCGCCATCACGGTCAGCACGACGAACATCAGCAGCACCGCGCCCTCGGCGATGGCGAACGGCGGCTCCGCCTGGGTCGGCGCCAGGGCGTGCAGCGCCGGCAGCTTGGCGAAGGCTTGGGCCACGGCGACGAAGGCCAGGAAGAACACGCTAATCGAGGTGGCGATGACGTAGCTGCCGCGCCAGAACCCGGCGAGATGCGCCGAGTAACGCGCATACAGCGCGACAGCCAATGCCAGCAGCGACAGGATGCCGACGCCGTGCGAGGGCAGGAAATGCGTGAAGGGGAAGCCGAAGCCGGTGGCGCTGGTCAGCACCGAGGTGACGAAATACAGCGCGGCGGTGGTGCCGAGGATCTGGCCGCGAATCAGGCCCAGCACCAGCAGGAGACCTGCGATCAGGGCGACCACGCTGAGCCCGGTATGGACCGCGGTAAATGCCGACAGATTGAACATCTGGAAATCCCCCCTTGCCCGATTGGATTGTCTGGTGCCACTTCCCTGCTCCGGCGGTCATCCCCCGACCCCGGGCGGCTTCATCATGCCCCATTCACCAGGTGAATGTGGCCCAGGTGCCGAAGTAGTCGACATTGCCGCCCCCCGCCGCCCTGACGTAATCGCTGGCGAACAGATGCACGTAGGAGGCGGTGCAGACCAGATGGCGCCCGGCCTTCCACTCCACCGCTGTTTCCGCGGTGTTGCCGATATAGCGCGAGCCCGGCAGCGGCTTCAGCTCGATGTTGCCGGCCGGCGCATAGACGCCGTCCTTGACGCTGTAGCGCCATAGGAAATCGGTGGCGAGGGTGGCGCTGAGCGATTTCACCGGCACCAGCTGCAGCGAGGGATGCAGGTCGGCGACATTGCTCGGGCGGATGATGCTGGCGTCGTTGAAGTAGCCGGACTTGAAGTAGAGCGGATTGAAGCCGCCGAAGCGTCCGGCCGGCGCGTCGGAATCGCCGCTGGCGATGTCCGCCTTGAAGCCCAGGCGCGGCTGCCAGGGCGTGGCGCGGAAGGTGTAGCCGGTGTCGGTGGCCATGGTCCAGGCGAAGATTTCGCGGTTGGCGAAATTGCCGAACTGCAGCACTGGCTCCCAGTCGTAGCTCCAGCCGCCGGCCTGGCCGAACCAGCGCGTGCCGACGGTCTGGCGCAGCTCGGTGCCGCTGCCTGTGGCATAGCGCGCGCTGGCATTGCGATAGCCCAGGTAGTAGGCATCGACATTGGAGTTGAGCGGGCCGCCCAGGGCGGTGGTGGCGTAGGCGCCCCAGAAGGTCTGGGCGTCGTTCTCGCCGTCCAGGTGGTACTCGTACTCCTGGCCCGGCCGCACCAGGAAGGCGAACAGCTTGGATGCCCCCTCGGCGGCAATGAACTGCACGCCGTCGAATTTGAACGGCAGATTGGGCGCGGCGCGCGTCGCCACCAGCCGGCCCGAGCCGTAGCTCATCTCGAAGCGGCCGACGCGCGCCGTCAGCCGCGGCCCTTCCGGCACGGGATTGCCGAAAATGTAGTCGGCGAATCCCTGTTGCAGGTCGATCGGATTCTGGTCGACCGGCGGCGCGCTGGTGCGCTGGCCGAACTGCAGGCCCGACAGGCCCTGGGCGAACACGCGCAGGCGCTGATTCAGGCGCAGGTCGGCATCGAAGGTGACGCGCTGCAACAGGTAGGACTGACTGGCCGGCTCGGGACCGTTGCCGAGGCCGTCGTTGTGATAGTTCTCGTAGCGCTCGCGCAGTTCGCCGCCCAGGCTCAGATAGCTCTGCTGGTCGCCGCTGTTGAGCGGGATGTATTTGAGAGGATCGAAAAAATCGGTACGATTCCTCGGATCGGCCAGATAATCGTAGCGCTCGTTGTAGCGCAGCAAGGTATAGGGCGGCGGGTTGGGATCGGGCGCGGCTTCCGCGACGTATTCGGACAGGATCGATTCGGCAGGATCGACTTTCGGCACCGTCAGGTCGGCCGGCGCCGCCGAAACGGCGAACGCCGGCAGCATCAGCACCAAACAGACGCCGCCGTTGAGCTGTTTCATGAGCCAGGGCCTTTGAACGCCCTAGTGCGCTTTCACGTCGTGGATCTCGGCGATATAGCCGCCTGGAAACTGCACCATGGCGGTATCGCGGTCGCCGGCGTCGTAGGGCGGCACCAGCACGGTGGCGCCAGCGGCCTTGGCCTTGTCCAGCGTCTCGCCCAGGTTCTTGACTTCGTTGCCGGTGAGCTCGTGCCCATAGGGATACGGAATATGGCCGTCGGTGACCAGCACCTGCATCTTGCCGAAAGCGGACTCGATGCGGATGCGCCGGTAGGTCTCGCCGGCGCGGCCGATCTCGCCAGCGTCGGCCTTCCTGTTGTCGGAGGTGACCTTGCCGTGGGAGAAGCGCAGGAAGCCGCGCACGAAGGCGTCGGCGCGATCCTTCGAAACGTAGACGCGGTTGTCCGGCACCGTTTCCAGGGCGCCGTAGGAAGGCGCGGTGGTATGCCAGTAGAGCTGCATCTTCACCCCGCCAGGCCACTGGATCACCGAGTCGAGGCCGATGGGGTCCTTGAAGGTGTCGACGATGACTTCGGCGCCGGCGGCGCGCGCGGCCTTGAGCGCCTGCTCCATGTCGGTGACCAGGTAGCCGGTACGCTCGTAGCCGAAGGGATAGGGGATCGGCGTCTGGAAGGCGAAGGTCGACAGGTTGCCGACCGGCGTCCACACATATTGCGCCTGGGTGCTGCTCGGCACCGGCATGATGTTGGCGGTGATGCGCGGCGAGGGCTTGCCGCCGAAGGTGGCGATGATGCTGTTGACGAAGGCGTCGTAGTCGGCGGTGGCGATGTAGACATGGGTGGTGTCGTACTGCGGCGCAACCGCCACGCCCGGGGCGTGCGCGGCGTCCTTGGCCAGCGCGGGGCCGGCGGCGAGTGCGAGCAGTACAGTGGCGAGCAAGGCCCGGCGGCGGGACAGGCCACGATGCGAACGATAAGGCATGGCGATACTCCGGTTGACGATTCTGTTTTCAGGCAATGCGGCAGAGCGAATCATGGCGAGGATTGCGGCACGGGCATTGAGGATGCAGGACGCGCGGGCCCTGCGGTTTCGGCCAGCGCGACCAGTACGAAGCCGCCAACAAGGCCAAAGTGTTCGAGAAAGGAATTGAGATCGGCGAAACGCTCCATGCCGGCCTCGCGCCAGAACGGATGGCCGACGAAGGTGGCAGCGAATGTGAAGCCGGCCAGCCCCAGCGCGCCGAGCGCGGCGGCGCGGCCATGCGCGAACAGTATCAGCGCAGAGCCGCCGAGCTGCACGGCGATGGTGGCGGCGGCAAACAGCGCCGGGGGCGTCAGGCCGAAGTGGGCCTGCTCGGCGATGGCGCCCTGGAAATCGAACAGCTTGGAAATGCCGCTGTAAGCATAGGCCAGGCACAGGCCGGCGCGCGCCAGCCATTGCAGGCTTGCGAACAGTGCGGGCTTCACGGGCGCGGCTCCGGCATCTGGCGCAGCGACAACACGCCGCACAACGCGGCGATCGGCACGAGCAGGGCGGCGAAACCACAGGCGCGATACAGCAGTGCGCCAGCGATGGCGCCGGCGGCGAAGGAAACCACCGGCGGCGCCAGTTTGGCGATGCGGCCGCGCACCAGCGCGAAGTCGGGTGCCTTTGGCCGGCGCAACAGATGCGTCACATCAATCGCGAACTGGGTGACGTTGCCGGTCATCACCGTGGTCGGCGGCAGCTCGGCCAGCAGCAGGCGCGCACTGGCGTTCTGCACACCCATGGCGCAGACGCCGAGCAGGCCGGCGAGCACCGCCAGCGGTGCGTCGGCGTCGACGACCGGCGAGGCGGCGATGCCGGCCGCGCTGAAGCCGGCAAGGAGCAGCATCTGCACTACGGTCAGCGTCGCCAGCGCCGGCTTGCGCCGACGCTCGCAGGCGCGCACATGCATGGTCGCGGCGGACACGGCGAGGATGAATGCCGGCAGCGCCAGCAGTTTCGCCAGCAGGCCGTTGTGCGGATGGATCAGGGCCGCGCCGAGCAGCACGAAGTTGCCCGTGACGTGCGCGGTGAACAGGCCGAACAGGGCAACGAAGCCGACCGTGTCGGTGAAACCGGCGACGAAGCTCAGCAAGGCCGCGGCGGCGGCGGAACGCTGCGCCGGTATTTCCGCCACGGTCGCGGCCACTCCATTCATCGCTGGCTCAGGCCGCCCAGCAGGCGCAGCCCAGAGCGCCCCAGAAGCCGCTCTGTGCGGTCTCGTCGACCGCAGCGGCATGGGCGCGTCCGTGGGCATGGCCATGCACCGTGCAGGCCTTGGCACAGCCGCAGGCGCTGGCCGCCACCGAGTGCATCGCGGCAGCGTTGCGGTCCGCCTTCCAGTAGCGGCTGCCGAAGTTGGCCGGCGACCAGTCCGGCAGCGGCGGTGGTGGCGGCGCGTCGAGTGACTTGAACGCGCCGTCGGCATAGACCACCTTGCCGTTGACCACGGTGAGCAGGGAGACGATCTGGCGGATGCGCTCCTCGGGCACGCTGAAGTAATCATCCGACAGCAGGGCGAAGTCGGCCAGTTGGCCGACCTTGATCTGCCCCTTGAGGCCGACCTCGTTGGAGAACCAGCTATTGGCGCGGGTATACAGCTCCAGCGCGGTGGCGCGATCAACGGTGTTGCCGCCCGGATAGAGGCGCATGCCGCCGAGCGTCTTGCCGGTGCTGAGCCAGTACAGCGCGTTCCAGGGATCGTAGCTGGCGACGCGGGTGGCGTCGGTGCCGGCGCCGACCTTGATGCCCATTTCCAGCATGCGCTTGAACGGCGGTGTGCGCTCAGCAGCCTTTGCGCCATAACGCTCGACGAAATACTCGCCCTGGTAGGCCATGCGGTGCTGCACCGCGATGCCGCCGCCCAGTTTGGCGATGCGCTCGAGATTGCGGTCGCTCACCGTTTCAGCGTGATCGAAAAACCAGTGGATGCCGGCCAGGGGAATATCGCGGTCGACTTTCTCGAACACGTCCAGCGCCCGGCCGATCGATTCGTCATAGGTAGCGTGCAGCCGCCACGGCCAGCGCTTCGCCGCCAGCACGCGCACCACCTGCTCCAGCTCGTCCTCCATGCCGGCCGGCAACTCCGGGCGCGGCTGGCGGAAATCCTCGAAGTCGGCGGCGGAGAACACCAGCATCTCGCCGGCGCCGTTGAGCTTGCAGAAATCGTCGCCCTGCTGGTAGCGGTTGCTGCCGGTCCAGCGGACGAAGTCGGCGACTTCCTCCTTCGGCTTCTGGGTGAACAGGTTGTAGGCGATGCGCAGGGTGAGCTGGCCCGCGGCGCGCAGATCCTCGATCGCCTTGTAGTCGTCCGGATAATTCTGGAAGCCGCCGCCTGCGTCGATCACGCTGGTCACGCCGAGACGGTTCAGCTCGCGCATGAACTGGCGTGTCGAATTGAGTTGGTACTCATAGGGCAGCTTGGGGCCTTTGGCCAGCGCCGAGTACAGCAGCATGGCGTTGGGCTTGGCCAGCAGCAGGCCGGACGGCTCGCCATTGGCATCCTTGACGATCTCGCCGCCAGGCGGATTGGGCGTGTCGCGGTTATAGCCGGCGGCGCGCAGTGCGGCGCCATTGAGCAGGGCGCGGTCGTAGAGATGCAGGATGAATACGGGCGTGTGCGGCGCCACCGCGTTCAACTCGTCCAGCGTCGGCAGGCGCTTCTCGGCGAACTGCAGTTCGGTGAAGCCGCCGACCACGCGCACCCATTGCGGCGCCGGGGTGCGCGCCACCTGCTCCTTGAGCATGCGCATGGCATCGGCCAGCGAGGGCACGCCGTCCCAGCGCAACTCCATGTTGTAGTTGAGGCCGCCGCGGATCACATGCAGGTGCGAGTCGATCAGGCCGGGGATGACGCTATGGCCGGCGGCATCGATCACTTGCGTGTCCGCTCCGGCCAGCGCCATCACTTCGGCATCCTCGCCCACCGCGACGAAACGCCCGCCGGCCACGGCGAGCGCCTGGGCCTGCGGCCGGCCGCGGTCGACAGTGGCGATGCGGGCGTTGCGCAGAATCAGTTCGGGTGCAGCGCTCATGGCTGTTCTCCGGATGCTTTCGTTTCGGGTTCCGCGCAATCCGCCGTCGGCAGCTCGCCGAACACATGTTCCTTGCACTGCGCGCTGACCCAGGCCGTGGTCACCGGCTGCGGGCTGAGCAGGCGCTTGGCCAGCGGCACCAGTTGCTCGCCGACCAGGATACCGAGCAGGCCGACCAGGGCGATTACCGGCGGCGCCGGCGAGCGCACCTTGAGCAGGGCGTAAACCACGCCGACCAGGATGCCGGCGCCGAGCGAGAGCAGGTAGGGCCGCATGTATGGCCTACTTGCCCTGGATGAAGGCGAGCAGTTCGGCGTTGACCCGATCCTTCAGCGTGGTGCACAGGCCATGCGGCGCGCCTTTCACCACCACCAGCCTGGCGTTCTTCACCAGCTTGGCGGAAAGCAGGGCGGAATCCGCGATCGGCACGATCTGGTCGTCGTCGCCGTGCAGGATCAGGGTCGGCACATCGATCTTCTTCAGGTCCTCGGTGAAGTCGGTTTCGGAGAAAGCCTTGATGCAGTCGATCAGGCCCTTGAAGCCGCCCAGCATGCCCTGCAGCCAGAACGAGTCGCGCACGCCTTCGGAGACCTTGGCGCCGGGCCGGTTGTAGCCGTAGAACGGCAGCGACAGATCCTTGAAGAACTGCGAGCGGTCGGCCAGCACACCGGCGCGGATGCCGTCGAACACCTCGATCGGCAGGCCGCCCGGATTGGCCGCGGTCTTCAGCATCAGCGGCGGCACCGCGCCGATCAGCACTGCCTTGGCCGCGCGCCCGGTGCCGTGGCGGCCGAGGTAGCGGGCGACTTCGCCGCCGCCGGTGGAGTGGCCGACATGGATGGCGTCCTTCAGATCCAGCGCCTTCACCAGCGCCGCCAGATCGTCGGCGTAGGTGTCCATCTCGTTGCCGTTCCAGGGCTGGCTGGAACGGCCGTGGCCGCGGCGGTCATGGGCGATGCAGCGGTAGCCATGCGAGGCCAGGAACACCATCTGATCTTCCCAGGCGTCCGCGCTCAGCGGCCAGCCATGGCTGAACACGATGGGCCGGCCGCTGCCCCAGTCCTTGTAATAGACGCTGGTGCCGTCTTTGGTGGTGATGGTGCTGGCCATGATTGAATCTCCGTACCCCGCTTTCTGACAGGGTGCCGCTGGAAGAGGTCTGGCACGCGCTGCGCGCCCAGCGCCGATGAGGCCCGTAGCCGGCGCCCTGACAGGGCGCCAACCAGAGCTTACTGGTGCGGCGCGGGAACCACGTAGTCCGGATACTTGGTCGGCGGCGCACCGTGCACCATGGTGTAGGCGTATTCGACGCCAATGCCGTAGGCGCCGCAATGCGTCTTGGCCAGGTCCATGACCGCGTCGTAGGTGTCGCGGTGGGCCCAGTCGCGCTGCCATTCCAGCGTCACCGACAGGGCGGTGACCGGCTTGGCACCGGCCTGGATGACGCGCTTCATGGCGTTGTCGTGGGACAGCGCGCTGACGTCGCCGCAGCAATCCTCGACGACGTAGACTTCGTAGCCGTCGTGGATCGCCTGCACCGTGGGCAGCGCCACGCAGGTTTCGGTCCACAGGCCGGCGAGCACGATCTTCTTCTTGCCGGTCTTCTGGATCGCGGCGACGAAATTGGCGTCGTCCCAGGAATTCATCGAGGAACGCTCGATCGGCGCGGCGCCCGGGATGGCGGCCAGCAACTGCGGCCAGGTGTTGCCGCTGAAGGCCTTGCTCTCGACCGTCGACAGCACCAGCGGGACGCCGAAGATTTTCGCCGCCTTGGCCAGCAGGATGTTGTTGTTGATCACGGTCTGGCGATCGAAGTTCGACACACCGAACAGCATCTGCGGCTGAAGATCGATCATGGCAACCACACAGTTATCCGGTGTGAGCAGGCCCTTCTCGCTGCGTTTTGCCAGGCTGGACTTCTGGGGCATGGGACTCTCCTTCAGTAAGGTATTGGCCGCTTGATCCTAGGAAGCAAATCGGCGCAGGGCAGGTTAATCGTTGTTAGATAGCGTTGGCGCCTTCGATATTCGAGGTTCCGTCCTACACGGGATTGGACAAATGCGCCGGAGTTTGTACGGGGCTGCTGTTTTTTGGGGTGGCGCTAGCGACGCGCGTGGCGGTAGGCACTCGGCGTCGACCCGATGAGGCGGGTGAAGCAGCGGCTGAGATGACTCTGGTCGGAGAACCCGACGGCCTGTGCGATCTGCGCAAGGCTGTGCGCGGTCTCGACCAGCAGTTGCGCCGCCTTGTCCACGCGCTGCTGCGTCAGGTAGTGATGGGGCGCGACGCCGACGCTGTGCTTGAAGGCACGGGAGAAGTGAGTAACGGATAGACCGGCCATGGCGGCCAGCTCTTCCACCGGATTGGTCTTCTCCAGATTGCTTTCAATGTGCTGGCGCACCGCGAACAACACGCGCGGCGGCAAGCCGCCACGTGGCGAGGGCCTGGACGCCTGCGGCTGCATGCCGCCCAGTAGCGCCAGGCGCGGGCGGGTGTGCAGCAGGGTCTGCGCGTCGCCGCGCCAGACGCCGCCACGCGCTTGCGGCGGTGTGACAAGGCCGCGCCACTGCGCGCCGCTGCCGTGCTGGGTCAATGCAACGGCGAAGTCCTCGACGCTTCCGCCTCTGCCCAGCTGCGGGAATCGTTCAAATATGTCGCGCAGGCGGACACCCGCATCGATACCAGCCTGATTCAGCACGAAGACGTCGCGCGCATGGCGATCGGCCATGACGATGCGATGCTCAGCATCCACGGCCACCAGCATCCCCGGGCCACTGCCGTCGCCGCCTTGCAGGGCGAAGGTCCAGAAAGCTCTGCTGCCCTCGCGAAAGTCGCGCTCCTCGATGGCCCTTGCCGAGTCGATGACAATGGCCAGCGCCAGCGCATGGGAGCGGTCTGACACTTCGGTGGCGAAGCTCGCCACGTTGAGCACCGCCTTCAAGCCGCCGCCGGCATCGAAGATCGGCGCCCCGCAGCAACTGAGGTCGGCGTAGCGCCGGCGAAAATGCTGCTGCCGGTGCACGCTCAGCGGACGCTGCTCGACAATACAGGTGCCGATGCCATTGGTGCCTTCCGCCTGCTCGGCCCAGCGCGCGCCGGGACGCGTACCGTACCGGCCGAACGACTCGGCATCGGCGTCGCGGCAGCGCCGCTCGACGATGATGCCGCCGGGATCGGCGAGCAGGGTGGCGTAGCCGATCGGCCGCACCATGGCATGCAGGCGATCGAGCTCTTCCTGCGCCGTGACGATGATGCGTTCCAGCGGCGCCCGCAATTGCATGGTCTCGGCTGGCGAGAGGATGTCAGGGCCTTGGCCATTGAGCGGACTGAGGTGATGCAGGCGTGCGCAGCGATCCCAGGAAAGGCTGAGATCCCCGGCCACCGGAGCGCTAAGCAGATCCGGTACGCCCTGGCGATCCTTCATTGATGCCGCTGTCGTTGCGATGTCGTCAGCCATCTGTCCGCCCCCCGTCGGTTTCCCCATTGCCGCGGGGCCGCATCGCATCGATGCGGCCCCGCGGCGTACCGCGCCTGCCCGCCCGATCAATCCTGTTGCGGCAGATCGAACACCAGCACCTCGGCCTGGTGACCGTTGCCCAGCTTGAGCGTGGTGGTGTCGGAGAGCTTCAAGGCATCGCCCGCGCTCAACTCCACGCCGTTGACTTCAACCGAGCCTCGCGCCACATGCACATAGACGCGGCGGCCGGCCGGCACCTGCTGCGTTGCCGTCTCCGCACCGTCGAACAGACCGGCAAAGACCTTGGCGTCCTGGTGGATCAGCACCGAACCCTGCGCACCGCCCGGCGAGGCAATGAGCCGCAATTGACCGCGCTTGTCGGCTTCGGCGAAATGCTTCTCCTCGTAGCTCGGCTCGATACCGTGCACGTTCGGCTGAATCCAGATCTGCAGGAAGTGCACCGGCTTGCTGTCCGAGGGATTGAACTCGCTATGACGGATGCCGGAGCCGGCGCTCATGCGCTGCACGTCGCCCGGGCGGATCACCGAGACGTTGCCGATCGAATCCTTGTGCGCCAGTTCACCGGACAGCACATAGCTGATGATCTCCATATCGCGATGGCCGTGGGTGCCGAAGCCTCCGCCCGGCTGCACCCGGTCCTCGTTGATCACGCGCAGCGGCCCGAACTCCATGTGCTTCGGATCGAAGTAGTCGGCGAAGGAAAAACTGTGAAAGGACTTGAGCCAGCCGTGATCGGCCTGGCCGCGCTCGTTGCTGTGTCTGACTTCATTCATGTTCATCTCCGGTTAGCTGGGAATTAAGATATGCTCTGATAAGTGAATAAAAAAGCGCAAAATTTGCATCAAAGCTATTCATAAATCGAATTGATTAGACCCATGCAACTGGCAAGAACCTCTCTGGAACAGTGGGCCGTGCTGGCGGCCATCGTCGATCAGGGCGGCTTTGCCCAGGCGGCCGCGGCGCTTAACAAGAGCCAGTCCGCGGTGAGTTATGCGGCGGCCCGGCTGCAGGAATCCCTCGACGTTGCCTTGCTGGTGGTGGAAGGCCGCAAGGCGGTGCTGACGCCGCATGGCCAGATCCTGCTGAACCGCGCCCGGCCGCTGCTGCGCGATCTGGAAACCCTGGAAGCCCTGGCGCGCCAGCTGAAGCAGGGCTGGGAGCCGCTGCTGCGGCTGGTGGTGGATGTGGCGTTTCCGCGCCAGCGCCTGCTCGACATCGTCGCCGAGTTGCAGCAGCTGTGCCCGAATACGCAGATGCAGTTATCCGATGCGGTGCTGTCCGGCGCGGAGGAAGCGATCACCGACAACAGCGCCGATGTGGTGGTGACCTCGCGCCTGCCCTCCGGGTTTCTCGGCGAGTTTCTGCTGAACATCAACTTCATCGCCGTGGCCAGCCCCGGACATGCACTGCTGCGGCTGGAGCGGGCACTGTCGGTGGAGGACCTGGTGCGCCATGTGCAGGTAGTGGTGCGCGATTCCGGCATCCGGAATCCGCGCAACGAGGGCTGGCTCGGCGCCGACCGGCGTTGCACGGTGAGCAGCATGGAAGCCTCGCTCGCCACGGTCAGGGCCGGCCTCGGCTATGCCTGGCTGCCCGAGCATCTCAGCGCCGATTGCCTGCGCAGCGGCGAGCTGCGCGCCCTGCCGCTGGCAGTCGGCGGCTCGCGCAGCGTGCCGCTGCATCTGGTGCTGGTGCGGCCCGAACTCGCCGGTCCCGCCGCGCGCACCGCGGTGGAATGCTTTCAGCGCCATCTGCCGCTCGGCGCGAACAGCACCGTCGCCGGGGAACGTTAGACCGGCAGTAGCGCCGGCAGCGTAAGTCCGCGTTCCGTCCGCTCTTCGCCGGCGTGACTGATTTGAGCCGCAAGGCGCGGCGGCTTTGCGGGCTTTCCGGAAAGAATGCTTCGCCGGGCATGAAGGCGACGCCGCACCGGATCGCTTGCGCAAGCAGCGACCTCGGCCCTTGCCCGCCGGTTCGGTCGGCGGATCGAGCAGCAGGAGTGCGTGCCGGCCGCGAAGTGGTATCCCTGTTTTTTCAATCAGGCGTGTAGGTCTTACACGCTTCGGGGATCAGGTGCCGCCGGTTCCGCGCCGGTAAGTCCGTAACGCCTTGAACGTATTGATTTTTCGTTCCCGTTACAAACATGGCACGGCCCTCGCTCGTATATCTCCCATATATCGAACATTGGTCCCTCCTGGAGATTCAAATGAGCGCTTTAGCCATCACCGACTTGAATACGCGCGCCGCTGATCTTAGGACGCGCCGACGCGCTGCGAAGGCGCCAGGTCGGCCCGCCAAAGTTTCCTCAGTGGCTGCCCAGACGAGCACTGTTCGCGCTCAAGCTGCCCGCAGCACTGCCCAGGTTATCCCTTTGCACAATGAACCGGCTCTGCTCCAGGACGGGCCGGTCGACCATAGGCCCGACCAGGCACTGGTGCTGCGGGCGCAGGCCGGTGAGCAGATTGCTTACGAGCTATTGGTGCGCAAATACCAGAGCCGGGTCATCCAGCTGGTGCAGCGGCTTGTCGGAGAGGCGGATGCCCAGGACGTGGCGCAGGAATCCTTCATAAAGGCATATCGTGCACTGGGTTCTTTTCGCGGCCAAAGCGCGTTTTACACCTGGCTTTATCGAATCGCCATCAACTGCGCCAAGAACCACCTGACGTCTCGCTCGCGGCGTCCGGCCACCCAGGATCTGGATGTGGCCGACGCAGAGAAATATGGACATGAAGAGCACCTCAGCGATTTCGGCACGCCGGAAGCCTGTCTGCTGGCCGATGAAATCCGATTCACCGTCGCGGCCGTCGTGAAGAAACTGCCGGCCGATCTGCGCAGCGCCATCACCTTGCGCGAGATGGAAGGACTGAGTTACGAGGAGATCGCGCAAGTCATGGATTGTCCGGTCGGCACCGTCCGCTCCCGTATCTTTCGAGCGCGTGAGGTGATCGACGGGGCAGTGACTCCTCTTCTCTCCAACGTCTAGTCGCGCGTCTGATTCCTGGATACAAGCGGCATGTGGAGATTCCCTACTCGTGAATGCTTGCGATGCGGCTATGAGAAGACGGCGACGCGAAACCAGCTTCGCCAGGCGGCGCAGCAGCCCGACGCAGAGCCGCGCCAATCCCGTGAGCAGCCGCAAAAGGTACCCAACGAGGTATTGGTGACGGCCCTGAACGCAAGACCGATCTGATTCTCAGCATATCCGCTGCGTGTTGGCTGCTGCTGTCGAAAGCCGTCATCGCCGTGCTTCCCGGCGACCGGTTTGGCGCCCCGATGGCGAGGGGACGCCCATCGCACTCAGCCAACACCGAGGCCCAATCTCCGGCTACTGTGGGGAGATGCACATGACATCGGACGGACGGGCCAGCCGCGGATCGACCGGCGAGCTCGCGGGCGGCATTAAAAATCCAGGCTGTTTTTTCTGAACCGGGCAAGGCTCTTTTTCCTGATCCGCCCCCTCCAATTTCCCGCCGATCGGGCAATGGAAATTCCGGCTTGCAGTGACAGGATGCAGCGAGCGATACGTTCTGGCTGGGCTGAACCGATGCCGCGATCCTTCACCCAGGACTTCAGGCGCAGGACTGCTGGCTGACATGGCGCAGGTTTAAGCCCAAGGAGCCAGGCGCCAGTCTTGGTGCACGCTTGGTGCAGACTGGAATCAGATCAGCCATTGCGGGTTCCGCCGCTCATCCGATTTCTTGTTTGAAATCAGACCACTAGAGAAAATGGAAGTGGTGGCCGGGGACGGAATCGAACCGCCGACACGGGG
>Ga0302314_10009497_pt1 | contig 17185 bp, 14 predicted proteins | sample III_Palsa_N2_3_FD_200533 | JGI IMG/M metagenome (GOLD analysis project Ga0302314, IMG submission 200533) | Peat permafrost microbial communities from Stordalen Mire near Abisko, Sweden - III_Palsa_N2_3 | ecosystem: Environmental > Terrestrial > Soil > Palsa > Peat permafrost | place: Sweden...
GAACTGACTGCCAGGATCGGCGTGGCGCTGTCGGACATCGACGCGGTGCTGCACGCGACCACCATCGCCACCAACGCGGTGCTGGAATATGACGGCTGCGAAGCCGGCATGATCACGACTGCAGGATTTCGCGACGTACTGCATATCGGCCGGCACCAGCGGCCGCAGCATTATTCCATCCGCCAGGAGATTCCCTGGCAAAGCAAGCCGCTGGTGAAGCGCCGGCACCGGCTGACCGTGGCCGAGCGCCTGACCGCCGACCGGCATACCGTGCTGGAGCCGCTCGACGAGGACGCCGTGCGCGACGCGGCGCGGGCGTTGAAGGCAACAGGCGTCGAGGCGATCGCCGTCTGCTTCCTGTTCTCCTATCTGAACCCCACGCACGAGCGCCGCGCCGCGCAGATTGTGCGGGACGAATGCCCGGGCGTCTTCGTCACCGCTTCGGCCGATGTGGCGCCGCAGTTCCGCGAGTTCGAACGCTTCACCACGGCGGCGATGAACGCGTTCATCGGCCCCAAGGTACGGCGCTACATTTCGCGACTTGACGAGGAACTGCGCGCGCGCGGCCTGGATGCCGATTTGCGCATCATGCGCTCCAACGGCGGCCTGGCGACCGCGGCGCTGATCGGCGAATTGCCGGTGCTGACGCTGCTCTCCGGCCCCGCCGCCGGGGTGCTGGGCGGCGCCTGGTCGGGCGCGCTCTCGGGTCGGAAGAATCTGATCACCTTCGACATCGGCGGCACCTCGGCCGATATCGGCATCGTGCGCGACGGCACGTTCGTCGAGGCGACGGCGCGCGACACGCAGATCGGCGGCTATCCGGTGCTGGTGCCGATGATCGACATCCACACCATCGGCGCCGGCGGCGGCTCGATCGCGTTCGTCGATGCGGCGGGAGCGTTCCGGGTGGGGCCGCGCAGCGCCGGCGCCATGCCGGGGCCTGCCGCCTACGGGCGCGGCGGCAAACTGCCGACAGTGACCGACGCCAACCTCTACCTCGGCCGCCTGGACGCCGCGCATTTTCTGGGCGGCGCCATGCAACTGGACACTGCCGCGGCGGCCGACGTGATCGAGACGCTGGCGGCGAGACTGAAACTCGCGCCGGCGGAAGCTGCCGAGGGCGTGCTGACCGTCATCAACGCCAACATGGCCAACGCCATCCGCTCCCGCACCGTCGAGAAAGGGCTCGATCCGCGCGATTTCTGCCTCGTCGCGTTCGGCGGCGCCGGGCCGCTGCACGGGGCGGAAGTGGCGGCCCTGCTCGGCATCCCCGAAGTGCTGGTGCCGCCCTCGCCCGGCATCTGCTCGGCGATGGGGCTGCTGACGACGGACCTGAAATACGACACGGTGCGCACGGTGTTCGCCCGCTCCGACCGGCTCGATTCCGCCGAGTTGGCCGACGACTTCGCCGGCATGCAGGCCGATCTGGAGGCGCAGGTCGCGGCCGACGGCATCGACATCGCCGCCGGCACGTTCCGCCGCGCCGCCGACGTGCGCTATCTCGGCCAGGGCTACGAACTGCGCGTGGAGGTGGAGGACGGCAGGCTGTCCGATGCGGTGCTGGAGCGCATCGTCGGCGGTTTCCATCGGCGACACGCCGCCGAATACGGCCATGCGTTCCCCGAAAAGCCTGTCGAGATCGTGAACGTGCGCCTGACGGCGACCGCCGAACACTCGAAGCTGGAGGGCGTGCCGGCGCCCGCTGGCGGATCGTTGGAAGCGGCGCTGGTGCATCGTGCGCCTTGCGTGTTCCGTACCCCCGACGGTTTGCGCGAATTCGATACACCCAGATACAGACGAGAAACATTGCCGCTCGATGTGCCGCTGCCCGGGCCGGCCATTGTGCTGCAAACCGACAGCACCACCGTCGTCCCGCCCGGCGCCACGTTTCTGCAAGGGCGCGACGGCAACCTGTTCATCCGGCTGGGAGCGTGAAGATGGTCGACCCCGTCACCGTCAGCGTCATCCACGGCGCGCTGGAAACCATCGCCGTGGAAATGGGCTTCAAGCTGATGCGCATGGCGCATTCCTCGATCATCCGCGAGTCGGAGGATTTTGGCGCCGGCATCATCGACCGGCATGGGCGGGGGCTCGCGGAGTCGGTGCAGTCGACGCCGCTGCAATCGGGCCCCCTGCCCGGCTACGTGCGCGGCATGCTGCGGCAGTTGCAGGCGCGCGGCGAGGTGCTGCGGCCCGGCGACGTGGTGATGCACAACGATCCATATGGCGGCGCCAGCCACGGGCCGGATGTCGGGTTCATCGTGCCGGTGTTTCTGGACGGCACCCTGGTCGGCTTCACCGCGACGACCGCGCACCATCTGGACATCGGCGCGCTGACGCCCGGCAGTTGCGGTATCGTCGACGCGATCGACGCGTACGCCGAAGGGTTGCAGTTCAAGGCGATCAAGGTGTTCGACGAGGGCCGGCGCAACGACGCCGTGTGGCACATGCTGCGCGACAATATCCGCGCGTCGGACCTCGTGGTCGGCGACATGGAGGCGCAGGTGTCGGCCTCGCGCATCGGCGCGGAACGGCTGCTGGAGCTGATCCGCCGCTATGGGCTGGCAACGTTCGAGGCGGCGTGCGAGGCGGCGCTGGACGGCACGGAGCGGCTGATGCGCCAAGCGATCGCGGCGCTGCCGGACGGCACCTGGACCGCCGAGACCATCATCGACGGATTCTCCGACAGCGACGACCCGGCGCGGCGCGACCTGCCGATCCGCGCGACCGTCACCGTCTCCGGCGACGAGTTGCTGGTCGACCTGACCGGCACCGCGCCGCAGGTTGCCGACCGGCCGATCAACATGCCGTTCGAGGGCACCGTCGATATCGCGGTGTGGCTGACCATCCGCTCCATCCTGCTGGACACCGCCGAGCACGGGCACATCCCGGTGAACGAGGGGCTGACGCGGCCGATCAGCATCGTCGCGCCGAAGGGCTGCCTCGCGAACCCGATTTTCCCCGCGCCGACGATTGCCCGGTTCGCGCCGGGCAACCAGTTGGCCGACACGGTGATGAAGGCGCTGGCGCAGGTGGTGCCGCATCAGGTCTCTGCCGGCATCGGCAACCTGCGGGTGATGGCGTTCTCCGGCGAGGGCGCGGAAGGGCCGTGGGTGCATATGGAGATTTTCGAAGGCAGCTACGGCGGGCGCGACGGATCGGACGGCATGGACGCGGTGGACACGCTGTATGCCAACACGCGCAACAACCCGGTGGAAGACATCGAGAGCCACCTGCCCTTGCGTGTTCGCCGCTACGAGTTGCGCGAGGACGCAATGGGCGCGGGGCGCTGGCGCGGCGGCCAGGGCGCGGTGCGCGAGTTCGAGATGCTGGCGGACGGCGGCGTCTCCATCGAGGGCGACGGGCACAAGCACCGGCCCTGGGGCTTCGATGGCGGCGGCGACGGGCATCCGGCGACGCTGTATTTGCAATCGGGCAATGCGCGGAAGGAACTGCCGTCCAAATCGCCATACCGGCGCGTGCGGCGCGGCGACCGGTTCCTGTGCATCGGCCCGTGCGGCGGTGGCTACGGCGCACCGTTGCTGCGCACGCCGGAAGCGGTGCAGGCAGACGTCTGCGATGGCCTGCTCAGCCGCGCGGACGCCGCGAACATGTTCGGCGTGGTCTTGACCGAGACGCTGGCGATCGACGCCACGGCCACCGCGGCCGCGCGCGCCTGAGGGCGCCGCCGCTCCGGCGACGGGAGTGTCAGCAGGCCTGTCCGATTTGACAGACAAAACGCGCTTGCTCTCGCCGCCGTGATTGCGTAATGGGCAAGGTGATGGCGGCCATGCGGCGCCGGGATAGCTCGACAGCGGGCACCCGGCGGTCATATGGTCCCGTCTGCCAAGAAACGGCTCATAAGAACGTCCAGGGAGTGGGATTGTACCTTGTCGGTGCTTCAGCTCAGCAACGTGTCGAAAAGCTTCGGAGCCATCAAGGCACTGTCCGAGGTGAGCCTGACGCTTGAACCGGGCGAGGTGCTTGGGCTGATGGGCGACAACGGTGCCGGCAAGTCGACGCTGGTGAAGATCATGGCCGGCAACTTCCCGCCGACCAGCGGCGAGATCCTGCTGGAGGACGGGCCGGTGGTGTTCCACAAGCCGGTCGAAGCCCGCCAGCGCGGCATCGAGATCGTCTATCAGGACCTCGCGCTCTGCAACAATCTTACTGCCGCCGCCAATGTTTTCCTGGGCCGGGAACTGAAACGGCGGTTCGGCCCGTTCACCATTCTGAACTACGAGGCGATGTATCAGCGCGCCGGCGAGTTGTTCGGTGAACTGAAAAGCGAGACCCGGCCACACGACCTTGTGCGGCGCATGTCCGGTGGGCAGCGGCAGGCGGTGGCGATTGCGCGTACGCGCCTCTCCGATCCCAAAGTCGTGCTGTTGGACGAACCGACGGCGGCGATTTCGGTGCGGCAGGTGGCCGAGGTGCTCGACCTGATCCGCCGGCTGCGCGACCAGGGCATCGCCGTGGTGTTGATCAGCCACCGCATGCCCGACGTGTTCGCCGTCTGCGACCGGATCTTCGTGCTGCGGCGCGGCAGGAAGGTCGCCGAGAAGGCGATTGCGGAATCGAGCCCGGAAGAGGTGACCGGCCTGATCACCGGAGCGATCCATGCCGCCTGAAGTCGCCTCGGCGAACACCAGCGTCGCGATCTCCGACGTCACCGGCATCAAGGAGCGCACGCCGCTCCAGAAGCTGGTCGCGAGCCAGTCGTTCTGGGTGACGATCGCCGTCGGCATCATCATCGTGCTGATGAGCATCGTCTATCCGGACGCCTACGCGACCGAGGAAAACTTCTACAACATCACGCGCAACTTCTCGTTCATCGGGATCATGGCGATCGGCATGACGGCGGTGATCCTGACCGCCGGGATCGACCTGTCGGTCGGTTCGGTGATGGGTGTCGTCGCCATCGTCGCCGGCCTGATCATGCACGCGGGCTACCATTGGGCGTACGCGGTGGCCGGCGGCCTCAGCGCCGGCGTGCTCTGCGGGCTGCTCAACGGCGTGCTCATCACCTATATCGGCCTGCCGTCGTTCGTCGTGACGCTGGGCACGCTGCAGGCGTTCCGCTCGACCGCGGTCGTGCTCTCCAACAACAAGATGATCTACGAGTTCGGCCCGTCGGCAGACTCGTTCTTCGCGATCCTTGGCGGCGCCATCTTCGGCATCGCCACGTCGGTTTGGCTGCTGGCGCTGATGGCGCTGGCCTTCGCCTGGGTGCTGTACTACACGAGTTGGGGCCGGTATCTGTTCGCGATCGGCGGCAACGAGCACGCGGCGCGGCTGACCGGCGTGCCGGTCAACCGCGTCAAGCTGCAGGCATTCGTGTTCTGCTCGCTGTGTGCGGCCGTCGCCTCGATCATGCTGCTCGCCTGGCAGGGATCGGCGATCAACGCGGTCGGCCAGGGCTACGAGTTGCGCGTGATTGCCTCCACCGTGATCGGCGGCGCCAACCTGATGGGCGGCGAAGGCGGCGCGTACGGGGCATTCATCGGTGCGGCGCTGATCGAGGTGATCCGCAACGGCCTGCTGATGGCCGGCGTCGACAGCAATTGGCAGGGCATCTTCGTCGGTGCCTTCATCGTCCTGGCGGTTCTGCTGGAGCGGATCCGCGGAAAGAAGCGGGAGTAGTGTGCCTGCGCGGTGCAAGACTGACGGCATAGAAACGGTAAATCGAGGAAGGAAACCAGATGAAGAAGATCCTGTTGGGCGCGGCAGCGGTTGCCATCGCCCTGACGTTCGGGGCAGCGGACGGCAATGCCGCCGCGAAAAAATACGTGTTCGCGCTGGTGCCGAAGAACACCAACAACCCGTTCTTCGATCAGGCCCGTGATGGCTGCAAGAAGGCGGAAAAGGAACTCGCGGGCGCCATCGAGTGCCTCTATATCGGCCCCGACGAACATGGCGGCGGCGAAGAGCAGGTGCAGGTGGTCGCCGACCTGATCGCCAAGCACGTCGACGGCATCGCGGTGTCCGCCGCCAACGCCGCGGCGATGGGCCGGGAGCTTGAGGCGGCCAAGAAGGCCGGCATCCCGGTGCTGACCTGGGACAGCGACCTGCTGGACAAGGACCATGGCCTGCGCATCGCCTATGTTGGCACGCACAACTACGAGATCGGCGTGAACCTCGCCAAGGCGGTGATGGTGCTGAAGCCGCATGGCGGGCACATCGTGTTGCAATCCGGCGGCGCCGCGGCGGCCAACCACAACGAGCGCCTGCAGGGCATTCGCGACACGCTGGCCGGCGCCCCCAGCAAGGAAGCGCCCGGCGACAAGCTGACCGGACAGAACGGCTGGACCGAGGAATCGATCTCGCCGCTCTACACGAACGACGACTTCCCCGTGTCCGTACAGCAGCTTGAGGATACGCTCGGCAAGTATCCGAAGCTCGATGCGTTCGTCCCGACCGGCGGGTTCCCGGAGTTCGCGACGCAGGCGTACAAGAACGTCGTCGGCAAGTTCAAGTCGCGCCTGGCCGACGGATCGCTCGTGCTGGAAGTGGCCGACACGCTGCCGGTGCAGATCGACCTGCTGAAGGCCGGCCTCGCCTCGGGCAACGTCGGCCAGCGGCCGTTCGAGATGGGCTACAAGGCGATGTATTTCCTGAAGGACATCAAGGACGGCAAGACGCCGCCGAAGGACCCGACCTACACGGGCCTCGATGTCTGCTCGCCGCAGAACGTGGCCACCTGCATCGGCGGTTGAGCCGGACCGCTTGACGGCCGGGCGGGCGGGGAGCAATCCCCGCCCGTTTGCGTCTGTGCGACGATCGACGGGGGAGAACGCCAAGATGAAGCGTATCGGCATCGGCCTGATCGGCAGCGGCTTCATGGGCCGCAGCCACGCCATCGCGTTTCGCGCCGTTTCCGGCATCTTCTCCGACATTGCGGCGACACCGGTGCTGGAGATTCTTGCCGACATCGACGCGCCGACCGCGGCGCGGGCCGCAAACGCGATGGGGTTCGCGCGCTCCACCGGCGACTGGCACGCGCTGATCGCCGACCCGGCGGTGCATGTCGTGGACATCACCACGCCGAACCAGTTGCACAAGCCGATGGCGCTGGCGGCGATCGCGGCCGGCAAACATGTCTATTGCGAAAAGCCGCTCGCCCCCACCGCCGCCGACGCGCAGGAAATGGCGGACGCCGCCGAGCGTGCGGGGGTGCAGACCTTCGTCGGCTTCAACTACCTGAAGAATCCGCTGCTCGCTTTCGCCCGCGAGGTGATCGAGGGCGGCGAAATCGGCGAGGTCGTCAGTTTCCGCGGGCTGCATGCCGAGGACTACATGGCCGACCCGGCGGCGCTCTGGACGTGGCGGCTGGACCCGGTCGGCGGGCATGGCGCGATCGCCGACATCGGCAGCCATATTCTCTCCATCGCCCGCTACCTCTGCGGCGACATCGTGGAGGTGTGCGGGCAGGTCGCGACGGTCATCGGCGAGCGGCCGGCGGCGCCCGGGGCCAGCGAAACGCGAAAAGTGCTGGTGGACGACCAGGCGCGCGCGCTGCTGCGCTTCGCCTCCGGCGCGACCGGCTCGGTCGAGGCAAGCTGGGTCGCGACGGGCCGGAAAATGACCATCGCCTTCGAGATCACCGGGACCAAGGGCACGCTCGCCTTCGACCAGGAGCGGATGAACGAGATCCAGCTTTACGTGACCGGGCAGGCGCGCGGACGGGAGGGGTTCAAGACCATCCTCTCCGGTCCCGCACACCCGCACTACGCGCCGTTCTGCCCTGCGCCAGGACACCATCTCGGCTTCAACGACATGAAGACGATCGAGGTGCGGGCGATTCTGGCTGCACTCTCCGGCGGTCCAGTATTTCTGCCGGATTTCCGCGAGGCGGCGCGAATCCAGGCGACGGTCGACGCGGTCGTCACCTCCGCCCGGGAGCGCCGCTGGGTCAGCGTCTGATCCGGCGCTCCCACCGGATCCGTCAGCGCGGTCAATTATTTAGCCGCGCCGTCGCGGCGTCGTCCCGGCGATGTTCGCAGGGCGGACGCCGATCGTTCTCCACACAAGTCACGACACCGTGAGTGTTGCGCCATGGCCACGACTCATGGCTGGCCCCGTAAAACGTCACACGGTTTTCCTTGAACGGCAGGCTTGCTGCCTCATATGCTGCGCTGCAACACGACGCCTATACCGCACTGCAACACGCCGCCTAATCCTCAAGGAGGACTCTCATGGCCTCGCAAGTTTTTGATACTGTTAACGAGTCAGTCTGGACACAGCTCGCCCACGGCTTCACCGCCCGTCGCGAGCGGTTCGTGGCATGGCGTGCAAAGCGTGCCTACCGCACCCAGATCGCCCGCGAACTGAACACCTACACCGATCGGGAACTGTTTGATCTCGGCATTCAGCGCGCGGACATTCCGGCCGTTCTGAACGGCACCTTCCGGCGCTGACCGCTGTGTGGGCCGGGCAAAAAGCCCGGCCCAGGGCAGCCCCTCGTCAGGCGGCGTCGGGCAGGCGGCGCAGCGGATGGGACGGCGCATCGCCCGCCCCGATCACCTGCTGGTCGAAGTCGATCACCGAGCCGGTCATCAGCCCACTCTCGTCGCTCGCCAGATAGACGCAGGCGCGCGCCACCTCCGCCGGCTTGATCAGCCGGCCGAACGGCTGCTTGGCCTCGGCGGCCGCCAGCCAATCGGCCGGGGCATCGTGGTATTCCTTCTGGATCCGCGCCTCGCCCGGGCTGTCCATCCAGCCGATGTTCAGGCCATTCACCCTGATCCGGTCCGGCATGAGTGAAAACGCGACGTTCTTCGTGAGCGTCGCCAGTGCGCCCTTGCTGGCGCAATAGGCGGTGATAAAACTCTGGCCGCCATGCGCCGACATGCTCTGGATGTTGACGACGGTTCCCTCGATCTTCTCGCGCCGCATCAGCTTGGCGGCATCCTGGATCAGGAAGAACGGCGCCCGCACGTTGACCGCGAACATGTGGTCGAACAACTCGGGCGAGGTATCCAGGATGGTGCCGCGGTCGGTGATGGCGGCGGCATTGACCAGGATGTGCAGCTTGCCGAACGCGCTGTTGGCCGCAGCGATCACGCGCCGGCAATCCTCCACCTTGCCGAGGTCGGCCGGCACATAGTGCGTCGGCGTGCCCTTGGCGGTGAGGTCAGCAGCCACTTTGGCGCCACGCTCCGCGTTGCGGCCGCAGATCACCAGACCGGCCGCGCCGTCCTCGGCGAATCGGCGTGCGATGGTCTCGCCCAGTCCCTGGGTTCCGCCGGTGACCACCGCGATCTTGCCGTGCAGACGCTGTGCCATGCCCTCGTTTCCTCCACCCTGTCGCCTGTCGAATTGAGCCGGGCTTAATCGCCCGGCGCGACGGGCGCAAGCCTGCGCATATCGGGCGCAGCGAGGGCGGCCACCGCTAGGCGGCGACGAGTTCCGCGAGCGAGGCGGCCAGCAACGCGCGCAGGGAGTTGCCGGACCCACCCAACTTGGCCGAGGTCTGTTCGAGCAGCGCCAGCACCTCCGCCGCATGCGCAAACGCGGTCGTCGCCCGGTCGACCGCGACCGAGGCATCGGCCGAGCGCCCGGCGATGCCGGCGGCAGCGGCGGCGCTCTCCTGTGCGGCGTTGCGTTGCCCATCCACCGCGTCGGCGATGGCGCCGGCCACCTTCTCGATCTCGGTCACGACTCCACCGAAGCCCCGCACCGCAGTGACGACTTGCTTTGTCGTGGCGCGGATGCCGGCAATCTGCTGGCCGATCTCCTCGGTTGCGCGCGCCGTCTGTGCCGCGAGGCTTTTCACCTCGCCCGCCACCACCGCGAAGCCCCGCCCCGCCTCCCCGGCCCGCGCCGCCTCGATGGTCGCATTCAGCGCCAGCAGGTTTGTCTGCGCCGCGATCTCGGAGATCAGACGCACCACGTCGCCGATGCGCTCGGCGCCGGCGGCGAGGCCGCCGACGGTCACGTCGGTCTCCTGCGCCTGCCGCACCGCCTGCTCGGCAATCGATGTGGCGTGAGCGACCTGGCGGGTGATCTCCTCGATCGAGGCTGCGAGTTGTTCGATGGCGGCCGCCACGGTCTGGGCCTGGGTGCCCGCCGACTGCGATGCTTCCGAGGCCGAACCGGCGGCGTCCGATGCATCCTGAACCAGTCCGGCCAACTGCCGCGCGGTCCCACTCAACGTGCCGGCCGACGCCGCAACCTCCGCCGCGACCTTGGCGAGGTCGGCTTCCAGGCGCCCGACTGATGCCTGCCGCCCGGACCGCGCAACGGCTTCCAGATCCGTTTGCCGCTTCGCCAGCACGGCTGCCTGCTCGGCGTCGCGGGCCTGCTGAGCTAAAGTCCTCGCCTCCTCGACGGCCGCCATCGCCGACCGCTGGATTCCGGTGACGACCAGCAGCAGCGCGCCTGCTTCGAGCAGCAGGATCACCGCATGGACCGCTACGCGCAACAGCCCGCCCTCGGCGTCCGGGAAGACGGCGAGCGGCAGCAGCAGATCGAGCGCCAGGTGATGCACCGCGGTCACCACGGTCGCGACGATGATCGGGCGGCGGTCGCAGAACCCGGCCAGCAAGGCGAGCGCGGCGAAGTACGCCATGTGCATGTCGATGCGCAGCGCCGGCGGTGCGACCCAGACCAGCACCGAGATCGAACAGACCACGGCGGCCGCCGAGGTAATCTGCGCCATCGGTGCCCCTGCCCCGAACGCGGCGACGCCGCTGGCAATCAACGCGATCCCCAGCGCCATCGCCGCCCCGATCATGGGATACGAACCGGCAGCCCAGCCGCTGACGGCAACAACCGGCACCAGCAGCCACAACAGGCTGAGCGTCAGCACGCCGACGCTGCGGCGTAGCTTCATCAGATCCATGGTTTCAGGTCCGTTGCTTGGGTGGCAGGCCGCACTGTCCGGCACCGGACGCACGCAGAAGCAGCCATGCCCCCGGCGGCGTGTCGGTCGCGGCGCCCGACGCAGACGGCGCGGCACGCAGCAAGAGAACCGGCAGCGGGAGCGCAGCGGCGATGCCGAGCACACGCCATCCGCCCGCGAGGCGCGCCATCGCCGCCGGCAGGCTGGTACCGGGGCGGTAGATCGCCGCGACCGGTTCGCCCGGCACCGGGACCAAGCGCAGATAGCAAAGCGCACAGCCGACCGCGACCGTCAGCAATATCGCCGGCAGGAATTCGAGGGGCAGGCCGCGACGGTTCATGAGCCGACATCATTCCGCGCCGACGTTCACGGAAGATGAATGCGGCAGCCACGGCTCATATGAAGCGAGCCGGAAGCAACCGCTTCCGGCCCGGTCGTCGGCAGAGTGCGGCTTACTTGCCGCCCAGTTTCTCCCACACCGCGTGGCTCCAGGCGCCCTCCGGCTTCTTGGTGATCACCGGGTCGGAGCCGCTGGAGAGCAGCACGCTGACGGTGCGCTCATACGCCGCAGGGTCGAGATAGCCCAGGCCGTGGCCGTGCGAGGCGACCACCAGCTTGGCGACCTCGGCGATCTGGTGCTTCTGGTGCAGTTCGGTCTGCGCCCCGGTGGTATCGGCGGCGAGTACGATCTTGACCGCTTCGTCCTGATGCTCGGTCGCGTATTGCCAGCCTTTGATCGAGGCTTTGACAAAGCGCGCCAGCTTGTCCACAGTCGCCGGGTCGGCGAGTTTCTGATCCGTCGTGTACAGCCCGTCCTCCAGCGTCGCGACGCCTTCGTCCTCATACTTGAAGACGACGAGGCTGTCCTTCTTCACGCCGGCTTCCAGGATCTGCCAGTATTCGTTGTAGGTCATGGTGGAAATGCAGGCGGCCTGCTTCTGCAGCAGCGGATCGACGTTGAACCCCTGCTTCAGCACGGTGACACCGTCCGGCCCGCCGATGGTCTTGTATTTCAGCTTGGCCATCCAGGCGAGGAACGGATACTCGTTGCCGTAGAACCACACGCCGAGCGTCTTGCCCTTGAAGTCGGCCGGCGTCTTCACGCCGCTATCCTTGCGGCAGGTCAGTTCCAGGCCGGACTTCTCGTAGATCTGGGCGATGTTGACCAGCGGCACGCCCTTTTCGCGCGCCGCCAGCGCCGCGGGCATCCAGTCGACGATCACGTCGGCGCCGCCGCCGGCGATCACCTGCTCCGGTGCGATGTCCGGGCCGCCCGGCTTGATCGTCACGTCGAGGTTGGCGTCCTTGTAGAAGCCCTTGGCCTGCGCCACGAAGTATCCGGCGAACTGCGCCTGCGCCACCCATTTGAGCTGGATGGTCACCGGGTCCGCCGCCTGCGCTGCCCCCGCTGCCAGCAAGCCAAATGCGGCCGCAGCAGCAGCCATCAGTTGTTTTTTCATCACCGTGTCCCCTTCTCCAGAAATTCCCGCGCCGCCCTCAGTGGCGGAACGACGGATGCCAGAACGTCACCGCACGCTCGACCAGCGCGAGGGCCGCAAAGCTTGCCGAGCCCACGAGAGCGGCCATCGTGATCTCCGCCCACACCACATCGAGGTCCATCCTCGCCACTTCGGTCGAGATCCGGAATCCCATGCCGACGATGGGCGTGCCGAAGAACTCGGCCACGATGCCGCCGATCAGCGCGAGCGTGGAATTCAGTTTGAGCGCGTTGAACACGAACGGCAACGCGTTGGGCAGTCGCAGCTTCAGCAGCGTCTGCCAGTACCCGGCGCCGTAGGAGTGCATCAGGTCGCGCTCCATCACGCCGGTCGCTTCCAGCCCGGCGGTGGCGTTCACCAGCATCGGGAAGAACGTCATCACCACGATCACCGCGGCCTTGCTCGGCCAGTCGAAGCCGAACCACATCACCATGATGGGTGCCACGCCGACGATCGGCATCGCCGAGACGAGGCTGCCGAGCGGCAGCACGCCGCGGCGCAGGAACGAGGAGCGATCGAGTGCCACCGCCGCGACCAGCCCGCTGCCGCAGCCGATCAGCCAGCCGATCAGCACCGCGTGCGCCACCGTCTGCACGAAATCGGCCGCCAGGATCGGCAGGCTGCGCACGATCGCAGCCGCGATGGCCGAGGGTGCGGGCAGCAACACGCGCGGAATGTCGAAGCCGACGCAGGCGATCTGCCACGCGGCGAGCAACAGCGCGCCGAACAGCAACGGCGTCGCGACCTGCCCGACCCGGCCGTCACGACGCGCAAGCACCGCCAGCGCCGCCGCGCCGCCCACCGCCAGCGCCAGCAGTTCCAGCGCAGTGATCACAGCCGCCCGCCTCGCCGACGCACGAGTGCCAGTTGCGCGAGATCGACCGCGGCGACGGCAAGCATGGCGAGAAACGCCGCCATGAACAATGCCGCCCAGATCTGCAATGTCTGGCCGTAATAGGAGCCGGAGAGCAGCCGCGCGCCAAGCCCCGCCTGCGCGCCGGTCGGCAGTTCCGCCACGATGGCACCCACCAGCGAGAGCGTCGCGGCCACTTTCAGCGAAGGAAACAGGAACGCCATCGAGGCCGGCCAGCGCAGCATGGAAAAGGTCTGCGCCCCGGTGGCGCTATAGGTCCGCATCAGGTCGCGCTGCATCGGATCGGGCGAGCGCAACCCCTTCACCATGCCGGTCACGATCGGGAAGAAACTCAGATAGCCGGCAATCAAGGATTTCGGCAGCAGGCCGGTGAAGCCGATATTGCCGAGCACGACGACGACCATCGGCGCGATCGCCAGCACCGGAATCGTCTGGCTGGTGATGATCCACAGCATCAGCGAGCGGTCCAGCGTGCGCACATGCACGATACCGACCGCCAGCGCGACACCAAGCGCGAGCGCAATCAGGAAGCCGAAGCAGGCGGCGGAAGCCGTGACGCCCGCGTGGTAGATCAGGCTCTTGTTGCTGTCGATCGCGTGCTCGAACACCGACGTGTAGAGTTCGGCGGCAAGCTGGTGCGGTGCCGGCAGCAGCGGACGGCCCTGCTGCATTGTTCCCGCAAGAATGTCCCAGGACGTCGCATCGTCATCGCCGAGATTGGCCGTGACATCCCAGTTGAGCCAGACGGCGCCTGCGTACCAGACCACCACGACCACCGCGAGCACGAGCGCGATCGGGCCGGCGTGCCGAAAAACCTTAGTCATAGCTATGGCCGGCCCGCAGTGCCTCGCGCACGCGATGCGCCACACGCAGGAACCCCGGTGTCTCACGCACGTCCAGATCACGCTCGTCCGGCAGATCGGCGTCGATGATCTCGACGACTTTCCCGGGGCGCGGCGACATCACCACGATATGGGTCGACAGAAAAACCGCCTCAGGGATCGAATGGGTGACGAAGATCACCGTCATGCCAGTGCTGCGCCACAGCTTGTGCAGATGCAAATTGAGCCCGTCGCGGGTGATCTCGTCGAGCGCGCCGAACGGTTCGTCCATCAGCAGCAGCGCCGGCTCGAAACTCAGCGCGCGGGCGATGGAGACGCGCTGTTGCATGCCGCCGGAGAGCTGCCATGGGAAGCGGCGACGGAATTCGCGCAGGCCGACGAGATCGAGGTAACGCTCGCTGCGCCGCCGCCGCTCCTCCAACGGCATGCCCATGATTTCCAGCGGCAGCATCACGTTGCGTTCCACCGAGCGCCACGGGTACAGCGCCGGCGCCTGGAACACGTAGCCGTACGCACGATTGCGCCGCGCCTGCTCCGGTGTCATGCCATTGACCACCAGCGTCCCCGAGGTCGGGCTTTCCAGGTCGGCGATCGCACGCAGCAGCGTGGTCTTGCCGCAACCGGATGGGCCGATGAGCGAGACAAAACTGCCGCGCGCGATGTCCAGCGACACCTCGGAGAGCGCCACCGTCCGTTGCCCATCCGCGTCGAACACGACCGAAAGCCGATCTGCGCGCACCACCGGCAGACTGGCCGGCGCGGAGGCGGCGAGCGCCGCCTCCATCATCGTGGCCTCAGGTGGCACGCGCCCGCTCGCCAAAACGCTGGTCTGTGTCGAGCACGGCGCGCAGCAGCACGTTGGCGCCCGCCGTCACCTGCTCCGGCTCAGTCTTCTCAAGTTCGTTGTGGCTGAGCCCGCCTTCGCAGGGAACGAAAATCATCGAGGTCGGCGCGACGCGCGCGACGTAGGCGGAATCATGCCCCGGCCCGGACACGATTTTTCGCGAAGGATAGCCCTGCGCCTCGGCGGCGCGCGCGACCGCTGCGATGCAGTCTTCGTTGAAGTGAACAGCTGTAGAGTCCCACACCTGCTCGACCTTCGCCGTCACCGCGCCGTTGGCCAAAATACCGTCGATCGCCTGCCGCACCAGATGCTCCATCTCGGCCACGACATTGTCGCTGGGGTGGCGCAGGTCGATGGTGAAGAACACCTCGCCGGGGATCACGTTGCGGCTGTTCGGCCGGCACTCGACGAGGCCGACGGTGCCGACCGCGCTGGGCGCGAATTTTTCCGCAACCTCGCTGACCGCCTGGATCATCTTCGCCGCCGCCAGCATCGCGTCGTGGCGCAGCGGCATCGGCGTCGAGCCGGCATGGCTCTCGGCCCCCGTCACCGTCACCTCGAACCAACGCATCCCCTGCACGCCGGTGACGATGCCGATGGTCTTGCCTTCGGATTCGAGGATCGGGCCCTGTTCGATATGCAGTTCGAAATGCGCGCCGAGTTTGTGCGCGCCCACCGGTTCCGTGCCGCGATAGCCGATGCGGTCGAGTTCCTCGCCGAAGGTCTTGCCCTCACGGTCGGTGCGGCTGTCGGCATAGGCGCGGGTGAAGACGCCGGCGAACACGCCACTGCACAGCATCGCCGGCGCAAAGCGGCTGCCTTCCTCATTGGTCCAGTTGATGACTTCGATCGGGGCGTTGGTCTCGACCTGCAGGTCGTTCAGCGTACGGATCACCTCCAGACCAGAGAGCACGCCGATGATGCCGTCGAACTTGCCGCCGGTCGGCTGCGTGTCTAGATGGCTGCCTATGGCGATCGGCGGCAACGCATTGTCGCGGCCCGGCCGGCGGGCGAACATGTTGCCCACGTCGTCGACGGTCACGGTGCACCCGGCCGCCTCGCAGGCCGCACGGAACCAGTCGCGCACCTGCTTGTCGAGATCGGTCAGCGTCAGCCGGCGCACGCCGCCCTTCGGCGTGCCACCGATCTGTGCCGTCTCCATGATCGTCGCCCACAGGCGCTCGGCATTGACGGCGAGGTTCGCGGGAAGACTCATTCTGCGGCCTCCGGCATACGCAGCGGGTTGTTCGGGTGCTGCCCCCAGACGAGCTTCGGCTTGTCGCTCGGTTGCGGCACCATGGTAATGCAGCCGTCCACCGGGCAGACATGCGCGCACAGGTTGCAGCCGACGCATTCCTCCTCGATCACCTCATAGCGCCGCGCGCCGTCGATGCGCAGCTTGGCGATCGACTGGTGCGAGGTGTCCTCGCAGGCGATGTGGCACAGGCCGCACTTGATGCACAGGTCCTGGTTGATAAGCGCCAGCGTCTTGAAGTTGAGGTTCAGGTCGCCCCAGTGCACGTAGTTCTTCACGGCGCGCCCCTGGAAGTCGGCGATCGTGCGATAACCCTTGCTGTCCATCCAGTTGGACAAGCCATCGACCATATCTTCGACGATGCGAAATCCGCGATGCATCGCCGCGGTGCAGACCTGCACCGTGCCCGCACCGAGCGCGATAAATTCTGCGGCGTCGCGCCAGGTGGAGATGCCACCGATGCCCGAAATCGGCAGTCCCGCCGTTTCTGCGTCGCGAGAAATGTCGCCGACCATGCGCAGCGCGATCGGCTTCACCGCCGGTCCGCAATAGCCGCCATGCGTGCCAAGCCCGTCCACCACTGGCTCGGGCGCCATCTGGTCCAGATCCACGGCGGTGATCGACATGATCGTGTTGATCAGGCTGACCGCGTCCGCGCCACCCGCCTTCGCCGCACGTGCCGGGGCGAGAATCTCAGTGATGTTGGGCGTAAGTTTGACGATCACCGGCATCCTGCTGTGCCGCTTGCACCACTCGGTGACCATCTGCACGTACTCGGGCACCTGCCCCACGGCGGCGCCCATGTTGCGTTCGCTCATGCCGTGCGGGCAGCCGAAATTCAACTCGATGCCGTCGCAGCCGGTGTCCTCCACCTGCGGCAGGATCGCCTTCCAGGCGCTTTCGACGCACGGCACCATCAGGCTCACCACCACGGCGCGGTCCGGCCAGTCGCGCTTGACCTGCCGGATTTCGTCCAGGTTCACCTGCAACGGCCGGTCGGTGATCAGCTCGATGTTGTTGAACCCGGC
>Ga0302314_10009498_pt1 | contig 17184 bp, 2 predicted proteins | sample III_Palsa_N2_3_FD_200533 | JGI IMG/M metagenome (GOLD analysis project Ga0302314, IMG submission 200533) | Peat permafrost microbial communities from Stordalen Mire near Abisko, Sweden - III_Palsa_N2_3 | ecosystem: Environmental > Terrestrial > Soil > Palsa > Peat permafrost | place: Sweden...
TCGAGGAGCCGGTGAAGTTGGTGTCTCCCGCATACGTCACCGTCAGACTATGCGAACCGGAGGCCAGCGTGCTGATGTTGAATGTGGCTACACCGCCGGTGAGCGCCACAGGCGTAGTGTTCAACTGCGTAGAGCCATCGAAGAAGTTCACTGTTCCCGTGGGCGTGCCGGCGCTTCCGCTGCTGGCATCCGTGATGGTCGCCGTCAGCGTGAGCTGCTGGTTGGGTGTAATGCTGGTGCTGCTGAGCGCAAGCGCCGCGCCGCTGCTCGCTTTGGTGATGGTGAGCGTGCTGCCGTTGTTCACCACTGTGTAGTTGCCGAGCTTTGCGCCCGGATCATTCAGCGTCGCGGTGATTGGATATCCTGCGACGTTGACGGGTGAGCTGCTGATCGCCGTGGTGGTGTAGGTTGCCGTGATGCCATCGCCAGTTACCATCCCAGCGATTGTGCCGCTGAGTGTGGGCAGAGACGAACCATAGGTCATCGTCGCCGCGTTGGTCGTCACTGTGAGCGTGGCCTTCGAGGTCGTCCAGCTAACGGGCGTGCCCGTTGTTATTGCAGAGTAGTTGCCATCGCCCGAGTACGTCAGCGCGATGGTGTGCGATGTGGCCGTGAGCGTTGCCGGAACGGGCACGCTTACGGAGCCACCCACCAGTGTCAACGTCTGCGCCGTGCCGGAGTCAATGGTGTACGTGATCGTCCCGGTTGGGGTTGCTCCACCGCTTACTCCGGTTACGGTCACCGTGGAGCCTGCCGAGGTGCCGTACGCCTGAGTGACCGCCGCGCCGCCTTCTGTAGCGGTCGCCTTGTTGACCACGATGGACCGCTGCACCTGTGACGCGGCCGAGTAGTTCGTGTTCCCTGCCTGGTTGGCGTCGATCACGATCGTACCGACGCCGGTGACCGTCAGGGTACTGCCGCTGATCGTTCCCGTGCCTGTGCTGCTGCCATCGATGGTGAAGATGACGGCGTTGCTGCTGCCGCCACCGGTTGCCGTGAGCGCGATGGGAGAGACACCGTAGGTGACCGGCGAAGCGGGAGCTGTAAAGCTGATGCTCTGCGTGGCCTGCGATACGGTCCAGCTCAGCGTGGTGCCGGTGCCGCTGGTAATACCGTTGTAGCTTGTATTGCCGGAGTATGTCAGCGCGAGGTTGTGAAGGCCCACGGTGAGTGTTGCCCCGATGGGCACGCTGGCCTGTCCGCCGGAGAGCGTCAGCACCTGCGCCGTACCACCATCAATGGAGTACGTGATGGTGCCGGCCGGCGTTGCGCCGCTGCCCACGGCCGCGACAGTCACGGTGGATGTGGTGGCTGTACCGTAGGTCTGCGTCACCGCAGAGCCGGAGATGGTTGGCGTCGCCTGTGCCACCGTCCAGTTCACCACCTTTGCCGTGGTGACAGCGCTATAGTTCGAGTCGCCGCCGTAGGTGAAGCTGACGGAGTTCGAGCCGGCTGAAAGCGTCGCCGGCAGCGCCAGCATGTAGCTACCGCTCGCCAGAGAGACCGTCGCCGCCGTGCCGCCGTTCAGCGAGTACGTGATGCTACCCGTCGGCGTAACGCCGGAACCGCTGACCGAGAGCGTCACGCTCGCCGCCGTGCCGTAGGTCTGTGTCACCGTGCTTCCACTGAGGGTGGGCGCTATGGTGCCGACGGTCCAGTTCACCGTCTTCGCCGTGGTGACGGACGAGTAGTTCGTATCGCCCCCGTAGGTGAAGCTCACAGTGTTCGAGCCCGTAAGCGTTGCAGAGAGCTGCAGCGTGTAGCTTCCGCCGGAGAGCGCAACTGTTGTGCCCGCGCCACCGTTCAGAGAGTACGTAATGGTGCCGGTCGGCGTGGCTGCGCCGTTCACGCCGGTCACGCTCAGCGTTGTGCTGGTGGCGGTACCGTAGGTCTGCGTCACCGCCGTTGCACCCAGCGTGGGCGCTGCCGTGCTGATGGTGAAGTTCACCGTCTTGTTCACACCGGAGCCGCTGTAGTTTGAATCACCCGCGTAGGAGATGTAGAGCGTGTGCGAACCACCCGCCAGCGTTGCCGAAACCGGGATCGAGTAGGATCCGCTGCTCAGCGTCGCGTTGGTGGCCGTGCCCGAATCAAACGAGTAGCTGATGTTGCCCGTCGGCGTCGCACCGAAGGTCGCGCCGTTCACCGTCGCCGTTTCGTTGGTGGCAGTGCCATAGGTCTGCGTGATACTGCCGGCGCTGATCGACGCTCCGGTCGATTTGTTTACGGTGAAGGTGCTGACGCTGCCCGTGCCGGTATTGAAGTTCGTCCCGCTCGCGAAGCTGACAGCCAGTGCATACGTCCCTGGCGTCAGGATGCTGCTGCTGGTCACGGTGGAGGCGGAGCCGCCGCTTGGCGTCGCCGTATACGTCGGCGTGCCCGAGTCATTATTACCGGAGTACGCCGCCGTCGCATTCAGCAAGCCGTTCAGCGTCGCCGGGTAGGTGATGGTGTTGGTGCCCGGGATCCAGGTCACCGCCGGCGTCACCTTCTGCACGCTGATGCCGGTCTGCGAGCCGGTGGTGGAGCCACTCGTTGCCGTGATGGACTGCGTGCCGGCGGTGTTCAGCGCCACAGAGAAGGTGTGCACGCCGTTGTCGCCGCTCGCGCCGCTGGTGAAGAAGTACGTCGAAGGCAACGTGGCCGCGGAGTCCGAGCTGGTGATGGTCACTGAGCCGGTGAAGTTCGTCGCCAGATTGCCGTAGGTGTCCTTCGCCGTGACGGTAAGCGTGTTGCTGGAGTAGACATTCGGGTTCGATGGGTAGCCAGCGACAGTGAGCGACGCCAGTGATGCGGGCACAACTGTCTCGCTCGCCGTTGCGCTCGTCAGCGTGCCGAAACTGGCCGTGTAGGTGTAGCTGCCGACGGTGGTGAGATTGTAGCTGCCGCCGGAGAGGTTGAAGGTCGCCACGCCGGAGCTGGCCGCCGCAGTTTTGGTGTAGATGGTGTTGTTGCCGGAGTCAGTGATGGTCAGCGTGATGGTGTCCGACGCACTGGTTTGGGTTACGCCGCTGGAGTTCTGCTCCTGCACGGTGATGGCAGAGCCGCCGTTGCCGCCGGCTGTAATGCTGGCTGCAGGCGATGTGCCGAAGCCCAGCTTGGCCACTGCTGCCGTCACGGTGAAGGTGCTGCTGGTGACGGAGAGCGCCGAGCCTAACGCCGCCTTCAGCGTCGTCGTGCTGGGTTCCACATTGGTTACGGAGAGATTGCTGAAGCTGGCCAGGCCGCTGCTGTTGGTCGAAGCCGTCGGCGTGCCGGAGAGCGATGTGGCATCCGATGGCATGCTCATCGCGATGGAGAGGCCGCTGACAGACTCCGCCGCACCGAAGTCGTCAAACTGCACGGTGACCGCAGGCGAGATCGTTATGCTCTGCACGAAGCTGGACGGCGGCTGCTGTGAGAAGGCCAGCGAGTAATTGCTCTCTACCGCACCAATGTCGATCGTCGGGGTTGTGCCGATGGTGCGCGCCTGGCCGCGCTCGTCGAGCGCTGCGACGCCCGTGGCCGTGGCGCTGCCTGCGGCGATCAGCGGACCGCCGGGCAGTGGGAGTGCTACCGGCACCAGGCCGCCGTAGTTACCGGGCGTGGCGCTGATGAGCAACTGCGTGGTGTAGGCCGAAGGAGTGAGGTTGATAAGGTTGTTGCTTCCGCTCGGCGAGCCGCCATGGACGTCCGGCGCGCTGCCGCTCTTGCCGGTATTGCCCGCGATGACGGTGTTGAACGCCGTAAGGCTGAAGTAGGCGATGATCGGATTGGTAACGACGACACCATCCACGCCGCCGGTGCCGTTGGTGGAAGAGTTGTTGGTGATGGTGGTGCTGTAAAGCGTGGTGTTGCCGCCGGTGATGTTGACGTATATGGCACCGCCTGCCGTGGTGGCGCTGTTGCCCAGCAACTCCGAGTTGGCGATGGTGACGTTGCCGTTGGTGGTGTAGATGCCACCGCCATCGGCAGTGGCGGAGTTGAGATAGAAGGTGCTGCGGGAGACGGTCAGGGTGCCGGTGTTATAGATGCCGCCGCCATTCGCTGCGCTGTTGTTCAGGAGGTAGACCTGCGTGAGCGTGAGCGTGCCCGCGTTGGAGACGGCACCGCCATTTCCGCCGGTGTTGTTTGCATTGAGAAACTCAATGCCGGTGATAGAGGCCTTGACGCCGCTGCTGATGGTGAGCATGGGCGTCGATGCGGAGCTGTTCCAGGTGAGGGTAACAACGGTGGTGGTGGACGAGTTGCTGATGTTCGCGTTGCCGGTGAGGGTCAACCCGCCATTACTGAGCCCATAGGAGTTCGCCGGCATGGTGATGGAAGGCGTTGTGCCGGGATAGGTGGCTGTAAAAGTGTTGACCGCTGCCACGGCATCGCGCAGGGAGCACGAGACGCCGGGGCAGTTGCCGGAGATGCCGGTGGCATCGTCCGTGGTGGTGGTAACGGCGTAGGTGGGCGCAGCGCCGACCACGATACCGGAGGAGCCGGTCAGGCTGCTGCTCACGGAGTCTGTGGCTGTGATGACAGGATTGCCGGTGATGGTAAAGGTTGCATTCGCATGGGCGGCCCCGGTACCGGTGAAGGTGTACGACGTGGGCGAGATCGTATCGCCGGTGGCATTGGTGGTGATGTTCACCGTGCCGGTGTAGCTGCTTACGAAGTTGCCGTAAGCATCCACCGGCGTGACGTTGAAGGGCGTGGCATAGCCGACGTAGGTGGGGTTCAAGCCCGGCAGCACCACAAAGCCGGACAACGCCGCGGCACTCACGGTGACCGAGGCCGAGGCTGTGAACGCACCGCTGCCCGCGTTCGCCGTGATGCTCTGGGAGCCCGCAGTCTTCAGGGTGACGCTGTAGGTGCCGCTATTCGTCAGTGTGCCGCTGGAGGGCAGAACCGCCGCACTGTCTCCGCTGGTGAAGCTGATGGCATGCGTGTAGGAGGCAGCGTTGTTGTACTGGTCCTGCGCTGTCACGGTCACGGAGATGCTGGCGCCGGCCGTGGAGCTGGAAGGCGCGCTTAGGCTGATCTTTGTTGCCGTGCCAGCCGTGACGGTCTCGCCTGCGGTGGCGGAGGTGACGCCGGTGAGCGAGGTCGTATAGGTGTAGCTGCCAGCGGTGGTGAGGTTGTAGCTGCCGCCGGAGAGGTTGAAGGTGGCTACGCCGGAGCTGGCCGCAGCCGTCTTGGTGTAGATGGTGTTGTTGCCGGAGTCGGTGATGGTCAGCGTGATGGTGTCCGACGCGGTGGTGACGGTGGCGCCGCCGGAGCTCTGCTCCAGCACTGTGATGGCAGAGCCGCCGTTGCCGCCCGCGGTGATGCTGGCTGTGGGCGATGTGCCAAAGGCGAGCTGCGTCGTATTCGCCGCCACGGTGAAGCTGGAGCTGATGAAGGTGTTCTGGCCGAGCGCCATGCTGGAGCTTGCCGTGTAGGCCGTGAGCGTGTCACCCGAGTTGGCCCCGGTGATGACCGCCGAGCCGGTAGCCACACCCGCAGTGGAGAGCGATGTAAGCGAACCGGAGAGCGAGCCGCTGGTGGCAGTGAGCGACAGAGGTTCGCTGATGGTCTGCGCGCCGCCGAAGCTGAGCGCGTTGCCGTTCTCCTTCAGCGTCACAGTCGGCGTGAAGCTGGTGCCGCTCACCACGCCGCTCGGCGTCGTCCACGTACCGCTGTAGTTGGACTGCACCGCACCGGCATCCACGCATTTCGACGAGCTGTTTGTGATGTAGTTCGCGTAGCCGCGCTCGTCCGTGGTCGTGCCGTTGGCCAGGCTCGCGTAGGAGCTGAAGCACACGACCGGGCTGCCGGGAAGCGGCAGCATCGTCTCCAGATTAGCGTTGAAGCCGTTGCCGCCGTAGTAGCCCAGCGGTGCGAGCATCGGATTGGTGGTTACCGTCTGGCTGGTGTTGTAAAAGCTGCCACTCGTGCTGGAGAACGTTGCCGAGCCGGCGTTCATGTCGGGATAGTTCGTCGCCAAGACCGTGTTCCCTTCAACGATGGAGTTCTTCAGGCTGTAGGTGCCGTTCTGCACATAGATGCCGCCGAAGACGTTGGACCGATTGCCGGAGACGGTGGTGTTTGTCATGTTCACGACGGGTGAACTGCTGCCGCCATAGATGGCGCCGGCGATGATGGTGGAGACCAGACCGCTGAAGGTGGAGTCGACGATATTGACTGTGCCGGCGTAGATGTATAGTCCGCCGCCATAGGACGCCAGCGACGTACTCCCATCGCCCATCACCGTGGAGTTATTGATATTCATCGTACTGCTGCCATAGATGGCGATGGCGCCGCCGTACTGCGTGGCGGTGTTCAGGTTGAAGATGGAGCTATTAATGGTCACCGTCACTGACGGTGTGGGAGTGGCATTGCCGTTGACTGCAACAGCTCCGCCGTACACGGCATTGTTGCCGCTGAACAGGCAGTTGCTGATGCTGAGCGTGCCTGTGCCCGTGAGGGTGATGGCGCCACCGTAGGAAGTCAACGAGCCGGTTCCGCTCTTGCCATTCTGCAAGGCCAGCGTGCTCAGGCTGGAGCCCGTCCCACCGTAGGCAAAGATCTGCTGCGTGCCGCCGCCGCTGATGATGTTGTTGTACGCGAGCGTGCCGGCGCTGCCCGTCGTGGTGCCGGTGATGGTGGTGTAGCTGGGCAGCGTGAGTACGCCATTCGAGAGCGTGATGGTGCCGCTGACGCTGAAGGTGATACTCGCTGGGTACGTGCTGGTGGCGTTCGCTGTAGCGAGCGCGATCGCGTCACGCAGCGTGCAGGTGTTGCTGTTGCCCACGGCGCAGTTGGAGGCTGTGCCGGTGGCGTCGTCCGTCAGCGTGTTCACTACGGCGTTGAGCTGCACAATGGTCGTTGAGTCCGTATTCGATGCGCTAGACGAGCCGCCGCCGGAGACGCTGACCGAGTTTACCAGCGGCGAGGTGGCGTTCGATGCCACGCTGACCGTGACCGTGATGAAGGTGTTCTGGCCGTTGCCAAGGGTTGAATTGGTGGTGCATGTTGCCGTGCCGACGTTGCAGAACCAGACCCCACCGCTCATGGCGGTGATCGTCAGCCCGGACGGTACCGTGTCTGTCACCGTAATGGTGCCGTTGGTGGAGGCGGTGCCGGTATTCGTGACCGTCAGCGTGTAGGTGGCGCCGGTCTGGCCCTGGTAGAAGCTGCCGGTATGCGCGCTGGCAATGCTCAGCACCGGCACCGCAACGCCGGTGCCGCTCACGGCGATGCTCTGCGTCGCGGCGGTGGCTGCGTTGCTGTTGTCCGTCACCACGATGGACGAGTTCACCGTACCCCCGCTGGCCGGCGTAAAGGTGATGCCGTAGGCGCAGTTCCCGCCGGATGCAAGCGCACCCGTACCCGTTGTGCTGGAGGTGGTCAGCGTGGAGCATGCGCTGCTGAAGCCCGTGGGATAGGTGAAGCTCGAGAGCAGGCCGAAACCGCCGTTGGTGCTCGGGTTCGTTCCGCTGCCCGGCACATTGAACGTGAGCGAGCTATTGCCGATGTTCGTCAGGCCGACGGTCTGCGTTCCGTCGGCGGTGTCCAGCGTGCCGGTCGGAGTGGTCGTCGGGAAGGTGACGGGATAGGCCGTGGCCGTCACTTCAAAGACCTGGGCGAAGCCCGTATCCACGATATAGATGTTGCCCGAGCCGTCTAAAGCAACCGCCGCCGGTACGTCGAGGAGGGCCTTTAATGCATTTCCAGATTGCGTCCCACCTCCAGTGTAGTTTCCTTCCACGGTGGAGATGATGCCCGTAGCCGCGGAGATACGGCGGACATTGGAACTGCTTGTCAGATATACGTTGCCGGCAGGGTCAACCGCGGGTTGGCCCGGAGCTGCATTCAGCGTCGATCCCGTTGCCAGGCCGCCATCCCCGCAGGTGCCGGTGCAGTAAGTGCCATTGCCCGCGATGGTGTAGATGTTCCCGGCCACCGGCGCGGAGGTGTTCGATGCCCCGCAGCCGCCGAAGATGGACGCATTGGTCGCTTCGATCAGGCAGGCCGCTGCGCTGCCTCCCTCGTACACCATGCGCAGGCTCGGTGCATAGGTGCCGATGTAGATGTTGTCGTATGCATCCACGGTCAGGAAGAGCTGGCCCTGGATCTTCGCGCTGGTCGCCGCTCCATTGTCGCCGGTATTGGCTGCGTTTCCGTTGCCGGCTACGGTGCTGATCAGCCCAGTGGCCGCGTTCACCTCGCGGACGCGGGCGTCGCTCGCATCGCCGATAAAGATATTGCCTGCTGCGTCCACCGCAAGCCCGATGGGCGTCGCCAGGTTCGCACTGGTGGCGGCGCCGCCATCGCCGCAAGCGGTCGCACCCGTTGGCGTCGTGCAGTAGCTCCCGTTGCCCGCAACTACGGTGATGATGCCCGTCGTTGCGTTGACCTTCCGCACAACAGTATCGTTCGTGTCCGTGATGTAGATATTCCCTGCTCCATCGACCGCGACGGCGTATGGGTTGGTCAGCGTCGCCTGGGTCGCCGCGCAACCGTCGCCGGAGCTGTCCGTGTGGCCGCTGCATGTTGTGGGCGAAGAGCCGCCACCGGCGATCGTGGTGATATTGCCGCTCGACTTCGTCACCTTGCGGATACGATTATTTCCCGTGTCCGCAATGTATTGATTGCCGGCCGCATCCAGGACAACGCTATACGGTCCAAACAGATTCGCACTGATCGCGGGGTTGTTGTCGCCACCGTAGCTGCTGCTATTTCGAACGCCAACGATGGCCGAGAGCGTTCCCGGCGTGTAGTCGGTCAGCGAGGCAACGCCCGTGCCTGAGATGTACGCCGTCGCCAGCACGGTGGGCGTGCTGGTGGTCAGGGTGATCGCGCCCATCCGCAGCCCCGGCGCAGACGGCGTAAAGCTGTATTCCACCGTGCAGGTCTGCCCCGCCGCAGTGAAGACTGTGCTGGTGGTGCAGGTACCGCCGGTGACTACGGCGAAGTCGAGGCCGGAGATGCCGGTCGTCAGCGCATTCACGTGAGCCACACTGCCGGCTGCCGTGCTGGTGAGCGTGATGGTCTGCGTCGCGCTCGTTGCACTCACCGCCGTGCTCGGCACGTTCGCTGTCACGTAGACCGTCACTGAGGTTGCCGCTGCGTAGGTCGCGCTGCCGACCTGCGAGGCCGTGATGGCTACCACGCCTGTGCCGGTGAAGGTAACCGTGGAGCCGGAGACTGTGGCCGGTCCGGTTACGCTGTAGGTGATCGCGAGACCCGTGGCTGCGTTGTTGCTGGTGGCGTAGCTGGCCGCCGACATCGTCTCGGTCGCGCCGCTCGAGTACGCTACCGGCGAGGCCGGCTGCGGGAAGGTAATGTACTGCGGCGTTGTGCCGACCTGCGCCGTGCCGGTGACGGAGATGCTCTCCGTACCAATGACCGTGTTGTCCGAGACGGTGGAGGCCTGGCTCAGCGAACCGCCCGATAGCGGCTGGAACTCCGCGCCCAGGTAGCAGCTGGCTCCCGCAGCCACTGTTCCTATCGCACACTGCGGCGTGTAGGCCGGCGTCACGAACGGGAAGCTGGATGCCGCGGTCACGGCAGAGATCGTCAGCGGGCCGTTGCCGTTGTTGTAGAGCGTGAGCGTGTCCACGCCGCTGGTGTAGTCGGTCGTGTCCGTGCTGCCCACGGGAGTGCTGGTGGCGAATGGCACGTTGGCCGCCGTCGCCGTCACCTTGCGGATGACGTTATTGGACTGGTCTGCGATGTAGAGGTTGCCCGCGGCGTCCACCGCCGCGCCGTTGGGCAAGTACAGCTTAGCGCTGGTAGCGGGGCCATTGTCGCCGCTATAGCCAGCAGCGCCGCTGCCTGCGACGGTGGTGATGATGCCCGTGGCCGCCGTCACCTTGCGGATGCGTTTACTGTCCTGGTCCGCGATGTAGAGGTTGCCGGCGGCATCCACCGTGATGCCGGCGGGATAGTACAGCTCGGCGCTGGTGGCCGAGGCATTGTCGCCGTTATAGCCACCGGTGCCGTTACCCGCCACGGTGGTGATGATGCCGGTGGCTGCCGATACCTCGCGGATGCGCTGATTGTTATTGTCCGCGATGTAGAGGTTTCCCGCAGCGTCCACTGCTACGCTCGCGGGAACATACATCTCGGCGCTGGTGGCTGCGATATTGTCGCCGTTATAGCTGGCTGTGCCGTTGCCCGCCACGGTGGTGATGATGCCCGTGGCCGCCGATACCTTGCGGATGAGATTGTTATAGGCATCAGCGATATAGAGATTGCCGGCGGCGTCCACCGTCATGCCGTAGGGACCCATCTCGGCGCTGGTGGCCGCGATGTTGTCGCCGTTATAGCCGGCGGTGCCGTTGCCCGCCACGGTGGTGATGATGCCCGTGGCTGCCGACACCTTGCGGATGACGTTGTTGGCTTCGTCCACGATGTAGAGGTTGCCGGCGGCGTCCACCGCCACGCCATTCGGAAGGGCCAGTTCAGCACCGGTGGCCGCGCTGTTGTCGCCGCTGTAGCCACCGGTACCGTTGCCTGCCACGGTGGTGATGATGCCGGTGGCCGCCGATACTTTGCGGATGCGATTGGCGAGGTAATCCGCAATGTAAAGATTGCCGGCACTGTCCATTGCGGTACCGGCCGGGAGGTGTAGACCCGCATTCGTCGCCGTGCAGCCGTCGCCGAAGCCGTCTGTATGCCCGGTGCAGGTTGATGGCGAGCTGCCGCCGCCCGCGATAGTGGTGATCGTACCGGGCGCGATGGACACGATGGCTCCTACGCCGTTCCCCGTGATGCCCACCGTGCCGAAGAGCACGCCGCTCGAGGAGTAGAGCTGGATGGCCGCCTGCCGCTGGCCGGGGTACGCCGGTTTGAAGGTGATGGGAATGGCGCAGATCGTGCCGGAAGTATTCACCGTCGAGCCGTTCACCGTGCAGCCGGTCACGGTGCCTACGGTGAACTCAGTCGAGTTCGACGATGTAATGCTGGAGAGCGTGGTGCTCGCGCCGAGCGATACGAGCACGCCGGTGGCGTCTGACGAGCCCACGGCCACATACGGCGGCACAGCCAGCACACCGGTCCTTGCCAGCCCGCCACCGGAGTTGGAGGAATCGATCATGTAGATGTTCCCAGCACTGTCGAACTTCACGTCATTCACATAAGCGGCCGCCACTGCGCTGTAAAGCTGGGGTGTGCTGCTGATGCGTGTGGTTCCACCAAAGACGCTGGAGAGCGATGCCCCACCCGTACCCGGCGACGTGATCTTCTCCAGCACACTGTTGAATGTGTCGGCGATGTAGAGATTGCCGGAGGAGTCCATGCCGAGCCCGGTGGGCTCATTCAGCTTGATCGACGTAGGCGAGACGGCGCTGGTGGAACCGCTGGGTGTATTGCTGCCGCCGCCTGCCGTTACCATGATCTGCGGCGAGCTGCCCGAAAGACCGGTGATCTCATACACGAGGTTCTGGTTATAGTCCGCGGCGTACAGGTTTCCAGAGCCGTCAAAGACCAACCCGCTCAGATTGAACTGCGCGCTGGTCAGCGCTTCGGCAGTCGTGGTGGGCGTGGTCAGGCCGGTGTACGTCTGCGTGCCGAAGTCCTTCACCATCGGCGTCGTGCTCAGGTTCGTGATCTCCAGCAGTTGATCGCTCTCGCCAGCCACCCAGAGGTTTCCGCTGGAGTCGATGGTGATTCCACCAAGCACAAGGAAACGCGTCGTCGCAGCCGTGGTGAAGGAAGAACCGACCAAGGCGTAGCTGGAGTTATTCCCGGTGTTAAGCGCCGTGATCTGCGGTGTTCCCGTGCCATTCAGTCCTGTGATCTTGTCGATGCGATAGTTTGTCGAATCGATAACGTACAGATTGCCCGCCGCGTCGCAGACCATCCCCGCTGGCGCACTACCCAAAGACGCGCTGCTGGCGGCGATGGTGCTGCCGGGGGATGGCACGGTGCTGCCGCCGCCTGCCACGGCGAATGCCATTCCGGTGGAGGCCGATATCTCAAAGACGATCGGCCCGCCGCCGGCATTCTTGTTCGCCAGGTAGATGTTCCCTGCAGAGTCGATGGCCATGTAGTTGGCGTTGACCGTCGCCACCGAGCTCGGCGCGATCGGCGTGTATCCGATGGCCGTGCTGCCGGTGCCCAGGATCTGGGCCACGCCGCTGTTCACCGTGACGTTGCCCGAGGTCGGCGCCGTCGACTGCGCTGCCGCCGCGCCGCCCAATACGGCGAGCAGGCAAACGGCCTCTGGCAGCAGCCGCCAGAGATTCCGGAAGAGACATGCGGGCTGGGAGCAGACGGAGGACGAAGCAGACGATGCGCCGCGGCGCAGGAGAAGAAAGCGAAGCAGATCCATAAAGCCCCCATCCCGTTTCGGGTGATTCCGAATCAGATGTGTCGTAATGGGGAATACTGGAGCACAAATCTCCGGGTAACGTGGAGTTACTTTGGGTTACACGAATCTGTAACTTGAATTATTTATTTTGCTTTCAATTATTTGGCCAGCCCATGGGCGGGGCGAACTAGTTCATGGAAAAGGCCGTGATCTGCGTGCTAGCGTCTTCAGACCACTGGGAATAGAAGAGAAGATGCTGGCTGGCGGAGTAAGCCGGCATGCCGCGCATGAAAACCACCCGCGGCAGCACCCCGGAGACGTTCGATATCTTTCCTGTGTTAAGGTCATACCGATGCAGACGCCGTACGGTGTCATGCAGGTCTATATAGTAAAGTCCACCACCGGCGATCTTCCAGTTGCGCGAGACCCGCACCTCTTTCAGGCCATCCACCAGTTCCGGCTTGGCCTGATCCGACAAGGCGACGCGATAGACGCCGCTTGGCTGGCGGAGTTCGTAATAGATCGCCCGGTCGCCGTCCAATTGGATGTCTCGCGCGGTGCAGTCCAGAATAAGCTTTACCGAAGGAACCGGCCCCGCGGAAACTTTGTAGATGCCGTCTGGAGAAGAGTCGGCACTGGAGACATAGAGAGATTGGCTATCGGGTGTCCACTGGGGACTCTGCACGAAACTATGCTCCAGCCCGGGCATCTGAAGATGGGAGACCTCGCCTGTAGCCGTATCCACCAGCGCGATGAGCCCGAGGGATTCGCTGGTGGAGATGGCCAGCCTCTTTCCATTGGGCGACCAGGCAATGGACGAGATATGCGTTACGCCCAGACCATGCGTGAGCTGACGCGCCGGCCCCACAACGCCTTTCTCAAGCCTGGATATCCAAACCTCGTAGCCACCACCGATATACAGCAACACCGCCAACTCGCTGCCATCGGGAGAGATGTCTGCCGCGGGGTGATTGACACCGCCATGAAAGATGATGACCGGCGGCTTGTCCGGTTGGCGGTCGTCCGCCATCGCCAGATTTTGCGTCTCGTTCACATTGAGCACCATCAGCGTCTTTCCATTCGGAGCAAAGACGGGATTCATGGGAATCGTAATGGGCACCACCACCTGGGAAGGCTGGCCTCCCCGCACAGGAATGTTCCAAAGCGACCAGCCCACCCCCTTGCCGCGATTGCTGCTCACCACCACGCTCTGGCCATCGGGGGCCCAGGTCAGGCCAAAGGTGCTCAGGCTCCATCCTTCGGAGATCACGGCAGCTTCATGCGTTTTCAGGTTAAATGTCATGACGCACTGATGGTCGCCTTTGTGATGGAGATACGCGATGGAGCGCCCATCCGGAGAGAGTACCGCCGCGCTGTCTTCTCCTGAATTGTCGCCGGGGACCAAGTGGCTCTCCGCATGGGTAGCCAGGTCATACTGCACCAGGCGGCTACCTTCTTCCACGTCATCGCTCACAGGAAAGATCAGCGACCGGCCATCCGGCGTCCAGACCGGGCGCGGATTGTGGTTATTCACGTATATCTGGTCATCGTGGAGGCCGTAAGAAGGCAGCCTGCGCACTAACTGCACGCTGCCGTCTGCCAGGCCGTAGCGTTCCATCTCGCAGGTGACATTTCCGCAGTGAACAAATGCGATCTGCGTACCGTCCGGCGACCATGCCGGGTAGAGTGCATCTCCCTCACCGGTCGCCAAGGGCTGGCCGGCCATCTGCTGCAGCGCATAGGGACGCATCAGGATATGAAAGTGCGTATCGCCATGCACTCTACCGACGTAGAGCATCTGCTTGCCATCGGGAGAGATGGCCGGATCGGTCTCGATGTCCTCTCCCGGAGTGAGCGCCCACCTGTTCTGCTGCTGCACCACCAGCCGCAGAGGCTTCGGCGTTACGATGCGTGCCGCAATCCACGGCGCAAGAGCCACCAGGGCTGCCAGGATTGCAGGACTTATCCATGCATTTTTCACGGGGACAGGCGGAGCGGGCGACAGGGCGCCGGCAGTATCGCTCCACGTCACCCCGGGCACATATGTGCCTAAGGGTATTTCGATCCGTAAAGGATCGTGCCATCCTTCTCTCTCGTAGTATTCCTGCAGCCTTTGCCGCAGGCGGCTGACATTGACACGTACGATGGAGTCCAGCTGCGGATCGTAATTTGCGGGGCGCTGATAGAAGACCGTACCGATATACGCTTCCTTCAAAGCGGCACCATCTTGCCCGGCCTCCTGCAACAGGAACCGCAGAAGGCGTAGTTGATTTTGCGAACGCAGGAACGAACGGCTCGATTCCAGTCGATCGAGGGCGGCGTCAATCCCATGTGGACGAGCAGAAATAGACATTGGGCGCAATATCCGCGCCCATTCTATCGCAGATGACCGCAGCTCGCATCCGCTGTTTCTCCTTCCCCCAGGCCGGCCTTTTTGACACAAAGATAGAGCCGCTTCCAGGACAACACTGCCATCAGGCAGAGATCGATTTACCCCGGACTGCCAGCGCCGCCAGACATTTTGAGTAGGGGCTGGTTCCCTGCTCCTAGCGCATAGAAAAGCCCCGCAAATGCGGGGCTTTTGTGCGTCTGAAGGAGAGAGATTCGCTCGCACTCGTTTTAGTGGGAGGTGGTGGCGATGCCGATGGGGGAGCCGAGGCCGTTGCCGGAGAAGGGGCTGCCGGCGAGCGTGCCGCAGGTGCTGGTGAACACGCTGATCTCGCTGTTGCCCTTGTCCGTCACCCATACGTTCGAGGAGTTGTCCAGCGTGATGCCCGTCGGGTCGTTCAGGCCGTTGCTGCTGCAGGTCTGCGCGATGGTGTAGCTGCCGTTACTCAGCTCCGCAACCGTGTTGTTGCCCGCGTTCGCAACCCACACGTTGTTGCTGCTGTCGATGGCGACGGCCACCGGCGTCGTCGTCCCCGACCCGGTCGCGTACGATCCCACCACCGCGCCGGCGCTGCTCAGCTCCGTCACCATGTTCGTGCTCGGGTTCGGCAGCCACAGGTTGCCGCTGCTGTCCACCGCGATCCCCGCCGGGGCCGTCCCCGCGCCGGTGAAGTTCACCGCCAGCGTCCAGTCGTTCGGCTGCGAGCTCAGCCCCGTCGCAAAGACCGGCGTGCCCGGCAGCAGGCCGTACAGATTATGCACGTTCGTCCCCGGGTTCTGCGCCATGTACATCGCCGCCGTCGTCGTGTCCGTCACCGTCGGCCCCGTCGTCGCGTTCGTGAACAGCGTATTGCAGTTGCCCGATCCGCTCGCCGAGTTGATGCACACCGCAAGGATGTCCGCCAGCGCGTTGATCTTGTCCGACGGCAGCGTCGCGCCCGCCGGCAGGCCCGCCCCGCCAACACTGCCCGTCGCCGTGTTCACCAGATTGATCGCCATGGTGGACGCGCTCACCAGCCCCGCCGCGTTCCCGCTGCTGGTGCCGATATTTGCCGGCCCGCTCATGAACGGCGCCATCGCCCACGCCGCTGCCACCGTCGTCCGCTCGTTCATCCAGATAAACGACGTCGACTCCAGTTGCGAGCACGTGCCCAGCATCACCATCAGCACCGCGCCCGTGTTGGGCACGCCCGGGGTCGGGTCGCCGCCGTATGCCACCATGTACAGCTCCCGCCCGCTCGGGCACGGCAGGTTCGTCGTCGCGTAATCGCCCGACATATTGAAGTTCCCGTTGCCGTCCGTCTGGATGTAGCCGTTGCTGTTGCCGTCCGTCAACACCCCCGCCACCGTCGGGTCCAGCAGCGACGTCGCCGCCGAACCGTAGCCCGTGTTGCCCGCCGCATACAGATACAGGTTCGCACCCGTCACCGGCTGCTGGCCGCCATGCACGATCCCCTTGATCACGTGCCCGTTGCTCGCCGCCGACGCCGGCGACGCCGTTGACAGGTTGGCCGCCGTGCATCCCGTCAGCACGATGCTGACCGCGAAGGCTACCAGGGTTATGGCGATTCGTACCGTTGTCTTCTTCATGGTTTCACTCCAAGCGCGTTGCTCGATACTGCATTCACTGTCGGGATAGTCACCGGCGCCGCTCCGCCAAGGACCGCCGTCACCGAGTTGTTGCCGCTGTTCGCCACCCACACCACGCCCGCGTTATCGATCGCGATCCCCGTCGGCGCGCTGATGCTCCCTCCCGTATATCCCGTCGCCGGCGTGATCGCCGTGCCCGAGCTGTTGAACAGCGAGAGGCTGTTCGCTCCCGTGCCGCTCGTGCCGCTGTTCACCACCCACACCATCCCGCTGCCGTCCACCGTCACCCCGGCCGGGTTGTTCAACCCGCCCCCCGTATACCCGCTGCTGATCGTGCTGCCCGTCTCGCTCACCTCCGACAGCGTGCTCGAACCCGCTGTCACCGACCAGATGTTGCCGCTGCTGTCGAACGCCGCCGTTCCCGCCGTTCCCGAGCTGCCGCTGCTGCCGTAGCCCGACCCCGTCCCGCCCGCGCTGCTCAACAGCGAGAGCGTTCCGTTGCTGTTCACCACCCAGATCAGGTCGCTCACCGCGATCCCCGTCTCGCTGCCGCTGATCGCTCCCGGCCCCGTCGCCGTCAGGCTCTGCGCTCCCGCCGTGTTCAGCGTCACCGGGAAGTTATGCACACCGTTCTCCGAGCCGCTGAACATGTACGACAACCAGGACGTGCTCGAGGGCACGCCCAGAGGGTCCGAGCTCAGCAGCGTCACCGTTCCCGTATACCCCAGGATCGCGTTCCCCGAGCTGTCCTTCATCGTCACCGTTGCATTGTTCGTCGATTGGTTGGTGTCCGCCGTGGGGAAGCCCGTCACCGCCACCGTTGCCAGCGTCGCTACGTTCTCCGTCAGCGTCCCCGCCGCATAGCTGAACGAATACCCCGTCAACACCGCGCCCGAGCACGTGATGTCTCCCGTATGCGTTCCCGGAGTGGAGGACACGGT
>Ga0302314_10009501_pt1 | contig 17182 bp, 17 predicted proteins | sample III_Palsa_N2_3_FD_200533 | JGI IMG/M metagenome (GOLD analysis project Ga0302314, IMG submission 200533) | Peat permafrost microbial communities from Stordalen Mire near Abisko, Sweden - III_Palsa_N2_3 | ecosystem: Environmental > Terrestrial > Soil > Palsa > Peat permafrost | place: Sweden...
AGATCAATGGCAACTTGAAGTTGCAATTCACACGCGACTTTCTTGGGACCACAACCTGGCGATACGCAGCGAGCCAGGCTTCCCTTGCCTCGGCTCCCGAGCGGTCGCGGCATAGCGGCGGCAATTACTCTTGAGTAGCGCACGACCAGACAAAGCGTGACCTTGCCTGCTCGTACCCCCATCGGGTTGCGTCAGGCCATTTCTCTTGGTTACTTTTCTTTGGGCCAGCAAAGAGAAGTGACTCGGGCGCCGGCAGGCGACCGAAAGCCCGCCGCAGGCGAGCCAGATCGCGAAGACGCAACCCATGCCGCCTGCAAAGACCTTGAAAAGGATGGCCCTGAGGCCCGCGCCAATCGATCAGCCGTTCTGCGCCGTAGGTACAGAACCCTTCGGCCGCTGCGCCATCACCACTTCCACGTGGAAGGTGCTGCCATTGCGCAAGCCCGACACCTCAACCTTGCTGCCCGGCTTCAACGCGGCCTCGCGGCGGCGCAGGTCGCCGGGATCGGCGATGTCGTTCTCGCCGATGCGCAGCAGGATGTCGTGCGCCTTCAGGCCGGCCTGCGCGGCGGGGCCGCCGGGGTAGACGTCGCTGATCTGCACGCCGCGCGCTGCGGCCGCCGGCAGGCCGCTGTCCGCCGCCACCGGCACAATGCCGTAGTCGGCGCCGAGCCAGCCGCGCACCACATGACCGCTGTCGATCAGCTGTTCGAGCACGTTCTTGGCGCTGTCGACCGGGATCGCGAAGCCGATCCCCTCGGCATTCGCCGCCTTGCCGATCAGCAGGGTGTTGATGCCGATCAGTTCGCCTTCGGCATTGACCAGTGCGCCGCCGGAGTTGCCGAGGTTGATCGCCGCGTCGGTCTGGATGAAATCCTCCGCGCTGGTCGGTGTGAGCTGGCGTCCGATCGCGCTGACGATGCCCATGGTCACGGTCTGGTTCAGGCCGAGCGGATTGCCGATCGCCAGTGCCACGTCGCCGGGGCGTGGCGGCTGCTTGGCGATATGGATCACCGGCAGGTTGCTAGCGTCGATTTTTTCCATCTTCAGCACGGCGAGGTCGGTTTCCGCGTCGGCGCCGATCAGGGTGGCCTTGGCGACGCGGCCGTCGAACAGCAGCACCTGGATGTCGTCGGCGTCGGCGATCACGTGGTTGTTGGTGAGCACATAGCCCTGCGCGTTGACGATCACGCCGGAACCGAGGTTCTGCTCGCGGCGCTGGCGCGTGCCGACCGGCGTGCCGCCGAAAAGGCGTTGCAGCACCGGATCGGTGTACATCTGCACGGCCTGTTCGGTGACCGTGCGGTTGGCATAGATGTTCACCACCGACGGTGCCGCGCTGGCTACCGCATCCGCATATGAGACCGGGGCCGCCACGACGGAGGCGGTGTTGGGCGTTGCCGGGACGGCCTGGCCGAGACCGAAGCGCGCGCGCAGCCGATCGCCGCTGCCCGGCCACAGCAGGCCGACCACGAATGCCAGCGCCAGCCCCAGGATGACGAAGCGTGCGATGAAGGCGAGCGTGTCGGCGGCATACTTCATGTCGGAGGACGGGACGTCTCGAAGCGGGTGGCGGGCGATGATCGGGAGCGCATGGGCAATAGTCCGCCGGGGCGGTTTTATTGTACGTGGCAGGCCCTGTCGCTACACTAGCGACATTTTTGCGGGATCAAAAAATCCGCGCGGGAGCAAAACCCCGTGCCGGACCGAAACCCCGCGATCTCAATGGCATTAGCAAGTACCGGAGAGCCTGATGGCGAACGAAGTCGTCGATCATGGTCGCCGCCGTTTCCTAACCGCGACCACAGCAGTGGTCGGCGGCGTGGGAGTGGTTGCGGCGGCCGTGCCCTTCATCAAGTCGTGGGAACCTAGCGAGCGCGCCAAGGCGGCTGGCGCTCCGGTGATGGCCGACATCAGCAAGGTCGAGTCCGGCCAGATGGTCAGCTATCCGTGGCGCGGCCTGCCGGTATTCGTGGTCAATCGCACCAAGGATCAGCTGGCGATGCTGCCGACGCTGGCGCCGCGGCTGACCGATCCGGATTCCACCGTCAGCTCCCAGCAGCCCGACTACATCAAGGGTGCGGATCGTTCGATCAAGCCTGAATGGCTGGTGGTCGTCGGCATCTGCACGCACCTGGGCTGCGTGCCCGAGTTCAAGCCGGTGATCGGCCCAGAGCCGTTCGATCCGAACTGGAAGGGCGGCTTCTTCTGCCCCTGCCACAAGTCGCGCTATGACCTCTCCGGCCGCGTGTTCGCCGGCGTGCCGGCGCCGAAGAACCTGCAAGTGCCGCCGTACCACTTCGTGGACGATACGCATATTCAGATTGGCGTCGATCCGAAGGGAGCCGGCTGATGGCTAACGTATTCAACCGCATGGGCGACTGGGTCACCGATCGCGCACCCGGCTTCCTGCCGTTCTATCGCAAGCACATGACGGAGTACTACGCGCCGAAGAATTTCAATCTTTGGTATTACTTCGGCGTGCTGGCGCTGGTGGTGCTGATCAACCAGATCGTCACCGGCATCTTCCTCACCATGAACTACAACGACAGCGCGGCGGGTGCGTTCGCCTCGGTCGAGTACATCATGCGCGACGTGGAGTGGGGCTGGCTGATCCGCTACATGCACTCCACCGGTGCCTCGCTGTTCTTCGTGGTGGTGTTCCTGCATATGTTCCGTGGCCTGCTGTACGGCTCGTACCACAAGCCGCGCGAACTGGTCTGGCTGCTCGGCATGCTGGTGTTCCTGGTGCTGATGGCCGAGGCCTTCATGGGCTACGTGTTGCCGTGGGGCAACATGTCGTTCTGGGGCGCCAAGGTGATCATCTCGCTATTCGGCACCATTCCGGTGATCGGCAGCACCCTGGTCGAATGGATCATGGGCGACTACCTGCCGGCCGACGCCACGCTCAACCGCTTCTTCGCGTTGCATGTGATCGCGCTGCCGCTGGTGCTGCTGCTGCTGGTGGTGCTGCATATCTTCGCACTGCACGAAGTGGGCTCGAACAACCCGGACGGCATCGAGATCAAGAAGGGCCCGAAGGGCAACCGCTGGGATGCGCTGAAGCCGGCCGACGGCATTCCGTTCCATCCCTACTACACGGTGCACGACCTAGTCGGCGTGGGTTTCCTGCTGCTGGTCGGCGCGTTCATCATCTTCTTCGCGCCCACCTTCGGTGGCTGGTTCCTCGAGCACGACAACTTCATCGCGGCGAACAACCTGGTGACGCCGGCGCAGATCAAACCGGTGTGGTACTTCACCCCGTTCTACGCGATCGTGCGCATGATCCCGTCGATGTTCGGCACCGCCGTGTGGGGCGTGCTGGCGATGTTCGGCGCGATCGCCGTGCTGTTCCTGCTGCCGTGGTTCGATGCCGGCAAGGTGCGCTCGATCCGTTATCGCGGTACTGGCTACAAGGTGGCGCTCGCGCTGTTCGTGATCTCCTTCCTCGGCCTGGCGATGATCGGCACTGACCTCACCGACGAGATCTTCCCGAAGATCTTTGGCGCAAAGATCGACATTACCCTGTGGGACAACGTGTTCGGCCGCTTGATGACGGCGATCTACTTCGGCTACTTCGTGTTCCTGTGGTTCTACACGCATCTTGGCTGGGAAAAGACCAAGCCGGTTCCGGAACGGGTGACGACGCATGACTAAGCGGTATTTTTTCTCGATTGCCCTGGCACTCGGTCTGCTGTTCGGCAGCGTGGCGGCGCAGGCCGAAGGTCCGGAGCTGCCGGAGTCCGGTGCCGGCGTGCGTGACCAGGCCTCGTTGCAGCGCGGCGCCAAGCTGTTCTTCAATTACTGCGTCGGCTGTCATTCGCTGAAGTTCATGCGTTACTCGCGCATCGCCTCGGACCTCGACCTGTCCGAGCAGGATGTGATGAACAACCTCAACTTCACCGGAGCCAAGTTCGGCGAGCAAGTCATTTCGCACATGCCTGCGGATCAGGCGGCCGGCTACTTCGGCAAGGCGCCGCCCGACCTCTCGCTCGAGGTGCGCGCGCGTTCGTCGGACTGGGTCTACGCCTACCTCAATTCGTTCTACCTGGATTCGTCCCGCCCGGTCGGCTGGAACAACACGGTGTTCCCGAATGCCTCGATGCCGTTCCCGTTGTGGGAGCTGCAGGGTGTGCAGACCGCGCAGAAGAAGCCGGGCAGCGACGACATCGAAAAGCTCGAGCTGACCCATCCCGGCAAGCTGACGCCGGCGCAGTACCAGCAGGCGGCGCGCGATCTCACCAGTTTCCTGGAATACGTCTCCGAGCCCGCCGCGTTGCAGCGTCAGCGTTACGGCATCTGGGTGTTGCTGTTCCTGGCGGGCTTTACCTTCCTGGCCTACCTGCTCAACAAGGAATACTGGAAGGACGTCCACTGAGCGGACGGGGTCAGCAACCAACCCGCGACTGCCGCGCGGCGGTCGCGGCGGTCGGTCGATAGGGAGAGATAGGGGCATGGTCCAGAACATTCGTTCGCGCACCGTACTTACCCTGTACACGCTGGCGGATGACATCCAGTGTCACCGCACGCGGCTGGTGTTGGCTGCCAAGGGCGTCACCTACGACCGCGTAATGGTCGATCCGGCCAAACCGCCGGCCGACCTGCTCGATCTCAACCCCTACGGCACCATACCCACGCTGGCCGACCGCGACATCAATCTGTACGACCCGTGGGTGGTCTGCGAATACCTGGACGAGCGCTACCCGCATCCGCCGCTGATGCCGGTCGACCCACTTTCGCGCGCGCGCCTGCGCCTGACCATGGTGCGCATCGAGCGCGACTGGCTGCCCGAAGTGGATACCATCCGTGCTGGTGGACGCCCGGCCGATGCCGCGCGCAAGCGACTGCGCGAAAACCTGCTTGGTGCGCTGCCGCTATTCAAGGCGTCCAAGTTCTTCCTCAACCCCGAGATGAGCCTGGCCGACTGTCTTGTCGTACCCCTGGTCTGGCGACTGCCCGCGCTCGGCGTCGACCTGGGTCGCGAAGGCAAGCCGATCATGGATTACGGCGAGCGCCTGTTCCGCAGCCAGGGTTATTTGCGCAGCATGACGGCGGAAGAACGGGCCTTGCGCCCCTGACAGCCATAGCAATTGCAGGTAATGATGAAAGAGCAAGAGCCCATCCCGATGAACTCGAATCGTCCGTATCTGCTGCGGGCGATCTACGACTGGATCACCGACAACAATCTCACGCCCTACGTGCTGGTCGATGCGGCGCATGCTGGCGTGCGCGTGCCGCCGCAGGTGATCAAGAACGGCCAGGTGGTGTTGAACCTGGCCATGCGCGCCGTGGCCAACCTCGAACTCGGCAATGATCTGATCAGTTTCCAGGCGCGCTTCTCTGGCGTCAGCCAGCACATCCAGGTTCCCGTGCATGCGGTGCTCGCGCTGTACGCGCAGGAAAACGGGCAAGGCATGATGTTTCCGGTGGAGGAAGATGCGGCTGCCGCGGACGACCTGCCGGGTTCGTCCGAGCATGGCGGGCCCGATGGAGACAACGACGGACCCGACGAGCGCGGACCCGATGACAGCGGCGACAAGCCGCGCCGCGGGGCGCCGCACCTGCGAGTCATCAAGTAAGGTTCCGAACCGTCTGTGCTAGTGACGGGTATCCTGGTCGTTGCGCAGGCGCGGCCGTAATGGCACCACGTTGCTGGCTGTCGGTGAGGCCGTTGACGCGCGGGCGGGCGAGGCGGCGGGAATGCGCCACTCGATCGTCGGCAGGCCGAGCTCGGTGAGCCGGTTGCCGCTCAGCCACAGCCGGCCGGGCTCGCGATCGTCGCCGTCGATGCTGACCTCGAAGTCATAGCGGCGCTCCAGCAGGCGTTGCCCGTCCAGTCGACGCCAGCGCAGCGCGCGCAAGCCGACGCTTTCGTCCAGCAGTTGCAGGCCATGCCGCTCGCATTGTCGGCGCGCTTCCTCCACCGCCTGCTCGCGGCCTCGGCTGAGCTTGAGCCAGCCGCCGATCAGGGCGACCACCGCCAACAGCAGCAGGAAATCGTAGAGGTTGCTCATCGGCTCAGTGTGCGGGCGTCGTGCCGGGGCTACAAGGTGCCGTCGGTTAGAGCCTGTCTAATGTCTCTCCGTGGTCCGCGCCGGGAGCTGTTTGCGCGCAGGCCAAGGAAGAAGGAGAGAGTGTACGTCCGTACACGACCTAGTGATGACGCGGGCTACGGAGAGACATTAGACAGGCTCTTAGAACCGGCCGGCGCTTAGATCAATTCGAGTCGCAGCGAGAGATCAACCGCGCGCACGTGCTTGGTCAGCGCGCCGACCGAGATGAAATCGACGCCGGTGCGCGCGTATTCGACGATGCTGTCCAGATCGACATTGCCGGAAACTTCCAGCGGCACGCGCCGCGCGGTCAGTGCCACCGCCTCGCTCATCAGCGCCGGGGTGAAGTTGTCGAGCATGATGCGATCCACGCCGGCGGCGATCGCCTGCGCGAGTTCGTCGAGGTTCTCCACTTCCACTTCGAGCAGCAGCTGCGGATGCAGCCGGCGCGCCGCCTCCACCGCTGCCGCGATGCCGCCGGCGGCGATGATGTGGTTTTCCTTGACCAGGATCGCGTCGTACAGGCCGATCCGATGGTTGTGGCCGCCGCCGCAGCGCACCGCGTATTTCTGTGCCAGGCGCAGGCCGGGCAGGGTCTTGCGGGTATCGAGCACGCGCACGCCGGTGCCGGCCACGGCGGCGACGTAGCGCGCCGTGGCGGTCGCGGTGGCCGACAACAGCTGCAGGAAATTCAGCGCCGAGCGTTCCGCGCTGACGAGCGCGCGCGCATTGCCTTCCAGTCGGCAGATCACGCTACCGGCGGCGACGTGCGCCGCATCGTGTGCCTGCCACTTGATCTCGACCTGCGGATCGAGCTTGCGGAAACACGCATCGAACCATGGACTGCCGGCCAGCACCGCATCGTCGCGGCAGGTCAGTACCGCCCTAGCGCGACCGTTCGCCGACAGCAAGGATGCCGTGGCATCGCCGGAGCCATGATCCTCGGCGAAGGCACGTTCGATGTCCGCATCGATCTGTAGCGCCGGCGGGAGCGCCGGTGTTGCCGTATCCGTCATAAGTCTGCCGTTATGCGTGAGTGGTCGGCGGCTGGCTGAGGCGTCCGACGATGGCGTCCATCGCGCGGTCGAACAACGGCGTCGCTTCGAGCACCCGCGCCCGTCGTTCGATCAATGCCCCGGCCAGTTCGGCCGGCGCGAAATCGCCGACCTTGAGGCCACGCCGGTTGACGAATAGATAGCGTCCGCTCATCGGGCTGATCCACGACAATTTGGCGCGTTCCGCCGTATTGCCGGGCAGGTCGAATTCGATCCAGGCGCCGGGTTTCAGTGCCCGTACCTGTTGCAGTTCGGGAGTGTTCTCCGTCCACGCCGCGGGACTTCCATCGTCCATGCTGGCACTGTCTTCGGGTTCCTCGGCGACGACGGGCTGCATGTTCTCGGGAATCGGCAGCGGTGCCGGCTCGCTGGTCTCGGCCAACTCCGCCGCAGGCACCGCTTCGCCGAGCTGCTGGCGGTAGTAGGTGTGCAGTTGGGCGAGCAGGCGCTCGATGTCCTGTTCCTGGAAGGCCACGTTGGCCAAGCCGCGGCGCAGCGCTCGTTCGATGCCCGGCAACATCTGCCGCAACGTGCGACGGGACTCGACGTCGGGTGCCGGGCGCGTGCTGGCGATGAATTCGTCGATGAAGCGCAGCGCCTCGCGGAATTCGCTGGAGGTCTCGCCCTGGCGCAGGATCGTCAGCACCAGATGGTTGGCCCAGGCGCGCGTGAGCACGCCGTGGACCAGGGGCGGCAGGTTGGCATCGCCGATCCGTTGCAGCGTTTCGCGCGCGGCGCGGCGGCGTGCCTGGTCGAGTTTTTCGCGGCCGCGGGTGGATTCGGCGACGCGCTGCTCGGCCAGCCCGGCGCGGCGCAGGTGGGCATCCTGGAAATCCTGCAGTTCGACGCAAAGGCGTTCGAAGATGCCGAGGTCGTCGTCGAATTCGTGCAGCAGTCGATCGACGATCGATTTCACTTTCTGCTGCAGGCGGCCGTCGCGATCCGATTCCAGCGACCAGCTCTTGGCCACCTCGGCCAGGCTGTCTAGCAGTCGGCGCGCCGGATGCTGGCGATGGGCGAATAGCTTGCGGTCGAGAATCGCGGCCTTCAGGTAGGGAATCTGCAGGCGACCCAGCAGGGCCTGCATTTCCGCCGGCAGGTTGCGGTCTTCGAGGATGAACTCGAACAGCATGCCGACCAGGTCGATGGTGTCTTCGTCGATCGTCGCGACATGGCTGGGGCGTTCCCCACGCAACGAACCGATCTGCGCCAACAGCTGCTGTTTGAGCTGCTGCACTTCGTGGGCAACGCTGGCCGCATTGCCATCGCTGACGACGGGGTCGCCGCTGGCCGCCTGGTTCTGCAAGACGCTGAGTGCGCCAACCAGTTCGTTGACCGTCGGCAGCGGCAGCTGCGTCCCCGATGGCGCGATGGCTGCCGGCGCGCGACGCGCGTTGAACAGGCTGCGCAAGGTGTCGAGCAGTTCCGCGGCGGCGCGATTGTCTTCGCTCTGCGCGGCAGCGGCGGTCGGTCCGGTGGCCGGTGCCGGTGTGGCCTCGCCCGTAGCGGATGCCGCATCGGTGGCGCGCGAAACTTCCCGGCGCAGCTGCGGCAGTACGCCGGCGCGGATCAGCTCGTCGTTCACGTCGCGATAGAGCTCGTCCAGCGCGGCCAGTGCGTAGCGATCGAACAGCTTGTAGATGATCAGCTTGACGCGCATGTCCGCGTTGAGCTCGCGCATCGCCGTGCGGAAGGCCAGCGCAAGTGCGGCGGGGCCGATCGGATTGCTGGCATCATCGATCTTCAGGCCGCCGCAGATCACCGACAGGCGCTGGTTCACCGCGAACAGGTCGCGCGCGAGGCGCGCCTCGGTCTTGCCGATCATGCTGGTGATTGCCAGCGATTCTTCCAGTTCGTTGTCGGCGACCAGCGACAGTTCGAGCGAGCCGATCGGCAAGGTGCTGGTTGCAACGGACTGGCGGCGCTGCCCGGCGAAATCGCTGAGGTCGCGTGACACCTGGGCAAGGAAACTGCGCTCCACCACGGGACGACGCTTGCGCACTTCGCGCATGCCGTCGAAATAGTGCATTTGCGCGGCGTTGTTCTCGGCTTTCTCGGCCAGGTCGAACAGGGCGTCATCGACGTGTTCGAACATGCCGTTGATCAGCTGCTGCAGCCGCCGCGCGGCGATGTCACGCACGGCCTGCAGCAACTCGCCGCCGCGCTCGCCGGACGCACCCAAGCGCTGGCTCAAGTCGACGATCTTGGAGTCTGCCTGCAGACTCTTGAAGGATTCGCCCGTGTCTTTCACCGCCGTGCCCCTGTCGCGATGATATCCCCGAACGGCCCAGACGGGCCGAACTCCAGTGAACCATAGGCCAATGGCGGTGGGCTGTCATGCCTCATCGATAGAGCGGCGCTCGCCAGTGTGAGGTACGTCACGGTTTGTGCTCAGGCAGCAGGGAAGTCGACCAATTGCAGGGTACCGATGCCTTCTTCCGGCAGCATCACCGGGATGCCATCGTCGATCCGGTAGATCACCTTGCAGTCGGTGGTGATCAGGCCCTCGGCCAGCGGCTGATGCACGGCAGCGCTCGCTACGGTAGCGACAGTGCCGCCGGCGATGGCCTTGTTCAGCGCGTCCAGCTCCGACTTGCCGAGCATACGAAGAGGGGTTTTGCTGACCGGGCAGCAAAGAATGTCGAGCAGGCGCTTATCCATAATTCCAACAGATGACTTGAGTCGTTCCGAAGCCGGGAAAGCCCGTACAATAGCCGTTTTTGGGCGACCGGACCATGACAGGCACAAGCGCAGCGCCGCGCGTCGGCGTGGTGATGGGATCGCGTTCGGACTGGGAGACGATGAGCCACGCCGCCGAGGTTCTGACCGAGCTCGGTGTGCCGCACGAAGTGCAGGTGGTCTCCGCGCATCGCACGCCGGACCTGCTGTTCCGCTATGCCGACGAGGCGCTGGCCCGCGGCATTCAGGTGATCATCGCCGGCGCCGGCGGCGCTGCGCATCTGCCGGGTATGCTGTCGGCGAAGACGCGGCTGCCGGTATTCGGCGTGCCGGTGCAGTCCAAGGCGTTGAGCGGGATGGACTCGTTGCTCTCGATCGTGCAGATGCCGGCCGGCTTGCCGGTGGGTACCCTGGCAATCGGCCGGGCCGGCGCGGTCAACGCCGGCTTGCTCGCCGCCGCCGTGCTGGCGCTGCACGATCCGGCGATCGCCACCGCGTTGGACGCTTATCGGCTGCGGCAGACCGAGCAGGTGCTGGCGCATCCCGATCCGAGCCAGCCGGACCCACATCCATGAGCGCTCGGCGACAACCGGTGCTGGGCATACTCGGCGGCGGCCAGTTGGCGCGCATGCTGGCCCTGGCCGCTGCTCCTCTCGGAATTAATACGCTCATCGTGGACAGTTCCGCGGATGCCTGCGCCGGCCAGGTCGCGCCGCTGGTGGTGGCCGACTGGACCGACTACACGGCGCTTGCCGCGTTCGCCGAACGAGTCGATGTGGTGACCTTCGATTTCGAGAACGTGCCGGCCGAGACCGCGCACTGGCTGGCCGAACGGGTCGCCGTATCGCCCGTGCCGCGCGCGCTGGCGATCGCGCAGGACCGGCTGGCCGAGAAAACCCTGTTCCGCGAATGCGGCCTCGCCACGCCGACGTTCGTGCCGGTGGACACCCGCGCCGATCTGGATCGGGCGCTGGCGGTGACCGGTTCGCCGGCGATCCTGAAGACGCGTCGGCTCGGCTACGACGGCAAGGGCCAGTTCCGCCTGAAGAGTGCGGCCGATGCCGATGCGGCGTGGTCCGCACTCGGTGCCCAGGCCGTCGCGCACGGGCTGATCCTGGAAGCCTTCGTGCCGTTCGAGCGCGAGCTGTCGGTAATCGCGGTACGCGGGCGCGACGGCGATTTTCGTATCTGGCCGCTGACCCGCAACTGGCATACCGATGGCGTGCTGTCGATGAGCCTGGCGCCCGCCGCGAATGTGGAGGTGCTACAGCAACGTGCCACCGAGCTCGCGCGCACGCTGGCGGAACGGCTGGACTACGTCGGCGTATTCGCGCTGGAATTGTTCGTGCGCGATGGCGAGCTGCTCGGCAACGAGATGGCGCCGCGCGTGCACAACTCCGGTCACTGGACCATCGAAGGCGCTCTTACGTGCCAGTTCGAGAATCATGTGCGTGCCGTGCTCGGCCTTCCGCTCGGTGATACTGCGGCGCGCGGTTTGTCGGCGATGTTCAACTGGATCGGTGAGCTGCCAGATGCCGCGCCGGTGCTCAGCACCGCGGACGCGCACTGGCACGATTACGGCAAGCAGCCACGCGCAGGACGCAAGGTGGGACACGCCACCGTTTGCGCTGCCGATGCGGCGCAATTGGCGCAACGCCTGCACGGCATCGCGGCTGCGATGGGACGCGAACAGCAGGTCGAACCCGCGCTGCGCGTATTGAGCTGAATCGTCGAGCATAAAAAAACGGAGCCGCGCGGGCTCCGTTTTCCATCAACCGGGCAACTCAAGTTCAGGCGAGATTCTTCGCCGCGAATTCCCAGTTCACCAGGTTCCAGAACGCTTCCACGTACTTCGGGCGCGCGTTGCGATAGTCGATGTAATACGCATGTTCCCATACGTCGACGGTGAACAGCGGGCGGTCGCTGCCGGTGATCGGGGTGGCCGCATTCGAGGTGTTGACGATGCCGAGGCTGCCATCCGGACGCTGCACCAGCCAGGTCCAGCCGGAGCCGAAGTTGCCGGTGGCGGATTTGGTGAATTCTTCCTTGAAGCTGACGAACGAGCCAAACGCCTTGGTGATGGCGTCGGCGAGCTTGCCGGTGGGGTCGCCGCCGCCCTTCGGGCTGAGCGAATGCCAATAGAAGGTGTGGTTCCAGATCTGCGCCGCGTTGTTGAACACGCCGCCGGAGGATTTCTTGATGATCTCCTCGAGCGCGGCATCCTCGAACTCGGTGCCCTTGATCAGGTTATTGAGATTCGTCACGTAGGCCTGGTGATGCTTGCCGTAGTGGTATTCCAGCGTTTCCGCGGAAATGTGCGGTTCGAGTGCGTTCTTTTCGTAGGGAAGCGGTGGGAGTTCGATCGCCATAGCTACTTCGCTCCTGGGCGTTGGCTGGGGGGAAGGTGGAATCGCGCCAGCACGGCGGCTACGCGACATGATCGATAGGTGACGGCTGGTACACTATCAGTCCGCATGCATTGTAATGATGAAATCCAAGCTATGGACGTCAACGAACAAATCAAGACGATGCTCGCCGAGCATCCCATCGTGCTTTTCATGAAAGGCACGCCGGAGTTTCCCATGTGCGGTTTCTCCAGTCGCGCCGCGCAGGCATTGAAACAGGCCGATGCCGATTTCTTCGCGGTCAATGTGCTGGCCGATCCGGAGGTGCGCGCGGCCCTGCCGCATTTCTCCAACTGGCCGACCTTCCCGCAGCTGTTCATCCAGGGCGACCTGATCGGCGGCTGCGACATCATCGAAGACCTGAAGCATGCCGGTGAACTCGCGCAGATGGCGCGCGACGTCAATGGAGTCGTGCACTGATGGCATTGCCGTCGGTACGATTGCCGGCCGGATGGGCAGCGCCGGCGGGCGACCTGTCCGGACGCGTGGTGCTGGTCACCGGTGCTTACGGTGGACTCGGTAGTGCGGTGGCGCATGCGGCGGCACGCGCCGGCGCCATAGTGGTGATCAGCGGCAAGCGCCAGCGGCAACTGGAACAGCTATACGACGCGATCGTCGCCGCGGGCGCCAGCGCACCGGTGATTCATCCGCTCGATCTCGAGGCGGCCACGCCGCGCGATTACCAGGCCGTGGCCGACGGGCTTGCGCGCGATTTCGGTCGGCTGGACGGCATCGTGCATGCGGCGGCGAATTTCAGCGGGCTCACGCCGTTGGCCTTACACAAGCCCGATGACTGGCTGCGCGCGCTGCACGTGAATGTGTCGGCGCCGTTCGCGCTGACCCAGGCCTGCATGCCGCTGCTGACTGCGGCGCCCGACAGCGCGGTGGTGTTCGTGCTGGACGATCCCGACCTGCTGCGACGCGCGCACTGGGGTGCCTACGGCGTGGCGAAAGCCGCGCTGGAGCGCTACGTCGAAATCCTGCATGAGGAGAACGACGGCGGCACGCTGCGCGTGCATGCCTTGCTACCGGCACCGATGCGCACGGCGCTGCGCAGGCAGGCGTATTTCGGCGAGGACACGCTGCTGCATCCGCTGCCCGAGAGCGCAGCCGCGGCGGTGATCCATTTGCTCGGTCCACGCGGTGTGTTCGCACGCGGGCAAGTGCTCGATCTGCGCGCGGACGCATCCGCGTGAAGTTGACAGCAGGCTGACATGCAGACCCAGATGACCACGCTGTCGGCGGCGATCCTGCTGTTCCTGATCATGGATCCGCTGGGCAATATCCCGCTGTTCCTCAGCCTGCTGAAGAATGTGGCGCCGAAGCGGCGTCGTTGGGTGATGGCGCGCGAACTGCTGATCGCCCTCGGCGTGTTGCTGGCGTTCCTGATGGGCGGCCAGCACATCCTGCGTCTGCTGCAACTGCGGCAGGAGTCGATCAGCATCGCCGGTGGCATCGTGCTGTTCCTGATCGGCATCCGCATGGTGTTTCCACCGGCCGACGGCGGCGGCATTTTCGGCAAGGCGGGCACGGGTGAGCCATTCATCGTGCCGATGGCGATTCCCGGTGTCGCCGGGCCATCGGCGATGGCCGCTCTGCTGCTGCTGACCAATACCGAGCCAGCGCGCACGGCGGATTGGGTAATGGCCCTGCTCGGCGCATGGTCGAGCACGGCGGTGATCCTGCTGTGTTCCACCTATTTGTTCCGCTGGCTCGGCGAAAGCGTGTTGACCGCACTGGAGCGGGTCATGGGCATGCTGCTGATTGCGTTGTCGGTGCAGATGTTCCTCGGCGGCGTGGCCGCCTACCTGCATCTGACAGTCTAAAGCGCCCTGCCGGGCGCGTTTTATCGCGTCATGACGCCGATCACATCGACGCAGGTTCTTTCGTAATCACCCGGCTGTCATAATCAGCGCTCAGCATGTGTGCTGTCTCAGGAGGCCAACCATGCTCAGTGTCGAACAGTCGTTGACCGAACGTCTGCCGTGGCTGGCGCAGCATCCAATGATCCGGCGCCAGCTTGCCGGCGTGCTGGGGCACCTGGCCGACGAGGCCGGTTTTAATCGCGTGCTCGGCCAGGCCGGGAACGCGGAAGGTTTCGATTTCGTCGATCGCACGTTGGATGTGCTGGGCGCACGTTCCCACGTCAATTTGCGCGAGCGCGAGAATATTCCCGTCGATGGCGGCCTGCTGGTGGTGGCGAACCATCCGCTCGGCATGGTCGATGCGCTGGCCCTGCTGCAATTGGTGGGCTCGGTACGCCGCGACGTGCGTATCCTGGGCAACGACTGGCTGGCTACCGTGCCGCCGCTGCAGAAACTGCTGCTGCCGGTGGACGTCTTCGGCAAGGGCGCGCAATCGCGCATGCGCAACATCTATCGCGCGCTTGCCAATGGCGAGGCCTTGATCGTCTTTCCTGCCGGCGAAGTCTCTCGCGTGCGTGCCGGCGGCGTGCGTGATGGACGCTGGTCGGATGGTTTCGCGCGACTGGCCTTGCGCGGCAAGGTGCCGGTGCTGCCGGTACATGTGGCAGCACGCAATTCCGCGATGTTCTACGGCTTGTCGATGCTGGCCAAGCCGCTGAGCACGGCGATGCTGCCGCGCGAAGCAGTCGCACCGATCAAGCGCCGCATTGGTCTCAGCGTCGGCGCCCTGGTGAGTGCCGACGAGCTGGCCCAGCGTAGTGGCGGTTCGTCCACGCGCGCCGCGACGCTGATGCGGCGGCACGTCTATCGCGTGGGTCGTCACCGAGGATTGATCTTTGGCGGCCAGGCGCCGCTGGCGCTGCCCGAGCCGGCCGAGCAGGTGACCGCGGAACTGGCGCGTGCGGAAAAACTCGCCGAGCTGGCCGATGGCAAACAGGCGCTGCTTTATCAGGGTGCGGCCGACAGTGCGGTGATGCGGGAAATCGGCCGCCTGCGCGAGCTGACCTTCCGCAAAGTCGGCGAAGGCACTGGCGCTCGGCGTGATCTCGACAGCTACGACGCGCATTACGAGCACCTGGTGCTTTGGGATCCAAAGCACCAACGCATCGTCGGCTCGTATCGCTTCGGGCACGGTGGACGGATCATTGCCGCGCATGGCGTGGCAGGTTTGTACACCTCCAGCCTGTTCCAGTATTCGCCGGCGCTGGAATCGCGCCTGATGCAAGGCCTGGAGCTCGGTCGCAGCTTTATTGCGCCGGCCTATTGGCGTTCGCGTGCGCTGGATCAGCTCTGGCAGGGCATCGGCCTCTATCTTCAACGGTGTCCGGAACTGCGCTATCTGTTCGGGCCGGTCAGCATGTCGGTGAGCTTGCCGCGCGAGGCGCGCGAGTGGATCGCCGCCGCGCACCAGCATTATTTCGGTGCACCCGGCCTGGCTTCGGCGCGTCAGCCATTCGTGGTGTCGCCGAGTGTGATCGAAGGCGTCAAGCAGGCGCTCGAAGGCCTGGATGCCAATCAAGGGCTGGGCAAGCTCAAGCATCATCTCGATGCGCTGGGTGTGAGCCTGCCGGTGCTATACCGGCAGTATGTCGACCTGGTGGAACCCGAGGGCGTGCAGTTCCTCGACTTCGGCGAGGATCCGGGTTTTTCGGGTTGCGTCGACGGTCTGGTGATGCTCGATCTGGCCAGCCTCAAGCCGGCCAAGCGCGCCCGTTATCTGGGCAAGGCCAGCGCGTAGCTTTCCGATCCTACGAATGCACAGAGCATCTGGCCTTGTGCGAGGTCAAGAGCTCTGTCACATTTCTTGCAGTCCTTGTGGCCTCGACTCATCGACGGTGGCCATTAACGATTGGCCGTGCGTATTCGCTTGCATACAAGTCGATTTCGCCGCCAATGCTTAATTGAGGGTTCGGGGCCTTTGCGGATACACGTGTTCGGAAAGTGGAAGCTCTGTAAAAATGTTGTAAAATGATCGTGTGATGATTCACCTTTCCTGCCAAAGAGTGATCTGGCGCACCTTTAATTAGTTTCGAGGGGGAAAATCGAAACTTCTTGCCTAATCCGAGAGGGTTAGGCTTTTTTACGCCTTGGATTTGTCGCTATTTATTGCGAAACAAGCGCATTTATTCAGAATCTAAATGAATTTCTTGCGAATTTTCGCGACAAGTTGCCGGGCGGCAATCATTTTTTCATGACTTAATCTTGGGAAATCACAATGAAGCGAACCCACCTTTCCGTAGCGATTGCATTGGCCTGCTGTCTGAGCACTGGCGTCGCGATGGCACAAAGCACCACCGATCAGGCTTCTGATAGTCAGAACACGAGTGCGGCGGCACAGCGCAACAATCCTTCCAGCACGTCGAACACGACGACGTCGAACGACACGCGTCGCGCGGTGCAGTTGTCCACCGTGAAAGTGACGGCGCAATCGCTGGCGCTCGGTGGCGGCCTGATGTCGGTGCAGACGGCGCCGAAGGCGGTTTCCACGATCACGCGCGACGCCATCGTGCAGTCGGCGCCGGGTGCCACCTTCGTGCAGATGATTGACAGCGTCCCGGGCGTGAACGCTTCAACCGATGACGTGACCGGTCTGGCCAACGGCAACTACAGCGTGCGTGGTTTCACCAGCGACGAAATCGGCACCACCGTCAACGGCGCGCCGATCAACGACAGCGGCAACTACAAGGTGTATTCGACCGAGTACGGCGATACCGAGAACATGGGCGACATCACCGTATTGCAAGGCTACCCGGACGTGGATACCCCGATCTCCGGTGCCGCCGGCGGCGCGATCGCCTGGGTGACCATCGACCCCTCGCACACCGCCGGGCTGGATTTCAGCCAGACTTTCGGCAGCAACGATTACCGTCGCACCTTCTTTCGCTTGAACACCGGTGATACCGGTCCGGTGCGCTCCTGGATATCGTATTCGAACAATACGGCGGACTTCTGGCGCGGCACCGGCACCCTGGATGTGACCAAGGTGGACGGCAAGTCGGTCTGGACGATCGACGACAACAATTCCATCTCGGCTTCACTGCAGTACAACCGCGAGGCGAACTACT